>ERZ778025.689-NODE-689-length-44665-cov-6.727640_pt1 | contig 44665 bp, 36 predicted proteins | sample MGYA00375755_ERZ778025 | MGnify/ENA primary metagenome ERZ778025 (study PRJEB29350, sample SAMN05389825) | bioreactor metagenome | isolation source: Thiocyanate bioreactor | place: South Africa: University of Cape Town | collected 2014-03-17 ... | reverse complement strand
CTGCGACGCGCGTGCCACCCCGCAACCGCCCCGCCGCAGGCGCAGCCAGCAGGGGGTGGACAGCCGAACATCCAAACAACCGAACAGCCGAACAGCCATTCGGGCCATCGCTGCGCTCGGCCCAAGTTGCGCAGCGCGTGGCGCTTGCGCCCGCGAGTTGGGGCCGAGCGAAGCAAAGGCCCGTGTGGCTGTTTGGCTCCCTTCGCCCCTCTGGATGCGCCGAGGAGCGCAGGGTTTGGCGGATCAGGGCTCGCGTGTGTCTGAGCGACGCGCAGCGGCGCGAGTTGAGCGAGACCCCGCTAAACCCGAGCACCGCAGGTTGCCCCGTAGCGAAGCGCAGGGGACGCAGACAGTGGGGTCGCCCTTTCTTTGGTTCCTTTCTTTCGGCGACGCGAAAGAAAGGGACTCGCCTGCCGGGCGACTCCCGGCCTCCGCCCTCAACCTAGGCATGCGGCCAGCTCAGCGCCCCCAAGAAAACACTACAAAATCAATAGCTACCAGTGCATATCCCACTAGCGCTTGCGGCCAAAAAAGCTCAAAAACCTCAGCTCACCCCTTCAACCACCCCCTCAACCTCCCCACGCCTTCCTCCAATCTCCCCACATCCCGACTCGCAAAACACCACCGCAACCACCCCGACGCCTCTCCCCCAAACGCACTGCCCGGCGCCAACCCCAACCCCGCCTCCCGCACCAGCCGCTTGGCCAGCGTCAGGCAGTCGTCATGCCCGTCGATGTGGAAAAACGCATACATCCCGCCACGCGGCGTGGCCACCGACACTCCCGGCACATCGGCCAGCAACGGCACCAGCGTGTCCCGGCAGTTGCGCAGATGGTTCACCAGCGCAGGTGTCACCTCCTCCGTGCGCTGCAGCGCCACCGTGGCCCCACGCTGCACAAACACCGGTGCGCACGAGGTGTTGAACTCGATCAACTTGCCGACGGCATGCGTCAGCGACGGCGGCAGCACCAGCCAGCCCAGACGCCAGCCGGTCATCAGGAAGCTCTTGGAAAAACTGTGCGTCACCACCAGCCGGTCTTCCGGCTCGGCCACGTCCAGAAAGCTGGGCGCGGCGCCGTTGACCGTATCGCCCGCGTAGTACAGCCGCTCGTACACCTCGTCCGCCAAAATCCACGTACCCGTGCGGCGGCAGTGCGCCAGGATGGTGGCTTGCTCCTCGCGCGTCAGCGTCCAGCCCGTGGGGTTGTTGGGGGCGTTGACGACCAGCAGGCGCGTGGTGGGCGTGATGGCACTGAGCAGTGCGTCCATGTCCAGGCGCCAAGCGCCCTGTGAGTCGGCCACCAGCGGCACGGTGCGCACCTGCGCACCCAGAATGCGCGGCTGCGCCACCAGGTTGGGCCATACGGGCGTCACCAGCACCACCTCGTCACCCGCGTCCACCAGCGCCTGCACGGCCACCATCAGGCCGTTCACGCCGCCCGATGTGACTGCGATGCGGTCAAACCACGCATCGGTGTGCTGCTGCGGGTGCAGGCCGTGCATGTAGCCCGCAATGGCGTGGCGCAGCTCGGGTAGGCCCAGGTTGTGGGCGTAAAAGGTTTCGCCCTTTTGCAGCGACGCAATGGCCGCGTCGCGGATGAAATCGGGCGTCACCTCGTCACTCTCGCCAAACCAGAACTTCAGCACGTCGCTGCGCCCCAGGCCTTCGTTGGCCACTTCGCGGATGCGCGACTCTTCGAGGCTTTGGACTACTTCTCGCATGCAATCTCCTTGAAATACACAGCCATCATCGCAGGCGTATAGTCGTTTTTTTGATTTTTTCACCACATTGGCTGACCAACCAACGCTCATGACCTATCCCAACACCCAGCTCTTCATCGCAGGCCAGTGGCAAGACGCCGCCGAAGGCAAGACCCTTGCCGTGTTCAACCCCGCCACGGGCAAAGAAATTGGCCGTGTGGCCCATGCCACCAAGGTGGACCTGGACCGCGCGCTGGACGCCGCACAAAAGGGCTTTGAAGCCTGGCGCGACATGCCCGCCGCCGAGCGCGCCAAGACCATGCGCCGCGCCGCTGCACTGATGCGCGAGCGCGCCGAGGCCATCGCTGCCATCATGGTGCAAGAGCAGGGCAAGCCCCTGGCCGAAGCCAAGGTCGAGACCATGGCGTCCGCCGACATCATCGAATGGTTTGCCGACGAGTCGCTGCGTGTGTACGGCCGCATCGTGCCGTCGCGCAACCTCAAGGCCACGCAGATGGTGCTGAAGGACCCCGTGGGTCCCGTGGCTGCGTTCACGCCGTGGAACTTCCCCATCAACCAGGTGGTGCGCAAACTGGCCGCCGCGCTGGGCGCCGGCTGCTCCATCCTGGTCAAGGCACCCGAAGAAACCCCCGCCAGCCCCGCCGAGCTGATCCGCGCGTTTGCCGATGCCGGCGTGCCTGCAGGCACCGTGGGCCTGGTCTATGGCGACCCGGCTGAAATCTCCAGCTACCTGATTCCGCACCCCATCATCCGCAAGGTCACGTTCACCGGCTCCACGCCCGTGGGCAAGCAGCTGGCAGCGCTCGCCGGCAAGCACATGAAGCGCGTGACGATGGAACTGGGCGGCCACGCACCGGTGATCGTGGCGGAAGACGCCGACCTGGAGCTGGCCATCAAGATCGGCAGCGGCGCCAAGTTCCGCAACGCGGGCCAGGTCTGCATCTCGCCCACGCGCTACCTGGTGCACGAAAGCATCCGCGCCGACTTTGCGGCCGCGTTCGCCAAGTACGCCCAGGGCCTGAAGGTGGGTGATGGCCTCACGGCTGGCACGCAGATGGGCCCGCTGGCCAACCCGCGCCGCATCACCGCCATGGCCGATTTGCTGGCCGATGCGGTGCAGCAGGGCGCCAAGGTGCTGACCGGTGGCGAGCGCATCGGCACCGAGGGCAACTTCTTCCAGCCCACCGTGCTGAACGATGTGCCCCTATCGGCCCGCATCGTGAACGAAGAACCCTTCGGCCCCGTGGCCGCGATTCGCGGGTTCAAGAAGATTGAAGACGCCATTGCCGAAGCCAACCGCCTGCCGTTTGGCCTGGCGGGTTATGCGTTCACCTCGTCGCTGAAGAACGCACACCTGCTGGCCCAGCGCCTGGAAGTGGGCATGCTCTGGATCAACCAGGCCGCCGCACCTGCGGCCGAGCTGCCGTTTGGCGGCCTGAAGGATTCGGGCTACGGCTCCGAGGGTGGCCCCGAGGCCATCGAAGCGCACCTGAACACGCGTCTGGTGTCGATCATGAACGTCTGACCATCGCGCTTTTTGCTCCTTGGTCACAGGCCCCCGGCGCTACGGGCATCGGGGGCCTTTTTGCTTTTGGAAGACTGCACGGGGCGGCACAATGGCGGGCTGCTACAGAGCTACGGCCATCGCAGGTGGCTGTTACCCAGCGTCCCCCATTTCAGGAGTGCCCCGCCCATGCTGCCCCGACAATGCCTTGCTCTCATCGTTGCGTTGGTCTGTGTGCCGCCTGCCTGGGCGGGCGAGGAGAAGGAGAGCTCCAGTCAGCGGCCCGGACTGTTCTTTGCCTGGCTGTCGCCTGACGATGGCCCGGTGTGGGCACACTTTGAGAACCCCGCGCACCTGCAGCAACTGGTGCGGCACTGCAATGCCGGTACGCCGGTATTTGCGCTGCAATCAGGCACCCGATACCAGTGCAAGGCAGAACTGCCGCCGAAGTCTGCCGGGCAGGAAGAACCCTACGCCGCAGCCCTGACCGTGCAGGGGGCCAGGCCCCAGACAGACAACCCGCAGTACCGGCTCTTCGCCCTCACGCCGCCGCGCACGCCCCAGTGGCTGGTTGCCAAACCCGACGCCGAGCAGCTGGGCGCACTGCAGTCGTTCGTGCAGTCGGACGACCGCCGGTTTGGCGCGCTGCGCCGCCAGCTCCAATGGGGTGCTGCACGCACGGTTCAGCAGCCCCAGGGCGCACGCACCACCGTGGTGGTGCCTGGCAGGGTGGTGCGCGACCCGGACGCTTTTTACGGAGCCCAGCGGCACCATGTTTTTGTGCGTGGCAGTAGCGGCTATGCCTACATGGGCGAGGTGCCCGGCAAGCCCGACAGCTACGTGGACATCGACGGCAACGACCTGCCGGGCCTTGTGGTGTCTGAGGGGTGTGACGGCTGGTGCGTATCGCTGTGGGGCCTTACGGGCGGGCTGCGGCAGGTAGCGAGGTTCGGCGGGCACTGAGTTCGCACCCGCACAGTACGGGTTCTCAGCGCTGTTTCACCGGGTCGTACACGCAGCGAAAGCCGATGTACACCGCATAGAAGTCCGCAGGCTTCCAGGCCTCGACATCCGCGCGCATTTGCGAGGCGGGATACCACCAGGATCCGCCCATCGTGCGCCGCTCGTCGCCGCGCGCATCGGCCGCCCATTCCCACACATTGGCGCCCATGTCGTGCAGGCCGTTCACTCCGGCCACAGTGGCGTTGACGGGCGCGGCGCGGGGCCAGGGGTCGGGGTCGCTGGTGTTGGCGCCCTGCGGGCTGTGGCCCGTGGTCCAGGGGTAGGTGGTGCCACGCACCCAGGGCGTGGGTGGTTGGCTGCGCAGCTCGGTAAAGCCGGCGGTGCGCCACTCGGCGGCGGTGGGCAGGCGGCCGCCCGCCCATTGGCAGTAGGCCTGGGCCTCGGCGTGGGTGAGGTGCACGGCGGGCAACTGGTCGGTGTCGGGCGGTGAGCCGTCGGGGCGCTGCCAGGTCCAGCCCGCGCGGCGCTGCCAGCCGCCCACGTATTCAAAACCGCCGCCTTCGCGCTCGGCACGGGTGGTGGTGCCGGTGGCTCGCGCGTAGCGCGCAAACTGGGCGATGGTGACTTCGGTCTTGTCGATGCGCAGGCCGTGCAGGTCGTCCAGCACCACGGGCGCTGGGGTCTGGGCAGATGCGGCAAGGGCCCAGAACGCCAGGGTGGCGATGACTGCGTGGCGCGGTGTTGGCATGGTCCTGTGCTCCCCGTTTCACAGCCAGGCAGCCATTGCCGGGCCTGTGTGGCGCAGAGTATCTGCCGCTGCAAAAGCCTGTGGGCGGGACCGGATTTGGAACGGCCGAATGGCCTTGGGTGCGCCGGGTTGGGTGGTCGGCGCTGTGCCCGCCAAAGGGCTATGCGCCCTGTCTGGCAGGTAGCACGCATAAAAAACCCCGCACTCCTCAGAAAAGGAGTGCGGGGTAATTGGCTGTGGGTCTGCCCTCCCACCAGTCAGGGCAGCAGCGTGTGGGGCGCTATCAGAAGTTGTGGCGCACGCCCACGGCGAAGGAGCTGAAGTCGTTACCCGGAGCCGACACGCCGTAGGTGGCTGCCTGGCTGTTGTTGATGCGGGTGTAGTACGTGTAGATCTTGGTGCGCTTGCTCAGGTTGTAGTTGTAGCCCAGTGTGTACTGGGTGGCGGCGCTGTTGGACACGTTGGAGTAGTTGCCCGCACGGCCCACGTTCACGTGGAACTCGGACACGCCCATGATCTAGGCGGCCGACAGGCGCAGGTTGGTGCGGTTGCCGCCGTTGGCGATGAACACGTTCTTGTCGCGTTGCACGTAGGCGCCCATCACGAAAGGACCGGTGGAGTACGAAGCGCGCACTGCGAACTGGTTCTGGTCGCCCAGCTTGGAGTAACCAGCGCCCAGGCCCAGCTTGCCGATTTCGTAGTTGGCAGCCAGGTCCAGGCTGTTCTTGCCGCCGGTGCCGCTGGGCTGCTCGTGCTGGGCCCAGCCGGCTTCGAACGTTGCGCCGCCCAGGCTGGGGGTGCGGTAAGCGATCTTGTTCACGTCACGGGCGGGGTAGGCGTACAGGGCGTCAGCCGACGAGCCGGTGTCGTGGTTGTGGTTGCTGATGAAGTCGGCCGTGGCGTAGTACGACTCGGACGTGAAGTTGCCCAGGCGCACCATGCCGAAGCCGCCGGACAGGTTCACTTCGCTCTGGCGGGCAAAAATGCCGCGCGAGTCGGAAGCGCCGGAGCTGGAGTCAAAGCCGCTTTCCAGCTGGAAGCCAGCCATCAGGCCGCCGCCCAGGTCTTCCTGGCCCTTGAAGCCGAAGCGGGAGGAGTTGTTGAACAGACCGGTCTTGGAGACATCGCCGTCTTTTTGGTGTTCGAAGGTCGTGTTGACCCGGCCGTACAGGGTGACGCTGCTCTGTGCAAAGGCAGCAGACGTACCCACCAGGGCCAGCGCGGCGAGGGCGCAGCGGTTCAATGTTTTCATTCGCGAGGTTCCTTAAATCAAATTTTGTTTGACGACAAATAATCACCGGCCAAAAACGCACAGGGGTGATGCCTTCGGGCCGCCGCTACAAGCAAGTTTGATGCCTGTGGTGATGTGATCGTTGCACTTTGCAACGGAGGGGGATGCTACTGGCCGCCGTGATTGGCCTCCAGCGGGGTAAACACCTTTTTGTCATCCAAATGTCGTTGCGGCGCAACATGGTTCTGGTAAGGCGCGCCAGAACCCAACTTCGGGTGGAGCCCGGAGCCCCTTTGAGTCCCTTGGAGCCCCTTGGAAGGTCGCGAATGTGGTGCAAGCCCCGCGCGGGCTGGCACCGGCGTGGCGCTGCGCCAGGGCCACTGCGGCCATGTGGGCCCTGCAGGCCCTGCACGGCAGCTTGTGGAGTGGCGGCGATCCCTTGACTATCCCTTGTGGGATCGCCAACCGGCGCCTAGAACCGGGACCTAGAACCGGTACGTCGAGGTCAGTGTGTAGGTGCGCGCCTGTCCGTAGAAGCAATCCCCGCGTGCCAGGCACTGGGTGATGTGCACCTTGTCGGTCAGGTTGACCACGTTGAAGGCCACGCGCCAGTCGCCAGCGTCGTAGGCCAGCATGGCATCGGCCAGGGTGGCCGCCGGGGTGGTGATGGCGCTGGTGCCCGTCCACTGCGAGCCGGTGTAGCGCACGCCCGCGCCCACCACCCAGCCGCCACGTCCCTGTGCTGCAAAGCGGTGGCTCAGCCAGGCCGACGCGGTGTGCCGGGGCACGCTGGCCACGGGCTGGCCCTGGTCGCCTGCGTTGCTGCGCCTGATCTGGGCGTCGGTGAAGGCGTAGGCCAGCGTAAAGTCCCACTGGCGCGCCAGGCTGGCCTGCACTTCGGCCTCGAAGCCGTTGACCTTCACTTCGCCGATCTGCAGGCTGTTGAGCGGGTTGCTGGGGTCGGTGGTCTTGCGGTTCTTTTCGCGCAGGGTGTACACAGCGGCAAACGCGCTGATGCCCTGGCCCGGCGGCTGCCACTTCACACCCGCCTCCCACTGTTCACCGCGCTGGGGCTTGTAAGGGGTGCCGTACGCATCGAGCCCGCCCAGAGGCTGGAACGATTCGGAATAGCCCACATACGGCGCCCAGCCGCCGTCCATCTGGTACGTCACGCCCGCGCGTTTGGTCTAGGCTTTGTCGTCCACGGCAGCGGCAGGGCGGCCCTCGGTATCGGTCTGGGCGCTGTCATGGCGCAGGCCCAGCGTGGCCGTCCAGCGGCCCCATTGGATCTGGTCTTGCGCGTAGAAGCCCAGCTGCTTTTGCACCACGCTGGGCTGGCGCACCAGCTGTGCCGCCGTGGGCGGCGTGAAGTTGCCGTACACCGGGTTGTACACATCGATGGACGACGCCACCGCGCGCCAGGCCTGCTGGCCGGTGTGGTTGCGCTGCACGTCCAGGCCGGCCAGCAGCGTGTGTGCGGTGCTGCCCGCCTGCAGCTTGCCTTCGAGCTGCGTGTCGATGAGCAGCATGCGGCCGGTGTTGAGGTTCCACACCGCGTCGCGTACCAGCGTGCGGTTGTCGCTGTTGAACACCGGGCGCGCAGGGCGGCCCGTGGCGGCGTTGGCGGTGAAGCTGGTGTAGATGGTGCGGTAGTCCACCTCGCTCACGGTGCGGCGCAGGTTCTGGCGCACCGTCCAGTCGCTGTTCAAACGGTGACTGAACAGGTAGCCCCAGGAGTTGTTGCGGGTGTCGTACGCGTCCCAGCCCGGCTCGCTGATGAAGGTGTTGCGCGGAATCTGGCCGTACTGGCTGGGCAGCTGCGTGCCTTGCCACGGGAAGAAGCCGATGAGCGAGCCGCTTTGGTCCTTCTGGTGCAGCGCCTGCAGCGTGAGCGACGTGTCGGCGTTGGGCTTCCAGGTGAGCGATGGCGCAAACACCACGCGGTTGTCGTCCACATGGTCCACCTGCGTACCGCTGTCGCGGCCCACGGCCACCAGGCGGTAGAGCCACTGGCCGTCCTGGTCGAGCGCGCCCGTCAGGTCGGCCGCGATCTGCTTGCGTGCGTTGTTGCCCAGCTGCACCTGCACCTCGCGCAGGGTGTCGGCCTGCGGACGCTTGCTGGTGAGGTTGAGCACGCCGCCCACGCTGCCCTGGCCGTACAGCACGGAGGTGGGGCCACGCAGAAACTCCACGCGCTCCAGCGTGTAGGGGTCTGGCCGGCTGGTGTTGTAGGTGCCATAGGTGCGCAGCAGGCCGTCCTGGTATTGCGAGACATCGCCACTGCGTGCCTTGAAGCTGTCCACGCGGCTGTCAAAGTAGTTGGACACCGCGCCTGCGGTGTACGCCGTCACCTGCCGCAGCGTCTGCACGCCCTGCGCCTCCATCTGGTCGCGGGTGACCACGCTGATGGCTTGCGGGGTTTCGATGAGTGGCGTGTCGGTCTTGGTGGCGCTGAGCGCACGCTGGGCCACAAAGCCGGTGACCGGTGCCGTCGGGTTCTCTTGCTCCGCGCCCGAAGACACGGTGACCGGGGCCAATGTGGCCTCGGCAGTGGGCGATGGGACGGTGGTGGTCTGCGCCTGGGCCGCGGCACTGCACAGCACCAGCACGGCGGCCTGTGCAACGGCGGTGCGCGGCGCGCGGCATGCGCGCGAACGGGATTGGAAAGGAGGCATGGTTTGCTATTGATTCGATAGCTGCTTGGGCATGTTCGACTAGCGCAAGCGGCCGGTTTTGCTTGAATTGCTTGAAATGGGCGCTGATCAGCGACCAGCGGGTGCGGGCGTGGCCGCTGGCGGCAACGACGGCGAGGGCATGCCCTCGGCCAGCACAAAGCTCAGCGTCGTCACGTAGCTGGCCTCGCCGTACGGCGCGCCGTGCGCCTCGCCCGGCGTCTTGTCGCTGTGCTTCACCTCGGCCACGTACTGGCCCTTCCAGGGGGTGACGAAGGTCACCGTGCCGTCTTCACCCGCCTCGGCCTCGCGCGTCCAGCCCGAGGGTGCAGCCAGCTGCACCTTGGCCTTGGGCAAGGGGGCGCCCTGGTAGACCACCTTCAGCTCACCGGGCTTGCCGGTGGGCACCAGGTCCAGCGCAGCGGTGGGGGCCACGGGCTTGGCCAGGCTGGCCACCCAGCGGGCGGCGGGCTGCCAGTACATCGCGGGCAGGTTGCGCTTGCTGCGGTCGATCACGGGGTAGGTAGGCGTTGCAAACAGCGTGTCTGGGCTGCCGGTGGTGGCGTAGACGAAGGCATCCTTGCCCAGTTGGCCGTCCACGCGCTGCGCCGGGGCGCCGGTGCGTTGTTGTTCCAGCAGGGGCACGCCCTTGAACTGGTCGAGCCGGCCAGGCGATGTCTCGCGCAGGTTGTCGTTGAACTCGCCAAAGTGCAGGCGCGCCTGGCCCCCGGCGTTCTCCAGCCACACCTGGTGGGCGTGGGCAGGGGCCAGGTCAGATACGCCGGCAATGGCCAGCACGGCAGCCAGCCAAGGGCGTGGGGAGGTGGGAAAGCAAGACATGGACATGGGTATTTCCTCTCTTTGGTTTGGGATTCCGGAGCGCTGCTCCAAACGCAGCGCGCAGCCCGCTGCACCACCGCAAGGGTGGGTGCAGTGAAGCTCACTTTTTGATAGCTGCCTGCGCTTGATGGATGAGCGCTGGGTGGCTTTTTGATCTGAACGTTGCAGCGCTCGGCTCACACCGGGCGACAGCGCAGACGGGGGGCCGTGAGAGCCGCTTCAGCGGCCGTCATGGGTCGTCAGGAGGTCGTCATGCCGACAGCCAGAAACCGCTCACCGCTCCACGCCTGCGCGCGGGTTCTGCGCTGGGGGCGTCGGCCCTGGTGCGCGCGGCCGGCCGTACCAGCACATCACCGCGACGGGGATGCCCAGCCCCACCCACGACCACCAGTCGCCCCAGGTGTCGGACACCAGTGCGGTGATCAAGCCGGTGGTGGTGAGCACACCCATCACGATGGGCCCGCCCCACAGGGCCCAGAAAGGGCGGTGCTTTTTCATGCGGCCCCCTCGGTGGAGCGCGCAGCGCCCGATGTGGGCAATGCGCTGCCTGCAAAACCACCCGTGACGCTACCTGCGGTGGGTGTTGCGGGGCTTGCCGCCTGCAGGCCCTTGCGCAGCCACAGATACAGCCCGCTGCCCAGCACCATGATGGTGGCGATGTCCAGCAGCGCCCACAGGATCTTCATCGGCATGCCGCCGTAGTCGCCAAAGTGCAGCGGCTGCGACACCAGCAGCGCGGTCAGGTACCACGGCAGCTGGGGCGACGCGGTGACCTGTGCGGTGCGCGCATCCACCAGCACCGGCTGGAGCAGCTTGGAGGTCAGCGGCTCATTGCCGCGCAGGAAGAACGTGTTGTGGTGCGGGCTGGAGAACGCCGTGCCCGGGAACGCAATGAATGACAGCTTGGTGCCCGGCGCCTGGGCCTGCGCCGCCTCAAGCGCCTGCTGCAGCGGCCCGCGCTCGGCCACGGGCACGATGGGCTGGCCTTCATAGGGCTTGAGCAGCACCGAGAGCTGGTCGTGCTGCCAGTACTTGATGAGCAGGTCGGCCCACGTGTTGATCATGCCCGTGCCGCCCACGACAAACGCCCACACCAGCGTGACGATGCCCAGCAGGTTGTGCAGGTCGAGCCACTTCACCCGCGTGGACCGATCGCGCCGCACCTCGCCAAACGCCAGCTTGCGCATGAACGGCGCATACAGCACCACCCCGGTGACGATGGCCACCAGCAACAGCAAGCCCATGAAGCCCATAAACAGCTTGCCCGGCAGCCCTGCGAACAAGTCCACGTGCAGCTTGAACATCACGTACATGAAGCCCTCGTCAAACCGGGGCTGCGCCAGCACCTGCGCCGTGCGCGCGTCCACCGCCACGGATCGGAAGTCATCGGTGGGCGCCGGGGTGGGCGTGAGCGTGACGAACCACACGTTGTCATCGTCCTCGGCGTGTGATGCGAACTGCACCACCCGGTCCGGGTGCAGCGCTTTTGCCGTGGCCAGCACTTGGTCCAGGCTGGCGCGCGGCGTGTTGGCGGGCATGGCGGGCGCCTCGACCTCGGTGCCCAGCAGGTGGCCAATTTCGTGGTGAAAGATCAGCGGCAAGCCGGTGATGCACAGCAGCAGCATGAAAACGGTGCACACCAGGCTGGACCACTTGTGGGTCCAGCTCCAGCGGCGCAGGGCGGTGGGGCTCAGCATGGCGTGGGGGCAGGGTGGCAAGGGCCGTCGGGCAGTCTCACCACCGCCAGCGCCGCCCCAGGCACAGGGCGCGCTATCGCAACTGAAAGGGCGAACAAGTGATTCATCAAGCCAGACAACCCGAAAACATCGAAAGACGGTGGGTGCTGGCTGCAGCCGGCAAGCCTGTGAAAAGGCTCCCGGCAAGGGCTATGGCTGGCGGAAACCCAATTTTACATTGCAAATGGGAATTGTTTGTATTCGTGATGGTGTGTGGGGGTAAGGATGTTGCGAAATCGCTGCGGCCTGCTCCCGATCGGACACTGTGAAGGAGGGAAGCATTGCGCACGCGGGGGGGGGCGCAGGGCGCGGTGGGCGCCTGCAGGCTATAGTGCCGTCGCCCCAGCGTGCTGGTTTTGCAGACATTCACACCCGCGTTTGCGACCCTTGCATGGGCTTTATCCCCCGGCTGCAAGCCGCTTGCAGGAGAGTTCCGTGTCCACGATATTCGGCGCCGTTCAGGCCGTTGCGCACGCATCTGCGAGAGGCATGGGGGCTTTGTACCGGATGGCCTTGCCATGGCTCGCTGTGGTGGCGATTTTGTGTACGGGCAACGTGCGCGCCGCAGACGAAAGCACCTCTGCGGAGCAGAAGGCACAGCTTGCAATACCCCCCGAGTTTCGGCATCCCGATTTTGTCTGGACCACTGCGGAAGGCGACTTGAACGGCGATGGTATCCCCGACCTGGCCCTGTTGCTGACAAAGCACAAAGGAGAAGGCCAGCGAGAGGAGCGGTTGCTTGTCCTGACCGGGAGGGCGGATGGCCGCTATCAGGTGCTCTCAACGTCCGGCGAGTTCTGCCACCCCAGCAAGTTCTACAACCTGGAAATCAAGAACCATTCATTGTTCGTTCAGGCGGTCTACTACGCAGACGCCGCCCGGTTCTCGGGCTTCACGCTGCAGTTCCGCTACAACGCCAAGATCAAAGACCTGGAACACATCGGCGAGCAGCAGGACGACGAAGACTATTCCAGCAACGCCTCCCACCGCGTGAGCCTCAACTACCTGACCAACACCGCCATTCATTCGCGGCGTGCTGGCAAGAAGTACAAGGAGGCCCGAGGCCGGATCGTTGGTGGTCCGGGCGTGCTTCCTTTGAGCGGGTTCGTCTGCGAAGGCTATGGCATGACGAGGTCATCGGTCTACCTGGATGAAAGCTTCAAGGTGCACAAGATGGGCGCGACACCTCCGTGATGCCAAGCGAGTTCACCGCAAGAGCCCGCAGTGCGGGTTGATCACAGCCAAGCCCTGTTCGAGCACGCGGCTGCGGCCGATGGAGCGCCGGTTCTGGGCATTCGGCGGAAGAGGCCACATTCCTTTGAAACTTGGGTCCTTAGCTCCCTTCCGCCGTTCACCTCGGTTTCAGAACCGCGTCCGCAACGTCACCTGCACCGCACGCGGCGAGCCGGGCAGGATCAGGTTGTCGTTGCTGCCGTGGGCCGACACGTAGTACTTGCGGTTGGCCAGGTTCTTGATGTTCACATCCACATCCCACTGGCCCAGCGTGTACTGCAGGGCGGCGTCCACCGTGGTGTAGCCGGGCAGGGTGACCAGGTTGGTCAGCGAGGTGAAGCGCGCGCCCACGTAGTTCACGCCGCCACCCACGCGCAGGCCGTGGCCCAGGTCCTTCATGGCCCAGAGGAAGGCCGAGTTGCGGGGCGTGAGCGCGGGCACCTTCCCTTGGGCAGCGATGGCAGCGGTGGGCAACTGGGTGGAGGTAGTGGTGGCCAGTGATTTCGTCATGCGGCCGTCCAGCCAGGCGTAGCCTGCGCTCACGTCCCAGCGGCTGGGCAGGCGGCCGCTCATGGTCAGCTCCAGGCCGTTGGTGCGCTGGGTGCCCACGTTGATCTGGCGCGAAGGGTTGGTCGGGTCGGTGTTCTTGATGTTGGTGCGCTCCAGGTTGAAGAGCGCGCCGGTCACATTCATGCGGCCATCGAGCAGGTCGAGCTTCACGCCGATTTCCTTGTTCTCGGTGATTTCGGGTTCGGCGCCGGTGTTGTTGGCGGCCAGCGCAAAGGTCTCGGCCGAGGGCTGGAACGACTTGCTGTACGACACGTAGTAAGACACCGTATCGCTGGGCTGCCACACCAGGCCCGCGCGGGGGCTGAACTTCTTGTCGGTGCGCGAGAGGGCGCTGAGCTTGCGGTCGAACGTGGTCTCTTGCCCGAACACGTCGTAGCGTGCGCCCACCAGCGCCTTCCATTGGGGCGCGAGCGTGATCTGGTTTTGCCAGTACAGCGCGGCGGTGTCCTGCGTAGTGTGGCTGGGGATGGCGCTGTCGGCGTTGTAGCTGGCTGCCGGTATGGCCGGGGCGGGGCGGTTGCCGGGGTTGAGGAGGGGTACGCGGTCCGCGCCGCCCGATACGGACTCGGCGCGCTTCTTCTGCTGGCCCAGTTCCACGCCCATCAGCCACTCTTGCTTCAAGCCGCCCAACTGGTTGCGCCAGGTCAGGTCGGTCTGGTTGAAAAAGCCTTTTTCATCGCGCAGTATGAACGAGCGCGTGCGGCCCACGGTCATGTCCACGGGGTTGGTGGTGCCGCCGGGCAGGGTGTTGTAGCGGTCCAGTGTGTAGTCGTACAGGCGCGTGACGTTGCGCACCGACCAGTCGTCATTGAAGCGGTGGTTGAGTGTGGCCGCCAGCGACTGCATGGTGCTCGTGGTGGTGTCGTCCTGCGCCGCGTTGCTGGAGCCGTAGTAGGTGCTGGCGGGCACGTTGACGGGGCGGCCGTTCAGCGCGGGGATGCCGAAGTCCGTGAGACGCTTGTCGCGGGCGTTGGTGTACTGCAGCAGCAGATCGGTCTGCGCGGCGAGCTTGAGCGCGAGCGAGGGCGCGAAGTTGTGGCGCTTGACGAACTGCTGGTCGCGGTAGCTGCCGGAGTCTTCTACGGCGGCGTTGATGCGGAACGCTGCGGTGTCGCTGATGCCCACGTTCACGTCGGCCGTGGCGCGGCGGTAGTCGAAATTGCCCAGGCCCAGCGATGCCTCGCCGGTGGTCTCGCCGAACTTGGGTTTCTTGGTCACGCGGTTGATCAGCCCGCCCGATGAGCCGCGCCCGTACAGCACGGCGGCCGGGCCCTTGAGCACCTCCACCCGCTCGATGTCGGCCAGGTCGCGGAAGTACAGCGCATCGTCGCGCACGCCGTCTACAAACTGGTCGGCAATGGCGGTGAAGCCCCGGATCACCACCTGGTCGCGCTGGCCGTCGCCATGGCTCATGGCCACGCCGGGTACGTTGCGCAGCGCGTCTTCCATCGACCGCGCGCCCTGGTCGCGCAGCAGCTGCTCGGGCACCACGTTCACGGCCTGGGGTACGTCGCGCAGCGGCGCGCTGCCTTTGGTGGCCGAGGTGCTGGCGGCGGGCGAATAGCCGTCATCGTCGCTGGTGGACTGCACGGTGACCTCGCCCAGCGTCTGGGTGGGGGCGGCAGGCGCTGGGGTTTGCGCCAGCGCAGTGCCGCAGAAAGCGACCAGGATGGCTGCAACCAGCGGGTTCATGGCCTGCGGGTGGCGGAACGACTGTTGGAGGGAGTTGTGTTGAGGTGCGTGCATGGTTTGTCCTTGGTGTGTGCGCAACGCGGTGGAAAACGGCTCCGCAGGCACCGGGCCTGGCGCGGGCCTTTGGGACCGTGGCTGGGAGGGGTGCGGAGAGCGGGAGAAAAGGAAGCAGAGGAGGGCGGTGGATCAGAAGGAGCGACGGGCCCGCAGGGCCGCTGCATCCCTCGCGCTTACCACCCCCAGGCCCAGGCGCCGAGGCCGGCCACCAGGGCCATCCCTGCCAGCAGCGGTGTGCGCCGGGGCTGCCAGGTCACGGCGGCCGTCACGGCCACAGCGGCCACTGACAGGGCCACGGCCCAGGCGGTCACGCCGAGCGAGGCAGGCACGCTACCGGCGGGGTGTGCGGCCAGCCACAGCGACAGCAGCAGCAACAGCCACCCGGTGCGGCGCAGCTGTTGCAGGCTGCGGGCCGCGCCTTCGCGGCCTGTGGCGTCTTCGTGGTGGCGGTCCATGCCCAGCGCAATGGCTGACCAGGCCGCAAAACACAGCAGAAAAGCGGACATGGTGCTCAGGCCCCCGAGGTGGACGCGGATACATCGCTGGCCGCAGGCAATGCAGCTACCGGGGTTGTGCGCTGTGCCTTGGTTGCAGCGGCTTTGCCCCGGGGTGCGCGGCCTGGGCGCAGGCGCCACGACAGCCCGCCCAGCAGCAGCCCGGTGGCCAGGAAGGCCAGGTCCATGCTGGCCCACACCCACTCGCCCGCAGGCAGCGTGGTGCCCAGGTGGGTGTGCGTGGTCAGCGCATTGATGACCGGCAGCAGCGCCCACACCAGGCCTGCCGCGCCCAGCGGCACCGACCAGCCCATGCGGCTGGGCCGCACCACGGCGCAGGCCAGCGCCCACAGCAGGGCCAGGCCCCAGGCGCTGAAGAACCAGGCCAGTTCCACATCGGCCCGGCCCTCCACGTTCAGCGGGACCAGGCGGTTGGAGGCGATGTACACGCCGCAGGCCAGCGGCAGGCCCGCCAGCGTGGCGATGTTGATGGCCGCCACCAGGCGCTCGCCAAACGGCGCCTTTGTGACGGCGTCTGTGTTGGCTGCTGCCCCTTTGCGGCTGGCCTGCGTCTGCGACGTGGCGCTGCGCTTGACCGACCACAGCACCATGCCGGTGGCAATCATCAGGCTGCCCAGCACACCAAATCCAAACAGCGCCCAGCGCAGGCCCACATCAGCAAACCGCGCCATGTGCAGGCCATACAGCACGCCGTAGGTCTTGACGGCGGGGCCGGTGGCATCGGCCTGGTCCAGCCACTGGCCGGTGGTGGCGTCAAACAGCAGGCGGGGCGGGCGGTATTGCAGGCGGTCGCCCTCGTGGCGGGTGACTTCGACCACTGCGCGGCCCTTGGCATCGCGGCGCGCCTGCACGCTGCCGATGCGCCCGCCGTCCCAGCGGGTGCGGGCCTCGGCCAGGATGGGCGGCAGGGCGATGGCGGGCAGGGGCTCCACCTTGTCGCCGAGGCCGCGCCGGGGGCGGCTTTCGGCCTTCTCGCCCTGTAGGTCGGCAAAGTACGCGTTGGAGTCCACGCCTTTCTCACCCTGGTAGGCCGTGGCAATGCCCGCAGGCATGTACAGCGTGTGGAAGATCATCAGCCCGCTGAAGGTGATCATCAGATAGAACGGCAGCACCAGCACGCCGGTGACGTTGTGCGCGTCCAGCCAGGCACGCTGCCCGCCCTTGGTGGGGCGGAAGGTGAAGAAGTCCTTGAAGATGCGGCGGTGCGTGATCACGCCCGAGATCAGCGCCACAAACATCAGCATGGTGGCCACGCCCACCACCCAGCGGCCCTGCAAGGTCCAGCGGCCCTTTTGCGCGGTACGCAGCTCGAAGTGAAAGCGGTAGAAGAAGTCGCCGCCCATCGTCTGGCGGGTGTCGATGGCCTCGCCGGTCTGCGGGTGCATGCGCAGCGTCTCGAAGCGGCCATTGCCCGTGTCGCGCCACAGGATGTTGACGGCAGGGTCGCGGTCATCGGGCAGGTGCATGATCCACTGCGTGACGTTGGGCACCTTGCGCACCAGCGCGTCCAGGGCCCTCTGCGCCGTTTGCGCCACCTGGGGGGCGGCGGCCTCCACCGGCTGCAGGCCATGCATCTCGGGGCGCATCCACAGGTTGAACTCGTTCTTGAAGAACGACAGCGTGCCGGTGAGGAAGATCGCAAACAGCAGCCAGCCCAGGATCAGCCCCGCCCAGGTGTGCAGCCACGACATGGCCTGGCGAAAGCCCTCGCGGTCGCTGGGCGCCTTGGGTGGTTTGGCTTTACGGGTTTGTTCAGAAGCGGTGCTTGCAGATGCCCGATCGACTGGCTGGCATGAGGGGGCCGTGATGCGGGTCATGCGACGGCCCTCATCCATTGAGGTGCCGTGGCGCTGGCGCCCAGCACCATTGCGGGCAGCAGCGTGCCACCCCACGCACCCCAAGCGGTACGTGCATAAAAGGCCCAGCCTGCGGCCATGGCGTACACCGCCCACGACAACATGGTGGCCGTGAGCACGGCCTCTACCCGTGGCATGCACTGCGCCAGCAGCAGCGACAGCGCCGCAGCGAAACCGGCGGCCAGCGCATAGCCGCCCCCTATTGCGGCCACGGTACGCGAGGTGATGGCCAGCCGGTAGCGTCCATCGACGCGAGTGGCCTTCATGGCTGCGAGACCATCGGTGCAGCGACTGGGCGATCAGGGGATGACAGCGCCTCCAAGGGGTGGAGGCGGGCAGGGCTGCGCAGCATGGGCAAGGGCTCCAGTCGTTGGATGGGTAAACAAACCAAACGCTGGCTGTTGCCGGTGACACGGGTCACCGGCTGGCTGGCTTCCAGGTGAAGTCATCGCCCTGCGGTAGCAGGTACTTGCCTGCTCATGCGCACTGCAACGGGAGCCAGTGCGCAGGATGCGGCAGGGGATGATTGGCCCCTATTTTAATGTGATTACAAATCATTCGCATTAACTAACAAAGAAACTGCGAGGTTTGATGTGCAGTTGCAACAGAGTGTGCGCAGTGCGCTGCAGCGCAAGCGAAAAAAACGGGCCGAGGCCCGTTGGGAGGTCAGAGGGGGCCCATGTCGGGGTACCCCTTAGTCACTCATTGGCTCACTCGATCTCGCCCATCTGCGACTGCAGGTAGTTTGGCAGGCCCACTTTGCCAATCAGGTCGATCTGGGTCTCGAGGAAGTCGATGTGCTCTTCGGTGTCGTCCAGGATCTTTTGCAGCAGGTCGCGCGACACATAGTCACGCACGCTTTCGCAGTGGGCAATACCCTCCTTGATGGTGGCCTGGGCGCCCTGTTCGGCGCGCAGGTCGCAGGCCAGGATCTCCGGCACGTCTTCGCCCACCTGGATCTTGGCCAGGTCCTGCAGGTTGGGCAGGCCGTCCAGCGTGAAGATGCGGTCCATGAGCCAGTCGGCATGCTTCATCTCGCCGATGGATTCCGAATACTCCTTCTTGGCCAGCTTGTCGAAGCCCCAGTGCTTGAGCATGCGGTAGTGCAGGAAGTACTGGTTGATGGCCGTGAGTTCGTTCTTGAGCTGGGCCTGCAGATGGCCAATGACCTGTGCGTCACCTTTCATGGGGACTCCTTGTAATGTGTGAATTCGGCGCTGATTGTCGTGACCCGCATCAAGCAGCGCAAGGCAAGCCCCTGCTATGGCGTGCGGGCTGCGTGTGATGCTGAGAGGCGTTCGCGTTCACAGGCTGTGTTCCCCGTGGCCCATCAGGGTTGTCATGGGGAGGCCACAGTGGGCGTTGTATAGTAATTAGCAATTGATTCAATGCAATCAATTAATTGGATTGATGGCTTGGAATTGCCTAAACTTCAGTCCTGTTCAGTCAACCAACCACTAAGGAAACAGCAATGTCCCTGATCAATACGCAAGTTCAGCCCTTCAAGACCACCGCTTTCGTCAACCGTGGCGGCAAGGGTGAATTCATCGAAGTGACCGAGCAGTCCCTCAAGGGCAAGTGGTCCGTGCTGATCTTCATGCCCGCAGCGTTCACCTTCAACTGCCCCACCGAAATCGAAGACGCTGCCGACAACTACGCTGAGTTCCAGAAGGCCGGTGCCGAGGTCTACATCGTGACGACCGACACCCACTTCTCGCACAAGGTGTGGCACGAAACTTCCGACGCCGTCGGCAAGGCCAAGTTCCCCCTGGTCGGCGACCCGACGCACCAGCTGACCAACGCCTTCGGCGTGCACATCCCTGAAGAAGGTCTGGCGCTGCGCGGCACGTTCGTGATCAACCCCGATGGCGTGATCAAGACGATGGAAATCCACTCCAACGAAATCGCCCGCGACGTGTCGGAAACCCTGCGCAAGCTGAAGGCTGCCCAGTTCACCGCCGCCAACCCTGGCCAGGTCTGCCCAGCCAAGTGGAAGGAAGGCGCCAAGACCCTGACGCCTTCGCTGGATCTGGTCGGCAAGATCTAATCCACGGCTCCCCCAAAGCCGGACAGCGTCATGGCGCCAATGCGCCATGCAGTCCGGCTTTTTTACGCCCGGACGTTGACCAGCAGGCTTGAACTGCAGCCCGTTTGGCATCAACCTCCCAGACACCACAACTCGAATTTCAAAGGACACCACCATGCTCGACGAACAACTCAAGACCCAACTCGCCGCCTACCTGGAGCGTGTGCAGCAGCCGTTTGAGCTGGTGGCTTCCCTGGACGACAGCGAGACGGCGCGCGACATGCGCGAGCTGCTGACGACCATCCAGTCCCTGCGCAGCGACAAGATCACCCTGCGCACCGACGGCAACGATGCGCGCAAGCCATCCTTCAGCCTGCAGCGCGTGGGCGCCACCAACAGCCTGCGCTTTGCCGGCCTGCCGCTGGGCCATGAGTTTACTTCGCTGGTGCTGGCCCTGCTTTGGACGGGTGGTCACCCGCCCAAGGTCGAGCAGGACGTAATTGATTCCATCAAGGCCCTGGATGGCGACTTCAACTTCGAGGTCTACATGAGCCTGACCTGCCACAACTGCCCGGACGTGGTACAGGCACTGTCGCTCATGGCCGTCGTCAACCCGAAGATCAAGACCACCGTCATCGAAGGCGGCGCCTTCCAGCAGGAAGTGACCGAGCGCGAAATCATGGCCGTGCCCATGGTGTTCCTCAATGGCCAGGTGTTCGGCTCCGGCCGCATGACCATTGAAGAAATCGTCGCCAAGCTCGACACCGGCTCTGCCGCCCGCGAAGCCGCCAAGCTGTCTGCCAAGGACCCGTACGACGTGCTCATCGTCGGCGGTGGCCCTGCTGGTGCCGCAGCCGCCGTGTACGCAGCCCGCAAGGGCATCCGCACCGGCGTGGCCGCCGAGCGTTTTGGCGGCCAGGTGAATGACACGCTGGCCATCGAGAACTACATCTCGGTGCTCGAAACCGACGGCCCCAAGTTCGCCGCTGCGCTCGAAGCCCACACCCGTGCCTATGGCGTGGACATCATGAACCTGCAGCGTGCCGACAAGCTCATCCCTGCTGCGCAGCCCGGTGGCTTGATTGAAGTGCAGCTGGCCAACGGCGGCTCGCTCAAGGCCAAGACGGTGATTCTGTCCACCGGCGCCCGCTGGCGCAACGTGAACGTGCCCGGCGAAGCCGAGTACAAGAACAAGGGCGTGGCCTACTGCCCGCATTGCGATGGCCCGCTGTTCAAGGGCAAGCGCGTTTCGGTCATCGGTGGCGGCAACAGCGGTGTCGAAGCCGCGATTGACCTCGCTGGCGTGGTGGCCCACGTCACGCTCATCGAGTTTGCCGACCAGCTCAAGGCCGATGCCGTGCTGGTCAACAAGCTCAAGAGCCTGCCCAACGTGACCATCCACACCAACGCCCAGACCACCGAAATCACGGGTGCTGACGGCAAGGTGAACGGCCTCAAGTACAAGGACCGTGCCACGAACGTGGAACACACCGTGCAGCTCGAAGGCGTGTTCGTGCAGATCGGCCTGGTGCCCAACACCGAATGGCTCAAGGGTACGGTGGAGCTGTCGCGCTTCGGCGAAATCATTGTCGATGCCCACGGCCGCACCAACATCCCCGGCGTGTTTGCGGCGGGCGACTGCACCACGGTGCCGTTCAAGCAGATCGTGATTGCAGCGGGCGAGGGCTCCAAGGCAGCGCTGAGCGCGTTCGATCACCTGATCCGCATGCCCGTGGTGGCTGAAGGTACCAAGGCGCAGGCCGCGCAGCCCGAGGCAGTTGCTGCTTAATGTAGCGGGGGACGAGGGGGCAGATGCTGCCCTCGTCCCTGCGGTGGTGCGGCCTGTAGGCCTTCCATCCTCCAAAGTCCTTTGAATCGGTCCGGGCGATCCGCTGTGTTTGTAGGGGTTCTACAAACCTCCCTAGAATCCGGCTGCCCATGCGCCGCTTGCTTTTGATCTTTCTATTGGTGTTCATGCCGCTCCAGTCCATCTGGGCGGCCGCTTCGCCTTATTGCGGGCATGAAGCGGCACCGCAAGCCTCGCACTTTGGCCACCATGTACACGATCACGTGGCCCACGAGTCCCCCGCCCATCCCGCCAAGACAACCACAGCCACCCCGGCGGACATGGACTGTCACGCCTGCCACGGCGCGGGTAGCGGTCTCGCGCACAGTCTGGGTGACCACGCCATCGTGGTGACTGCAGCCCGCCCGCCGGCCCAGGCGGCACCAGCCTGGCCTCCAGCCCCCCTTTCACGCCCCGAACGTCCCAACTGGCTCGTCCTCGCCTGAGCGGCGAGGCGGGGGCTCTGGGCTGTCCCGTTTTCATTTGGATGTGGATCGAGACCTGCCTTGCGGGGCAGTCGCGACGCGTGCGCTGAAGCCTGCGCGCGCACTTGATCGTTTCTGACCACCATCGCGCCTCGCCGATTTCAACCTGTGGCCCCCGGCCATTGCAGAGGGATCGGATGCAATCAACGAAACAACGACAACACACGCCCATCGCCGCGCTGGTGGTGATGGGGCTGGGCTGGGCACTGCTGGGCAGTGCCGCAAACGCCCAGACCTCCCACCCCGGCACCGCGCCGCTCACGCTCCAGGCCCTGTTTGAGCAGGCCTGGCAACGCCAGCCCGAAGCGCAGTCAGTCGCCTTGCGGCGCGAGGCCGCGCAGGCCACACGCAACGCAGCGACAGCCTGGACGGCCGAGCCGGTGGCGCTGGAGCTGTCCACCAAAACAGACCGCCCTGGCAGCAACCAGGGCAGCCGCGAGGCAGAGGTGGGCCTGGCCCTGCCGCTGTGGCTGCCTGGCGAGCGCGCCCGCAAGGCAGCCTTGGCCGACGCTGAACTGCAGGCGCTGAACAGCCGCCAGCGTGCCGCGCAGCTGCAACTGGCCGCCACCGTGCGCGAAGCCTGGTGGGCCGCACAGCGCGCGCAGGCCGATCTAGCGCTGACGCAAGACCGGCTGTTGAACGCCCAACACCTGGCCTCCGATGTGGCGCGCCGCGTGCGCGCGGGCGACCTGTCGCGCGCCGATCAGGCCCAGGCTGACGGCGCTGTGGCCCAGGCCGAAGCCGCCCTGGCCGAGGCCCAGGGCGCGCGCGACGCAGCCCAGGCCGCATTGGCGGCTTGGGGCGTGCAACCCGTGCCCGATTTGGGGCTGGCCGACGCAGCCGAGCCCGAGCCCCCCGTGCGCGACGCCACCACAGCTGCTGCTCAGCACCCCGCCGCAGCCGACTGGCAGGACCAGGCCGAAGTGGCCCGACGCGCCGCCGACCTGGCCGCCGTGCAGACCCGCGCCAACCCCGAGCTGACGGTGGCCGCCACGCGCGGACGCGAGCAGGCGGGCGACCGCTACCAACAGACCTTCACCGTGGGCCTGCGCGTGCCCCTGGGCGGGGGCGACCGGGCGCAGGCCAAGCAGGCCGCCGCCCGCGCCGAAGCCCTGGCCACAGAAGTACGCGCCGCTGCCGAACGCGACCGGCTGGCCGCCGACATCGCTGCCGCTGTGGCCCGCGTGAAGGCCACGCAGGCCCAGCGCGATGCGCTGGCACGCAACGCAGCGCTGGCGCAGGGCACACGCGGCTTTATCGACAAGGCCTTCCGCCTGGGCGAAGCCGATGGCCCCACGCGCCTGCGTGTGGAGCTGGAAGCCGCCCAGGCCGAACGCCAACTCGCCCGCGCCCGCATCGACGCCGCCGCCGCCGTCTCCACCCTGCGCCAGGCCTTGGGCCTGCTGCCGCAATGACGCCCTTGGGGCATCCACCACTTTTTGATGATCACCGTGAAACTCTCTTCCACTTTCTCTACCCTGGGATTGGCCCTGTTGCTGGGCCTGTTACCGGCCACCGCACTGGCGGGCCCAGGCCACGACCATGGCGAAGCCCCCGCTGCCGCAGCGGGCACGGCCCTGCCGCGCTTTGCCGCCACCTCCGACCTGTTTGAGCTGGTGGGCGTGCTTGACGGACAAAAAATCGCGCTCTACCTGGACCACGCGGGCGACAACAGCCCCGTGAAAGACGCCCGGCTGGAGTTGGACATTGCTGGCACCAACGTGCCCGTCACCCGCGTGGCCGAGGGCGAGTTCCAGGCCACCCTGGCCGCCCCGCTGGCCGAGGGCGTGAGCCCCGTCACCGCCACCGTGGCCGCAGGCACTGACTCTGATCTGCTCGCAGGCGAGATCGACCTGCACCCCGCCGCCCACACCGATGCCGCCCCCTCGGGGCTGGCGCGCCGCACTACGCTGATGGCAGGCGCCGCAGCCGCTGTGCTGCTGGCGCTGGCTGCCGCATGGCGCCTGCGCCGGGGCCGCGTTGCCCGCATGGGCAACACCCAGCGCGTGGGAGGTGCCGCATGAAGCGCTTCCACCCCATGCCCTCTTTGCTGGCCCTGCTCATGGCTGCCGCGCTCAGCGCCCCTGTGCCTGCTTCGGCAGGCCCAGGCCACGACCATGGTGACGCACCGCCCGCACCCACCGGCAACGGCCCCAGCCGCCAGCCCGATGGCAGCGTGTTTCTGCCCAAACCCGCGCAGCGCCAACTGGGCGTGCGCACTCTGGTGGCAGCCACGGGGCAACACGCCAAGGCTTTTGAACTGGCAGGCACCGTGGTGATGGACCCCAACGCGGGCGGCAAGGTGCAGGCCGTGCTGGCCGGGCGGCTGGAGGCCGGGCCCAAGGGGCTGCCCGGTGTGGGCCAAGCCGTGCGCAAGGGCGAGGTGCTGGCCTATGTGGTGCCCACCGCGGGCGCCATCGAGCGATCCAACCAACTGGCCCAGCAGGCAGAGCTGCGCGCTGCACGCGACCTGGCCGCACGGCGCGTGGCGCGCCTGCAAGAGCTGGCCGACACCGTGCCGCGCAAAGACATCGAAGCCGCCGAGAGCGAGCTGCACAGCCTCACCCAGCGCCTGAGCGCCGTGGGCGCGGGCCTGGCCACACGCGATGCGCTGGTGGCTCCGGTGTCGGGCGTCATCGCATCGGCCAACGCCGTGGCGGGCCAAGTGGTGGATGCACGCGAGCTGGTGTTTGAGGTGGTAGACCCAGCGCGCCTGCGCATCGAGGCCCTGGCCTACGACCCGGCCCAGGCGCACAGCGTGGCCGGTGCCACGTTGGCCGTGGGCGGGCAGCGCGTGCCGCTGCGCTTTGTGGGCGCGGCGCGCAGCCTGCGCGACCAGGCGCAGCCACTGCAGTTTGCGGGCGACTCGGCCGCATTGGGCACCTTGGCCTTGGGCCAGCCAGTGCGCGTGTTTGTGCAGTCCACCGACAAGGTCGATGGCGTGCAGGTGCCCGTCGCTGCGTTGCTGCGCAACCCGGCCAACCAGACCAGCGTGTGGGTCAAAGAAGCGCCCGAACGCTTTGCGCCACGGGTGGTCACGGCGGTGCCACTGGATGGCACCTCGATGGCCGTGACCTCGGGCCTGCAGCCCGGCGACCGCGTGGCTACGCAGGGCGCCACGCTCATCAACCAGGTCCGCTAAGGAGCCACCGCAATGTTCAAGTGGCTTCTAGAAAACAGCCTGGCCCACCGGCTGCTGGTGCTCATCGCCGCCGCCGTGCTCATGGCCTACGGCGCCTTCACGCTCTCGCGCACCCCGGTGGATGTGTTCCCGGACCTCAACAAACCTACCGTCACCCTCATGACCGAGGCGGGCGGCATGGCCGCTGAAGAGGTGGAGCAGCTCATCACCTTCCCGCTGGAGACCACGATGAATGGCCTGCCCGGCGTGGAAAGCGTGCGCTCCACCTCCAGCGCGGGCCTGTCGTTCATCTACGTCACCTTTGACTGGAGCACCGAGATCTACCGCGCGCGGCAGATGGTGTCTGAGCGCCTGTCGTCCATGGAAGAAGGCCTGCCCAGCGGCATCACGCCGCGCATGGGGCCCATCAGTTCCATCATGGGCGAGATCATGCAGGTGGCCATCCCCATCGACGCGGGCAAGACCACGCCCATGGCCGTGCGCGAGTACGCCGACTGGGTGCTGCGCCCGCGCCTCATGGCCATGCCTGGCGTGGCGCAGGTGATCCCCATCGGTGGCGAGGTGCGCCAGTTCCAGGTGCTGCCCGACACGGCGCGCATGGCGGCGCTGGGCATCACGCACGACCAGCTCACGGGCGCGCTCAAGGGCTTTGCGGCCAACACCTCCGGCGGGTTTCTGGAGCTGGGCGGGCGCGAATACCTCATCCGCCACCTGGGCCGCACCTCGCGGCTCGAAGACCTGCAGAACCTGGCCCTCACCGCCAAAAACGGTCAGAGCGTGCTGCTGCGCCAGGTAGCCGATGCCACCTTTGCCGCCGCCACCAAACGTGGTGACGCGGGCTTTGAAGGGCAAGGCGCCGTCATCCTCGGCATCCAGAAGCAGCCCACGGCCGACACCATTGGCCTCACTCGCAGCATCGAGGCCGCGCTGGTGGACCTGAAGAACTCGCTGCCCGCAGGCATGGAGGCGCCGCGCGTCACCTTCCGCCAGGCGAGTTTTATCGAGGCCTCGGTCACCACGCTGCAGGGCAAGCTCATGGGCGCCTCGGTGTTCGTGGCGGTGATTTTGTTCGTGTTCCTCGGCACGCTCAGGCCCACGGTGATTGCGCTCACGGCCATCCCGGTGTCCATCTTCATCACGGCGCTGGTGTTCAAGTATTTCGGCCTGTCGATCAACACCATGACGCTGGGCGGCCTGGCCATCGCCATCGGCGGCCTGGTGGACGACGCGGTGGTCGATGTGGAGAACGTGCTGCGCCGCTTGAAGATGGACCGCGCCAAACACCCCCACCACCGCCTGCACCCCATCGAGGTGGTCAAGCTCGCGTCGATGGAGGTGCGCTCGGGCATCCTGTATGCCACGGCCATCATCGTGCTGGTGTTCTTGCCGCTGTTTGCGCTGCCGGGCATCGAGGGGCGGCTGTTTGTGCCGCTGGGCATTGCGTTCATCGTGTCCACGCTGGCCTCGCTGCTGGTGTCGGTCACCGTCACGCCGGTGCTGGCCTTCTACCTGCTGCCGCGCATGAAGAACCTCGACCACGGCGACACCCGCGTGGTGGCTTGGCTCAAGGCGCGCTACCGCAACGGGCTTGTGGCTGTGCTGGCGCGGCCGCGTGCAGCCCTGGCAGTGAGCGCGGTGGCGGTGGCGCTGTCGGCAGCGGCGGTGCCGTTTTTCCCGACCACGTTCCTGCCGCCGTTCAACGAGGGCACGCTGCTCATCGGCATGCGGCTCAACCCCGGCGTCACGCTGGCCGAATCGAGTGCGCTGGCCCGCCAGGCCGAGGTGCTGGTGCGCCAGGTGCCCGAGGTCACGCACGTGGGCCGGCGCAGTGGCCGCGCCGAGTTGGACGAACATGCCGAAGGCGTGCACGTGAGCGAGTTGGATGTGGGCCTGCTGCCTGCGGCCGAGCTCAAGCGCAGCATGGGCGAGGTGCAGGCCGACATCCGCAGCCGCCTCGCGCACCTGCCTGCGGCCATCGCCATCGGCCAGCCCATCTCGCACCGCATCGATCACATGCTCTCGGGCGTGCGCTCGCAGATCGCCATCAAGCTCTTTGGCGACGACCTGGACACCCTGCGCGGCCAGGCCGAGGCTTTGCGCGCGCGGCTGGCGGGCATCCCCGGCCTGGCCGACCTGGAGGTGGAAAAGCAGGTGCTGGCGCCGCAGATCACCGTGCGCGTGGACTACGCCGCCGCTGCGCAAATGGGCGTGCCCGCACCCCAGGTGCTGGCCGCGCTGCAGACGCTGGTGGAGGGCGAAAAAGTCGCCCAGGTGGTGGAAGGCAGCCGCCGCTTTGCGCTGGTGGTGCGCCTGCCCGACAGCGCACGCTCCATCGACGGCCTGGCGCGCGTGCTGATCGACACGCCCCGTGGCCCCGTGCCCCTGTCGCGCCTGGCCACCATCGAAGAAGGCGATGGCCCCAACCAGATCAGCCGCGACGACGGCAAGCGCCGCATCGTGCTCTCGGCCAACGCGCAGGGCAGGGCGCTGTCCGACGTGGTGGCCGACATCCGCCAGGCCGTGGGCGACACGCGCCTGCCCGAGGGCTACTTCATCACCCTGGGCGGCCAGTTTCAGGCGCAGGAAGAAGCCAGCCGCCTGGTGGGCCTGCTCGCCATCGTCTCGCTGGTGCTGATGTTTGTGGTGCTGTACACGCGCTACCGCTCGGCCACGCTGTCGGCCCTCATCATGGCCAACATCCCGCTGGCGCTGGTGGGTGCGGTGCTGGGGCTGTGGGTGTCGGGCCAGCCGCTGTCAGTGGCGGCGCTGATCGGCTTCATCACGCTGGCGGGCATCTCAGTGCGCAACGGCATCCTGAAGGTGAGCCACTACCTCAACCTGATGCGTGTGGAAGGCGAGCGCTTTGACACCGCCATGATTGTGCGCGGCTCGCTGGAGCGCCTGAGCCCCGTGCTGATGACCGCCCTGGTCACGGCGTTTGCCCTGGCCCCGCTGCTGCTGGAGGCCGAACGTCCCGGCACCGAAATCCTGCACCCGGTGGCGGTGGTCATCTTCAGCGGCCTCATCAGCTCCACGCTGCTCGACACCTTCCTCACCCCGGCCCTGTTCTGGCTGTTTGGCCGCAAGGATGCCGAACGCCTGTTGGACGACAAGAACGCCGAGGCGTTCTGAGCTTTTCTTGTTTTGTATTTGTTCTCTTTATTTGTTCGTTTGCTTTTTTACTCACCCTTTGAAAGGACTCCCATGAAAATCACCCGCCAACTTTTCGCCGCCCTGGCCCTCGCCGCGATGGCCGCCACCGCCGCCCATGCCGCTGGCGACCACGGCGCGGGCCACGACCACAAGCCCCAACACGGCGGCATCGTGGCCGAAGCCAACGACATGGACTACGACCTCGTCGCCCAGCCCGACACCCTCACCCTGTCCCTGCGCGACCACGGCAAACCCGCCAAGACCGAGGGCGTGAGCGCCAAGCTCACGCTGCTGAACGGCACCGAAAAATCCGAGGCCGTGCTGGTGCCTGCGGGCGACGGCAAGCTCGAAGCCAAGGGCGCCTTCAAGGTGGCGCCGGGTACCAAGGTGGTAGCGCTGGTGACACTGCCGGGAAAGAAGGCGGCGAATGTGCGGTTTGCGGTGAAGTAGGGCGGCGCGTGAAGAGGGGCGGTGGCCCCTTGCACTGCCTGCCACCGCAGCGTCTTGCTAAGCCTGCTGTTCGGCGTTGCCGCAGAGTTTTATGCCAAAACGGGCGCAAGCGCTAGTGCATCATGCGCCCGTTGCTATAAATTTGATAGTTGTAGCGGCATCAATCGAACCGTGAGCGCCGAGCCGAGGGGAAACACAGGCGCTGTGCTGAACCTGGCTGTAGTGCGCGCCAGGGTCAATACACCAGCCGCTCCGGCCGCACTTCCTGCAGGATGGTGGTGGCAATCTCTTCGATGGACTTGGTGGTGGTGGACAGCCACCGGATGCCCGCGCGGCGCATCATGGCCTCGGCCTCGGCCACCTCGGCGCGGCAGTTTTCAATGCTTGCGTATTTGGAGTTGGGACGGCGCTCGGCGCGGATCTCGGCCAGGCGGTCGGGGCTGATGGTCAGGCCGAAGATCTTGCTGCGAAACGGCACCAGGGCAGGGGGCAGCTGGCGGCGCTCGAAGTCTTCGGGGATCAGCGGGTAGTTGGCCGCTTTCAGGCCGCACTGCATGGCCAGGTACAGGCTAGTGGGGGTTTTGCCGCTGCGGCTCACGCCCACCAGGATCACGTCGGCACCGGCCAGGTCGCGGTTGCTTTGGCCGTCGTCGTGGGCCAGGCTGAAGTTGATGGCTTCGATGCGGTCGGTGTATTCCTTGCTGCGGCTCACGTCACTGAAGCGGCCCACGCGGTGGTGCGACTTGATGCCCAGCTCTTGCTCCAGCGGGTGCACAAAGGTGCCAAACATGTCCAGCAGCATGCCCTTGCAGCCGTCCTGGATCACTTTAAGCACCTCCATGTTGACCAGGGTGGTGAAGACGATGGGCTTTTTGCCCTCGACCTCGCCGGTGTGGTTGATTTGCCGCACCGCCTGGTGGGCCTTGTCCACGGTGTCGATGAAGGGCAGGCGCACATGGCGCGGCTTCATCTCGAACTGGGCCAGGATGGCGTTGCCGAAGGTTTCGGCGGTGATGCCGGTGCCGTCAGAGACAAAGAATACGGTGCGCGAGTGCATGGAGCCCCTTTTTTTTGGATGCGGCTTGCGCTAGCGGGGTGGACACCACCAAAAGGTGGCAATGACCCGTTTTGCGTCAGTCGCGTGAAAGCGTCAGCCCGTTGCCAGAAGCTCGGGCCTACAATTGTCACAATTATCCAATTCTCACCATGCACCGCGTCGGCCCACAACCACAACGACAAAGCCTCAGGCCGTGCATGGCCGCCTGCCAGGAGCCATCCAGGGCCCGGCACGCAGACCCGGTTTCAACTTCTGGAGCTTTCCCATGTCTGCACTTTTCAGCCCGACCGCCCTGGTCGTACCGTTTGAAAACCTGAGAATGACCGACGTCGAGGCCGTTGGCGGTAAAAACGCCAGCCTCGGCGAGATGATCTCCCAACTGCCGCAAGGCGTGCGCGTGCCCACCGGGTTCGCCACCACCGCCCACGCGTTCCGTGAATTCCTGGCCTACGACGGCCTAGCCGACCGCATCAGCTCCAAGCTCAAGAGCCTGGACACCGAAGACGTTCGCGCCCTCACGCAGGTCGGCGCCGAAATCCGTGCCATGGTCGAGGCCCAGCCCTTCCCGGCCGACCTGCAAAAGGCCATTGCCGACGAATTTGCCAAGCTGAGCGCGGGCAACCCCGCTGCCTCGTTTGCCGTGCGCTCGTCCGCCACGGCCGAGGATTTGCCCGACGCCTCGTTTGCCGGCCAGCAGGAAACCTTCCTGAACGTGGTGGGCATCGACGAAGTCATGCACAAGATGAAGGAAGTGTTCGCGTCGCTGTACAACGACCGCGCCATCTCCTACCGCGTGCACAAGGGTTTCGAGCACGATGTGGTCGCCCTGTCCGCCGGCGTGCAGCGCATGGTGCGCTCCGACCTCGGCGCTGCGGGTGTGATGTTCACCATCGACACCGAATCCGGCTTTGAAGACGTGGTGTTCATCACCAGCAGCTACGGCCTGGGCGAGACGGTGGTGCAGGGCGCCGTGAACCCTGACGAGTTCTACGTGCACAAGCCCATGCTCCAAGCGGGCAAGAAGGCGCTGATCCGCCGCAACCTGGGCAGCAAGCTGATCCAGATGGTGTTCTCCACACCTGAGGAAAAGGCCGCCAGCGGCAAGCTGGTCAAGACCATTGATGTGCCCACCGAGCAGCGCAACCGCTACTCGCTGACCGATGCCGATGTGGAGCAACTGGCCCGCTACGCGCTGGTGATCGAACAGCACTACGGCCGTCCCATGGACATCGAATGGGGCAAGGACGGCACTGATGGCCAGCTCTACATCCTGCAGGCCCGCCCTGAGACGGTGAAGAGCCAGGCCAAGGGCCAGGCCGAGCTGCGCTACAAGCTCAAGGGCCACGGCACCGTGCTGGCCGAGGGCCGCGCCATTGGCCAGAAGATCGGCACCGGTCCCGTGCGCCTGGTGCACAACATTTCCGAGATGGACAAGGTCCAGCCCGGCGATGTGCTGGTGACCGACATGACCGACCCCAACTGGGAACCCGTGATGAAGCGCGCCAGCGCCATCGTCACCAATCGGGGTGGCCGCACGTGCCACGCCGCCATCATTGCGCGCGAGCTGGGCATTCCGGCCGTCGTGGGCTGTGGCGACGCGACCGAGCGTCTGAAGGATGGCACGCTGGTCACGGTGAGCTGCTCCGAGGGCGACACGGGCAAGATCTATGACGGCCTGCTCGAAACCGAAGTCACCGAAGTGCAGCGCGGCGCGATGCCCCCCATCAAGACCAAGATCATGATGAACGTGGGCAACCCCCAACTGGCGTTTGACTTTGCCCAGCTGCCCAACGCTGGCGTGGGCCTGGCTCGCCTGGAGTTCATCATCAACAACAACATTGGTGTGCACCCCAAGGCGATCCTGGACTATCCCCAGATCGACGCCGACCTGAAGAAGGCCGTGGAGTCCGTGGCGCGTGGCCATGCATCGCCCCGCGCGTTCTATGTGGACAAGGTCGCTGAAGGCGTGGCCACCATCGCCGCCGCCTTCTGGCCCAAGCCCGTCATCGTGCGCTTGTCGGACTTCAAGTCCAATGAATATCGCAAGCTGATCGGCGGCAGCCGCTACGAGCCCGAGGAAGAGAACCCGATGCTGGGCTTCCGCGGCGCCGCCCGCTACATCAGCGAAGACTTCGGCGAGGCCTTTGCGATGGAATGCGAAGCGCTCAAGCGCGTGCGCAACGACATGGGCCTGACCAACGTTCAGGTGATGGTGCCGTTTGTGCGCACGCTGGGCCAGGCCGAGCGCGTGACCAAGCTGCTCGCATCGCATGGCCTGCAGCGCGGCAAGGACGACCTCAAGGTCATCATGATGTGCGAAGTGCCCAGCAACGCCATCCTGGCCGAGCGCTTCCTGGAGTTCTTCGACGGCTTCTCCATCGGCTCCAACGACCTGACCCAGCTCACGCTGGGCCTGGACCGCGACTCGGGCCTGGAACTGCTGGCCCAGGACTTTGACGAGCGCGACCCGGCCGTGGAGGCACTGATCCACCAGGCCATCAAGGCCTGCCTGGCCCAGGGCAAGTACATCGGCATCTGCGGCCAGGGCCCCAGCGACCACCCCGACTTTGCGCAGTGGCTGGCCAAGGAAGGCATCTCGTCGATCTCGCTCAACCCCGACAGCGTGATTGCCACCTGGCAGCAACTGGCAGGCTGACGCACCGACCGGGCTGCCCTGTGCACCATGTGCCCACTGCACCACCCGCCATCGCGTCCGTGATGCCGCGCCCGTGATGCCGTTGCAGCAGCCCGCCAACCGCCCCGCCGACGCCGAGATGGCGGGGCCGTTTCCCCCCGATTTGCACGACGTGCGCCACCTGTGGCTCAAGGCAGGTTTGCTCCTGCTCTGGGCCTTGGTGTCGTTTGGCGCCACCTACTTCGCCCGCGACCTGCAGGTGCTGGTGGTGGGGGGCTGGCCCCTGGGCTACTGGATTGCGGCGCAGGGTGCGGTGCTGGTGTTCATCGCCATCGTGGTCGCTTACGGCTGGGCCATGAACCACTTTGAGCGGCAGGACCAGCAGCAGCGCGAGGCGCTGGAGCTTTCCGCCCCTGCCGCAGAAGACCGCGCCCATGGCTGAGCGCAAGCCAGGCAGCGCCGAGGCGGACCGCGCCTATCTGTGGCGGCTGCACCGCATCCTGGCGCTGTACGTGGCGGGAGTGCTGGGTTTTCTGGCCCTGATGACCTGGGCTGAGCACCAGGGGCTGTCGCGCCACTGGATCGGCCCGATTTTTCTTTTCCTCACGGTCATGGTGTACGCCGGCATCGGCGTGTATGGCCGCACGACCGACCCCGAGGACTACTACGTGGCGGGGCGGCGCATTCCGCCCATGTACAACGGCATGGCCACGGCGGCCGACTGGATGAGTGCGGCTTCCTTCATCAGCCTGTCGGGCGCGCTGTACCTGCAGGGCTTTTCGGGCACGCCAGGGCAGGCAGGGGGCCTCGCCTATCTACTGGGGTGGACAGGGGGCTTCTGCCTCGTCGCCATGCTGATTGCGCCGCACCTGCGGGCCATGGGGCTGTACACCATTCCCGATTTTTTCCATGTGCGTTTTGGCGGGCGCTGGCCGCGTGTGATTGCAGCGCTGGCGGCCGTGTTGTGCTCGTTCACTTACGTGGTGGCGCAGATTTATGGCGTGGGGCTGATTGCGTCGCGCCTCACGGGCGTGCAGTTCGAGATCGGCATCATGCTGGGCCTGGGCGGGGTGCTGCTGTGCTCGTTCCTGGGTGGCATGCGGGCCATCACGTGGACGCAGGTGGCGCAGTACGTGGTGCTGCTGCTGGCGTTCATGATCCCGGTGTCGTGGCTGGCGTACAAGCAGCTGGGCAACCCGCTGGCGCCGTTGGTGTATGGCGCGCAGATCAGCAAGATTGCCGACCTGGAGGCGCAGCTGCTCGACTCCCCGGCCGAACACCAGGTGGTACAGGCCTACCTGCAGCGCGCCAAAGACTTCGAGGCACGCCTGCAGGATGTGGAGGCTGCCCTGGAGCGCGAGCGTGAGAAGGGCCGTGAGCGTATCCGGGCGCTGCGTGCGCAGAACGCCGATGTGGGCCTCATCGTCTCCGCCAGCCGCGAGCTGGCCGCGCTGCCGCGCGATGCCGCTTCGGCGCGCGAACGCTGGACCCGCGAGATGCGCGAGAACTACGAGCGCGCGCGCCCCCTGGGCGGGCTGCCCCCCCACAGCCAAGCCTATGCGGGCGACCCCCATGGCACGCCGGAGGAGCAACGCGACTACGAGCTCACGCGCCGCAACTTCCTCGCGCTGATGTTCTGCCTGATGGTGGGCACCGCGGGGCTGCCCCACCTGCTGACCAGGTATTACACGTCGCCCACGGTGTCGGCGGCGCGCGCGTCGGTGGGCTGGTCGCTGTTTTTCATTGCACTGCTGTACCTCAGCGCGCCCGCGCTGGCGGTGTTGGTGAAGTTCGAGGTCATGCAGAATCTGGTGGGCAGCAGTTTCGAGGCCCTGCCCACCTGGATGGCCCAATGGGCGCGGGTGGACAGCTCGCTGCTGTCGGTCGAAGATGTGAACGGCGATGGCCTGATCCAGTTTGGCGAGATCCGTCTGGGGGCCGACCTCATCATGCTGGCTACGCCCGAATTGGGCGGGCTGCCCTATGTGGTGTCGGGCCTGGTGGCGGCGGGGGGGTTGGCAGCGGCGCTGTCCACGGCCGACGGCTTGCTGCTCACCATCAGCAACGCGCTGGTGCGCGACCTGTATTTTCAGGACACGCGCCGCCAGGCGTCGCCTGAGCAGCGCGTGATCTTGACCAAGTTCACGCTGCTGGCCGTGGCCTTGTCGGCTGCGTTTGTGGCGGCGCTCAAGCCGTCCGAAATTTTGCCCATGGTGTCGGCCTCGTTCTCGCTGGCGGCATCGGCCTTTGTGCCGGTGATGGTGTTGGGCATCTTCTGGCGGGGCACCACGCGCCAGGGCGCGGTGGCCGGCATGCTGGGCGGACTGGCCATCACGGTGTACTACATGCTGTCGCATGTGCCGGCCATGCAGGTGCTGCCGCGCTGGCTGCTGGCCGACGGGTTGTGGTTTGGCATCCAGCCCATCTCGGCGGGGGTGTTTGGGGTGCCGTGTGGCCTGCTTGTGACCCTGGTGGTCAGCTGGATCACCCGGCCTGCGCCGCCGCTGCCCCGCATCCGCTCGGAGATGTGAGGGTGGGCACTGCGCGGGGGTTATGTGTAAACCCCGATTTGCAGAGGTGCCAAAACATGGGATTCTGGTTTGCGGGTGATAGCCTTGCGGCCTTCCCCACCCTTGCTCATAACTAGGAGACTCATGGTTCTCGTCAAAACCCCCGCAGGCCAGGAAGCACTCAAGGACCGCCACGGCAGCCTGAGTTCACGCCAGCGCTCGGCCTTCATTCTCTTTGACGGCAAGCGCACCACGGGGGAGATTTTGGCGGCCACGGCGGCCATGGGCATCACGCAGGACGACGTGCAGGCCATGATTGCTCAGGGGCTGCTGGCACCGGTGGGTGGGCAGATGCCTGCGGCAGCAGCCAACCCGGTGGCTGGCCAAGCCGCCCCTGCGTGGGCAGAGGCTCCTGCCACCGATCTGGGTACGGTGGCGTCGCCGGTTGAGGGCTCGGGACGCTCTCCCATGGAGCGCTACAAGGCGGCCTATCCCATCGCCACCGAGCTGACGGCGGGCCTGGGTTTGCGGGGGTTTCGCCTGAACCTGGCCGTGGAGGGAGCCGGCAGTTTTGAAGACCTCGCGGCCCTCGCCCCCAAGATCCGCGAGGCGGTGGGTGATGCCAAGTTCGAGCGGCTGGACAAGGCGCTGTTTGATTGAGGCTCTGGGGTTCTGGCGCGCTCTGGCTGGATAGGAGCGTGGGGAATCAAACTCCGCAGACCGTTCGCCAGACAGGCGAGCATGAAAAAAGCGGCCCGAGGGCCGCTTTTGTTTTGCCGATGCAGACCGGAAGGGGGCTGAGATCAGCGGCCCACCTTCAGCAGTTCCACGTCGAATTTGAGCGTGGCGTTCGGGGGGATCACGCCACCCGCACCACGGGCGCCGTAGCCCAGGGCGGCAGGGATGATCAGCGTGCGCTGGCCGCCGATCTTCATGCCTTGCACGCCTTCGTCCCAGCCCTTGATGACCATGCCGGCGCCCAGTGCAAATTCAAAGGGGTCGTTGCGGTCGCGGCTGGAGTCGAACTTGGCGCCTTGCTCACCGTTGTTGTACAGCCAGCCGGTGTAGTGCACCGACACGTTCTGGCCCTTGGTAGCTTCGGCGCCTTCGCCCACGGTGGTGTCTTCGTATTGCAGGCCGGATGCGGTGGTGGTCAGTGCCATGGGAATTCCTTGGTTGCTATTAAAAATATAGCTTCAGGCGCATGTATTGATTGCGCTTGAAGCTATTTTGACCCTCATTTTAACGAAAGCCCCGCGCGGAGGTCCGGCGGGGCTTTTCCCTGCGGGGCAGGGCAAACGGGGGAGGGAAGAGGGCTCAGGCCTTCTTGGCGCGGCCTGCGACCCAGCGGGTGGCAAAGGCCTGCACGTCCGACAGACGCTTGAGCAGGTCAGCACCCGAGGGGGTGACGGTGTAGCCGTCGCTGCCATGGTCCACAAAACCGGCTTCGCGCAGCTCTTTGATGCGGGTGTTCAGCGTGTTGGGGGTGATGCCACCCACGCTGTCCTGCAGCAGGCGGAACGTCTGGGGGTGGCCGTCCTTCAGGGCCCACAGCACGCGCAGCGCATAGCGGCATTCAAGTTTCTCGAAAAGCTGGTTGATGGAAGCATTTTCTTTGGAGCTCATGGACGCTTCTCCTCGCGCAAGTGTTGGATCTGGATTCAGTGCGGGCGGCCGTCAACCGGGCCCGCTGATGCGCTGAGACTATAGCGCGGAACCCATTTTGCTACAAGTTTAGTAGCTCAGAACGCACAGCACACATGCGCTAGTGGCGAAAAATACAATGTTGCGTATCAAACTGTTGCGACAGGGCCACGGTTTTTGGCCCCCGTCAGGCACGCCCCAGCCCCGCCAGATGCCCCACCAGCAACTGGGCCGCAGGGGGCAGCCACTGGGCGCTGCGGTAGCAGATGGCAAAGCGCCGCTGGGCCCAGGGGTCGCTCAGTGGGACGATGCGCACCGGCGCCAGCTGGGCAAACGGCTGGGCCACCTCACGTGGCACCACGCTGATGGCCAGGTTGGCGCGCACCACCCGCAGGGCCGCATCAAAGTTGGACACCAGCACGCGGTGGGCCAGCATTTTCCCTTCCACGGCAGCGGCGCGCGCCAGCAGCACCTGCACCGCGCTCAGTGCGGGCATGCTGACGAATTCATGCTCCAGCACGTCGGCAAACCGCACGCTCTGCAGCTGGGCCACGGGGTGCGACTCGTGCGCCACCACGGCCAGGTGGTCGCTGCGGTAGGCGCTGGTTTCCAGGCCCGACAGGTCGGCTGCGTCCCAGCAAATGCCGATGGACGCGCTGCCGTCGCGCACGCCTTGCACCACGTCCGGGCTCACGCGTTCTTCCAGGCTGATCTGGATATTGCGGTGCGCCGGGTCTTGCAAGAAGGCCGCCACGTCGTCGGCCAGCGACTCAGCCATGACCGAGGCCGTGACCAGCATGCGCACATGGCCGCGCGTGCCGGTGGCGTAGGCCGCCATGTCGCGCTCGATCTGCCCGACGCTGGCCAGCATGGTGCGGGCATGCTCCAGCAGCGTCTCGCCGGCAGGCGTTGGCACCACGCCCCGGCGCTTGCGCAGCAGCAGCGGTGTGCCCACCGTGTCTTCCAGCTGCGCCAGCCGCTTGCTGATGGCCGAGCCCACGATGGACTCCTGCTCGGCCACGCGCGCAATGCTGCGCTGCTCGCACACGGCGGCAAAGAGGCGCAGGGTCTGCAAGTCCAGGTCGCGCATGGCAAACCTCCAAGTGTTTTGATGTTCCGTTTGGGAATGTTATGGCTTCCGAGATGTATTTTCTGATTCATTCGGGAATTTTTAGAATCTTGCCCAGACCCACCCGAAAGAGACATCCCGTGCACACCTCCCCGATCCCGTCCGACCTGCAGCCCCCGGTGGCCCGCGCCATCGTCCGCGAAGTGGGCCTGCGCGACGGCCTGCAAAGCATTGCCACCGTGGTCTCCACCGCGCACAAGATCGACTGGATCAACGCCGCCTACGCCGCCGGCCAGCGCGAGATCGAGGTGGGCTCCTTTGTGCCCGCCCGCCTGCTGCCCCAGCTCGCCGACACGGCCGAAGTGCTGGCCCATGCCAAAACGCTGCCTGGCCTGGTGGCCTCGGTGCTGGTGCCCAATTTCAAGGGCGCCGAGCGTGCGCTGGAGTGTGGTGCCGACCTGATGGTGGTGCCCCTGTCTGCCAGCCACGCCCACAGCCTGGCCAACCTGCGCAAGACGCCCGACGAGGTGGTAGCCGAGGTGGCCCGCATCCGTGCGCTGCGCGATGCCAGCGGCCGCCGCACATTGATCGAAGGCGGTGTGGGCACGGCCTTTGGCTGCACCCTGCAAAGCGAGGTGGCCGAGAGCGAGGTGCTGCGCCTGATGCAGGCGCTGCTAGACGCAGGTGCCGACCGCGTGAGCCTGGCCGACACCGTGGGCTACGCCGACCCGGCCTCGGTCGCCCGGCTGTTTGAAAAGGCCCGCGCCTTGGTGGGCGACCGCCTGGCCTGCGCGCATTTCCACGACACGCGCGGCATGGGGCTGGCCAACGTCTATGCCGCCTGGCAGGCAGGCATCACGCGCTTTGATGCCTGCCTGGCGGGCATTGGCGGCTGTCCGCACGCGCCGGGCGCCAGTGGCAATGTCACCACTGAAGACCTCGTGTTCATGCTGGAGCGCATGGGCGTTGCCACTGGTATCGACGTGACCGCGTTGCTCGCGCTGCGCCAGCGCGTGGCCGGCTGGTTGTCGGGCGAGACCCTGCATGGCACGCTCTGGCAGGCCGGGCTGCCGCAGAATGCCGCACCCGCCGCGCTGCGCTTGGCAGCAACGGCCTGAACCCCTTTTCGGAACGCCCTGAACATGAACGACGACACACCCGCCACCCTCTCGTCCCCCCGCCTGCCGCTCGAAGGCCTGCGCGTAGTCGAGTTCACCCACATGGTCATGGGCCCCACCTGCGGCATGGTGCTGGCCGACCTGGGCGCCGAGGTCATCAAGGTCGAGCCCGTGGATGGCGACCGCACGCGCCACCTGCTGGGCGCTGGCGCCGGTTTCTTCCCCATGTTCAACCGCAACAAGAAGAGCATTGCGCTCGACCTGCGCAGCCCCGAGGGCCTGGCGGTGGCACGCAAACTGGCCGCATCGGCCGACGTGGTGGCGCAGAACTTCAAGCCCGGCGTGATGACGAAATACGGCCTGGACTACGCCGCGCTGAGCCAGGTCAACCCGCGCCTCATCTACGTCAACCACACGGGCTTTTTGCCGGGCCCGTACGAGCACCGCACAGCGCTCGACGAGGTGGTGCAGATGATGGGCGGGTTGGCCTACATGACCGGCCGCCCCGGCGACCCGCTGCGCGCAGGCAGCAGCGTGAACGACATCATGGGCGGCATGTTTGGTGCGATTGGCGCGATGGCGGCGCTGATGCAGCGCGGCATCACCGGGCGCGGGCAAGAGGTGGACTCGGCCCTGTTCGAGAACAACGTGTTCCTGGTCGGCCAGCACATGATGCAGTACGCCGTCACCGGCAAACCGGCCGCGCCCATGCCCGACCGCATCTCGTCCTGGGCCGTGTACGACGTGTTCAGCGTGAAAGACGGCGGGCAGATCTTTTTGGCCGCCGTGAGCGATGCGCAGTGGCAGACCTTCTGCGACGCCATGGGCTACGCCGACCTGAAGGCCGATACCGGCCTGGCCACCAACAACGACCGCGTGCGCGCCCGCCCCACGCTGATGCCGGTGCTGCGCGAGCGCCTGGCGCAGCACACGGCTGACGAACTGGCGGCCATCTTTGAGCGCCACGGCCTGCCGTTTGCGCCCATCCGCCGGCCCGAAGAGCTGTTTGACGACCCACACCTGCAAGCCACGGGCGGTCTGGCCGACATCACGCTGCCCGATGGCGAGCGCGCCGGGCAGACCGCGCAGATCACGCTGATGCCGTTGCGCATGGACGGCCAGCGTCTGGATGTGCGCTGCGACCCGCCGCGCCTGGGCCAGCACACGGCCGAGCTGCTGCAGGGCCTGGGCTACACCGCCGATGAAGTGGCCGCACTGCAGGCCAGCGGGGCCATTGCCTGATTTTTCCTTGACGACCGGGGCTCATCACGCGGCGCAGACCGCAGGCCCCGGATTCCAACCCCACCACCGGAGACAACCGTGCCCCAGCCCACCCCTGCTTTTGACATGCACCGCATTGCGCCTGCCCCGCACGGCCTGCCCACGCGCCGCCAGGCCCTGGCCACCGGCGCCGCCGCGCTGGCGGCTGCGGCCTGGGGCCTGCCGCGCGTGGCCCGCGCCCAGGGCGACGGCAAACCGCTGCGTGTGATCTTGCCGCTGTCGGCGGGCTCGGGGGCCGACGGCGCCATCCGCGCCATCAGCACCAGCTTGGCCAAGGCGCTGGGCCAGCCCATCGTCATCGAGAACCTTCCGGGCGCGGGCGGCATCACCGGCACCACGCAGATCGTGCGCGCGCCCAAGGACGGCTCGGTGATCGGCGTGGTGTCCAACAACCACGTTGTCAACCCCAGCGTGTACAAGAACATTCCGTTCGACTCGCTGGCCGACATCACCCCCATCACCATCCTGGGCGCCACGCCGTTTGTGCTGGTCGCGCACCCTGCGGTGCCCGCCAAGACGGTGCAGGAGCTGATCGCGCTGGCCAAGTCCAAACCGGGCGTGCTCAACTACGGCTCGTCGGGCAACGGCACCATCCTGCATCTTGGTGCGGCCATGTTCGTGGACCAGGCCAAGCTCGACATCAAGCACATTCCCTACCGCGGCATGGGCCCGCTGATGAACGACATCCTCGGCGGCCAGGTGCAGTTGGGTGTGGTGGCGGTGGCACCGGCGGCTGCGCACATCAAGGCGGGCGCATTGCGCGCCCTGGGCGTGACCACGGCCAACCGCGTGGCGGCACTGCCCGGCGTGCCCACCATTGCGGAGCAAGGCCTGCCAGGCTATGAGCTGGACGGGTGGATTGCCCCGGTGGCGCCTGCGGGCCTGCCCAAGGCCGAACTGGTGCGGCTGTACAACGGCTTCAAGGCCGCCATGGAGATGCCCGAGGCGCGCGACGCGCTGATTGCGCAGGGTTACGAGATCAAGCTCACCCCGCCTGAGCCAGCAGCCGCCTTCTTCCGCAGCGAAGCGGCGCGCATGGCACAGGTGGTGAAGAACGCCAACGTGAAGATCGACTGACGCAGCGCAGAGAGAGGCCGCCTGCGGCGTGTTTTTGCAGGGCGTCAGGCCGGTTTTGAGGGTTTTTCGGCGCATGCGCAAGTGCAATATGCCTGAGCAGCTATCGTATTAATAGCATTCGCGTGAACGCTAGGGCACTGCCTCCGCGGGGCTGTGGTGCCATCGGAGGTCAGCGTGAGGGGCAACTGCTCTGCGCGCCCGATGTCAGGCGCGCGGCGCGGGCAGTGCAGGGTGGGCGTGGCGCAGGCGGAACACCTCCACAGCCTGCACCAGTTGCTGCGCCTGCCCGCTCAAACTGCCCGCGGCGGCGGCGCTTTCTTCGACCAGGGCGGCGTTCTGCTGCGTGGCCTCGTCCATGCGCACGATGGCCTGCGTCACGCGCAGCATGTCGCTGGTCTGCGCGGCGCTGGCCTGGCTGATCTCTTCCATCAGCGCGCTCACGCCCTGGATGGACGACACCACCTCGGCCATGGTGGTGCCTGCATTGCGCGCCAGGTCCGAGCCGGCCTGCACGCGCTCCACGCTGGTCTGGATGAGCTGCTTGATCTCGCGCGCGGCGCTGGCGCTGCGGGTGGCGAGGTTGCGCACCTCGCTGGCCACCACGGCAAAGCCCCGGCCTTGTTCGCCCGCGCGCGCGGCCTCGACGGCGGCATTGAGCGCGAGGATGTTGGTCTGGAACGCGATGCCGTCGATGACGCCAATGATGTCGGCAATGCGGCGCGAGCTGTCCTGGATGCCCTGCACTACCTCCACCATCTGCGTGACCACATCGCCACCCCGCCGCGCCACGGTAGCGCCGTTGCGCGCCAGCTCGTTCGCGCGCTGGGCGTTGGAGGCGTTCTGTTGCACGGTGGACTGCAGCTGCTGCATGGACGAGGTGGTCTCATCCAGCGACGAGGCCTGCTCTTCGGTGCGATGGCTCAGGTCGGCGTTGCCCTGGGCGATTTCAGCGCTGGCACTGGCCACGCCCTCGGCGTTGCTGCGCACGCCGGAGACCACGTTTTCCAGGTTGTCCTGCATGGCGCGCAGGGCCTCCAGCAGGCGCGCGGGCTCATCTTTGCCCTCCACCTCGATGCGGGTGGTCAGGTCGCCCGCCGCCACCTTGTGCGCCACCGACACCGCCACACCCAACGGGCGCACGACCGACCGCGTCAGCAGCCAGCCCGCGCAGGCCCCCAGCGCCGTGACCAGTGCAAGGGCGACCAGACTGCTGAACAGTGCGCGCCGGGCGTCTTGCGCTGCCTCCTGGGCGATGGCCGCGCTGCTCGCTGCCACCTGCTGGCTCAGCTCGGTGAGCAGCTTGGCGGGGCCCTGGTCGATGTCGGCCACATCCGCATCGCCGGCCGACGGCACAAAGCCGAGCGACTGGAACACTTCAAAGCCTTTGCGGTAGCCCTGCGCCATCTGCGCGTGGGCCTGGGTGAACTTTTGCAGCGCGGCCTTTTCCTGCGCGTCGGTCAGCTGGGGCTCCAGCGCCTTGGCGGCATCGGCTACCCGCTTTTCACTGGCCTGGAACGCGTTCCAGTGCAGCTCGCGCTTGCGGGAGTCTTCGCCCCGCAGCAGGGTGTTCTTCCACTCCAGCACCTGGGTCTTGAACTCGCTTTCCATGCGGCTCACGGCACGCTCCTGCGCCACGCGCTGTTGCACCGTGGTGTCGTAGGTGCCCAGGGTTCGGTACAGGGCGGCAATGCCGAACAGCGCGGCCCCCAGCAACAGGGCCAGCACCAGACCCAGGGCCGTGGCCATGCGTGCGCCGATGGAGTAGTGGGACATTTTCATCAGAGGCTCCAAAGGTTCTGCAGTGGGCCCGGAGGGCCTGGTGGTGAGATCAGGCCTTCAGCTTGAGCAAATAGACCATCACGCGGGCGGTGGTGAGGTCCAGCTCCATGAACTCTGCCAAATCCTTGCCGGTGAGCCAAGAGGGTTCCCACCGGTTCTGTTTGAGCGTGCGCAGCCAGGATTCGTGGTGGGTGGCGGCCTCGACAGCAGCCAGCATCTCCGCCGCGCGCGCGGCGGGCACGCCCTTGCCGGTGAACACGCCCCGCCAGTTCGCCATCACGGCGTCCAGCCCTTGTTCGCGGAACGAAGGCAGGCCAAAGACGCTGCGGCGCGACGACACGCCCACCGCGCGCAGCTTGCCGCTGGCAATCGCATCGTTGAACTCGCTGTAGCCCGACAGGCCCAGCGCCGCGTTGCCCGACAGCACGGCCTCGACCACCTCGGCACCACCGGGGAAGGGCTTGTAGACCAGCCCTTCGGGGTTGGCCTTGGCCGCACGCGCCAGCACGCCCGCGTAGATGTGGTCCACGCCACCGGCCGAGCCACCGGCAATCGGCACGGCCTTGAGGTCGGTACGCATTGCATCGGCCAGGTCCTTCGTGGTCTTGATGGGCGAATTGGCTGCCACAGCGGCCACCAGGTAGTCGCTGGTGAGTCGCGCCAGGGGCTGGATGTGGGTCATATCCACTGCAGGCTTTTGCAGCGCCACGGCGCCCACCATCACCATGCCGCCCATCAGCAGCGTGTTGGGGTCGTTGCTGTACTTTTCGGCGTACTTGGCCAGGCCGATGGTCCCGCCCTTGCCACCGATGTTTTCGTACTCCACCTGGTCCGCAGCGCCCGCAGCGACCATGGCGGCGCCCAGGGCGCGGCCTGTCTGGTCCCAGCCGCCACCGGCATTGGCCGGGATCACGATGCGCACGGTGCCCGCCAGCTTGGCTGCCTTGGCGGCCGCGGGGGCAGGGCGGGCTGCCCCGGCAGCGCTTTGCGCCCAGGCGGAAGGGCCAAGCGTGGTCCAGGCCAGGGCGGTAGCGACAGATTGGGCGATGGCCCGGCGGCGGTCGATGGCTGCAGACATGGAAAGTCCTTTGACAAGTGGGGAGGCAGGAAAGGCGTCGGGAATCAGATATTCAGGCCACTGCAGGAGCGCCCTGAGTGTGTTTGCGCGTTGCCACGCCGAGGCAACGCCGTCAGCCGGTGGGGCATGCGCAGGGAAGGACCTGCGCACCACCACCTGGGCTGCGCGCAATGGTCGCCAGCCAAGCTGTCAGTCTGCTGTCGCTGGCATCAGGGTAAACGCGGGGTTTGGGGCGCCATCCAGAGCGGTCGAGCGGATCTGTGCACCATGAAAAACGCCCTGCGCCGCAGGTGCGGGGCAGGGCGTTGGAGCCAGTAGAGGCTGGGTTGCGAGGCTTACGGCGCTTACAGCGAGTCGATGAAGCTGCGCAGCTTGTCCGAGCGGCTGGGGTGCTTGAGCTTGCGCAGCGCCTTGGCTTCTATTTGGCGGATGCGCTCGCGGGTCACGTCGAACTGCTTGCCCACTTCTTCCAGCGTGTGGTCGCTGGTCATCTCGATACCGAAGCGCATGCGCAGCACCTTGGCTTCGCGCGGCGTGAGGCCGTCGAGAATGTCCTTGACCACGTCGCGCAAGCCGGCCTGCATGGCGGCTTCGATGGGGGCGGTGTTGGCACCGTCCTCGATGAAGTCGCCCAGGTGGCTGTCGTCGTCGTCGCCGATGGGCGTTTCCATGGAGATCGGCTCCTTGGCGATCTTCATGATCTTGCGGATCTTGTCCTCGGGGATTTCCATCTTGGCCGCCAGGATGGAAGCATCGGGCTCGAAGCCGAACTCTTGCAAGTGCTGGCGGCTGATGCGGTTCATCTTGTTGATCGTCTCGATCATGTGCACCGGGATACGAATGGTGCGCGCTTGGTCGGCGATCGAGCGGGTGATAGCCTGGCGAATCCACCAGGTGGCGTAGGTCGAGAACTTGTAGCCCCGGCGGTATTCGAACTTGTCCACCGCCTTCATCAGGCCGATGTTGCCTTCCTGGA
>ERZ778025.646-NODE-646-length-48931-cov-90.871696_pt1 | contig 48931 bp, 52 predicted proteins | sample MGYA00375755_ERZ778025 | MGnify/ENA primary metagenome ERZ778025 (study PRJEB29350, sample SAMN05389825) | bioreactor metagenome | isolation source: Thiocyanate bioreactor | place: South Africa: University of Cape Town | collected 2014-03-17 ... | reverse complement strand
AAATCTATCAAGCCTTCGCGCACTCGTCACGCCTTCTGCCGCGCACGCTCCTAGGTGTTCCTGTGCTGGCGCCATGATTGAGTCGTCCAAAAAGAAGGCCATATCGACGCCGAGGACAGTCGCGATCGATTGGAGTTTTTCCGCCGATGGACGAAGCGACTCACGGTTTTCAAGCTCCCAGAGATAGCTTTTGCTTAGACCGGCTTCGGCGGCCAACGCGTCAAGCGTCAGCTCCTTTTTCTTTCGGAGGATCTTCAGCTTTTCCCCGAGTTTTGAAGCCATGTCAGAAATCCTAAGGTTGGCGTGAGTCGATGCAATTTCAGCACAGGTACGCTTGAGGCTCGGCCTCATGCAACCTGCCGGAGTGCGGTCAACAGATCGGCCATGACAGGGGGACAGACACCATTGCCCAGAAGGTGCATCGCGGACCTCTTCACCTTCGGGAGGGCGTAGTCCTCGCGCATGCCCATGACGGCCTTGGCCTCGTGGATTTGGAGCATGCGCATGCGGTCGCCGTCGATGACCGCCCAACGGTCAACGGTGGTCAAGGAACCGATGGGGCGGTGGATGCTTCTGCCGGTCAGGCCGCTGCCCTTGGAGTAGTAGGGCGTGACGAACCGATCACCGAAAGCCGCACGGCCCGCTGCGATGCGTCGAATGGTCGCCGGCTTGCGCTTCGGCGTGATGATGGGACTCCAGTCCGGATAGTCCCAGTCGATCACGTTGGCCACCGGCTGGTGCTCGCGCTTTGGCAAACGAAGCTGAATCGGCGACTTGGACCGACTGCAAACCAGAAACACACGCTCGCGGTGTTGAGGCACGCCGCGTTCGGCGGCATCGAGAGAGCTGGCCCCAGAAAACTGAACAGCTCGATAAGGGTGGAAACTGCTCCTGAAGGCGAGGACCTCGCCTGTGTTGATTGGAGCGAACATGAGCAGAAGACCCCGCCGCACGCACTCAGCGGCATTCAAAGCCAAGGTGGCGCTGGCAGCGGTGCGCGGCGACAAGACGCTGGCCGAATTGGCGCAGCAGCATGACGTGCACCCCAACCAGATCACCGACTGGAAGAACCAACTACTCAGTCGGGCAGCCGATGTCTTCGGCGGCGAGCAGGCAACGCCAGAGCCTGCCATCGACCTGAAGGCGCTGCACGCCAAGATCGGTCAATTGGCGCTGGAGAATGATTTTTTGGAAGGCGCGCTCATCAAGGCCGGCATGCTGAGCGCAAAGCGATGATTGATCGAAGCCACGATCTGCCGATCCGGCGCCAAGCCGAGTTGGTGAACATCAGCCGCGGCTCAGCGTACTACGCGCCCAAACCTGTGTGCGATGCGGACCTCAAGCTGATGCGTCGCATCGACGAGCTGCACTTGGAGTTGCCGTTCGCCGGAGCGCGCATGCTGCGCGATCTCTTGCGCGGCGAAGGCGTCGCTGTGGGCCGCAAGCACATGACCACGCTGATGCGGCGCATGGGTATCACAGCGCTCTACAGGAAGCCCAACACCAGCAAGAAGAGGCCCGGGCGCACGATCTATCCCTACCTGCTGCGCACGCTTGCGATCACCCGGGCCAACCAGGTCTGGGCAATGGACATCAGCTACATCCCGATGGCCCGAGGCTTCATCTACCTTGCGGCAGTGATCGATTGGCACAGTCGCCGGGTGTTGGCCTGGCGGGTTTCGATCTCGATGGACACTGAGTTCTGCACCGATGCTGTCGAAGAGGCAATCGCCCGATACGGCACGCCCGAGATCTTCAACACCGACCAGGGCAGCCAGTTCACCAGCAGCGCGTTCACTGGCCTGCTGCACGATCACGGCATCCGAGTCTCAATGGACGGCAAGGGCTGCTGGCGCGACAACGTGTTCATCGAGCGGCTGTGGCGCTCGATCAAGTACGAGGAGGTGTACCTTCATGCCTACGAGAACGTGAGCCAGGCCCGAAGCGGAATCGGGCGCTACATCGACTTCTACAACACCCGACGTCCGCATTCGAGCCTCGGCGCCCGAACGCCGGACGTGGTGTACTTCCAGACGCTGCCATGGCCTTCGGCCAAGGCAGCCTAACCCCGCAGGATCCACTTAAAGAAATCGGAATCTGTTCAAGCCAACGGGGCCAGCTCTATCTTCAGATCGACGCCTTGACCAAGGCGGGTTGCCACAGGCTCTTTGATGACAAGATGAGCGGCAGCCGGGCCGAGCGGCCCGGTCTGGCCAGGGCGCTGGAAATGCTGCGTGAGGGCGACACCCTGGTCGTGTGGAAACTCGACCGGCTGGGCCGCAGCGTCAAGAATCTGGTGGAGCTGGTCGGCCAGTTGCACCAGCAAGGGGTGCAGTTCAAGAGCCTTACCGATGCCATCGACACAGGAACACCCTCGGGCCGATTCTTCTTTCACGTCATGGCCAGCCTGGCCGAGATGGAGAGGGAACTGACGGCAGAGCGTACCCGCGCAGGACTGGAAGTGGCTCGCCAATTGGGCCGCAAAGGCGGGCGCAAGCGGAAAATGACCGACAGCAAGATCGAATCAGCCAGGAAACTACTGGCCAACGGCGTGCCGCCGCGCGACGTGGCCAAGAACCTGGGCGTGTCCGTGCCAACTCTGTACCGCTGGATTCCGGCATCCTCGCAGGCTTAACGTACGCTGTGATCCGTTTCCTGAAGTGACCCCATCTTCATGTGAATTCTTTGCGCTGTGCCTGCCCTCGATCAGGCCACTCGCGCGTAGACGCGCTCAGGGTGCTTGCGCACGACCGCGAGGTCGATGCCATCGAGCAGCCAATGAAGCTCTTCGACCGTCAGCTTCGGCACCGACGCTGCATCGGGCCAGATGAAGCGATCCTGTTCGAGTCTCTTCATCAACAGCCAGAAGCCGTTGCGGTCCCAGGCCAGGATCTTCACGCGATCGCGTCGACGATTGCGGAAGACATACACGGCCTTGGCGAACGGATCCAAGCCGAGCGCCTGCTCGACCAGAATTGCCAACCCGTTGAGACCAACGCGGAAGTCGATGGCCTCACGGTGCAGGTAGACCTTCAGGTCTTCGTCGAAGCGAAACACGGCAGCCTCCCCAATGCCTCGATCACCTCGCTGACGTGGCGCACCTGCACGCCACGAAGGTCGATCGCCACGCCATTGGGCAAGCGTGCCTGCACGTCCATCATGGCAACGATGTCGTCGCCGCCTTGAGCTCCGATCGGCGACGCTGGCGGCACCGCGATCGCCACGAACGCCGCAGGCGCCGGCACCACGCAGGCAACGGCCTTATGCGCGCGACCATGGCCATGCTCGCGAAGCCAGCGTCCGACCTGGTTGGCATTCACGCCGCACTCGCGCGCCAGGCGCGACACCGAGGCGCCTGGCTGCCGACACAGTGCCACCAGCTCCGACTTCGCCGCTTCGTCATACACGCTGCGTCCGTCGCTCTTGTGCCCCACCACAAGTCGGCGCTTGAGGGCTTCCAAATCGTCAGTCATTTACGTTCCCCCGTTGATCTATGTGGGAACGTAGGCTGTCAGGTCAAAACCTGCAGATCAAGGACGTGGTTTATTGAGCGCATACGCACGGACATCTTGACCTGGACTCCGCCATTAAGAACAAGGTCCTGCAAGTCAGCGCTGCGACCATCGATCGCGTGCTGGCTGATGCGCGCTCGCACATCAATGGCCAGCGCAAGCGCCGCAAAGGTGTGGGCTTGGCGATCCGTCGCAGCATCCCGGTACGCACGTTCTCCGACTGGCGTGACCCTCCACTGGGATTCTTCGAAATCGACATGGTCGAACATTGCGGCGGCGTGAAGAACGAAGGAGAGTTCGTCCACACGCTCACGCTGACCGACATTGCCAGCGGATGAACCGAGTGCGTGGCCATGCGGGTGCGGGGCCAGATGCTGGTGATCGAAGCATTCGAGAAGGTCGCGGCCGATCTGCCGTTCGCAATGCTCGGCGTGGACTCGGACAACGACAGCGCCTTCATGAGCCAGAGCGTCTTCGACTACTGCAAGGGGCACGGTCTTGAGCAGACCCGGTCGCGCGCCTACAAGAAGAACGACCAGGCCTGGGTGGAGCAGAAGAACGGCGCCGTCGTGCGGCGGCTGGTCGGCTATGGCCGCCTGAGCGGCGCTGCTGCCACGAAGGCCCTGGCGCAGTTGTACGGGTCGTCACGGCTGTACATCAACTTCTTCCAGCCCTCGTTCAAGCTGAAGTCCAATACGCGCGACGGCGCGCGCGTGCACAAGGTCTACTTGGCGCCAGCGACACCGTGCGAGCGGCTTCTCGCTCACAGCAGCGTCGAGCCGGCGATCAAGGAGAAGCTGAGAGCACAATTCATACGTCTGGACCCTGTGCGGTTGCTGCAGGAGATTCGGTTGGCTCAGCAGACGCTGAGCGACCTGGCAGCTCATGGGGTGCACGACGAAGCGACGAAGAAGGCGCATCGGAGGTTTCCGTGTTCCTGGCCAGCCTGTCCCTGGCGTGGAAGGACGGCGAAGCGCGGCCGACGCATCGCAAGCAGCCCAAGGCCAAGCACTGGTGGAGAAATCGACCGGACCCGTTTGCAGACGCGTGGCCGGTCATCGAAGGTTGGTTGATCGCCGAGCCGTCGCTGCAGGACAGCGTATTGATAGATCGGCTGGCCGCGATGGTTCCGGACGCGTACGCCGCAAAAGCACAGCTGCGAACGCTGCATCGCCGGGTCAAGGCCTGGCGCAGTGAACGCGTGAAGGAGATGGTCCTGGGCAGCCTAGGCAAGTCCAAGGCCGTGCCGGTTGAAGCCTTAGGCGGTCGCCAAAAACATCGAGGCCGCGGGGGCCGGGCGCTGCGCGCCCGGCAGGCCATGGACATGTGGACGATGCGCCTGCGGCGCACCGGCTGCGACCGTGGACAACGCGCCGCTGTGCGGCTGCGTTGCCCACCGCCGCAACCTTCGACCACATGCCCACAGCCTTCAATGTTCTGAGAAGCAAAACCGAGAAAACGACAACAAGCCGAGGGGTAACATTACTTCGTGAGGCAACACGCCGGTCAAGATGAGTGTCGCCGTCCAGCGGAATTCGTCCGGACAGTGGCTCGGACGCTCGTCACGCCCTCATCTTGGATCAGGATGCATCTCAACAGCGAGTCGCCCCGAGCCACCTTTAGCGTCGGCAAGGTCGATCCCATCGTGCCCACTGCATGCACGTGCGGGGGCCATGAAGTCCAGCCCATCGGCGCCGAGATCAAGAACGGGTTGCCAAACAGATCCCCATAAAAACGATCTCAACACCAATTTCACTCACCATCGGTATGGGGGCGGTGGCGCAACGAACCTATCGTCTACTGGGCCTTGATGTTTGCCTGTTCGATCAACTCTTTCCACTTGACCTGTTCCCGCTTCACCATGTCGTGCAGTTCTTTGCTGGAGGAGGTCGTCGCCTCAAGTCCGATTTGTGCCAGTCGGTTTTTTGTTTCTGGCATGGCCGCAGCCGTGGCCAGTTCGGCATTCAGCAGGGTCACGATCTCGCGCGGGGTATTCGCGGGTGCGAACAGGCCGAACCAGGAACTGACGTCGAAGTCCTTCAAGCCTTCTTCCTGCAACGTCGGTACGTCGGGCAACTGGTCGCTGCGCTTCGAAGTGGTGACCGCGAGCGAGCGCAGCTTGCCTGAGCGCACGAACGGTATCGAGCTGTTCGCTGCATCGAACATCAGATCCACACGAGCCGCGATCAAATCGGTGATGGCCGGGCTGCTCCCCTTGTAGGGCACGTGGAGCGCCTTGATGCGTGCTTGCCGGCTGAAGAGTTCACCCGCGAGGTGCAGCGGCGTGCCCGCGCCGGGTGAGGCGAATGTGATGCCCTCGGGCCGGGCCTTTGCGTAGGCGATCAGCTCGGCCACATTGCGAACCGGCAGCGACGCCGGAACGACCATGACCAGCGGCGACCGGGAGGCCAGTCCGACCGCCACGAAGTCCTTCAGCGGATCGTAGCTCAGGTTCGTAAAGAGACCGGGGTTGATGGTCATGGTGCCCCCCGCGCCGAGCAGGAGCGTGTAGCCGTCGGGATCCGACTTCGCAGCAAAGGTGGTACCTGTGATGCCGCTTGCGCCGGGCCGATTCTCGACAACGAACGGTTGTTTGAGCCGCTCGGCCAGGATCTGGCTGTAGATGCGGGCGGTGATGTCGTTGGCGCCCCCCGGCGCATAGGTAACGATGACTTTCACGGGCTTGGCGGGATACGCCTGCGCGAAGGACGCAAAAGGCGCCATCGCGCCGAGTGCGGCGACTCCGATCATGCATGCGGCTCGCCGCGTCAAGGGTGGATCGAGTTTCATCATGTCTCCGGGTTGCTTATGGAAAAGAAGAAATTTTTCTCTGGCGAGCAGTGCGCCCATCCGACTGTTCCCGCGCCTGCCGAAGGCTCTCGACGAGCGTGTGCCGGTCGCCTTGCCATGCGGTCGATCGCAGCTCGCTCGAGATGTCCGCGGCAGCCTGCTGCACCTGCTGCAACAAAGTCTCAGATGGCGGGTCGGTGATCACTGTGTGCGAGCCGATCAACGCCACGGAACCTGCGATTCGATTGCAGTCGTCGAATACGGGTGCCGCGAGCGCCGCCACACCGGGAATCCGCTGGTTGCTGGCCACTTCATACCAGCGTTCGCGCACGAACTCCAGGCGGCGCTCGATCTGCAAAGGATCCAGCGGGGTGTCTTTGGTGAGCGGTGTGATCGGCAGGGCAAGGGAAGCCTCCGGCTGAAAGGCAAGGATCACACGACCCAGCGCCGAAGAGGCGGCCGGCATGATCGATCCCGGGCGCACGGTGATGGCGATGTAGGCGGTGCTTTCGATCGAATCGAGCACCGTGATGTCCGCCCCCGCCGGCATGGCAAGCACGACCGTCTGCCCATTCTGGTTGTGCAGCCGAATGAGGTGGCGATGCGCGAGTTTCCGAAGGCCGAAGTTATCGGCGACCGCCATGCCCAGGCGATAGATCTTCCAGCCCAGCCGGTAGTCGTCGGTGGCGCCGTCCTTCTCGACGAACCCGAGCTCGCGCAGCGTCGTGAGGTGCCGGTAGACGCGCGCCTTGGTCTGGCCCAGGCGCCGCGCCAGTTCACTGACGCCGGCCGGCTCCGGCGAATCGGCCAAAGCCTGCAGTACCGCGAACGCAACTTCGACCGCCTGCACCGATGACGGCCCCGCCGACGTCGGCGCGCCGACGCCTGCGTCGGGTGCCGAAGGGAGCGGGTCAGCGAGTTTGGACATGGACGAGTTTCGACTTGTGCGGTTGACAGGGGTGGAACCATACCATATGATTTCTCGCACAGCAATACAAGCGTATCGCTGGTTGATACGACAGAACTTGGAGACGCAGTGCTTTTTTGTATTTACGCCCACGTCATCGCCGCATGTGCGAGCTACGAAGCCGCAGACGGGCGCGCATGATCACCTGTGTCATCGAGACGCCCGCCGGCGACGAACTTGGCACCTTCGACTGCGCGGACGGCGAAACCGTGCTGGATGCGGCAGCAGTGGCCGGCTGGGAATTTCCTTACTCGTGCCGGCGAGGGATCTGTGAAACCTGCCGCGCGCCGGTGCGGGGCGGTGAGGTCTCGCCCCCTGCTGACGCGGACGGCACCGCCTTGCTCTGCCGCGCACGGGCGCTCACGGACATCCGCGTCGCGCCGGACCGCGCAGAGCGGGTGGAGTTGTCCGCGCGCAAGCGCGTCAAGGCCAAGCTGTACCGGCGCCGCATGGCTGCTCCCGACGTCGCCGTGGTGGACTTACGCTTTCCGGCCGGCGTGCGCGCATCGTTCAAGGCAGGGCAATACCTGCGGGTGCTGATCGAAGGGCGGGAGCCCCGCACCTTTTCGTTGGCCAATCCGCCGCGCGTCAGCGATGCCGCGCAGCTGCACGTGCGCGTGCTGCCCGGCAGCCTGTTCGGCGAGCAGATTCTGCCCCGCCTCGAGCCCGGCGAAGAGGTGGTTGTCGAACTGGCCTTCGGCGATTTCTACCTGCGCGAGGCTCAGGGCGAACCGGTGGTGCTGGTGGCCGGAGGCACCGGTTTCGCGCCGATCCAATCGATCCTGGAAGATGCCCTGCCCAGGCATCCGGACCGGCAGTTCACGCTGTACTGGGGCGCACGCCAGTCGAGCGGCCTCTACGCCATGGAGCAGGTGCAGAAGTGGCAGCGCAAGCACGCGCACTTCCGCTTCTCGGGCGTGATCTCCGACGAAGACGCCGACGCACCGCTGCGCCGCGGATTGGTGCACGAGGCCGTCCTGGCCGATTGCGCGACGTTGGCGGGCACGCAGGTCTACGTGTGCGGCGCGCCCGCGCTGGTGGCCGCCGCCCGGGAAGCATTCGTCAAGCAGCGCCACTTGCCTGCCGCGAATTTTTACTCCGATGCCTTCGTCACGACGGTATCCTGAAAAAGGTCTTTCAACATGGAAAAAACCGCGGAACAGCCGCTTGTCAGATGGCCCTCCCAAGGGGAAGCGCGCGTACCCTATCGCGTTTTCGCGGAGGACGAAATCTACCGCGCCGAGCAGGCAAAGATATTCCAGGGCGACACATGGAACTACGTTGCGCTGGAGGTCGAGCTGGCGAACGCCGGGGATTTCAAATCCACCTTCATCGGCAACACGCCGGTCATCGTCGTTCGTGAATCCGACGGCGAGATCTACGCGTTCGAGAATCGCTGCGCCCACCGTGGTGCGCTGATCTGCCTCGAAAACCGTGGCACGGCCAGTGAATTCCAGTGCGTCTATCACGCGTGGACTTACGACCGGAAGGGCAATCTGGTCGGCGTCGCCTTCGAAAAAGGCGTGCGGGGCCAGGGCGGCATGCCCGACTCCTTCTGCAAGGAGCACCACGGGCCCCGAAAGCTGCGCATCGCGACGCTCGCCGGCCTAGTGTTCGCCAGCCTGTCGGAGGACGTGCCTCCGCTGGAGGAGTATCTGGGCGATGACATCGTGGGCAAGATCAACCGGGTGCTGTTCAAGCCACTCGAGGTGATCGGACGCTTCACGCAGGTGCTGCCGAACAACTGGAAGCTCTATGCCGAAAACGTGCGCGACACGTACCATGCCAGCCTGCTGCATCTCTTCTTCACGACATTCAACATCACGCGCCTGAGCCAGGCGGGGGGGGTGGTCATCAGCGAATCCGGTGCGCATCACGCCAGCGCCTCCGTGAAGACGCCGGAGACCACTCCCTCCACCGACACGGCGTATGACGCGCACAGGTCGAGTCGCGATGGATATCGCCTGCATGACGCAAGCATGCTGGCGTCGCAGGACGAGATCGGCGATGGCATTCACGTGCAGATCCTGTCCGTGTTTCCCGGCTTCGTGCTGCAGCAGATCCAGAACTGCCTGGCCGTTCGGCAGATCGTGCCCCAGGGCACCGATTCGATGGACCTGCACTGGACCTACATCGGCTTTGCGGACGACACACCGGAGCTGCGCGAGATGCGGCTGAAGCAATCGAATCTGGTCGGCCCGGCCGGCTACGTGTCGATGGAAGACGGCGCGATCGGCAACTTCGTCCAGCGCGGCATTGCCGGAGCGCACGACATGGAGTCGGTGATCGAGTTGGGCGGTTTCGAAGCCAAGACGCAGGATTTCCGCGCCACGGAGTCGTCCATCAGGGGATTCTGGAAGGCCTATCGCGCCTACATGGGGGTTTGACATGGACGAGATGGTGCTGACCTACCGATTGGCGCGGCTGAATGCGCGCTATGCGCGAAGCCTGGCCGGCGACCGCCTCGAAGAATGGCCGGGCTACTTCGAAGACAAGTGCATTTACCGGGTGACCACGCGCGAGAACCACACCGAAGGCCTGGCCGGCTCGCTCATCTATGCATCCAGCAAGGGCATGCTCGAAGACCGGGTGCAGGCGCTGCGGGAAGCGAACATCTATGAGCGTCAGGGCTATCGGCACTTGCTGGGCATGCCCCACATCGCATCCGACGACGGCGCGGTGGTCAAGGCCGAAACCGACTTTGTGGTGATCCGCACGATGCGCACCGGCCAGACCGACCTCTTCGCCTCGGGCATCTACCTGGACACGGTCGCCAGCACGCCAACAGGCGAGCTTCGCCTGAAAGAGCGGGTGGTGGTCTGCGACAGTTCGCGCGTCGACACGCTGCTGGCTGTCCCTCTCTAGGCGGCGATGACAGTCCGGCTTGCCATCGCCATCGGCGACCCGAACGGCATCGGTCCCGAGATCGCCGTGAAGGCCGCGGCCGCGACAGCTCACGACGTTCGGATCGTGCTCGTCGGCGATGCGATCGTCATCGAAGACAACCTTCGCCGATACGCACCTGCCGGGCATCGCATCGATGTCTGCGCGACGCCGAGCCTGGGCCCGGCCGATTACGTTCCGGGCCAGTTGAGCGCGGCCGCCGGTGCCGCGACGGTCGAATACGTCAGACAGGCGGTGAAGCTGGCGCAGTCCGAAGAGGTGGATGCCGTGATGTCCTGCCCATGCTCGGAGACCGCAGTGAACATGGCAGGCATTCCGTTCGCCGGCTTCCAGCCGCTGATCGCCGAGCTGACGGGCACCGCGAGAGACGACACGTTCATGATGCTGGTGGCGGACGGACTGCGCATCGCGCACGTTACCCTGCACGAAGGGGTGGCCAGCGCCATGGCGCGCATGACGCCGGCGCTGGTGGCCAGGGCAGCCCGTGCCACAGACAAGGCCTTGCGTTCCCTCGGTTGCGCCAACCCGCGCATCGCCATGTTCGGCATCAATCCCCACGCAGGCGAGAACGGCCTGTTCGGCAGCGAGGACGAGCGGGTCACCAAGCCGGCCGCCGCTCTCCTGCAAGGCGAGGGGCTCGGCATCGAAGGGCCGTTTCCCGCCGACCTGGTCCTGAGTCAGCGCAAACATGATGCCTACCTGGCGATGTTTCACGACCAGGGGCATATCCCGATCAAGCTCGTCAGCCCGCTGCGCGCCACCTCCCTCACGATCGGAACGCCCATCCTGTTCGCCAGCGTCGCGCATGGCTGCGCGCACGACATCGCGGGTACCGGCCAGGCCGACCCGATCGCCATGCAACTTGCCATCGCCCTGTTGGCAGACAACATTCAAAGGAGCCATGAATGACCAGTACTTCAAGCCCTGCCATCGGCAGATCGGTCGATGCCTCGGGCATACAGACGAACTATCACGAAGCCGGCAGCGGTTTCCCCGTGCTGATGCTTCACGGCTCCGGGGTCGGCGTGTCGGGCTACGCCAACTGGCGCTACACCATGCCGGAGATCGGGCGGCACTTCCGAGCGATCGCCATGGACATGGTTGGGTTCGGCTACAGCGCTTGCCCGCCAGACGCGCAGTATTCGCTCGACTATTGGGTGGACCACGTCATCGACTTCCTCGATGCCATGGGCATCGAGCAGACGCATTTGCTGGGCAACTCGTTCGGCGGCGGCCTGGCTCTGGCGGTCACCGCACGCCATCCGCAGCGCGTGTCGCGGCTCGTTCTGATGGGCTCGATCGGGACCGAGTTCACCGCGCCCGCGGCTTTCAACGCGGGCCATGGCTACGAGCCGGCCGTGGAACGCATGCGTACGCTCCTGAAGAACTTCACTTTCTTTCCGGACAGCATCACGGACGAAGCGGTGCAACTGCGCTACCAGACCAGCACGCGCGCCGGCTACCAGAGCACTTTCGAAAAGCTCTTCCCGGGTTCGCGTGAGCAAAAGATGAAGGCGATGATCACGCCGGACGAACAGATCAAGGCGATCGCCAATGAGGTACTGTTGATTCACGGCCGCGAGGACCGGGTGGTGCCGGTGGAAACCAGCGAGCGCCTTTTCAAACTCATTCCGAAGTCGGAACTTCATTTGTTTGGGCAGTGTGGGCACTGGAGCCATATCGACCGCGCCGCGCACTTCAACCAACTCGTCCTCGATTTCTACGGCCGGCCATGAACACGAGACACGTTCCCCGCGACCCGGCAAGCGACGTGACCGAACTCGGTTACGTCGGCATCGGTGTCAGTGATCTGGACGCCTGGCGCCTCTACGCCACGGAAGTGGTGGGCATGGAGGCGCGCGGCGGCACGGACGAAGGCTTCCAACTGCGCCTGGACACTTGGCACCACAGGATCGACGTGCAAAAGGACGGCACCGACGACGTACGCTACCTGGGTTGGCGCGTGGCCGATGCGGATGCGCTGGAAGGTATGGCCGAGCGTCTCGCGCAGGCCAATGTCGCGTTTCAGCGCGGCACGGAAGAAGAGTCGGAAGAGCGCAACGTTCTCGGGCTGCTGAAGCTGTCCGATCCCGCTGGTATCGCCACCGAGCTCTTTTATGGACCCGAGGTAGAGAACCAGCGTCCGTTCCACCCCGGCCGACCGCTGCACGGCAAGTTCCTGACCGGGGAACACGGGTTGGGGCATTGCTTTCTGAGCGAACCGGATGTCGATGCCGCCTACGGGTTCTACAAGTTGCTGGGCATGCGCGGCGGTGTCGAGTACAAGTTCGAGGCACCCGGTGGCCCGCAACGGCGGCCCGTCTTCCTGCATTGCAACCGGCGCCAGCACACCGTATCCTTCGGCCACGGCTATCAGGGCAAGAAGCGCATCAACCATTTGATGTTCGAGTACACAAGCCTCGACGACCTGGGGCTGGCGCTCGATATCGTGCAGGACAGGGGCATACCCATCGTGCGCAGGCTCGGCCGCCACTCCAACGACGGCGCCGTCAGCTTCTATTTCGGCAACCCCTCGGGCTGGCTATGGGAGCTGGGCTGGCAGGGCCGAGACGCACCGGCCCAAGCCGAGTACTACCGAGGCGACTACTACGGCCACCAAACGGACGTGAAGGGTTTTGGACTCTGAGTGCAGTCGGCGCGGCTCATTGCGCGTGCGACGGCCTGCCGCCCATGTTGGCCGTCAGTCGTCTGCCAAGGTCTTTCAGTTTTTCCGCTTCCGCGCTGTCGGGCAGCGCGGGAAACGTGGACTCGTGCCCTAAGGCGGTGACCGCCAACGCTGGCTCGCCAAACCGGTTGAACACTGGCACGCTCAACGCATTGATGCCGACGATGCGCGTCCCGTGCGAGGCGGCGATGCCGTCGCGTCTTATCTGTTCGTAGAGCCCATAGACCTGTTCCACTGCCTTGGCGTCGAGGCGACCTGCCTTTTGCAGGTCTTTGCGCACGAGTGGCTCCGTCAGGGTGCGCGGTTGATGGGCGGCCACCACGCAGCCTGTGCAGGAAGTCGTGATGTTCACCACGGTACCCGGGCGCAACGTGATGGACACCTCGCGATGGACGCCGAACCAGCGCACGATCGTCACGCCCTGTTGCATCCACATGGCCACGCCGCAGGCTTCACCGAGTTGCCGCGAGAATTCCGCGACCGCGGGCGCCACCATGTCCACGATGTCGGCCCCTTGCTGCGCCAGTTCGCCGAGCTGATACGACAGGATCCCCAACGCGTATTCCTGAGTTTCCTGGATCTGTCGCACGAGGCCCACTTGCTGCAGGCTGACAAGGTAGCGGTGGAGCTTCGCCGGGGCGATACCCGTCGCGTCCGCCAGCACCTTCAGGCGCGCTTTGCCGGCCAGTTGGACCATCGCCTGCAGCACCTTCCCCGCCACCTCGACCGATTCAACGCCGCGCCGACCGGCGACGCCGGCCACGTGGTTTTTACTGATTGCGTGTGATGGGTGCATGCAGTAGAGTCTCTCATTACGTATAGCGTAAACATTACGCATAACGTAATATTAATCGATCTGGCGCGCCTACTCAACCTCCTCAAGCCGTTTTTATACGTGTCGCCGAGACCGCTGCAGCCTCCCTTTGACATTGACCGGAAACCGCTCATGCAAATCAGCTCCCAATCGCTTCCCGCCACGATCCCTATTTATTCTCACAGCCCCCCCGACTACGGCGCGCTGATCGAACGCGACCGCGTCCACAGCAGCGTCTATACAAGCGCGCAGGTGTTCGACGAAGAGATGAGGAAGCTGTTTTACGGCGGCTGGGTGTTCGTCGGCCACGAATCCGAGGTTCCCAACGCCAACGACTATCTCACCCGCATGCTCGGGCGAGAGCCGGTGATCATGGTGCGCGCCCGCGATGGCGCCATCAACGTGCTGGCGAACCGGTGCACCCATCGCGGCAATTTGCTGTGCCCGCGGGAGAAAGGAACGGCGCGCGCCTTCACCTGCGATTACCACGGCTGGACATTCAATCACGCAGGCGAGCTGGCGGGTGTCCCCAGCCGCGGCGGTGAGGCAAAGGACCGTGCTTGCCTGAGCCTGCAAAAGCCCGCACTCGTGGACCAGTGCGGCGGCTTCGTGTTTGCCAGCTTCAATCCCGACGCGGGGCCCTTGAGCGAGCACCTGGGCAACGCGCGACATCTGATAGAGCGCTCGGTCTCGCTCTCGCCCACTGGGCGGGTTTTGCTCAACGCGGGCTGGGTCAAACAGCACTTCCAGGCGAACTGGAAAATGCTGCCCGAAAACTCCACCGACGGTTACCACGCGCCGTTCACGCATGCGTCGTTCCTTCGCACCTTTGCGCCTAACTCACAATACGAAATGCTCACCCAAGGTGAAGATCAGCGCCGCTCCAAGGCGGTCGACTGGGGCAGGGGACATGTCGCACTGGAGCATGCACCTTCCTATGACCGCCCGCTGCAATGGCTGGGCACAACCGAAGAGAAGGTGCCCGACTATGTGGCCGACATGAAGGCGGCGTACGGTGAGGAAGCGGCGATCAAAAAGCTGATGGAAGGCCCCGTGCACGCGTCGATCTTCCCCAACCTGTTCCTGGGGGAAATGAATGTCGCCATCTTCCAGCCCATTTCCGTCAACGAATGCGTGCTGTGGCACACGCCGCTGCTGCTCGACGGCGTCGCGCAGCAAATCAACACCCGCATCATCCGGCAATCGCAGGCGGCCATGGGGCCGTCCTCCTTCCTGCTCGCGGACGACTCCATCATTTCAGAGCGCCAGCAGACGGCGCTGGATGGCCGTGGAGGCTGGCTGGACCTGAGCCGTGGGCTCGGACGCGAGGAAACCCATGACGACGGGGCCATCTGGGGCCACATCAGCGACGAGACAACGAACCGCGGGTTCTGGTCGCGCTACCTGGAGGCAATGCAGTCATGAACGCTTCTGTCATCGAGCACGTGGCCGCTATTCCGGTGGATTTCGACCCGGCCAAGTGCCAGGCGGTGCTGAATTTCCTGGTGCGCGAAGCGCGCCTGGCAGACGAATCCCGTTGGGACGAATGGGAAGCGCTGCTGGAAGACGACATGCTGTACTGGGTTCCGGGAGGAGTGCCCAACCCCGACCCCGACACGACGCTGTCGATCCTGGCGGACCACCGTGCACGCCTGGGCAACCGGATCGCCCAGCTCAAGACGGGGCGGCGTTTGTCGCAGCAGCCAGTGTCGCCCATGCGCCGCTTGCTGTCGAACATCGAAATGGAGGCGATCTCGGACACCGAAACCCGCGCGTACGCCAATTTCGCGCTGTACGAGTACCGCGTGCAGTCCACCCACCAGATTGTGCAGTGGGCGGGCCGCTACGAGTACCGGCTGCGCGCGCGCGCCGATGGCTCGCTTGGCATGTTCTACAAGCGCGTCGACCTCCTCAATGCTGCGGGCCCGCTGCCGAGCTTGGCATTTCTGATCTGAAGGCGCCGCATTCCATGCTGTTGCCCAAGATCATGCTGGAGCGGGTAAGCCGCAACTACCCCGGCAAGAAGGCCTACCGGTGCGGAGCAGTGTCGCGCACCTGGGCCGAAATGAACCAGCGGGCCGACCGGTTGGCCGGTGGTCTGATGTCCCTCGGGGCGCGGCGCGGAGACTGCGTCGCCATCCTGGGTCAAGAATCGCTGGAGATCTACGAGCACTACTTCGCCTGCATGAAGGCAGGCTTGGTGCGCGTCGGCATCAACTGGCGATACGCCCCCGCCGAGATTGCGCACATCCTCAAGGATTGCGCCGTCAAGGTCGTGTTGGTGGAGCAGCGGTGCATCTCGCAGCTGAGCGCTGCGCTGACGCTTGTCGATCTGCCGATCGAGGTGGTGGTCTACGGCCAGGGAGACATGCATGTGATGGGCTACGAGCGCCTTCTGGCGCGCTCCACGCCAATCGCGCCCATCGACCTCCACGACAGCGAACCGCTCGTGATCAGCTACACCTCCGGCTCCACCGGAGTGCCCAAAGGTGTGGTGCACAGCCACCGCAGCGTGGCGCTCATCATCATGCAAGGCGCCATATCGCGCGGCCTCACCACCGACGACGTGTGGTACGCCGCGACGGCGTCATCATGGATGGCCTGCGTGCTGAACATGATCGGCTTGGCCAACGGCATGACGACCATCATCACGGACGGGGCATTCGAGATCGATGCATTCATCGAAGAGACCCAACGCCACCAAATCACGACCGCCTTGCTGGTGCCCACGATCGTCGGACGGCTCGTGGACCGGTGCAGCGCAACGCCCGAAGTTCTCTCCTCGTTGCGGCTTTTGATGTATGGCTCGTCGCCGGCATCGGTGGGGTTGATCGAGCGGGTCCTGGGAACATTTCGCTGCCGGCTCATGCAAACCTATGGCATGACGGAGGGCGGCTGGGTGTCGCACCTGACCCCGGCCGACCACGAGTTGGGCCTCAAGGGGCGCAGCGAGTTGCTGCGCTCGGCCGGCAGGGTGGGCGGCATGTACCAGATGTCGATCCGGGACGAAGAAGGCACGGAACTCCCGTTGGGACAAGCCGGCGAGGTGTGGCTGCGCGGCGAAACCACGATGCTGCGGTATCACAACCGCCCCAGCGAAACGGAGGAAGCACTCGCCGGCGGTTGGTTGCACACGAACGACATCGGGCGCTTCGACGAAGAAGGCTACCTGTACCTGCTGGACCGCAAGAAGTTTCTCATCATCACCGGAGCCGTCAACGTCTTTCCCGCAAGCGTCGAAGCCGTGCTCGGCCGGCATCCGGCGGTGCGCGAGATTTCGGTGGTCGGTGCGCCGCACCCGGAGTGGGGCGAGGCCGTGGTCGCCGTGGTGTCTCAGCGTCCGGGTCACCCGGCACTGACCACGGCGGAACTGGGTGCCTTCGCCGCGGCCCAGCTCAGCCGGATGGAGTTGCCCAAGCACGTCATGACCATGGAGGAACTGCCCAAGACCGTGACCGGCAAGATCGACAAGCGGGCCATCAAGGATTGGGTCGATTCCCAGCGTGAAAAGCTTCCGTGGGCGCATGCAACCCTTCAGGCAGAGGCGGCCGAATGACCGGTCGCCAGCCTTTTTCCGCGATCGTTGGGCTCGGTTTCAGCGAGTTCTCACGCGGCGACATCGGCACGCCGCGCGACCTCGCGATCGACGCCGTGGTGTCTGCCGTGGAAGATTGCGGGCTCGGATTGGCCGACCTCGACGGATTGCTGATCTGCCGTAGCCCTTCGGCGCCCTCGTCCGAACTGCCCTTGCGACTCCGGCTGGATTTGGGTCTGGGTGACCTGAATCTATTGGGCGATTTTCAAATCGAAGGCGCGTCGGTCGTCGGCGCCATTCAGCAGGCCAGCCTCTATCTGCACCATGGTCTGGCGCGCACCGTCGCCTGTGTCTTCAGCGACGTGCCGCTGCGACCCGGCAAGGCATCGGGGGCGGCTTCGTACAACCGGGTCATGCAGCTTTCGGGTCTGGACGACTGGGAAGTGCAATACGGGCTGTTTGGTGCAGCAGGACCGTATGCGCTGGCGGCGCAACGCTATCTGGACCGGTTCGGGCTGCAGCGCAGCGCCTTGGGCGGATACGCAGTCGCCAGCCGACGCTGGGCGTCGCTCAATCCCCGCGCCATGCTGCGCGAGCCGCTGGACCTGGAGGGCTATATGCATGCGCGCTCCATCGTCGATCCCTTTTGCATGCTGGACTGCGCCTACCCGGTGAATGGTGCCATCGCGGTCATCCTCACAACGGTGGCGCGCGCACCCGACCTGCCGAAGCCGCCGGTTTATGTGCATGCCTTCGCCCAAGGCCATGCCGGGCGGGGCAGCTTTCGCGGCAACGAGCCCGAGATCGAGGCGGGAGGCGCACTGGCCGCCGCCGCGCTGTGGCGAATGGCGGGCGTAGGCCCGTCCGACGTCCAGAGCGCGCAAATCTACGACGCCTTCTCCTATGTAGGTCTTCAGGCACTGGAAGATTACGGCCTGTGTCCGCGCGGGCAGGCACCGGACTTCGTGCACGACGGCCAAACGTCGCCCGGCGGCCAACTTCCCGTGAACACGGGCGGCGGCCATCTGTCGGGCTTCTACCTGCAGGGCATGACGCCGGTGTCGGAGGCCGTCATCCAGGCGCGCGGCGAGGGCGGCGCGAGGCAGGTGCCCCGCAATGAACTCATCTTGGTCACCGGCAGCGGCGGGCGGCTGGACTATCACGCGGCGCTGCTGGTCAGCCCGCGGGCGACGCTCTGAGAAACGCATGACGCCCCATTCCTCCTACACGCCCGAGTTCCTGCGCTTTGTTGCAGCGGGGTCGCTGTGTTACGCACGCTGCAGTGCGTGCGGGCAAGTCTTGAGCTTCGCGCAACGACTGTGCAGCCAGCACCCACATGCTGCCCTGGAGTGGCTGCCGGCCAGCGGAAAGGCGCGCCTGCATTCTTTTGCGGTGTACCGTATTGCGTACGGCCCTGGACAAACTCCACCGTATACCGTCGCTGTCGTGGAACTGGAGGAGGGCCCGCGGCTCACCAGCGCCCTGACCGGCCCGGACCGCCTGCACCCCCGCATCGGCAGCGCGCTGACCGCCCGTTTCGAACCCTCGGGGCGGCTGGTGTTTTCTGCAGTCTCAGACGCGACGATGCTGAATCCTCCAAGCCATTCCGACTGACTTTTTCTATAGGAGACATAACCCATGGACCGACGTCAATTTACCGCCACGCTCTCCGGTTTGGCGCTCGCGCCTTTCATGGCGCATGCGCAGGACTACCCGACGAAGCCGATCCGCTTCATCGTGCCGTTTCCTCCCGGCGCCGGCAGCGATGCCATTTCCCGCCAGACGGGCGAGCGCATGTCCAAGGGCCTGGGACAACCCGTTGTGATCGAAAACCGCGCCGGGGCCGCCGGCAACATTGGCATGGAGTACGCGGCCCGGCAGGCACCCGACGGCTACACGATTGCGCTGATATCCACCAGCACCGCCATCCTGAACCCGATCACCTACCGCAACCTGGGCTACAAGCCCGAAAAGGATTTCGCCCCCATCGGCGTCATTGCGCGACAGCCTTACATCTTGGCCGTGAACCCGAACGTGCCCGCACGCACACTCCAGGAATTGGTTGCCCTGGCCAAGGCAAACCCCGGCAAGTTGAGCTTCGCTTCGCCGGGCAACGGCCACGCCACTCACTTGGGGGGCGAATTGATGAAGGAAATGGCAGCAATCGACATGATCCATGTGCCGTACCAAGGGTCGGGGCCGGCCACGACCGATCTCATTGGCGGTCAGACCACCATGATGTTCGTGCTGGCCAGCGACGGCACCCAGATCATCAAATCGGGCCGTCTGCGTGCAATTGCCACTGCCGCACCCACCCGCGCGGCACAGTTGCCTGAAGTGCCGACGTTCCAGGAGGCGGGGTTCCCCGACTTCGACCTCACCGCTTGGTTCGGCTTGGTGGGAGTGGCCGGCATGCCGCCAGCAACGGTGCAACGGTTGAACGTCGAACTCAACAAAGCGTTGGCCGACCCCACCATGCGCAAGTGGTTGATGGACGGGAATCAGGAGCCGGTGGGTGGGTCCCCCGAGGACTTCAGCGCCTTGATGGCGAAGGAGCGACGCCGGTGGGCACCTGTCATCAAAAAGGCAGGCATGGCGGGAACACTTTAGCCAGTCTTCGCCTTGATGTACGCAGCGTCGGTCTGAATTGCGACGCTTGGAGGCGCGGCCGTCGGCGCGTCGCACTTCCGTTTCGACGCGCTATAGAGGCCCGCACATAGTCTTGACAACCGTTCGTGTGGTTCTTGATCCGGCCAAGAATGTTTTCCAGGTGCACGGGGTCGACGAGCACGGCGTTATCACGTTCAAGAAGCAAATCAAGCGCGTACAGCTCAGCGCCTTCTTTGCGGATGTGCCGGATGCCCAGCTCGGGTGCAGGCCGCGTCGAGGACCTTCTTGTAGCCCGCGCCGTGGTCGTCATGACGCGGTCGATGCCAACGCCCAGCCGAGCTTAGTACGCCACCGCCTCGCGCAGGAACTGCGTGCAGCTGGCAGTGGTTTCATCGGGCTTGATGGCCGCAAACGACACCTGGGAGTGGTCGTCGATCGCCAGATGCACGGCATCCCAGTCGATGCCCTTGTTGCGATTGAGCGTGCGGTCACCGGTGATGCGATGCCGATGCCGTTGATGCGCCCTAGACTAGGGCCGCGGTTCGCAAAGCGGGTCACGCGGAAAACCCTAGGAGCGGCACTGGCCGCGCGCTCAGCCCTCGAGGGTCGGCACGCAGCTGCGCGCAAACGCCAGGGCCGCCGGCGACAGACTGCGCTCGACGCGGTAGACCAGCGCCACCGGGCGCTCGACGACGGGCCGCGTCAGGCGCCGCGTCACCATGCTGGGGAAAGCGCCGTGCGTCACGATCGAGCGCGGCACCACGGCCACGCCGAGGTCGGCCGCAGCCATTGCGAGCGCAGTGCTGAGCAGCGCCACTTCCTGGCGCACCTGCATCTGTTCCAGCAGGCCTTCATCGGCGAGCGTTTTATCGATCAGCCGTCGAATGCCATAGCCCGGCTTCACGACGATCAGCGGGTGCTGCACCAGTTGGCGCCAGGTCATCGTCGCAGACTGGCCATCGAAACCCTTGCCGGGCAGCGCGGCCGCCACCAGCTCGTCGCGCAGGAACACATGTTCGACCAGGCCCGGCACCGGCTGCTCGAGCGAGCCGATGCCGACATCGGCGCGGTCGGAGGCGAGCGTCTGCACGAAGTCCAGCGGGCCGCAATCCTGCACCGACACCTCCACATCGGGATGCGCCTGCAGGAAGTTGCGCAACAGCGGTGGCAGCAGGGTTTGCGCCACGGTGGACGTGGCCGCCACGCGAAAGCGCCCGCGCCGCACACCCGACAGGTCCGACAGGCTGCGACTCAGCTGGTGCATCTCGTCGAGCGCGCGCATGACGAAGCCGATCGCTTCATCGGCCGCTTCGGTGCGGCGCAGGCTGCGCGTGGTGCGATCGAACAGCTTCACGCCGAGCCGCGCTTCGAGTTCACGGATCAGCACCGTCACGGCCGGCTGCGTCACCGACAGCTGCTCGGCCGCGGCTGACAGGTGCCCCAACTGGTAGACGGCGACGAAGGCGCGCATCTGCCGCACGGAGGGCAGGTCGCGCATTGATAAAGGAACTTTATAGGTGGTCATCAAAGATTCATTGTCTCTATGTCGCCGAATTCGCTCCAATCGGACGCTTTGAATGCGCCTCGAGAGGAATGATGATGACTTCTTTGCAAGCACAGGTGCTGATCGTGGGGGGCGGCCCCGTCGGTCTCACATTGGCGATAGACCTGGCACAGCGCGGCATTGACGTACTGGTGGCCGAGACCCGCCACCGCGGCGAGGCGCCCAGCGTCAAGTGCAACCACATCTCGGCGCGCTCGATGGAAATCCTGCGTCGCCTGGGCGTGGCGCCCGCCATGCGCGCGGCCGGTCTGCCCGACGACTACCCGAACGACGTCGCCTACCGTACCAGCTTCACCGGGACCGAGATCTCGCGCATCCCGATCCCGGCGCGCAAGGACCGCTACACCGCTACCGGCGGCCCCGACACCTGGTGGCCCACGCCCGAGCCGCCACACCGCGTGAACCAGATCTACCTGGAGCCGGTGCTGTTCGCGCATGCCGAAGCCACGCCCAACTTGCGCATCCTCAACCGCACGCGCATCGACACATTCACGCAGGACGAGAACGGTTGCCATGCCACTGGCGTGAAACTGGATAGCGGCGAGGCGATCGAGATCCGCTGCGACTACCTGATCGGCTGCGACGGTGGTCGCTCGGCCGTGCGCAAGGCGATTGGCGCCACGCTGTTCGGCACCGACGTGGTAGGCCGAGTGCAATCGACCTTCATCCGCGCGCCGAAGCTCATCGGCCTGCTGAAGGTGGCGCCGGCCTGGGCCACCTTTTCCGTGAACCCGCGCCGCTGCGGCAATGTGTACGCCATCGACGGCAAGGAACGCTGGCTGGTCCACAACTACCTGAAGACCGGCGAGACCGAGTTCGACAGCGTGGACCGCGACTGGGCGCTGCGCCAGATCCTCGGCGTCGGCGATGACTTCGCGTACGAGATCATCTCGAAGGAAGACTGGATCGGCCGCCGGCTGGTGGCGGACCGCTTCCGCGACCGCCGCATCTTCCTTTGCGGCGATGCCTCGCACCTGTGGATCCCAATGGCAGGCTACGGCATGAACGCCGGCATCGCAGATGCGATGAATCTATCGTGGACCCTCGCCGCGCGCCTGAACGGCTGGGCCGAGGACGTCATCCTCGAGGCCTACGAAGCCGAGCGCCAGCCTATTACCGAGCAGGTCTCGAAGTTTGCGATGAACCATGCGTTCGCGCTGCAGAAAAAGCGCGAAGCTGTGCCTGCCAACATCGAGGACGAGGGCGCCGAAGCCGATCTCGTTCGCGCCACGTTCGGCCGGACGCTGTACGACCTGAATGTGCGCCAGTACTGCTGCGCAGGGCTCAACTTCGGCTACTACTACGATCAATCGCCGCTGATCGCCTACGACGGCGAAGTGCATCCGACCTATGGCATGGACAGCTTCACGCCGTCCACCGTGCCGGGTTGCCGAACGCCACACCTGTGGCTCGACGACGGCCGTTCGCTCTACGACGCGATGGGGCCGGAATACACCGTGTTGCGCTTCGATCCCAGTGTGGACGCCAGCGCACTGGTCGAGGCCGCGCGCAAACGCGGCGTGCCGCTGGTGGTGCTGGACGTGGCGTCGCCGGAAGCAGCGGCGCTCTATCCGCATGCCTTGCTCATATCGCGCCCCGACCAGCACGTGGCGTGGCGCGGCAACGCGGCGCCGGCCGATCCGCTGGCCCTCATCGACCGCCTTCGTGGCGCCCTTACCTCGACTGCAATGGAGACCTTCGAATGAACCGTCGTCATGCCCTTGGCTATTTTTCGGCTGCACTTGCTGCTGCCACCGTCCCTGGCCTGGCCCAGGCACAAGGAGACAAGCCGATCACGATCGTCGTGCCCTACGCGGCGGCCGGCACCGCCGACATGCTGGGCCGCATGCTCGCGAAGGAAATGGGCCCGCTGCTGAGCCGTCAAATCATCGTCGACAACAAGCCCGGCGCAGGCAGCAGCATCGGAGCGAGCTTCGTGGCGCGCGCGCCGGCCGATGGCAACACCCTGCTGATCGCAACCAGCACCACGCTGGCGATCAACCCGACGCTGTACATGAAACTCACTTACGACCCGGTCAAGGATTTCGCGCCGATCGGCCTGATCGGTGCGGTGCCGCTGCTGGCGGTGGTGCATGCCGATGTGCCGGCGAAGAACATCGCCGAGCTGATTGCCCTGTCCAAGGCAAATCCGGGCAGCTTGAGCTATGGCTCGGCCGGCAACGGCAGCCCGCAGCACCTTGGCGTGGAGTTGTTCAAAGCGCAGACCGGCGCCAACCTCACGCATGTGCCCTATCGAGGCAGCAGCCCGGCACTGGCCGATCTGTTGCGCGGGCAGATCCAGGTCATGTTCACGGATATCCCGCCGGCGCTGCAGCATGTGCGCTCAGGCCGTCTGCGTGCGCTGGCCGTGACATCGGCCAAGCGCCAGCCGGCGCTCGTCAACGTGCCGACGGTGGCCGAATCGGGTGCCGCCGGCACCCAGGGATTCGATGCCGTGGCTTGGCAGAGCGTGGTTGCGCCGGCCGACACGCCCCCGGAGTTGCTGAACCGCTACAGCGAAGCGCTGGCCAAGGTAATGGCGCAGCCCGAGCTGCGCGCCCAACTCGAAAGCGAAGGATTCGAGCCCGGCAGTGCGACGCCGTCGCAACTCAAGGCCTACATCCGCAGCGAGATCGCGCGCTGGGGCCACGTTATTCGCGCGGCCGGCGCCACCGTCGATTGAGAGAGTCCCTGTCGAAGGGGATGGAATTGCAACGCGACCGGTGTGCACCAGGCTGGGAAATCATTTAATATATTAATTAATATGACAGCACGCTTGGCGCACCGCAACTTGCCGCGCTTGCTGCTGCAGGCCCGCGAATCCGTCATGGCCCACGTCCGACCGAACTTGCGCGAGCAGGCCCTCTCGGACCAGCAATGGCGCGTGCTGAGGGTGCTGGGCGAGCACGGCATGGTTGAAACGGGGAGGGTGGCGCGTGAAGCGTTCATCCTCGGTCCGAGCCTCACGGGGGTGTTGGCGCGCATGGAGCGCGACGGCTTGATCCAGCGCTCGCGTGACCCGGACGATCAGCGTCGCTCGGTGGTCGAGGCGACGACGGAGGGGCTGGCCTTGGTCAAGGTGCTTTCCCGCTCGATCGAGGCGCATTACGCAGGAATGGAGAAATCGTTGGGCAAGCAAAAACTCACGGCGTTGTATGCACTGTTGGATAAATTGATCGAACTGGAGAAGCCATGAGCGGCGCATCAACTTTCCTGCCGCGCGGCACCGTATATGGCACCTTGCTGAACTTCCGTCGCGAAGTCGACGCTTGGCAGCCGCGGATGGACAAGACCCCGTACAACGCCGCGCCAAAGGCGCCGGTCCTGTACGTCAAGCCGGCCAACACCTGGACGCCTTCGGGCGGCGCAATCGCCGTGCCGGCGCGCGTGCCCGAGGTCGAGATTGGAGCCACCGTGGCGGCTGTGGTGGGTGAGGATGGCGAAGTCGCGGGCTATGTGCTCGTGAACGACCTGTCGATTCCGCACGAAAGCTTCTACCGTCCGCCGGTCAAGTTCAAATGCCTCGACGGCTTCTTCGGCCTTGCCAGCGGGCTGCGCAGCGCCGCCGAAGCCGGCGAGCCGTCGCAGTTCAGGCTCACGGTAAAAACCAACGGCGCAGTGGTGCAGACGATCGACTTTGCCGAAATGGTGCGCCCCGCAGCCCGGCTGCTCGCCGACATCGGCGAATTCATGACTCTGCGCGACGGCGACTGGCTGCTCCTGGGCCTGGATATCACGGCCGACGGCCGGCGTCCGCGCGCGCAGGTTGGCGACCGCATCGAGATCAGCAGTCCCGGCTTCGCCATTCTGGAAAACTCCCTCGTCGCGGAGACCGCCGCATGAAACACGCCCGCATCATCCTTGAAGGCCGGACCCACGACGCCACCGAGCAGGACGGGCGACTGAAGCTGGCCGACGGCCGGCTGGTCGGCTTCGACGCTGTCACCACCTGGCTGCCGCCGCTCGCACCGACCTCGCGTGCGCGCACCATCCTCGCGCTCGGCCTGAACTATGCCGACCACGCGAAGGAACTCGCGTTCAAGGCGCCCGAAGAACCGTTGGTGTTCATCAAGGGCGAAGGCAGCCTGATCGGCCACCGGCAGAAGACGATCCGGCCGGCCGGCGTCACCTACATGCACTACGAGTGCGAACTCGCCATCGTGGTCGGCAAGACTGCGCGCAACGTGAAACGCGCCGATGCCTATGACTACATCGACGGCTACACGGTGGCCAACGACTATGCCATCCGCGACTACCTCGAGAACTGGTATCGCCCCAACCTGCGCGTGAAGAACCGCGACACGTGCACGCCGATCGGCCCGTGGTTCGTCGATGCGGAAGACGTGCCGAACCCGATGGCCCTGGCACTGTCCACCACCGTCAACGGCAAGGTCACGCAGTCGGGCAGCACCAAGGACATGATCTTCGATGCACCCTTCCTGATCGAGTACTTCAGCAGCTTCATGACCCTGTCGCAGGGCGATCTGATCCTGACCGGCACGCCCGATGGCGTCGTCGACTGCCATCCCGGCGACGTGATCGTTACCGAGATCGAGGGCATCGGCGCGCTCGTCAACACCATTGCATGACCATGAAAAAGATCGACCACCTCATCAACGGCAAATCGGTCGCCGGCACCGAGTACTTTGAAACCATCAATCCGGCCACGCAGCAAGTGCTCGCCGAGGTCGCCTCGGGCGGCGAGGCCGAAGTCAACGCGGCGGTCGCCGCCGCCAAGGACGCCTTCCCCAAGTGGGCCGGCTTGCCGGCGCCAGAGCGTGCCAGGCTGGTGCGCAAGCTGGGCGAGCTGATCGCCAGGCACGTGCCAGAGATCGCCGAAACCGAAACGAATGACTGCGGCCAGACCATAAGCCAGACCGGCAAGCAACTCGTGCCGCGGGCGGCCGACAACTTCAGCTACTTCGCTGAGATGTGCGTGCGCGTCGACGGTCACACTTACCCGACGCCGACGCACCTGAACTACACGCTGTTCCACCCGGTCGGCGTGTGTGCGCTGATCAGCCCGTGGAACGTGCCGTTCATGACCGCCACCTGGAAGGTCGCCCCCTGCCTGGCCTTCGGCAACACGGCCGTGCTGAAGATGAGCGAGCTGTCCCCGATGACCGCAGCGCGCCTGGGTGAGCTGGCGCTCGAAGCCGGCATCCCGGCCGGCGTGCTGAACCTGGTGCACGGCTTCGGCAAGGAAGCGGGCGAGCCGCTGGTCGCCCACAAGGACGTGCGCGCCGTGTCGTTCACCGGCTCCACCGCCACCGGCAACCGTATCGTGCAAGCGGCCGGCCTGAAGAAGTTCAGCATGGAACTCGGCGGCAAGAGCCCCTTCGTGATCTTCGAAGACGCAGACCTGGAACGCGCGCTCGACGCCGCCGTGTTCATGATCTTCTCGAACAACGGCGAACGCTGCACCGCCGGCAGCCGCATCCTTGTGCAAAAGAGCATCTACGCCGACTTCGCCGCGAAGTTCGCCGAGCGCGCGAAACGCATCACCGTGGGCGATCCGCTCGACCCGAACACCATCGTCGGTCCGATGATCAGCCAGGGCCACCTGGCCAAGGTGCGCAGCTACATCGAGCTGGGTCCGAGGGAAGGCGCAACGCTGTTGTGCGGCGGTCTGGGCCAGCCCGAGCTGCCCCAGCACGTCAAGAAGGGCAACTTCGTGCTGCCCACCGTGTTCGCCGACGTCGACAACCGCATGCGCATCGCCCAGGAAGAAATCTTCGGGCCGGTGGCCTGCCTGATCCCGTTCCAAGACGAAGCCGAAGCGATCCGCCTGGCCAACGACATCGAGTACGGCCTGTCGAGCTACGTCTGGACCGAGAACATCGGCAAGGCGCACCGCGTCGCCGCAGCCGTGGAAGCCGGCATGTGCTTCGTCAACAGCCAGAACGTGCGCGACCTTCGCCAGCCCTTCGGCGGCACCAAGGCCTCGGGCACCGGCCGCGAAGGTGGCACCTGGAGCTATGAGGTGTTCTGCGAGCCGAAGAACGTGGCCGTGTCGCTGGGCGACCACCACATCCCGCACTGGGGCAATTGAATCACCCCCATTCACGCATCCAAGGAGCCTGTGATGAGCCTCTACGCTATGCAGAAATTCCTGTTCGAACTCAACCGCGGTTCGGAAGTGCAACGCCGCTACCGCGAAGACCGCGAGGCGCTGCTGAAGTCGTACGATTTCAATGAAGAAGAGTACCGCGCCGTGTACGACGGCGACATCGGCAAGCTGTACGTGCTGGGCTGCAACGGCCAGTTGCTAATGCACTTCGCGCCGCTGTTGGGCATGCCGTGGGCCGAGTACATCCAGGCGATGCGCGACGGCATTCAAAAGTACGGCCCAGTGCGTGCGGGGGTCTACGCGATGACCACCGGCATGGACGACAAGGTCGCAGGAGTCTAGAGATGAGCCTTGTTTTCGCTGGCGTTTGCAGCCACGCCCCCGGCATCACCGGGCGCGCCCACTTGGCCAATCCGGCCGTCAAGGACGCGTTCTACGCGGGCATGGACCAGATGCGCCAAGACCTCGAAGCGTCACAGCCCGATGCCGTGATCGTCATGGCCGCCGAGCACTTTGCCAACTTCTTCATGAACAACATGCCGGTCTTCGCGATGGGCATGGGCCATTCGTACGACGCGCCGATCGAGGACCCCGCCTGGCTGGGCATTCCAAGGGTCAAGGTGCCGGGCAACCCCGAACTGTCAAAGCGCCTTATTACCGAGGTGATGCAGACGGTGGATGTCGCCTTTGCCGAGGAATGGAAGTTCGACCACGGCATCATCGTGCCGCTGCATTTCCTGACGCCCGAGTACGACAAGGACGTCATCCCGGTCAACATCAATTGCCAGGGTCCGCCGCTCACGCCCCTGCACCGCGCCTGGGCTTTTGGTGAAGCGCTGCGCCGGGCCTGCGACAAAGTGCCCGAGCGCATCGCGCTGGTCGGCACCGGCGGCATCTCGCACTGGCCGGCGACGCCCGATTCGGGCAAGGTCAACTGGGAGTGGGACCAGCGCTTCATGGCCCAGTGGTGCCGCAACGACAAGGACGCCATGCTGGCCTACACCGACGAGGAAACACTTCGAGACGCGGGGCAGGGCGGCTTTGAGATCCGAACCTTCATGGCAGTGGCCGCCGCCGCCCGCGGCCAGGGCACGATCCTGCATTGCGCGCCGATTCCGATCTTTGCCGTGAGCTGCACGGCAGCCACCATGACGATCGTCTGAGATGCCGCACGTTGTCATCCTCTACACCGGCAACCTCGAATCCGAGGCCGGCATGTCGCAGCTGTGCCGCAAGCTTGCAGACACCATGCTCTCCGTGCGTGACGAGGCCGGCAAGCAAGTCTTTCCGACCGGCGGGACGCGCGTCTATGCGCTGCCGGCGCCGCACTTCGCCGTGGCCGATGGCGGCGCGGCCGGCCGCGCCGCCGGCGGCACCGGTGACTACGGCTTCATTTACATCAATCTGCGGATGGGCCGCGGTCGTACAGCTCAGGTGCAGAAGGCTGCCGGCGATGTGCTGCTCGATGTTGCCAAGGCCCATGTCGCGCCCCTGATGGCCCGGCGCCATCTGGGCCTCACCCTGCAAATCGACGAAAGTCCGAGCCAGGTGTACGACGGCAAGTTCGGCAATCTGCATTCCCTGTTCCAGGCGTGAGCGTCCGGCCGTCGGCCGACGCCTTCTTTCAAATTCCACAGCCTCTCATGTTTCCCACCAAACTCCTGCAAGAACTGGCCCGCGAACTCGACCAGAGCCAGAAGAGCCGCATCCAGATCGAGCACTTCTCCAAGCGCTATCCGGAGATGAGCATCGAAGATGGCTACCGTGTCTCGCGGGAGTGGGTCAAGCTGCAGCGCGCCGCCGGCCGCCGGGTGATCGGCCACAAAATCGGCCTGACGTCGCGCGCAATGCAGATGTCCAGCCAGATCGACGAGCCCGACTACGGCACGCTGCTCGACACCATGCGCCATGACTGCCAGGGCGATGCGGTGCTCGACATCCCGTTCGAACGCTTCATTGCGCCCCGCGTGGAGGTGGAGCTGGCCTTTATCCTGAAGGCGCCGCTGCGCGGTCCGGGCCTCGAAGGGGGCAAGGAAATCACCGTGGCCGATGTGCTTTCGGCCACCGACTACGTGACGCCGGCGATCGAGATCATCGACTCGCGCATCGAGCAGTTCGACCGCCACACCAAGGCAATGCGCAAGGTGTATGACACCATCAGCGACAACGCGGCCAATGCCGGCATCGTGCTCGGCGCCAGGCAAGCCGACCCTGCCACGATAGATCTGCCTTGGTGCGGTGCGATCCTGCGCCAGAACGGCGTGGTGGAAGAGACCGGCCTGGCCGCTGGCGTCCAAGGCGATCCTTCGATCGGCGTGGCCTGGCTCGCCAACAAGCTGGCACCGTGGGGCGAATCACTCGAGGCAGGTCAGGTGGTGCTCGCCGGTTCGTTCACGCGTCCGGTCGCGGCCAACCCCGGCGATGTCTTTGAAGCCGACTACGGCCCGCTGGGCCGCCTCCGCTTTCGCTTTGTCTGAAGCGACCTGACAACCAAAACCTATCCTGCAATCTCACTCCGCTCTCTCATGCTGAACCAACTTCGCGATCCGAGCCTTCTGAAGTCCGCCTGCCTCGTCAATGGCGTCTGGCTGGCCGCCGACAACGGCACTACGCTCGACGTCACCAACCCTTCCACCGGCGCCGTCATCGGCACCGTGCCGAACATGGCGCAGGCCGAAACCCAGCGCGCAATCGACGCGGCCGATCGTGCCTTCCGGGGCTGGAGGAGGGAAACGGCAGATTCGCGCGCGATGGTGCTGCGCCGCTGGTTCGAACTCCTCATGCAGCATCAGGAAGACCTGGCGCTGATCATGACCACGGAGCAGGGCAAACCTTTGACCGAATCGCGCGGTGAGATCGCCTATGCCGCCTCTTACATCCAGTGGTTCGGCGAAGAAGCGCGCCGCATCTACGGCAGCGTTGTGCCGTCGCCCTGGGCCGACAAGCAGATCATCGTCATCAAAGAACCGGTCGGCGTCTGTGCAGCGATCACGCCCTGGAATTTTCCGGCCGCGATGATCACGCGCAAGGTGGCTCCAGCCCTGGCCGCCGGCTGCACCATCATCGTGAAGCCGGCGCAGCAGACACCGCTGACAGCGCTGGCCCTGGCCGAACTTGCCGTGCGCGCCGGTGTGCCCGCCGGCGTCTTGAGCGTGCTGACGGGTTCGTCGCGTGCGATTGGCGGCGTGCTCACGGGCAGCATGGACGTGCGCAAGCTTACCTTTACCGGCTCCACCGAAGTGGGCCGTGTGCTGGCCGAGCAGTGCGCACCCACGCTCAAGAAGATGTCCCTCGAACTGGGCGGCAACGCCCCTTTCATCGTATTTGACGATGCCGACCTGGACGCAGCCGTGGTCGGCGCGATGGCCTCGAAGTACCGCAACACCGGCCAGACCTGCGTGTGCGCGAACCGCCTGCTGGTGCAAGAGGGTGTCTACGACGCCTTCATGGCCAAGCTCAAGGTGGCGGTGGAAGCACTCAAGGTCGGCGACGGCCTGACGCCCGATGCGGAACAGGGTCCGCTGATCGACCAAGGCGCGCTCGACAAGGTCGAGGAACTGGTGGCCGATGCACTTTCGCAGGGGGCCGGGCTCGTGTCGGGTGGCAAGCGCCACGCGCTGGGCGGCACCTTCTACGAGCCCACCATCCTCGGCAACGCCACGCCGGCGATGCGCATCGCTAATGAAGAGGTCTTTGGCCCGGTAGCGGCAGTGTTCCGCTTCAAGACCGAGGGAGAAGCGATTCAGATGGCCAACGACACCGAGTACGGTCTGGCCGCGTACTTCTATGCACGCGACATCGGTCGGGTCTGGCGCGTCGGTGGCGCGCTCGAATACGGCATGGTCGGCATCAACAGCGGCATCATCTCCACCGCGGTCGCACCCTTTGGTGGCGTCAAGCAGTCGGGCATCGGCCGCGAAGGCGGTGAGGCTGGCATCGAGGAGTACGTCAGCACCAAGTACCTGTGCATGGGAAGCTGAAGGTCAGCTTCAGCCCCTGCCAAGACACCTCACGAGGAATCCGATGGAAATGCAAGTGAACCGTTTCAAGGCGCAAATTGCCGCCCAACAGGCTCAGATCGGCTTGTGGCTCAGCCTCGGCAATCCGTACTCGGCCGAAATCTGTGCCGGCGCTGGCTTTGATTGGGTGTTGATCGACGGCGAACATACACCAAACGATCTTCAGACGATCCTTGCCCAGCTACAAGCCTTGGCCGCATACCCCGACACCCATCCCATCGCCCGCCTGCCGATGGGACATGGCCATGTCGGCGAGATGTTGATCAAGCAATATCTCGACATCGGCGTTCAGACGCTGTTGATCCCCATGGTGGAGACGCCCGAGCATGCGGCCGCCATCGTGCGCGCCGCGCGCTATCCGCAAGACGGTGGTGGTGGCGGCATCCGCGGCATGGCCGGGGCGCGGGCTTCGCGCTGGGGCCGCATCGCCAGCTACGCCAAGGAGGCCAACAACGAAGTTTGCCTGCTGCTCCAGGCCGAGTCGCGCACTGCCCTCGAGAACCTGGACTACATCGCATCGACCGAAGGTGTGGACGGCATCTTCATCGGACCGGCCGACCTGTCGGCATCGCTCGGCCATGTGGGCGATCCGGGCCACCCTGATGTGCAGGCGGCGATTGCCGATGCGTTCTTGCGCGTCACGAAAGCGGGTAAGGCAGTGGGCATCCTTGCGCCTGGCGAAGCGACCGCGCGCCAATACTTGGCGATGGGCGCCACTTTCGTGGCCGTGGGTCTGGACACGAACTTGCTGGTGCGTGCGACCTCGGAGCTCGTCGCAAAATTCAAACACGCCGAGCGTGGCTTGGGCGTTAGCAGCACCTACTAGGAGCGGGGCCTGGCCCGGCACCAAGTCGCCCGCGCCGCAGTCGTCATTCGACGGTGATCTTCGCCTGCCGGATCAGCTCTTTCCATTTGGCTGTTGGGACTGCACCAGCTGGCGCAGTTGGTCGCTCGATGAACTCGCCGGCTCCATGCCGAGCGGTGCGAGCTTCTGCCGCGCCTCGGGCATGGCAGCCGCCTTGACCACTTCGCTGTTGAGCATCGCGACGACATCGCGTGGCGTGCCGGCCGGCGCGAACAACGCAAACCAGGAGCTGACGTCGAATTCCTTGAGGCCTTCTTCCTGCAGGGCGGGAACCTCGGACAACAGGCTGCTGCGCTGCGCCGAGGTCATTGCCAGCGCCCGCAGCTTGGGTCGGTACCAGTTCTCAAGGTAGTCCCGGATCGCTTAGTCGTTGGCTACGGTGTAACCCGCAACGTGCGACATGGCGTCGACGCTCTCGATGCGGTGTCCAGTTTTGCCGATCACAACCGCCAGTTCGCACTCGTAATGCATGAACTTCACACCGTTCGGCCGCCGCGTGACTGCTCGATGCCCGACGCCCGAGCCCGGGCCCGGGCCCTTCAGAAACACCAATGGCTCCTCCTGGACAGTAAGGCGAATTCCTTCGCATGGTCTGCGTAGTTCAGCCCCAGCGCGATGATGGTGCCGACATCGAAGGCGGCAGCCAGACAACCTCGTCCTCCCGAACCACACGGCCGTCAGCCAGTTTCAGGTGATCGCCGTGAGGCGTGGCCTCGTGGATCGATCCAGAATAAGCGACGCGTGCGCGCTTCATGCCCGTTCCTCCACAAGCAGCAGGTTCTCAAGGCGGCCGATCAGGCCAATTTCGACTGCTACACGATGGCCTGGACCAACCCGCGGGGCGCCGGCAGCAAACGCCCAGCATGAGCACGTCGCCCGGAGAGAGCGTCATGAACTCGGTGACGTCCGCGAGGAGGCGCGAGACGTTTCTCACCATGCCCGATGTCGTGGTCGAATGAACGATTTCGCCGTCGACGTAAACGCCGACATTAAGATCGTCAGGCGTTTCAATGCGCTCGCGTGGCGTGACATAGGGACCGACGACGCACGAGCCATCCCGCGCCTTGAAGCGCACGGAAGGACGGTAGAAGCTTTCGGACGGCACACTGTAATCGGCTACGACCGTGTAGCCCGCGACATAGGCCAGCGCGTCGCTTTTCGGAAACGCGGCAAGCCGTGCGCGCGATCAAGATGCCCTAGGTAGCCCCCACCTCGAGCCGCTCCGCCGTTGCCGGGACGGCCACGTGGTCACCCGTCGCGAGAGTGTGTTGCGGGGCTTCACGGAGAGAACGGGCGCCTTCGGCGCGCCGTTGTACGGACCTCGTTCGCAGCGTCACCGATCTGCGCCAGTGCCGCACGATGATTCAGCAGGGTGCCGTACACCTCAGGCGGTAGGGCGCGACGTCGAAAGTCGATGAAGGCGACCGTCATTGGGCTTGTCGCTCCTCGATGCCGGCGATCTCCTCGCAAAACAAAAGTTCTTCCTCGCCGGTCGGAAGGCGCACATTGAGCCAGATGCCGTCACCGACGTTTTCGATCACTTCGGCGGTGCCGCCGTTCTTCAGGCGGATTATTTGGCCGGACCTAATTTCAAGCAGATTCAGCATGGTGTTTCCTAGAAAAAGACGGTGAGGTTCTTCGCCAGCAGTACGTTCTGATGGATGTGGATTTCGCGCAAGGCTAGTCTCCAGCCGTCTGCCGTGCGGCGGATGCGGTCCAAGCGGTCGCCGACGAAGAAATACTGCTCGTACTCGCAGCGGTTCTGGTAGATCAAGAAGCGGCTGCTCACGTCGACTTCGAGGTTGCCAGAGCTATTGGTTTCCATCGCGGTAAGTTGCACGTTGGAGACCATCCTGCACACCCGGGACAGCGGTTCTTCGGCCCAATGAACGCCGGTCAGAATCTGCTCGGCGCGCTTGCCCAGGGACCACTTTCCTTCGTTGAACCAGGCCATGTGCTCTTCACGCTTGGTCAGCTCACGCGCGGCGTGTTCGCCGAACTTGACGTTGTGTTCCATTGGCATGAAGTACCGGAGGTCTTCAGCCAGCGTGTCAAGCCATTCCTTAAACCGGCGCTCATCGAGGAGGTTGGCCTCGTCGTAAAGGAACTCCTCGATCTCGCGCTTGGTTTCGTAGTAGGCGTTGTCGCGCGGAATACGGAGTGCGGTGACGGTGGCTGTGGGTGCTTTTGCTTCAGCGATTTCGGACATGTGCATTTCTCCTGGAATGAGGCTCAAGGCTTCGGCGCGATAGGGCCACCCTGGTAGGCGAAGCAGCCGACGTCGATCACGGTGCCGGAGATCGTTGCTGCTTCGTCGGACATGAGGAAGGCGACGGCATTTGCTAGGTCGCGACCGGTCGCCGGGCGCCCGGCTACGGTGCCAGGAACGGGCTTGCGCACGAATGCGTCGATGTTGCCGCCCATGCGGCCCACGCTCATGCCCGAGACGATGCCACCGCCACCAGGAATCGCCACGTTGACGCGGATGCGGTCATGAAAGTGGTCGTACGCCATCGCCATGGTCAGCGCAACAATCGCGCCCTTGCTCGCCGCATACGCCGCCATGTTCGGCTTGCCGTAGCCCGCCCCTGAGCCGATGTTGACGATGGAGCCACCGCCCGCACGGATCATGTGCGGCAGGGCCGCGCGGCTCATGAGGTACGTGCCCTTCACGTTCACGTCGAAGATCTTCTCAAACACCTGCTCTTCGGTCGTGAGGACGGTGCCCAGCGGGCCGATGGCGGCGTTGTTGACCAAGCCGTGGATCGCGCCGTAGCGCGAAATTGTGTGGTCCACGACGCGCTGCACGTCGACTGCATTGGAGACGTCGGCCTCGAGGACATCCGCCTTGCAGCCGGCCTGCTCAAGTTCCTTCAAGACCGAGTCGATGCCTTGTGCCGTGCTTGAAACTTGGGGCTGCGCGAGGCCTAACCCGACCACTTGATGGCCGCGGCGTGCAAGTTCCACCGTGATCGATTGGCCGAGCCCGAAGGTCCCCCCGGTGACGATGATGACGGACATGGCCTTACTCGACGAAGCTCGCGGGCTGCGTGTCCTTGCGGCCCAGCAGTGTGTCCCAGTCCGCGCCGTCCATGTAGTCGCGCCAGCGGCGATAAAACTGGCGAGGATTTTCTTCGCTCACCTGGAGGCTGACGTTGCCGGGCACCGGCGCGTCCTTCTCGACTTTGCCGAGCGACTGCGTGTAGTTGAACGGATAACGCCGTGCAATCACCCCGCGGCTGCCGGCGGTGGCGTAGTTCCAGTTCTCCATGTCGTCCTGCTCCGTCATGCCCGCGGGGCCGGAGTAGCGCATGTAGTAGGTACGCAGGAAGTCCTTTACTTCCTGCGGCGCGTCGGCGTCCACAAGGAAGAAGCGCCACGCTTCGGTCGATTCTGGCCCATGTGGGTGCCAGACGCAGAGGTTGCGGGGCTGGTTGCCGTGAAACGACACGTTGGGATAGATTGTGCCGACGAAGGGGATCAGCCGGCTCTTCTCGGCGCCCATACGCTCCTTGCGCTTGGCATGCGCTTCCCGAAAGTACTCGGCAACGATGGGATTGTTCTGGTACGTGTTTAGGAATTCCCAGTCCTCCGGCATGATCGCGCTGTGCACGCCATGGCCCGCGGGAAAGTTGGCCCAGACATGCTTGGCCTTGTCCATCTCGTTGTCGCGGCGGCCCTTGACGCCTGCTTCGGCGCTTGGGCCAATGCCGATCAGGTCCACCGACCGGTGGCTCACGTTGTGGTACGTATCGCCCAGGAAGTTCTCTGCGGCGAATTTCCAGTTGCACGGGATGATCCACTTGTGCACGCCGACGAGCACTTCGGAGCCGCCTTCGCGGCCGTCGCGGCAATCCAATGCCAGGTCGAGGTGAGCCTTGGCGTCACCAAGGTAGGTCAGTAAATCAGGCGCATCCTTGTCCCAGCTGGCCCAAACCGTGCCCTTGTAGGTTTCCATCTTGGGCGGCTCGATCAGAGACCACTCCTCCTTCTCCATACAGCCTTCGTACAGTTGCTTGAACTGCGGCACACCGAACAGCTTGCCTTCGGTGGTGTAGCTCCAGCTGTGGTAGGGACAAGTAAAGAGCTGGGTGTTGCCGTGGTCGTACTGGCACACTTTCATGCCGCGGTGGCGGCACGAGTTGAGGAACACGTGGACCTTCTTTTTCTTGTCGCGAGCCAGGATGACGGACTCGGCGCCCATGCGGGACGTGAAGTAATCACCCGGGTTCGGAATCTGACTCTCATGCCCGACAAACAGCCAGGCGCGCGTGAAGACCTTTTCAAGTTCTTCCTGGAAGATCTCCTTATCGGAGAAGATTTCGCGGCTGATCTTGCCTTCGCGGAGCTTGACCATCGCGTTGTAGCGGGACTCGGTTTTGATCGGGATCATTGGTTCTTCTCTCTTATTTCAGTCGTTCAGGTAAATCGCTCGCAGAGCACGTCTGCGCGCTTGAGTCCTGCGGCCTCAGCCGCGCGGCGGCCGGCTTCCACCATAGGCGGCGGGCCGCAAAGGTAGACGCGCGTGGTCGGGTCGAGCCCGAGCTTGGTAATGAGATCGGTGGGATATCCGGTATGGCATCCATCCTGGGCGTCTTGCTCGACGGCGATCTGCAAGTCCACGTCCTCCAATCTCTCCCGCAGCGACTTAAGTTCCTCCATCGCGAACAGATGGCCGGGCGTGCGAGCGCCGATCACGAATGTGGTCCGTTTTGCGTGCGGGTTATCGATCATGCTGCGAAGCATGGAAAGGAAAGGTGCGACGCCCGTGCCGCCCGCGACGAACAGGCGAGGGCGGTCTTCGTCGCGCAGGAAGAAAGTGCCGTGTGGAGCGCTCAGATCGACCATGTCGCCCACTTTGGCGATGGCTAGCCAGTCGGAGAATGCGCCGCCCTCGACGAGACGCACAAAAAACTGCAGGCGATCCGTCCCTGGCACGTTTGCCATCGAATAGGAGCGGTGGAAGGTCGCGCCCTTAGGAGCAATGCGCACGTACTGACCAGGCTCAAAGACGACAACCTCAGGAACCTGGACTTCGAGGCGGACGATCTCTGTTGCCACTTGCTCGACCGCCGTCACCTCGGCGGGGATGGGCTCGGGTTCCTCGCTCAGCGCTTCGGTCGAGTCGTACGGCAACTCGATTGCGCAGGGGGTGCTGACCCGGCAAACGCAAGGCAATACGGTCCCGCTCGCACGGTCATCGTCCGGCAGCACAGCACGGTCGTATTCGTCGAGCTCTACGGTTCCGGAAACAAGCTGCGCGGTGCAGGTGCCGCATTGCCCGTTTGAGCAATCCGTCAGGAGGTTCAGACCAGCTTCGGTGGCGGCCTCGACCAGATTGCCGCCGCGTGGTACTGAGACGCGTTGCGAAACACCATCGGCAAAGAGAAGGGTGACGGGGATGAGGGGGATGAGGGGGATGACTGGGTGACTCAACTGAATCTCCTGTTTGTCCGACGAGTGGACTAAAAATCCATTCTATGGACTATCATCCAGCCGAGTCAACTTGTCCGCATGGCGGACATAATTACCGATCACTTTTTAGGGATTTCATGACGACTGCCGAGAAGAACGAGAACGTGCGCGCCGTCGCCCGCGCGCTGGAAATCCTGCTGGCGTTTTCCGAGGACGACCCGGAGCTCTCCGCCGGCGAGTTGCTCAAGCGCGTGGATCTCTCGCGTCCGACCCTTTACCGCTTGATGTACACGCTCCAGGAGAGTGGCTTCCTCGTGTCCGTCGGCGAACCCCAGCGGTTTCGCCTGGGGCCGGCCGTGGCGCGTCTTGCGCATGTTTGGAAGTCGACACTGGACCTGAGCACTGTGGCGGAGCCAGTGCTGCGCCGGCTCTGGGAGGCGACGCAAGAAACGGTCGCGTTGTTCGTGCCGCAAGGAAACATGCGCCTTTGCATTACTGAACTGCCGAGTCCGCAGCCGTTGAACTTTAAGCGCGGGGTGGGCTACACGGAGCGCATCGTTCGAGGAGCTACCGGTCGAGCGATCCTCGCTTACCAAGAGCCGACCGCGGAGCAGCTCCGAGCGTACGCGCAGGGAACGCCCGTGAACATCAAGGAACTCGAGTCGGAGCTCGCCGCCACTCGCAAGCGCGGCTATTCCACCAGCCGCAGCGAGCTCATCTCCGGCGCCGTTGCGGTTGCCGTTCCGTTCTTCGACAGCCATGGGCTGGTCGCGGGTTCGATGGGTGTCTTTGGGCCCGAAGTTCGGCTCGGCTCGGCACGGCAAAAGGAGGTGGCGCAACTGCTTCTGAATGAATCGATCAGGCTGTCCGAGGCGCTCGGTTTCGTAGCACCGCTCAAGAAGGCGTCGTAGCCCCTATGTCCGTTGTGCGGACAACATATCCGAGAATTTTGACATCGTTCAAGATCCGTCCGTAAAATGGACATGGTATCCGCTGAATGGACACAGCTGATGCGCTCGACCTTATTTGTCAATCTGCTGGAGACATCCGCATGCCGACTTCGTTTTCCTTCCCCTGCCGCCGCTTCCTCCTGCGCGGTTCCGCCGCCGTCGCCGCGCTTACCCTGGCCGCAATCTCGCTTTATGTGCCGCAGGCCTCAGCCCAGGCCTATCCGGACAAGCCCGTGAAGATCGTTGTGGGCTTTGCTCCCGGCGGCACAAACGACATCCTCGCGCGCCTCATCGCGCAGAAGCTGCAGGACAAGTTAAAGGAGGGCTTCATCGTCGAGAACAAGCCGGGCGCGAACTCCGCGATCGGCAATGACCAGGTCGCCAAGTCGAAGGCTGACGGGTACACCCTGCTCGTGTCGTCGAGCGGGGGTCTCACGACTAACCCGATCCTGATGAAGAACTTGGCGTATGACCCAGTGAAAGATTTCGAGCCGATCGCGCTACTTGGGTCGTTCCCCCTCGTGGTCACGGTACCCATGGCCCTGCCAGTCCAGACGTTCGCAGACCTCGTACAGTTCGCGAAGACGTCGAAGGATGGCAAGCTTGATCACGGCACTCCGACGACCTCGTTCGTCCTAGTCGCCGAAACCCTGACCGAGAAGGCTGGCGTTAAGTTCAACCACATCCTCTACAAGGGCTCCGGTCCTGTCGTGACGGGCCTCCTTGGGGGCGAAATCCAAGTGGGCGTACTCGATAGCCCGGCGGTTATCCAGCAAATAAAAGGGGGCAAGCTGCGCGCCCTCGCGGTGACAACAGGTAAGCGCTCCGCCGCTTTGCCGGAGGTGCCGACGATCGCCGAATCCGGCTACGCGGGTTACGACATCCCGATCTGGACGGCTCTGATGGCGCCAAAGGGTACCCCCGAGCCCGTTTTGGCGAAGCTGCGCGTGACTGTTGCCGAGATTCTGAAAGACAAGGAAACGGTCGAAAAGATGCACGCGCTCGGCCTCGACCCGGGCGATGCAGACGCGACGGCGCTCTCGCGTCGCATCTCGGCCGACATTGCACGCTGGACCAGCGTTGCCAAGACGGCAGGCATCAAGCCCGACTAAACGGAAAGCCAACTTTTCCCAACCGTGTTTTCCACCGATTGAACTACGGCGGGCAGGCGCTTGTCCCTCTCTGCTCGCGCACGGCGTGCGCGGCCTGTTCCTCATCCCCGGCATCCAGCTCAATTGGGCGATGGTGGACAATTAGCCCGGCGCCGGCGGCGCACTGGGCCTCATGACAGTCGCCAAAGCCCAGCCTGACGGCTACAGGGTTGGGCTGGGGCCACGAGTGCCATCGCGGTCAACCGCCGTAGAAGCTTAGCGCCCGGGCCATCGCGCCGAGCCAGGAGCGCATGCTCTGATCGGCCGTCGCGCAGGCGAATGTGTAGCTTGACGCCCCCATGGCAGCAACGAAGACCTGCGGGCGTGAGCCGTCGGCCAGCTCGAGGGTCGGTCCGGCGTAGTCGATGAAGAGCTTCTCGCCGGCGCGCCGCTGCTGGCGCATCGTAAACCGTCATTCAACCGCGCCCTTGCGTTCGGCATGACCGACGTGTTGGGGATGTCTAGGCGGCTGGAAGCGCGATGTTCCAGGGCAGCAGGGCCTCGTAGTCGTCGGCCGTTTGCGCCAGGGGCAGCTTCTTGAACAGGGCCACGAGATAGCGGTATGGCTCGATGCCGTTTGCCTTGGCCGTCTCAATGAGCGAGTACAGGTTGGCGCTCGCGTTGGCGCCGCCCACGGTGTCCGCGAACAACCATCCCTTCCTTCCAACTACGAACGGACGGATTGCGTTCTCCACCGGGTTGGAGTCCAGCGGCCAACTGCCGCTCTCCAGGAAGCGGATGAGCTTGGGCCACTGCCCGTGCAGGTAGTGCAGGGCCTCGCCCAACAAACTCGTTGGCGCGACGGCGTGCAGATTCGTGAGCAGCAGTTGCTCGATGTTGGACACCACCGAGGCGCTGTAGCGCTTGCGCAGCCGCCCGCGGCGTTGCGGTGTCCACTTCTCGGCTCGCGCCTCGGCGCGGTAGAGCTTGCCGATGAGTTTGATGAACCGTGTGGCCAGTTGGTCCGGTGACCGGGCTGCCTTCGGGATCGCCTCCTCGGCCTTGACGAACGGCCTGCGCGCGTGAACCCAGCATCCAAGATGCGTCAGACCATGGCCCGCGGCGATGCCGTCATAGACTTGGTAGCCATCGCTCACGAATGTGGCCCCGCGCCGGATTCCGGCATAGAGCTTGTCGGCATGCATGGCGCCGCGCCCGGGCGCATAGGCGAACAAGCGCACCGGCGGCCCGCTTCCGTTCATCTGCGCCCACATGTAGCTCTTCGTCTGCGCCTTGCGCCCAGGCTCCTTGAGCACCTGCACAGTAGTCTCGTCCCCGTAGATCAGGTCCGAGTCCAACAGGTGATCGCGCAGCAAGTTGATCACCGGCTGCACGGCCAGTCCGATACGCACGACCCCGGCAGCCAGCGTATTGCTCACGATGTTGCCGCCGAAGCGGCGCAGCAGCACAGCCGTGCGATACAGCGGCATGCCGAACTGGTACTTGCCCGTGATGACCCAAGCCTGCGCCTCTTCGGTGAGGAGCCCTCGCGGGATGATGCGTGCCGGCGTCGGCGCGACCTTCAGGCTTAGATCGCAGCAGGGGCACGCGTACTTGATGCGGTGATGTTGCAGAACACGCACCTGCTCTGGGATGACGTGCATCTGCTCGCTGACCTCAGCGCCGATCTCCACCAAGGCGTGGCCGTCGTGAGCGCAGACACGCTCGGACTCGGGTAGCTCGTGGCGCACGATGTCGCGCGGCAGCGCGGGATCCAGCGGCTTGCGACCGCGCTTCTTGCGCTGGTGACCGGCGACCGTCGTGGATTCCTCATCATCGCTCTCGGCCGGCAGCGTCTGTGCAGTCGGCGCGAGCGCTTCGGCCTCGTTGAGGAACAGGTCCTTCTGCTCGCTGCCGCGGGCCTCGCTCTTGGCGGCGAACAGCTGGCCCTGCAAGGCTCGCAGCCGCTCCAGCGCCAGGTCCCGCTCGGTGGTCACTACACGCAGTTCGCCGACCAGAGATTCGCTGCGCCGAGTGGCCTCGGCCAACGCTTGCTGCAGGGCTGCGAATTCTTCGGCGGTGGGCATCTGGACCATCGCCTGCTTCGATCCACATGGCGCGCAAGTGTTCCGGGATCATCGCATCTTGGGGCCGTCTCAGGAAACGGATCACAGCGTACGTTAAGGCGGTCGCAAGGGCCGCAGTGGCCTGAATTTGCCCGCACCGACCTTGGCACTGCTTTTCCACAGGTAGTCGCCCGTCAGGTTGATGTGCTCCCAGCCCAGCGGCGACAGGTATTGCAGCAGCGCATCGTCCACGGGCGTTGCATGACCCCGCAATGCGTTGATAGCCCGCTCCAGATACACGGTGTTCCACAGCACGATGGCTGCCGTGATGAGGTTCAGGCCACTGGCGCGGTAGCGCTGCTGCTCGAAGCTGCGATCCCGGATTTCTCCCAGCCGGTAGAAGAACACCGCCCTGGCCAGCGCGTTGCGCGCCTCGCCCTTGTTCAGTCCGACCTGCACGCGCCGGCGCAGTTCCACGCTTTGCAGCCAGTCGAGAATAAACAGCGTGCGCTCGATGCGCCCGAGCTCGCGCAGGGCGATGGCCAGGCCGTTCTGGCGCGGGTAGCTGCCGAGCTTTCTGAGCATCAGCGAGGCCGTCACCGTGCCCTGCTTGATGGAGGTCGCCAACCGCAGGATGTCCTCCCAGTGGGCGCGAATGTGCCTGATGTTCAGCCTGTCGCTGCTGATCATCGGCGCGAGCGCGTCATAACTGGCATCCCCCTTGGGGATGAACAATTTGGTATCACCCAAATCCCGGATGCGCGGCGCGAAGCGAAAGCCCAGCAGGTGCATCAGCCCAAAGACGTGATCGGTAAAGCCCGCCGTGTCGGTGTAATGCTCCTCGACCGCCAGGTCCGACTCGTGATACAGCAGGCCGTCGAGAACATAGGTGGAGTCGCGCACGCCGACATTGACCACCTTGGCGCTGAAGGGCGCGTACTGGTCCGAGATGTGGGTGTAGAACATGCGTCCCGGATCGCTGCCGTATTTGGGGTTGATGTGTCCGGTGCTTTCGGCCCGGCCACCCGCCTTGAAGCGCTGGCCGTCCGATGACGATGTGGTGCCGTCGCCCCAGTTCCCGGCAAACGGTTGGCGCAGCTGCGCGTTGACGAGTTCTCCTAGGGCCGATGAGTACGTCTCGTCCCGGATGTGCCAGGCTTGAAGCCAGGACAGCCTGGCGTAGGTCGTGCCGGGGCAGGACTCGGCCATCTTGGCAAGGCCGAGGTTGATTCCGTCGGCCAGGAGCGTTGTGAGCAGCAAGGTCTTGTCCTGGGCCGTGTCACCGGTCTTCAGATGTGTGAAGTGCCGGGTGAAACCGGTCCACTCATCGACCTCCATCAGCAACTCGGTGATCTTGACGTGCGGCAGCAGCGCCGCGGCTTGATCGATCAAGGCCTGGGCGGCATCAGGCACTGCCGCGTCCAGCGGCGTGACCTTCAGGCCCGACGTGATGGTGATGATGGCGTCCGGCAACTCGTTGGCTGCCGCCAAGCGGTTGACCGTGGCCAGCTGCTGCTCCAGCAGCGACAAGCGCTCATGCAGGTACTGGTCGCAATCGGTGGCCACGGCCAGCGGCAGCTGGCTGGCCAGTTTCATCTCGGCGAACTTCCCGGCCGGCACCAGGTAGTCCTCAAAATCCTTGAACTGGCGCGAGCCCTGCACCCAGACATCGCCCGAGCGCAGCGCGTTCTTGAGTTCGGACAGCGCGCACAGCTCGTAGTAGCGCCGGTCGATGCCCTCGTCAGTCAGAACCAGCCTGGCCCAGCGCGGCTTGACGAACGCGGTCGGCGCGCCGACAGGCACCTTGCGGGCGTTGTCGGCGTTCATGCCGCGCAGCACGTCGATAGCGTCGAGCACGCCCTTGGCCGCCGGCGCCGCCCGCAGTTTCAGAACCTCCAGGAACTGAGGCGCATAACGGCGCAGCGTGGCGTAGTTCTCGCCGATGCGGTGCAGGAAGTCGAACTGCGCAGGCTGCGCGAGCTTTTGCGCTTCCCCGACGCTGGCCGTGAAGGCGTCCCAGGAAAGGACGGATTCGATGGCCGCGAAGGGGTCGCTGCCGCTTTGCTTGGCTTCGAGCAGGGCCTGGCCGACGCGCCCGTACAGGCGCACCTTGTCGTTGATGGCCTTGCCCGAGGCCTGGAACTGCTGCTGATGCTTGTTCTTGGCCTTATTGAACAGCTTGCCGATGATCCGGTCGTGCAGGTCGATGATCTCATCAGTGACGGTGGCCATGCCTTCGATGGTCAGCGCCACCAGAGTCGCATAGCGCCGCTGGACCTCGAATCTGGCCAGGTCGGCGGGCGTCATCTGGCCGCCCTCGCGGGCGATCTTGAGCAGCCGGTTCTGGTGGACCTGCCGCTCAATGCCCGCTGGCAGGTCCAGCGCCTGCCAGGCCTTGAGGCGCTCGATGTGTTCGAGCATGTGGCGCGAGTTCGGCTTGATGGGCGACTGGCGCAGCCACGCCAGCCATGTCACCTTGCTGCCTTCTTTGCGCTTGAGCAGTTCGTCCAGGCGCTGGCGGTGGACGGCCGACAGGGTATCCGTCAGTGCTGCGTAAATGCGCCGGTTGGCGCGGGTGATGGCTTCGGCGCAGATACGTTCGATGACATTCGGTGAGGGAAGCAGAATGCTTTTTCGGCGCAGTCCATCGGCCAGTTCGGAGGCCAGCACGATGCCTTTATCGGTTTGCAGGGCCAACTCCTCCAGGCTTTGAATGCTGGCACGGTAATGTCGGGTTGTGAAAGTCTGGAAACCGAAGTTCGATTGCAGCTCAAGCAAGTGTTCGCGACGCGTTTCGGCACGCTGGCCATACTCAGCCCAACACTCTGGCGTCACTTTGAGTTGTGCCGCCACCATGCGCAGCAACGGCGCGAACGGCTCCTCGTCTATTTCCAATGTCACGCCAGGATGGCGCATGTAACAAAGCTGGACGGCGAAACCCAGCCGGTTCGCTGCTTTGCGATGCTGGCGAATGATTGACAGGTCGGTTTCACTGAGCGTGTAGTGCCGGATGAGTTCATCCTGGGTAGCAGGCAGGGCAAGCAAGCTGTCGCGCTCGGCGACAGAAAGAATCGAACGACGGGGCATGGTGTCTTCTTGGAAACGTAGGATTTTGAGAAGCTTTGCTGCGTACCTCGTGCCGTACGCAGAATCAAGGCCCTTTGATTCTCAGAAACAGTTCTTGAAACTATATTCTCGAAGCCCTACCATAACCACGAGTTTCGAGAAGGAAGAGCAGATGAATCAACTCAATCGAGGTCCGGCATGCTGATCGGCTATGCGCGCGCCTCTACGCTGGATCAAAACCTTGATCTTCAGATCGACGCCTTGACCAAGGCGGGTTGCCACAGGCTCTTTGATGACAAGATGAGCGGCAGCCGGGCCGAGCGGCCCGGTCTGGCCAGGGCGCTGGAAATGCTGCGTGAGGGCGACACCCTGGTCGTGTGGAAACTCGACCGGCTGGGCCGCAGCGTCAAGAATCTGGTGGAGCTGGTCGGCCAGTTGCACCAGCAAGGGGTGCAGTTCAAGAGCCTTACCGATGCCATCGACACAGGAACACCCTCGGGCCGATTCTTCTTTCACGTCATGGCCAGCCTGGCCGAGATGGAGAGGGAACTGACGGCAGAGCGTACCCGCGCAGGACTGGAAGTGGCTCGCCAATTGGGCCGCAAAGGCGGGCGCAAGCGGAAAATGACCGACAGCAAGATCGAATCAGCCAGGAAACTACTGGCCAACGGCGTGCCGCCGCGCGACGTGGCCAAGAACCTGGGCGTGTCCGTGCCAACTCTGTACCGCTGGATTCCGGCATCCTCGCAGGCTTAACGTACGCTGTGATCCGTTTCCTGAAGTGACCCCACATAGGGGGAACGCACCTTGAAAAGTCGAACGATTTACACAGTGATCGCGGTCTTTTTGGTTGTGTCCGTCGTGGCTACGTTCATCGGCAGATGGGCCGGTGAGTCCATGGCGAAGGAGGTCAAGGCGCGGCTGTCGCTGCTGTGGCCCGACGTGATGGGATTGCCGGAACAGGATCGCGCACTGTTGGCACTTCTCGCCTACGAATGCCGACTTCAAGACCAGCCAGAGGGCCGGAGCGCCACGATTACCTGCCTTCGGTCAGCGACGAATGCAGACAGGGTTAAAAAAGTCAGTGCCGACCCGGCTGCGCACCTCGACAAGCTGCTGGACCAAGCCCGCGGGCGAGCCTCATAGCGACAACGCCGCGCACCAGGCGCGGCGTATGCCGGCGAGCATCGCCGTTCCCGGCGATGCCGCTGGCTAGCGGCTCTTCCCAGCGAAGTAACCCGGCCTGGCCGACAGCTCGCGCTCGGCGAGCTCGTCGGCAAAGAGTGGCGCCGTCGCTTCGAGACGGCGCACCAGGTTGCGCCGGCGCGTGTCCGCCTTTCGGTCATCGCTCCATCGCTTGATCGTCAGCGGTTCGAGAAAGTCGATGCTGACGGCGTAGCCGGTGCCGGGCGTCCAGCGTTTCGCCACCTCGGGCGGGCAGGGTGTGCCGGCTGCGACCTCGGCCATCACCAGCTCGACCGGGCCAGGGCAGGGGCGATGGGGCATCGCCCACCGCAGCGAATAGCGCCACATTCTCGACATACCGCCTCCCGTTAATCGACGCGTGCGATCGCGGCCGGATCGGCCAGCGAAAGCAGCATGCCGTTGGCGTGCACCTTGTAGCCGCGCGACATGCGCACGGCGCGGGGAGCGGGCTGGCCAGTGGAGCGCAACCACGCGCCCACGAGCCAGGCCATCGCGGCCGGACTGCTCTCCATGTAGGGGCACGCGGCCAGTGCCTGCTCGCCTTCGCAGCGTTCGGCAGAAAAGCCATCTTGTGGTAACCGGCCAGTGATCCCATCTTGAGGCCAGAGGCCAAGGCGCTGACCATGATGTCCATCTAAGTTTGATGGACGCCTATGCATGTCAACAGGAAGCCGCGCCGTCGGCACAGCGAAGAATTCAAGGCACGCGTGATGGCCGCGTGTTCGGTCCCCGGTGCGTCGGTGGCGGCGGTGGCGCAGTCGTTCGGCGTGAACGACAACCTTGTTCACCAGTGGCGCCGAGGTCGTGGCTTCTCTGTCGATTCACGCGTCGCTACTGCGCCCGTACTGACAACGGCGTGTGCACCGGACTTCGTTGCGTTGGCGATGCCGGCCACGTTGCCCGCGCCGGCAGAACTTCCTCCTGCTCCAGCTGCGCCGGTGCACGTCGAGAAGATCCAGTTGGAACTCAAGCGCGGCACGCTCGCGGTGAGCGTGGCGTGGCCGCTGTCGGCGGCGGCGGACTGCGCCGCTTGGCTGCGCGAGTTGCTGCGATGATCCGCATCGATGCCTTGTGGCTATGCACCCAGCCGCTGGACATGCGCTGCGGTGCCGAGCGCCTGATGGCGCACGTCGTGCACGCCATGGGCAGCGCCCGTGCGCATCACGGGTATCTCTTCGCCAATGGGCGCGCCACGCGCGTGAAGCTGCTCGTGCACGACGGCTTTGGCGTTTGGTGCGCTGCCAGGCGACTGAACTCCGGCCGGTTCATCTGGCCGCGCGAGATCGACGGTACGGCGCCGCTGGCGTTGACGCAGGTGCAGTTCGATGCGCTGGTGGTAGGGCTGCCTTGGCAGCGGCTGCCCGAGATGAGCGTGATCACGCGGCTGTAAGTCGCGGCGTCAAGGACTTTGAAGGCGAGTCTCGCCGTCGCAGGAGCCGCACGGCGCGTTGACAGCACAACCCCCAGTGGCATGAGGCCGGCAGGACTTGCATGATTCACCCCCATGCCAGCCCTGCACGATCTCAAGGACGAGGACCTTCAAGGTCTCGCACCCGAGGCCGTCACGGCACTTGCTCAGCAGATGCTGCAGCGCATTCGCCAGCAGGCACATGAGATCCAGTTCAAGGACGCCAAGATCGAGAAGATCATGTTCCAGCTGGCGCAGCTGAAGGCGTGGAAGTTCGGTGCGAAGACTGAGGCGATGAACGCCGAGCAACGTCGCTTGTTCGAGGAGACCGTTGCCGAGGACGAGGCCAGTCTGCAGGCGCAGCTCGGTCAGCTGCGCGGTGCGACGCCGTCACCCGAGACCACGGGAGAGAACAACGACAACAAGCGCAAGCCGCGTCGTCGTCCGCTGCCTGAGCACCTGCGCCGTGTGGAACACCACCACGAGCCCGAGGACACGAGCTGCCCGAGTTCCGAGATCGAAGCCGTCCTCGCTGCGCCCGATCGGACGACGTGGCTCGGCCGGCGCGATCACACATTGCTGCTGCTCGCGACCCAGACCGGCTTGCGCCTCTCCGAACTGATCGGCTTGAGCAGAGAAGCCATTCATCTCGGTACCGGTGCGCATGTGCGGTGTGTGGGCAAGGGCCGCAAGGAGCGATGTACCCCATTGACAAGATACGCCCGGATCGCGCTTCAGGCGTGGCTCAATGAACCCGCGCGCCGCGATGCCAAAGTCTTATTTCCCAGCTTGCATGGCGGTCAGCTCAGCCCGGACAGCGTTCAATCGTTGCTGGCTAAGCATGTAGGCGTCGCCAGCAAGACATGTTCATCGCTGGCAACCAAGCGGGTATCACCGCACGTCCTGAGGCACAGCGCCGCAATGGAACTCCTACAGGCGGGAGTCGACAGTTCGGTGATCGCGTTGTGGCTCGGTCATGAATCGATCGAGACCACGCAGACCTACCTTCATGCCCACCTCGGCCTCAAAGAGGCAGCGCTCGCGAAGCTCGAGCCGTACAAGCAGCACAAGCGACTTCGATTCCGCCCTGACGATCACGTGCTCGCCTTTCTCGAGGCACTGTGAGCGGTCAAACTATGCCGACTGGATCAACTGCAGCTTTCAGTGCATCCGGGGAGAAGCAAGGCCGCTCGGCATAGTTCGGCGGTCGGCATAGTCGGCCCTATGCCGCACGCGGCATAGGGCTGACTGCACCAGGCTCATCACTACGGCGACGCGCTGGCCCGCCAACTCGCTGCTGCAGAAGAGCCATGCTTTCCTGTTATGTGCAACTGTACAGTGAGCGTCCAGTCCGACCATCTTGACCGGCCGCACGCGGGTCACTTGGACTGCA
>ERZ778025.624-NODE-624-length-51389-cov-6.468267_pt1 | contig 51389 bp, 44 predicted proteins | sample MGYA00375755_ERZ778025 | MGnify/ENA primary metagenome ERZ778025 (study PRJEB29350, sample SAMN05389825) | bioreactor metagenome | isolation source: Thiocyanate bioreactor | place: South Africa: University of Cape Town | collected 2014-03-17 ... | reverse complement strand
CTTCAACCATGCGTGCGCGGGCTTCGCCGCCGAAAACTACGTCTTTTGCTGCCATTTTTGGCTCCTAAATTCTGAAAATCGTTAAACGGATAACGGTTTGTGGTGAAAGAAAGCGTAGCGAGCAGGTGTCAGGCTAGGCGCACGGAGCGCAGCAACCGGAACGTACTTCCTGTACGTGAGGATTGCGAGCACCGTGGAACGACGCTTGGCGCCTGCGCAGTAGCTTTATTTCTCCACAACGGCGAACAGGTCGTCTTCCTTCATCACCAGCAGCTCGTCGCCGTTGACCTTGACGGTCTGGCCCGAGTACTTGCCGAACAGAACGCGGTCGCCGACCTTCACGTTCAGGGCGATCACTTCACCCTTGTCGTTCTTCTTGCCAGGGCCCACGGCCAACACTTCACCTTGATCGGGCTTTTCGGCGGCGTTGTCAGGGATCACGATGCCGGAGGCCGTCGTGGTTTCGCTTTCAATACGCTTGACGATCACGCGATCGTGCAGAGGGCGAAGGTTCATTGCATTGCTCCTGTTTTCAGTAAAAAAAGCTGATGGATTCAATCAGCCCCGGCCATCCGGGGCCACCAAACTGCCAGCAGGGAGCGCGGTGTTAGCACTCGTCTGCGGTGAGTGCTAATGATACGGGCATTTGTGGCCATTTCAAGACACCCCCCAGAACATAGGGAAGAAGGCTTCGCCTCTCCAGCTCTGCCCGCGTCCGTCAGGCCGCGCCACTCAGCATCAGATCCAGGTTCTGCACTGCCCCCCCTGAGGCGCCTTTGCCCAGGTTGTCAAACACGGCGGTCAGTAGCACCTGGCCGTGGCGGACGTTACTGAACACCCCCAGTCGCAACTGGTTGGTGCCGTTCAGGGCCTGTGGGTCCAGGTGTTCGGCTGCTTCGGTAGCGGCGGGGGGCATCACCTCGACAAAGGGGGCGTCGGCATAGTGCTGCTGCAGGCAGGCGTGCAGGTGTTCGCCTTGTGTGCCCGGCGCGAGCTGCCGCAGATGCAACCCGACGGTCAGCACGATGCCCTGGCGGAAGGCGCCGTACGAGGGCAAGAAAAACGGCCGCTGCGATAGCCCGGCGTGTTGCGCGATTTCGGGCGTGTGTTTGTGCTCCAGCTTCAGCCCGTAGACCTGGAAGGCGGGCGCATGGGCGGCCTCGGGGCCTTCGTGCGCTTGCACGCGAGCACGCCCACCGCCGGAGTAGCCCGACACCGCATGGATGTTGAGCGCATGGTCGGCAGGCAGCAAGCGGGCCTGCACCAGGGGCCGCAGCAGGGCGATAGCACCTGTGGGGTAACAGCCGGGGTTGCTGACGCGTTGCGCGCTGGCGATGCGCGCGGCCTGGGCCGCGTCCATTTCTGGAAAGCCATAGACCCATTGCGCGTCCGTGCGGTGGGCCGAGCTGGCGTCGATCACGCGCACGGCGGGGTTGTGGATGGCGGCCACGGCTTCGTGGGCGGCAGCGTCGGGTAGGCACAGGATGGCGATGTCGCAGCTGTTGATGGCTTCGGCGCGGCGGGTGGGGTTCTTGCGGTCGGATTCGGGCAGTGTCAGCACCTGCAGGTCGGTGCGGCCGTGCAGGCGCTGGTGGATTTGCAGGCCGGTGGTGCCTTGGTCGCCGTCAATAAAAACAAGGGGCTGGTGGGTCATGGTGTGGATTCCTGGCATGGGGGGATGTGGAATCTTCGGCGCCGGTCTAAACTTTGAAAAGTTGAATTTCACAAACTTCAAGATCAGTTCTGCTGAACGTCATGCGCGAACTCAATCTCGACCGGCTGCGCACCCTCGTCACCATCGCTGATCTCGGGTCTTTTGCCGAAGCGGCCCGCACGCTGCATCTGGCGCCGCCCACCGTCAGCCTGCACATTGCCGACCTGGAGGCGTTGATTGGTGCGCCGTTGCTGGTGCGCAAGCGGGGCGAGGTGCGGCCGTCCGGCGCGGGCGAGGTGCTGGTGGAGCGGGCCCGGCGCCTGCTGGCCGATGCCGACGAGGCCATGGACCTGGTGCGGCGCCAAGTGCAGGGGCTGGAGGGGCGGGTGCGGCTGGGCGCGTCCACCGGCGCCATCGCGCACCTGCTGCCCCAGGCGCTGGAGGTGCTGGGTCAGCACCACCCCGGCATCGATGTGCAGGTGGTGGTGCTCACGTCACAGGAGACCGTGTCGCGGCTGGCCCTGGGTACGCTGGACGTGGGCCTGGTGGCCTTGCCCATGGCCTCGGTGCGCGGGGTGACGGTGATGCCGTGGCGGCGCGACCCGGTGATGGCGTTTGTCCCCTCGGCCTGGACGGCGCCCCGCAGGGTCACGCCCCAGTGGCTGGCGGGGCAGCCGTTGATCCTGAATGACGATGGCACCAGCCTGTCGCGCCTGACGAGCGAATGGCTGGCCCTGGCGGGCGAGCAACCCAAGGCGCGCATCCAGCTCAACTACAACGATGCCATCAAGAGCCTGGTGGCTGCGGGCTACGGAGCCACGTTGCTGCCGCACGAGGCCTCCACCGCCACGCCGCTGGACCCGCGCATCCGTATGCTGCCGGTGCAGCCCCGGCTGTGGCGCCCCCTGGGCATTGCCCACCGCGCGGGCCCGGTGGAGCGCGCCACCCAGCATGTGCTGGATGTACTGTGGCAGCAGAAGCAGGTGTGACGCGAAGCGCAACCGGCAATGCGCCGCCCCAGGCGGCTGCCATCGCTCAGGCTGCGTCGTCCCCGATGAGCAACCGGGTGTCAGACACATAGCGGTGCGGCGGTACCTCCAGGTTGGTGGGTGCGGGCTTGTTTTTGAAGACGCGGCCCGCCAAGTCGAAGGTGGAGCCGTGGCAGGGGCAAAAGAAACCACCCTGCCATTGGTCGCCCACGCTGGGGTTGCTGGTGCCTGCGGGCACGGCTGTGGGGGAGCAGCCCAGGTGCGTGCAGATACCCACCGTGACAAACACCTCTGGGCGGATGGAGCGTTGCGGGTTGCGGGCGTACTCGGGTTGCTGGTCCTTGCGCGAGGCCGGGTCGGCCAGCGCGGAGTCCTGCTGGGGCAGGGCGGCCAGCATTTCGGGTGTACGTCGCATGATCCACACGGGCTTGCCTCGCCATTCCACCGTCTTCACGCCACCGGGCGCCAGGTCGCTGATGTCCATCTCGACACCGGCGCCCATGGCCCGCGCACGTTCGCTGGGGGCCAGGCTGGACACCAGGGGCACGGCGACCCCTGCCGCCGCCACGCAGCCCGTGGCCGCTGTCAGCAGCACCAGCTGCCGACGCTCTGCGGAGGGATCGCCCTGGGTGCCAGAAAGGGAGCCATTGGGTGTAGCGGGGAGGGGGACCATGGGGTGCTTTCAGAGAGAGGTAGGACTGGCCGTGGCGCCGGGAGGGGGCTCGACGGGGTGACGGCCACCGCCCGCAACGCTGCGGGCGGCAATGCTTTACCGCAAACGACGTGCCATCACCCGCAAGACCGGCCTGCCATGGCACGCACTGCATGAAAACCCCGTGAATTCAATGGGTTGCGCGCGCGATGTCGGGTGGGTGGGTGCGCCGCAGGCCCGGCGGCGGTCGGATTCACTGCCACCCAGTCTGCCAAATCGGCTGCCAACTGCCATCCATTGCAGGCCGCATGGCATAGATCAAAGGCCTGCCGGCGAAACCGGTGCACCGTCAGGGCCTTTGCCTGCACCGAGGTGTTGCCATGTCCCGTCTCCCCGCGCCGCCTGCCGAACTGGTGTCCTTTCTGGAGGGCCTGACCGATCCACACATCCTGCTGGACGACCGCTATCGCATCCTGGCGGCCAATGGGGCCTATCGCCGCCAGTTCGGTGCAGCCGGCGGAGCGTACGGAAGCGTGGTGGGGTGCACCTGCCATGCCGTGTCCCACCACGCCAGCGTGCCCTGTGACCAGGCGGGCGAGTCCTGCCCGCTGGCGCAGGCGCGCGCCTCGGGGCAACGCGAACGCGTGCTGCATGTGCACCATACCGCCCAGGGCGAGGAATATGTGCAGATCGAGCTGGTGCCCGTGGTGGGTGCGGACGGCACCACAGGGTTCTTTGTCGAAAAGATGGTGCCTTTGCCGGTGGCGGCGCAGCCGGTGCCGTCGGCGCAGGGGCTCATCGGGCGTTCGCTAGCGTTCCAGAAGATGCTGGGGCTGGTGGCGCGGGTGGCGCCCTCGCGGGCTGCGGTGTTGTTGCTGGGCGAGTCGGGCACGGGCAAGGAGCTGGTGGCCCATGCTGTGCACCAGGGCAGCCTGCGCGCCCGGCGTGCGCTGGTGCCCGTGGACTGCTCCAGCCTGCCCGAGGCATTGTTCGAGTCCGAGCTGTTCGGGCATGAGAAAGGGGCGTTCACCGGCGCGGCCCAGGCCCGGCCGGGGTTGGTGGAGGCGGCCGACGGCGGCACGCTGTTTCTGGATGAGGTGGGCGACATCCCCCTGCCGCTGCAGGTCAAGCTGCTGCGCCTGCTGGAGACAGGCACCTACCGCCGCGTGGGCAGCACCGAGCTGCGGCATGCTGACCTGCGCGTGGTGTCCGCCACCCACCGTAACCTGCAGCACATGGTGGCCGCAGGGCGTTTTCGTGAAGACTTGTACTACCGCCTGAGCACTTTTCCCATCCACCTGCCACCGCTGCGCGAACGCCAGGGCGATACCGCCCTGCTGGCACGCGCGCTGCTGGAGCGTGTGGCACCCCCGCCCCGGGCGCTGCAGCTGTCTGGCGCTGCGCTGGCCTTGCTGGAGGCGCAGCCTTACCCCGGCAATGTGCGGGAGCTGCGCAACCTGCTGGAGCGCACCGCCTTGCTGTGTGATGGCGACACCATCGGCGCGGAGCATGTGCAGCAAGCGCTTGCCTGCGGCCTGCCGCCGCTCGCGGGAGCGGTGGGGGAGGGCGCAGTGGAGCCGCGTGCATCGGCGGCGTTGGCCGGGTCGTCACGTCAGCGGCGCTTGCTGGACGACCAGGCCCTGCAACAGGCTTTGGCAGCCCACCAGGGCAGCCGTGCGGCGCTGGCGCGGCAGCTGGGCATCAGCGAGCGGTCTCTGTACCGGCGGCTGAAAGACTCGGGCGTTTGACGCCCATAGATGAAGAAATCGGCCCCAGGCGCATAGGTTGATTGCGCCAGTAGCTATTGTTTATATAGCGTTTGGTGTGCCGTGCCTGCCTAGACCACCGCGTCCGGCGCCAGCGCGCTCAGCACCATGCGCACGATCAGCTCTTCGGCCTTTTCGTAGTCGCGCTCGGTCAGGGCGGGCTTGCCCAGCAGCAGGGCGAACTGGGCCTCCTGCTCCGCATACGCCTGGGTCACGGACCAGATGATGAACATCAGGTGCGTGAAGTTGACCTTGGCAATGCGGCCCTCGCGCGCCCAGCGCTCGAAGGTGCGCACCTCGGTCTTGAGCAGCGGCGCCACCCGCTCGGTGATGGCCGTGCCATACCGTGGTGCACCCGCAATCACCTCTTTGGTGAACACCTTGGCACCCTGGGGGCGCGTGCGCGAGTAGTGCAGCTTGGCGCGGATGTAGCGCCGCAGCGCTTGCTGCGGGTCGTCGCTGTGTGACAGGTCTTCCATGCCCGCCAGCCACTGGGTGAGCACATCGTCCAGCACCCGCTGGTACAGCCCCTCCTTGCTCGGGAAGTAATACAGCAGGTTGTGGCGGCTGATGCCAATGGCGGCGGCAATGCTCTCCAGCGAGGCGCCTTCAAAGCCGAATTGCGCAAACTGGTTCTCCGCCTCGGTGAGGATGCCTTGCTCCTTGAGCAAGCGCGATGCTGTAGGGGCGCGGGGCACGGACTCGTCAAGAGCGGGCGGGCGGGCCACCTTGCGGGGGCGGGGGGCGGAGTTGGCAGGGGACGGGCGGGCTGCAGTCATTGCACCATTGTGGAACAAGCCGGGGCCTGAAAACTGGCAATTGGCTGGCTGGAGGCTGGCACGCGGTTTGCTGTAGGGATTTTACCAATTGGTAAATTTTTACGGGTTGGTAAATTGACCCACAACGCAGGGCACCGCCGCACCAAAGCAGCGGGCACCTGCAACCCACAGCGAGGACCACGATGAAACCTCCGAAGTTTGCGGGTACCAGCATTCACGCTGGTGCCGCATTGGTGGGCGCCACTGGCTGGCGCTCCAACGCTGCGCGGCGTGCGCTTGCACGCCCCCTGGGCGCCCAGACCCCCACCCTCACCCTCTCGGAGGAAACCTGATGGACACACCCGCAAGCCGTGCCTGCGGCATTCATGCCGCACGCCTGAACCTGGCCGACTACGCCGTCAACTTCGGCGACGCGCACCCGCCGCTCACCCGGGCGCAGGCACTGATCGAGGCCGAGCGCTGCTACTACTGCCACGACGCCCCCTGCGCCACGGCATGTCCCACGGGCATCGACATCCCCTCCTTCATCCACCGCATTGCGCAGGACAACAACCGGGGCGCGGCCCGCGCCATCCTGGAGGCCAACCCGCTGGGCGGCATGTGTGCCCGCGTGTGCCCCACCGAGGTGCTGTGCGAGCAGGCCTGCGTGCGCAACACCAACGAAGACAAGCCCGTGGAGATTGGCTCGCTGCAGCGCTACGCCACCGACGCCTTCTTTGCCCAGCCCGGTGCTCCGCTGTTCCAGCGTGCAGCCGCCACCGGCAAGCGCGTGGCCGTGGTGGGCGCCGGGCCTGCGGGCCTGGCCTGTGCGCATGGCCTGGCCGTGCGCGGGCATGACGTGGTGCTGTTCGAGGCGCGACCCAAGCTCGGCGGCCTCAATGAATATGGCCTGGCCAGCTACAAGACCACCAACAACTTCGCGCAGAAGGAAGTGGAGTGGCTGCTGTCCATCGGCGGCATCGAGGTGCGCACCGGCCAGCAACTGGGCCGCGACATCACGCTCGACAGCCTGCTAGGCGCCTACGACGCCGTGTTCCTGGGCCTGGGCCTGCAGGGCGTGAACGCGCTGGGCGTGGCCGAGCCCACGGCCACCGGCCTGCGCAATGCGGTGGACTTCATCGCCGAGCTGCGCCAGAGCACCGACCTCTCGACCCTGCCCGTGGGCCGCCGCGTGGTGGTGATTGGCGGCGGCATGACGGCGGTGGACGCCGCCGTGCAGTCGCGCAAGCTGGGCGCGGAAGAAGTGACCATCGTCTACCGCCGGGGCGCCGAGGCCATGTCTGCATCGTCCGTGGAGCAGCAATGGGCGCAGACGAATGGCGTGACCATTCGCCACTGGGCCGCACCGAAAGAGGTGCTGAGCGAAGGCGGCGCGGTGAAGGGCGTGCGCTTCGCCGCCACAGCGCTGAGCGGCGGCAAGCTGGTGGAAACCGGCGAGACCTTCACGCTCGATGCCGACATGGTGCTCAAGGCCATCGGCCAGACCTTTGTGGCTGAGCCCGTGGGCGGCCGCATTGCGCTGGAGGGCGGGCGCATCGCCACCGACGCCGAAGGCCAGACCAGCCTGCCGCGTGTGTGGGCCGGTGGCGACTGCCGCGTGGGCGGCCGCGACCTCACGGTGGAGGCGGTGGAGCACGGCAAGGTGGCCGCTGTCTCCATCCACGCCGCACTGATGGCTTGAGATGGCCTGAAGTGGCCTGAACCCCTTCACCCCAGTTTTCACGGGAGCACCCCATGGCAGACATTCGCAGCAATTTCCTGGGCATCCAAAGCCCCAACCCCTTCTGGCTCGCCTCCGCACCACCCACCGACAAGGAGATCAACGTCACCCGCGCCTTTGAGGCGGGCTGGGGCGGTGTGGTGTGGAAGACGCTGGGCGAAGACCCTCCAGTAGTCAACGTCAACGGCCCGCGCTACTCCACGCTGATGTCGCAAGACCGACGCGTGATCGGCCTGAACAACATCGAGCTCATCACCGACCGGCCGCTGCACACCAACCTGGAAGAAATCAAGCGCGTCAAACGCAACTGGCCCGACCGGGCCATGATCGTCTCGCTCATGGTGCCCTGCGTGGAAGAGAGCTGGAAGAACATCCTGCCGCTGGTGGAAGACACCGGTGCCGACGGCATCGAACTCAACTTCGGCTGCCCACACGGCATGAGCGAGCGTGGCATGGGCGCGGCTGTAGGCCAGGTGCCTGAATACATCCAGATGGTCACGGCCTGGTGCAAGCACTACAGTAAGCTGCCCGTTATCGTGAAGCTCACGCCCAACATTACCGATGTGCGCCATCCGGCACGTGCGGCCAAGGCGGGCGGGGCCGATGCGGTGTCGCTCATCAACACCATCAACTCCATCATGGGGGTGGACCTGGACCGCATGGTGATGAGCCCGAGTACCGACGGCTGGGGATCGCACGGCGGCTACTGCGGCCCGGCCGTCAAGCCCATTGCGCTCAACATGGTGGCCGAGATTGCACGCGACGCGCAGACCGCCGATCTGCCCATCAGCGGCATTGGTGGCATCACCACCTGGCGCGATGCGGCCGAGTACATCGCGCTGGGATGCGGCACGGTGCAGGTGTGCACGGCGGCCATGGTCTACGGCTTCAAGATCGTGCAGGACATGTGTGATGGGCTGTCCAACTTCATGGATGAGCACGGCTACGCCACGCTCGACGACTTCAAGGGCCAGGCCGTGCCTACCGTGAAGGACTGGAAGAACCTGAACCTCAACCACATCGAAAAAGCCGTCATCAACCAGGATGCCTGCATCCAGTGCGGCCGCTGCCATGTGGTGTGCGAAGACACCTCGCACCAGGCCATCACCTTCACCAAGGAAGGCGGCGTGCGCAAGTTCGAGATCAACGAGGCCGAGTGCGTGGGCTGCAACCTGTGCGTGTCGATCTGCCCCGTGCCCGAGTGCATCACCATGCGCGCGCTGGAGCCCGGCGAAGTCGATGTGCGCACGGGCAAAAAGGTGACGGGCGAATACGCCAACTGGACCACGCACCCCAACAACCCGCAGCGCGTGTCTGCAGCCGCTTGATATGTGCCCCTGCGCGCGTGCGCCACGGACCCAGCAAGACGTTGCGGCAGCACCCGTTGTGGTGCCGATTTGCAACGCATGCTGCACTGCATCTGGTGCAGTTCTTGCGTGATCTCTAGCATCGCTCGCTTCCCTTTGCCCGCCATCTGCCAGCGTGAGGGCGCTGGAACAGACAGCGGGTTGTGTGCAACCCTAACGACGTCTTTGACAGGAGTACAGGCATGACCAACAGTACCGGCAGCGCGGCCCATGTGGCGGGGCGGATGCCCGGCGATGCATCCAACACGCTCGCCAATGAAGATCTGCTCCCCACCACCGCCGCGCAGCGACACTGGACGTGGAAGGACTTTGCCGCACTCTGGGTGGGCATGGTCGTGTGTGTGCCCACCTACACCATGGCCAGCTCCATGCTGGACCAGGGCTTTACCTGGCAGATGGCGGTGTGGCTGGTGTTCCTGGCCAACTGCATCGTGCTGGTGCCCATGGTGCTCATCGGGCGCGTAGGGCCCCGGTACGGCGTGCCGTTCCCGGTGCTGGCGCGTGCATCGTTTGGCGTGAAAGGCGCCAACCTGCCCGCTGTGCTGCGCGGCCTGGTGGCATGTGGCTGGTTCTCCATCAACTGCTACTTCGGTGCGTTGGCGCTGCATGGGTTCCTCAACATCCTGGGCATGAACCTGGCTGGACCGGCCGATGGGCAGACCATCAGCACCTCGCAGTTCATGTGCTTCCTGGCGTTCTGGGCGGTGCACATCTGGTTCATCTGGAAGGGGCCGGAGTCCATCCGCATGCTGGAGGTGATTGCGGCGCCGCTGATGATCATTGCGTCCATCGCACTGGTTGTGGTGCTGATGATGAAGGTGCCCTCGGGCCAGCTCTTCAACCTGCCCGCCAAGGTGGTCGAAGGCGGCCCCAAGACCTGGGCGGCGCTCACGGGCCTGGTGGGCTTCTGGGCCACGCTGGCGCTCAACATTCCGGACTTCACCCGCTTTGCCAAATCGCAGAGGGACCAGGTGGTGGGCCAGGCCATCGGCCTGCCCATTCCCATGGCGCTGTTCTCCATGGTGGGCGTGATCGGTTTCTCGGCCTCGGCCATCCTGTACGGCAAGGCCCAGCTGTTCCCTGATGGGCTGCTCACGCAGATGGGCAGCGTGGCCGCAGGCCTGGGTCTGCTGGTGATCTTGCTCGCCAACCTCACGACCAACGTGGCCGCCAACCTGGTGTCACCGTCGTATGACTTCAGCCAGTGCGCGCCGTCCAAGATCAGCTTCCGCATGGGCGGCCTGATCGCTGCGGGCATCGGCCTGCTGTTCATGCCCTGGAAGCTGCTGGCCACCTCGGGCGGCTACCTGTTCACCTGGCTGGGCGGCTACGGCACGCTGCTGGGCGCCATCGCGGGCATCCTGCTGGTGGACTACTACCTGGTGCGCAAGAGCGAGCTGAAGGTGGACGACCTGTACCGCCGTGGCGGTGAATATGAGTACAGCAACGGCTGGAACCTGCAAGCCCTGATCGCGTTTGCACTGGGCGTGCTGCCCTGCCTGCCCGGCTACCTGGCCGTGTCGGGCGTGGTGGACAAGGCGGGCATGCCTGCCATCTGGCTGTCGTTGTTCGACTCGGGCTGGTTCTTCAGCCTGGCGGTGGCTGGCACCTACTACTACCTGACGGCCAAGAAGAAGTGATGCCCCGGACCCTGCCTGGGCCTGGTGCCAGTGCAGGGTCCCTTTTTTTGAATTGATCTGTATCCCTGAAGGAGACCCCCATGAGCCAAGCCCTTGTGATCCGCGGTGGCACCGTGGTCAACGCCGACCGTGAACAGCGCGCCGATGTGTTGTGCGTCGATGGCCGCATCGTGGCCGTGGGGGAGGATGCCGCGGCCCAGGCCCCTGCGGGCGCAGAGACGCTGGATGCCAGCGGCCAGTACGTGCTGCCCGGCGGCATTGACCCGCACACGCACATGCAGCTGCCGTTCATGGGCACCGTCACCATGGACGACTTCTTCACCGGTACCGCCGCCGCGCTGGCGGGCGGCACCACGAGCATCATCGACTTCGTGATCCCCGACCCGCAGGAGCCGCTGATGGACGCCTACCGCAAGTGGCGCGGTTGGGCCGAAAAATCGGCGGCCGACTATTCGTTTCACGTTGCCGTCACCTGGTGGAGCGAACAGGTGCGCGCCGACATGGGCACGCTGGTGCAACAAGAAGGCGTGAACAGCTTCAAGCACTTCATGGCCTACAAGAACGCCATCATGTGCGACGACGAAACCCTGGTGAACAGCTTCAAGCGCGCGCTGGAGCTGGGCGCCATGCCCACGGTGCATGCCGAAAACGGCGAGCTGGTGTACCTGCTGCAGCAGGAGGTCGCCAAGATTGGCATCACCGGCCCCGAGGGCCACCCGCTGTCGCGCCCACCCATGGTGGAGGCCGAGGCCGCCAACCGCGCCATCGCCATTGCCGATGTGCTGGGCGTGCCCATCTACGTGGTGCATGTGAGCTGCATGGAGTCGGCCGACGCCATTGCCCGCGCCCGTGCGCGCGGCCAGCGTGTGTACGGTGAGGTGCTGGCGGGCCACCTGCTGGTGGATGACAGCGTCTACCGCGACCCCGACTTCGCCAAGGCCGCCGCCTATGTGATGAGCCCGCCCTTCCGCCCCAAGGGCCACCAGGAGGCGCTGTGGCGCGGCCTGCAGTCGGGCCAACTGCACACCACGGCCACGGACCACTGCACCTTCTGCGCCGCGCAAAAAGCCATGGGCAAAGAGAACTTCGCAAAGATTCCCAACGGCACGGGCGGCGTGGAAGAGCGCATGGCCGCGCTGTGGGATGGCGGCGTGAACACCGGCCGCCTCACGCCCAGCGAGTTCGTGGCCATCACCTCGGCCAACGCCGCCAAGCTGTTCAACATCTACCCGCGCAAGGGCTACATCGGCGAAGGCGCTGACGCCGACCTGGTGCTGTGGGACCCGCAAGGCACGAAGACCTTCTCGGCCAAGACCCAGTTCAGCAAGGGCGACTTCAACATCTTTGAAGGCCGCACCGTGCGCGGCATCCCCAGCCACACCGTGAGCCAGGGCCGCGTGGTGTTTGCCAACGGCGACCTGCGGGCCGAGCAGGGCAAGGGCCGCTACATCAAGCGCCCCGCGTTTGGCGCCAACTTCCAGGCCGTGCAAAAGCGTGCGCAGGACCTGGCCCCCTCGGCGGTGGCGCGCTAAGCGCTGCAATGCATCTGGAGAACCCCATGGACACCAAAGTCAAACCCGACATCGAGAACCTGCGCATCAACGGCGAGCGCCTGTGGGCATCGCTCATGGAGCTGGCGCAGATCGGCGCCACCCCCAAGGGCGGCGTGTGCCGCTTGACCCTCACCGACCTGGACAAGCAGGGCCGCGACCTCGTCACCCGCTGGGCACGCGAGGCGGGCATGACGGTCACCATCGACAAGATCGGCAACGGCTTCATGCGCCGCCCCGGCCGCAACAACAATTTGCCGCCCATCATGACCGGCAGCCACATCGATACGCAGCCCACGGGCGGCAAGTTCGACGGCAACTACGGCGTGCTGGCAGGCATCGAGGTGGTGCGCACCCTCAACGACCACGGCATCGAAACCGAAGCCCCCATCGAAGTCGCCTTCTGGACCAATGAAGAAGGCAGCCGCTTTGTGCCCGTGATGATGGGCTCGGGCGTGTTCGCCAAGGCCTTCACGCTGGAGCACGCCTACGCCGCCACCGACACCGAAGGCAAGACGGTGAAGGGCGAGCTGGAGCGCATCGGCTACATCGGCGAGCAGGAGCCCGGCGACCACCCCATCGGCGCGTACTTTGAAACCCACATCGAACAAGGCCCGGTGCTGGAAGACAACGACAAGACCATCGGCGTGGTCAGCGGCGTGCTGGGCATCCGCTGGTTCGACTGCACCGTCACCGGCATGGAAGCCCACGCAGGCCCCACCCCCATGGCCCTGCGCAAGGACGCGATGCTGGCCGCCACACGCATCATGCAAGACGTGGTCGCCGCCGCCCACCGCCACCCGCCGCATGGCCGGGGCACCGTGGGCATGGTGCAAGTGTTCCCCAACAGCCGCAACGTGATTCCGGGCCGGGTCAAATTCAGCATCGACCTGCGCAACAGCACGGACGAACTGGTGGACGCCATGGCCGCCGAGGTCAAGGCGTTTGCCGACCAGGTGGCCAAGGAACACGGCGTGCAAGTGCACATCGAGATGGTGTCCAGCTACCCCGCGCAGCTCTTCCAGCCCGAATGTGTAGAGGCTGTGGGCCGCGCCGCCGCCAAGCTCGGATACAGCCACATGCCCGCCGTGTCAGGAGCAGGGCACGACGCGGTGTACATGGCCAAGCTCGCACCCAGCGGCATGATCTTCATCCCTTGCAAGGACGGCATCAGCCACAATGAGATCGAGGACGCGAAACCCGAGCACATCGAGGCGGGGTGCAACGTGCTGCTGCATGCCATGCTGGAGCGCGCGGGTACATGATGCTCTTGAATTGATAGCTTAAGGCGCTTGATGGATGAGCGCCAGAGCCGGTTTTTCCTTGAACTCTGGCACTGTGCGTGTAGATGGCGCAGGTGGCGCCTTTCAGGGCGGGCCAGGGCTTGTGCGCGGGTGCGTCGGTCCACGGGTGGTGATGGATTTTTGACACAAATCTGTCACAAGGCCTGTAACAGCAGGGGGCCCGTTCCTCCGGGGAGGGGTCTGCGGTGTATCGTTTGGTAACCAACTTACCAAGCTTTGCAGGCTCCGTCATGAAACTCAAAACCCGCATCCTGTGGCTGTGTGCCGCCACGCTCCTGGGCCTGGTCGTGCTGTCGGCCATGGCGCTCACCACGCTCTACCAGTCGATGATGAAAGAGCGCACGGCGCAGCTTTCCAACCTGGTGGTGCTGGCCCACGCGGCCGCCCAGAAGTCGCACGAAAAGGAAAAGAGCGGCGCGCTCTCGCGCGAAGACGCCATCAAGGAAGCCACCCAGACCATCGGCAGCTTTGTGGACAAGGACAAATACTTCTTTGTCCGGGGCTTCACGAACGACGTGAACTACGTGCACCCCAACCCCAAGCGCATCGGCATCGTTGATGAAAAGGGCGGCAAGGAGGCGGGCGTGCGCTACCGCGCCGCGCTGCAAGGCGTGACGGTCGGCACCGTGACAGCGCCCGGCACGCGCCCCGGCGCCAAGGAGCCGGTGGACAAGCTCTACGCCATCATCAAGTTCGAGCCCTGGGACTGGATCATCGGGTTTGGCGACTACGTGGACGACATCGAAAACGCCTTCTGGCGGAACACCGCCATCCTGCTGTCCATCGGTGCGGTGTTGATGCTCATCGTGGCGCTGATGGCATGGCAGATGCTGCGTACGCTGGTGCACCAGCTCGGTGGAGAGCCGCAGTACGCGGCCGAGGTGGTCACCCAGATCGCAGACGGCAACTTGGCTGTGGACGTGAAGACCTTGCCTGGCGACACCACCAGCATCCTGCACGCCATCCGCGCCATGCGCGACAACCTCTCGCACCTGGTGAAGCAGGTGCGCGACAGCACCGATTCGATCAATACCGCGTCGTCCGAAATTGCCGCAGGCAATGGCGACCTGTCAGCACGTACCGAGTCGCAGGCCAGCGCGCTGCAGGAGACGGCGGCCTCTATGGAGCAAATCACCTCCACCGTGCAGCAGAACGCGGCCAACGCCAAGCGGGCCGACGAACTGGCGCGTGCCGCATCCGACATGGCCGTGCGCGGCGGCGATGTGGTGCAGCAGGTGGTGGGCACCATGGGGTCCATCGACCAGTCTTCGCGCAAGATTGTGGACATCATCAGCGTCATCGACGGCATTGCGTTCCAGACCAACATCCTGGCGCTGAATGCCGCGGTGGAAGCCGCGCGTGCGGGCGAACAGGGCCGGGGCTTTGCGGTGGTGGCGAGCGAGGTGCGCAGCCTGGCCCAGCGCAGTGCGGCGGCGGCCAAGGAGATCAAGGGCCTGATCGATGACTCCGTGGCCAAGGTGGGCGTGGGCACCCAGTTGGTGGAGCAGGCTGGCGCCACCATGAGCGAGGTCGTGGCAGGCGTGAAGAGTGTCACCACGATGGTCGCCGAGATCAGTGCCGCCAGCGGCGAACAAAGCGCGGGCATTGCCCAGGTCAACCAGGCCATCGCGCAGATGGACCAGAGCACGCAGCAGAACGCTGCGCTGGTGGAGGAGGCTCTGGCGGCAGCCCAGTCACTCAGCCAGCAGGCCGTGGCGCTGTCGCAGACCGTGGGGCAGTTCCGCGTGGCGTGAGGCCAGCGCTGGGCGTTCGCAAAGGCAGGGCTCGCCTTGCCTTTTTTTCGCTAGGGGCGGGTCGTGATCATGCCGGTCAAGCCCAGGAAATGGTCCAGCATGTGGAAGTGGTCTTCGAAGAACTCCTCTTCCATGCCTGCCAGCTGGTCAATGTGCGTCCACTGCACGAGCGCCGCATCGTCATCGGCCTGCACCACCGGGAACGGCGCGTCGCCCAGGTCGAAGTAGTGGGCGTGCGTGATGGTGCGGCCGCGCTGGCTGCGGTCGGGGTGGTCGAACACGGCCACCGACTGCAGCGCGGCGCGCATGGTGGCCTCGGGCAGGTGGCAGTTGGTTTCTTCCACCAGCTCGCGCAGGCAGGACTGCCACACGGTTTCGCGCTGCTCGATGAAGCCCCCGGGCACGGCCAGCTGGCCTTTGCCGGGCGCGTGGGCGCGGCGGATGAGCAGCACCTGGTCCTGGCAGCGCAGTACGGCGTCCACCGTTACGAACACGGGCGGGTAGGGCGCAGCAGACCAGGCCTGGCGGTAGCCGCGCAGCATGCGCCATTCCTCCTGCAACGCGGCGTAGTGCGGCGTATGCACAAAAGCCTGCAGCTGGGCCAGCGTGCTCGCCGGGATTTGCGCGGCCAGTGGCGCCAGGGCTTGGTCCACCGTGTCGGCCGTGGCGCCAAAGTAGGCGTCGCGGATGGTGGTGGCGTCCATGCTGCCCTGGCGGGGCAGGTCGATCAGCGCCCAGCTGGGGAAGGCGCGAAGGTAGCTGCTGGTCGCGTCCTTGAAATGGCCCACCAGCGCGATGCGGTCGCCGGGCTGCGTGTGCCGCGCCACGCTGCGGCGCACGGCCTGCACCCACACGGCTTCGTTGTAATAGTCGCGCACGGGCAGCACGCGCACACGGCTGCGGTCGGCCGGGGGCAGCGCATCCCGCAGCATGGCCTCGCGCTCTGCCCAGGTGAAGGGGTTCTTGGGCGAGCGGGCCTGCCAGGCCGAGCCCACCACCACGATGACCTGGGGCGCCATGCGCAGGGCCTCGTGCAGCAGGGCAAGGTGGCCGCTGTGCACGGGTTCAAAGCGGCCGATGAGGAGGGCGGTGTCGTACATGGGTCTCCAAAATTTTGAGGTTTTTGGCCTCTTGCGCTCGTCCATCATGCGCTTATAGCTACGATTTTAGTAGTGAATCCCTTTGGGGAATGGGGCGCGCCGCTGGGTACCGGCGCGGCCCTCGCCAGCGGACGCCGCGAAGCGGCTCAGGGGGTTGTCACACATACCTTGCGGCGATGGGCATCTGCCGACCGCTGCCAAATGCGCGCGGCCGCACACGCAGGATGGGCGGGGCCTGGCGGCGTTTGTACTCGTTGCGCGCCACCATCATGCGCACCCGCTGCACCAGGGCGCGGCCTGCGCCGTCGGTCTGCAGCTGCGCCACGAACGCCTGTGCCGCGGCCAGTTCGGGGGCCAACAGGCGCTCGCCTTCGATGAGCAGCTTGAGCACTTCGTCCAGCACGGGGTAGGGCGGCAGGCTGTCCACATCGCGCTGGCCCGGGGCCAGCTCGGCCGACGGCTCCTTGTCGATGATGGCCTGCGGGATCAGCTCGCGCCCCGCTTGTTCGTTGACATGGCGCGACAGCGCAAACACCTCGGTCTTGTACAGGTCGCCAATCAGGCCCAGGCCGCCGTTGGTGTCGCCATACAGCGTGCAGTAGCCCACCGAGATTTCGCTCTTGTTGCCCGTGGTCAGCAGCAGGTGGCCGAAGGCGTTGGAGTATTCCATCAGCACCGTGCCACGGATGCGGGCCTGTAGGTTTTCGAGCGGCAGGCCAGAGAGCGGCTGGCCGAAACTGCTCTCGAACTGCTGCGCATAGCCCGCCACCAGCTCGGCAATCGGGTGGGTGTGCAGCTGCACGCCCAGGTTCTGGCACAGCGCCACCGAGTCATCGACCGAGCCGCTGCTGGAGTAGCGCGAGGGCATGGTCACGCCCACCACGTTCTCAGGTCCGAGTGCCTGCGCAGCCAATGCCAGCGTAAGTGCGCTGTCGATGCCGCCCGAGCTGCCCACCACCACCTGCTTGAAGCCGCAGCGCCGTGCGTAGTCCTTGAGGCCCAGCAGGATCTGCTGGCGGTAGAACTCCATGGTGGGGAGGCCCTCGGCGGGCACGCGCGCTGGCGCCTGGCCGTCGGCGGTGAGGAAGTGGCCGTTGTCAAACCGCAGCGTGCGCAAGTCCTCCACAAAACGCGGCGCCTCGAACACGATGCCTGTCTCGGGCTCGGCCGCGAACGATGCGCCGTCGTACACCACCTGATCGTGCCCGCCGATCTGGTTCACGTACAGGATGGGCAGGCCGTGGCGGCGCGACGAGCCGCCAAAGATCTGGTGCCGCTGCTCGCGCTTGCCCACGTGGCTGGGGCTGGCGTTGATGCTGATGACCAGATCGGGCGCGGCGTCGCGCAGGCGCTCGAAGGGGTTGGTGGCGTAGTCGGTGCCATGGTCGTTCCAGCCGTCCTCGCACACCAGCAGGCCCACCTGCGTGCCGCCAATGCGCAGCACCTTGGCCACGTCTGGCCCGGGCTCGAAGTGGCGGCGCTCGTCGAAGATGTTGTAGGTGGGCAGCAGCTGCTTGGCGTATTGCAGGCGCACGGAGCCGCCCTGCAGCACCAGCAGGCTGTTGTGCAGGCGCTTGCCCGGGCCTGTGGCGGACGTGGGCGCGCCCACCACCCAGTGCAGCGCGGGCAGCTCGGCCGATGCCTTCTGCAACGCCGCCAGGCCGTCCTGCACCCGTTGCAGGAAGGGCGGCTCGTCCAGCATGTCACCGGGGTAGTAGCCGCACAGCGCGAGTTCGCTGAACACGATGAGGTCGGACTGCTCGCGGGCGGCCTGCTGCGCGGCGGCCACCATGCGGGCCACGTTACCTTCGATGTCGCCGACGGTGAGGTTGAGCTGGGCGATGGTGATGCGGAGCATGGTGTCAGCCTTCCACGCCAAAAACTTGGCGCAAGTAGGCGAGGTAGGTTTCATCGTCACACAGCGTCTTGCCCGGTGTGTCCGACAGCTTGGCCACCGGCTGCCCATTGGCGCGCACCAGCTTCATCACGATGTTGAGCGGCTTCATCTCCGGGGCATCGCCCATGTCGTTGGTGAGGTGAGTGCCGATGCCAAAGCCCAGCTGCGTGCGGTCGCCAAAGTGGCGGTACAGCGCCAGCGCCTTGGTCAGTGTGAGGCCGTCGGAGAGGACCAGCCGCTTAGTGTGCGCGTCGATGCGCAGCTTGGCATAGTGCGCCAGCGCCTTCTCGCCCCAGGCCACCGGGTCGCCCGAGTCGTGCCGCAGGCCGTCGAACAGCTTGGCGAAGTACAAGTCAAAGTCGGCCAGGAAGGCGTCCATGCCCACGGTGTCGGTCAGCGCAATGCCCAGGTCACCCCGGTACTCCTGCACCCAGTCTTCGAGCGCCGCCTTTTGAAAATCGCGCAAGCGCACGCCCAGTGCCTGGTAGCTTTGCAGGTATTCATGCGCCATGGTGCCGATGGGCACCAGGCCCAGGTCGCGCGCCAGCAGCACGTTGCTGGTGCCCTTGAACCACTGCGGCGCTTGTTCTGCAAAGGTCTTGACCACCTCGCGCTGCCAGGCACCGCTGTAGCGGCGTCGCAGGCCAAAGTCGAACAGCTCAAAGGGGTGGCGCAGCGTGGCCTGCTGCGCCAGGTCCTGCAGCTGCTGCACCTTCACCGCCAGCCGCTCGCGGCCGCTGGCGAGGGCGGCGCTGGCGTTGAACCGGCGGAAGTACAGCTCGTTCACGATGGCCAGAACGAAGATCTCGAAGCCCATCACATGCACTTGCGGGCCCTGCGCCACGATATGCAACTGGTCGCCCTCGGCCCAGGCGCGGATGAAGCTGCGCTGGAACTGGAAGATGCGCAGAAAGTCGATGAAGTCGCTCTTGATGAACCGCAGGCCGCCCAGGTAGGCCAGCTCGTCTTCGCTGAAGCGCAGGGTGCACAGGTGGTCCAGCGCGGCGTTCACCTCGGGCAACAGCTCGGCCAGCGGGTAAATCGGCTGGTTGCGGCAGACGAAGCGGTATTCGCTCTGCGTCTGTGGATGCCGGTGCAGCAGCGCCTGCCACATGGTGAACTTGTAGAGGTCCGTGTCGAGCAGGCTGGTGATGACGGGGGCCATGATTTGCTCCTGAATAGATAGCTGCTGGGGTAATAAGTAAAAGCGCTACAGGCTGATTTCGCTCATGGATGCCAGTTGTGCGCCGGCCGTGCGCATCCCGTCCAGAAACGCCTGGTGCTGCGCTTCAAATCCCGCCACGGGGCTCATGCCGTCCGTCAGCAGCACGATGCGGCTGGCCTGCCAGCCGGGCACCAGGTGGGGCAGGTGCTGCACGATGTGCTCGGTGGTCGAGCGCACGCAGTGGCTGCTGGCCTCGCCCGCAATCAGCAGCACATCGGCCTGGCCCAGCGACTGCAGCAGGACGGTGTTGAGCGCGGTGCTGGCGTCGTCCGCATCGGGCACCTCGGCCTCGATGGCGCTGTAGTGCTCCGTCCAGGGGTTGGTGCCCTTGAACACATTGCGCACCGCGCGCTGGCGCTGCAGTTGCCAGTCGCCACAGGCGGCCAGCACATCGGCGTGGATGCGGTGGCCCCAGCTGCCCACCTCGCAGTGCACGGGCCAGACCATGAGCGTGTAGCGGCCCTGGGCTTCGAGTGCGTCCAGGTAGGCCAGCGTGCGGGGCAGGGCGGCCACATCGCGCGGCGCGAAGTCGCCTGCACGCACCTGGGCGGCGGTGATGGGAGTGAAGGGCGCCACCTCTGCCCCCGCGCCGGTCTGCCAGAAGCCGGGGTGGGCGATGTCGAAGCGCTGGTGCGAATCGAGCGTGACGGTGATGGCGTCGATCTGGCCGCCCCGTGCCCGGATGAAGTCCGCCAGGCGCTGCATGTCGGCGTGGGCCCCCGCCACGGGCAGGCTGGGCGCGCTGCCTGCGGGGCGGTCGCTGGCGGGCAGGTCGCAGAAATCGTTTTGGGGGTCGATCACCAGAAGCTGGGTGGTACACGTGGCCATGGTCTTTCTCCTTCGCTGTAGTTGCAGTGTATTTTTGTTAGGTCAAATTTGCAACTAAGTAAATTGAAAGCCGATGTTTCCGATGAGAACCAGGATGGCTGATTTGATCTGCTTTCCTATGGGGTGGCTTGGTGGTAGCCTTGTTCGTTCAAATTTGCAATGAACTAAAGCCCCGTGACCACCGAGAACGTTCCCGCCGTGATCTGCACCGTAGACGTGGTGCTGCTGACCCTGGAGCAGGCCACGTTGAAGGTGGCCCTGGTGCGCCGCGAGCGCGAGCCCTTTGCCCAGGCGCTGGCGCTGCCCGGCGGCTACATCCATGCACAGGACGATGTGGACGCCCAGGCCAGTGCCGCGCGGGTGCTGCGGGACAAGGCCGGGCTCGAAAGCCCGTACCTGGAGCAATTGGCCACCTTCACCGGTGCGGTGCGCGACCCGCGCGGCTGGTCGGTGGCCGTGGCCTATTGCGCCCTGGTGCCAGCCACCGTGCTGGCGCAGGCTGCGGGGCGGGTGGAGCTGGTGGCGGTGGATGCGCTGCCGCCATTGCCTTTCGACCACCGCCAGATCATCGATACCGCCGTATTGCGCGTGCGCAGCAAAAGCCAGTATTCGTCGCTGCCCGTGCACCTGTGCGCCGAGCCGTTCACGCTGCCGCAGTTGCAGGCGGTGTACGAAGCGGTGCTGGGTGAGCCGGTGAACAAGGTGAGTTTTCGCCGCAAGGTGGAAGAGCTGGCCATGCTGGAGCCCGTGCCCGGCGCGTTGCAGACGGGCGGCGCACACCGCCCCGCGCAGTTCTACCGGGTGCGCCAAGCCTATCGGCGGCAGCTGTCGCTCAGTGCCAGGGGGTTGTAGCGCGGCCTCCTCGCGCACAAAACATTGGACCGCCGCGCCCAAATCTGGCACAAACGCAAACTTTGTGTTCCACGAACGGTGGTCGCGCGCGGTCGGGTGCTCCGGCGCCAGGACTGCCTCATTGAAATACCGGCCCTGCGCCGGACCTGAGGGAGAACCATGTCTTTGCGGCTCAAATTCAACCTGGTGCTGGCGGGCGTGCTGCTGCTGGCGGTGCTGGGCGCGGGCGCGTATGTGCACCGCTTCCTGCAGCAGTCGGCCATTGAGGAGGTGCAGCACAACTCGCAGATCATGATGCACGCCGCCATGGCCATCCGCGACTACACCACCGAGCTCGTCAAGCCGCACCTGGATGTGACGCTGGCCGAAAAATTCCTGCCGCAGACCGTGCCCGCCTATGCCGCCACCGAGACGCTGCGCCGACTGCAGAACCGGTTTCCGGGCTATGAGTACAAGGAAGCGGTGCTCAACCCCACCAACCTGCGGGACCGCGCCAACGAGTGGGAAGAGCGCATCATCAGTGACTTCCGCGAAGGCCGGGCTGACCTCAAGAAAGAAGTGACGGGCGAGGTGGGCGAGGGCATGCACCGTGCGATGTACGTGGCCCGCCCCATCACCATCAAGCAGCCCCAGTGCATGGCTTGCCACAGCACGCCCGCCGTGGCGCCCCCCACCATGCTCAAGGTCTATGGCGATAAGAACGGCTTTGGCTGGGGCATGAACGAAACCGTGGGCATCCAGGTGGTGAAGGTGCCGATGTACTTCCCGCTGGAGAAAGCGCGCCAGACCTTCAACACCGTGATGGCAGCGCTGGTGGGCAGCTTTGTGCTGTTGTTTGTCGGCCTGAACCTCTCGCTGTCGTCGCTGGTGATCGAGCCCATGGCGCGGCTGAACAGCAAGCTGGAAGACCTGGCCACCAAGGACTTCCTCACCGACCTGGTCAACCGCCGCCGGTTTTTCGAACGGCTTGAGGCCGACATGGCCGAGACGCGGGTCAAGAAGAGCCAGCTGTCGGTCGTCATGTTCGACATCGACTTTTTCAAGCGCATCAACGACACCTTCGGGCATGACTCGGGCGATGTGGTGCTGAAGAACACGGCGCTGCGCGTGCGCGAGCTGCTTCGTTCGTCCGACTGCGCCGCGCGCTTCGGGGGCGAAGAGTTCATCATCCTGCTCAAGGAAACCCCGGTGGACGCCGCCATGGCCATGGCCGAGGCGGTGCGCGCGCGCATTGCCGGTGTGCCGTTCGACGCAGTGGGCCATGTGAGCGCCAGCTTTGGCGTGGCCACCTGGGACCACAAAGAAGACAGCCACGCCCTCATCAAGCGCGCGGACACGGCGCTGTACAAGGCCAAGTCCAGCGGTCGCAACTGTGTGGTGCAGGCCGAAGACGCTGCCTGATTGGCGGGCGCTGGACGTTAGGCGTCAGGCCGTCGCGGCCAGGGCTTCTTCGTAATCCGCCCGGTAGTCAGCCGCCAGCGCGGTTTTCTGCTTTTCCGTCAGCAGCTTGCCCGCCATCTGGAAGAAGCGGTGTTCTTCTTCTTTGAGGTGGTGCTCTACCTTCTCGGCCAGCTTCTTGGCCAGTGGCAGCCACGCAGGGCTGGAGGGCTCGGTGTCTTCCAGCGACTCCACCAGCTCATCGATCTGGTGGTGCTCGGAAATGGCGTGGCGCGACAGATCAATGCCTGCGTCGTGTGCCATCAGCGGGATGTAGAAGTGGCGGTCCTCCGCCTGGGCGTGGGCGGAGAGTTCCTTCTTGAGCTGATCGAACAGATCGCGCCGCTCCGGCGTGTCGCCACTGGTGTTGGTGAGTGCGCTGTACAGCGCGCGCTGGCGCTCGTGGCTTTCGCGCAGGGCTTCGAAGATGTTGGTGGTGTCAGTCATGGTGGGCTGTGCAGTGGTGTGGAGGGCGGCGCGGGGCCTTACTTGAGCACCTTGCGCGCGGCGCCCACGCCAATGGCCGCGAGCACCACAAACACCACAGCAATCACCAGGAACAGCACAAACAGGACCTTGGCAATGCCCGCCGCGCCTGCGGCAACCCCGCTGAAACCCAGGGCCCCGGCCACGAGGGAAATCAGGGCAAAAATGATGGCGTACTTCAGCATGGTGGTCGCTCCTTGCAGTGGATGTTGAGGCAGCTCGGGGCTGCGGAAGGTGTGCAGAAACGATACCGGTGGGCGCTGGGGTGCGCCGTCAGTGCAGGCGGGCGGCGGGTGTAGGAGAGTGCCGCTGGCGGGCTGGGGTGAAGCGCCAAAAGAAAAGCCGCAACGCGGGGCGTTGCGGCTTGGTAGGCGGGGCGGCTCTGGCTGTCTTTTGGCCTGCGTTCACATCGCTTGCGCGATATGAACTCCGCCCGAAGACCGATACCGCGCTACTCGCGCGGCGGGCTTTACAGCCTTGCCCGTACGTTGGCTGCGGCACGGGCCTTGCGGCCCTTCACATGGCTGCGCGATATGAGCCTGCGCCGAAAGCCGGACAAGCTCGCTTCGCTCGGGGTCTTTACAGGCCCGCTGCTGCGCGCAGCGCAGCAGCCTTGTCCGTCTTCTCCCAGCTGAACTCAGGTTCTTCACGGCCGAAGTGGCCGTAGGCGGCGGTCTTTTCGTAGATTGGGCGCAGCAGGTCCAGCATCTGGATGATGCCCTTGGGGCGCAGGTCGAAGTGAGCGCGCACCAGCTTGGCGATCTGGTCGTCGGGGATCACGCCCGTGCCTTCGGTGTAGACCGTGATGTTCATCGGCTCGGCCACGCCAATCGCGTAGGCCACCTGGATCTGGCACTGGCGGGCCAGGCCGGCGGCCACGACGTTCTTGGCCACGTAGCGGGCGGCGTAGGCGGCCGAGCGGTCCACCTTCGTTGGGTCCTTGCCGCTGAACGCGCCGCCACCGTGGGGGCAGGCGCCGCCGTAGGTGTCCACAATGATCTTGCGACCAGTCAGGCCGCAGTCGCCTTGTGGGCCGCCGATGACGAAGCGGCCGGTGGGGTTGATCAGGTAGCGCGTGTCCTGGATCCATTCCTTGGGCAGCACGGGCTTGATGATCTCTTCGATGATGGCTTCGGTGAACGAGGCCTTCATCTTGGTCTGCGTTTCGCTCTGGTCAGGGTGGTGCTGGGTGGAGAGCACCACGGTGTCGATGCTGTGGGGCTTGCCATCCACATAGCGCATGGTCACTTGCGACTTGGCGTCAGGGCGCAGGAAGGGCAGGCGGCCGTCCTTGCGCAGCTGGGCCTGGCGCTCCACGAGGCGGTGCGCGTAGTAGATGGGCGCGGGCATCAGCTCGGGCGTTTCATCGCAGGCGTAGCCGAACATCAGGCCCTGGTCGCCAGCGCCGGTGTTCAGGTGGTCGTCGCTCGCGTGGTCCACGCCCTGGTCGATGCCGTAGTCGGTGTTGTCGTAGCCGATGCGCTTGATGGTGTCGCGCGCCACCTGGATGTAGTCCACGTGGGCGTTGGTGGTGATTTCGCCCGCCAGCACCACCAGGCCGGTGTTGGTCAGCGTTTCAGCGGCGACGCGGCTGCGGGGGTCTTGTTTGAAGATCGCGTCGAGAATCGCGTCCGAGATCTGGTCGGCCACCTTGTCGGGGTGGCCTTCGGAGACGGATTCCGAGGTAAAGAGAAAGTCGTTCGCCATTTGAATAAACTCCTGTGTTCCGGCATTTGGGGCGTTGCCCTCACCCCGAAGGAGATCTGGCGAACGCTTTAGCAGATTTTTTTAACGTCGCCCTGCAAGTTGCTCATTTAACTCAGCGACCCCGTTATTTTAATGCCAGTCGTCTTCCGATTCTTTTCCGTATTTCCGCTGTGGTTGCTGCACGTCATGGGCGCGGCCATGGGCTGGGTGGCGTTTGTGGCGTCTCCCACCTACCGGCGCCGGTTTCTTGCCAACTCGGCGCTGGCGGGTTATTCGTTCGGTGCGGTGCGGGCCGCCGTGGCCCATGCGGGCCGCATGGTGGCCGAACTGCCGCGCCTGTGGATGGGCGCGACCATGCCCTGCGCGCTCACCGGCGAAGCCTGTGTGGAGCAGGCCTACGCCGCCGGCCGCGGCATCGTGTTTCTGACCCCGCACCAGGGCTGTTTTGAACTCTCGGCCCAGGCCGCAGCGCGGCGCTGGAGCGCGAAGCGTGGCCCCATCACCGTGCTGTACCGCCCCGCGCGCCAGGCCTGGCTGGCCAAGGTGATGGAGACCGCCCGCAACCGCCCCGGCATGCTGGCCGTGCCTACCACGCTGGCGGGTGTGCGCCAGATGATCAAGGCCCTGCGCCGGGGCGAGGCCGTGGGCCTGCTGCCTGATCAGGTGCCACCCGAGGGGCAGGGCCAGTGGGCGCCTTTTTTTGGGCGCGACGCCTACACCATGACCTTGGCCGTGCGCCTGGCGCAGCAGACTGGCGCAGCCGTGGTGCTGGCGCGTTGTGAGCGTCTGCCCTGGGGGCGTGGCTATGTCACGCATTTCGAGCCGCTTTCCGCGCCGCTGTCCGCCGACATGGACCAGGCCGTGCTGCAAATCAACCAGGCCATGGAACATCTCATCCGCCAATGCCCCGAGCAGTACCTGTGGGGCTATGGCCGCTACAAGCAGCCGCGTGGCGAGGCTGCTCCGGCCGAGCCTGCCGCAGGGGGCGCAGTATGAAGGGCCTCACAGGGCGTTTGGGCGTGGGGTTCATGCGGGTGCTGGCGCTGCTGCCGCTGCCGGTGTTGCGCGGCATGGGCTGGCTGCTGGGCCAAGTGGCGTTTGTGCTGGTGGCGCCCCGGCGCAAAGTGGCACTGCGCAATCTGGCGCTGTGTTTTCCTGACTGGACCGAAGCGCGCCGCCGCGCCGTGGCGCGGGCCAGTTTTGTCGCGTTTTGCCAGACCTGGCTGGACCGCAGCTGGCTGTGGGCCGCGCCGCGTTCGGTGGTGGAGCAGCGCGTGCGCCTGACGGGCGCGGTGCACGAGCTGGAGGGCGACACGCCCACCATATTGTTTGCGCCGCATTTCTACGGCATGGACGCGGGGGGGCTGGCCTTGCCGCTGCGCAGCAGCCGTGCCTTCACCTCCATCTTTGCCACCCATCCCGATCCGGCGGTGGATGCCTGGTTCATGGCGGGGCGCCAGCGTTTTGGCGATGTGCGCATGCTCAACCGTTCGGACGGCGTCAAACCCATCATCGCCAGCCTGCGCAAAGGGGGCTTGCTGTACCTGCTGCCCGACATGGACTACGGCCGCAATGATTCGGTGTTTGTGCCGTTCTATGGCGTGACGGCAGCCACCATTCCGTCGCTGTCGCGGTTTGCGCGGCTGGGCCGCGCCAAGGTGGTGGGCGTGTATTCGCGCATGACGCCCACAGGCTATGTGGCCGAGGTCTCACCCGCCTGGGCCAACTACCCCACCGACGATGCCGAGGCCGATACGGCCCGGATGAACCGTGAACTGCAGGCCGTGATCGACACCATGCCCGAGCAGTACTACTGGGTGCACAAGCGCTTCAAGACCCGCCCGGAGGGCGAGCCCTCCGTGTATTCCCGCTGAAATATCAGCAAAAATGGCTTGATGCGCTAGTAAATCATGCGCTGATAGCTATTGTTTGGATAGCAAAAAACGCTGAAGCTCCACGGCCACGCGCTCAGGGTGCTCGTGGACGACCCAGTGCGATGCCTGCTCCACCTGCTGCACCTGCAGCCGGGGGATCCAACCGGGCAGGCCGTCGAGCAGGCCGGGCAGCAGGGCCGGGTCATCCATGCCCCAGAGCACCAGTGTGGGCACGTCCACCGTCAACATCGACTCAGGCAGGTTGATGGCATGGGCGCCGGGGTCGCCCTTGCGCGGCGGGCGGAGGGGGCTGGCGCGGTAGTAGTTGCAGGCACCCTGCAGGCCCTGCTGCCACAAGGCCCGGTACTGGGCACGCACCTTGTCGGTCAGCCATGCGGGGGCGCTGCCGTCCGGGGCGTTGAAAAAGGCGAACAGGCGGCGGAAGTCGTCTTCGGCCAGCAGGGCCTCGGCATCGGGTCTGCACAGGAAGTGCATGTACTGGCTGCCCGCCTGCTGCGCGGCGTTGTGCGACAGCTCGCGCACAAACGCGCCGGGGTGGGGCGAGTTGATGATGGTCAGGCGCTTCATGAGCTGGGGCTGCTGGTTGGCCAGGTTCCACGCCACGGCGCCGCCCCAGTCATGGGCCACCAGGCATTCCAGCGCACTGCCGGGGCATTCGTGCGCGATCAGCGCCACCAGGTCCTGCACCAAGTGCTTGGCACGGTACGCGTCCACCGCCTGCGGGCTGCTGGACGGGCCGAACCCTCGCAGGTAGGGCGCCACGCAGCGGTAGCCGCCGTTTTCGGGGCGGGCAAAGTGCAGCAGGAGTTCGTCCCAGATGAAGGCCCCCTCGGGGAACCCGTGCAGGAACAGCAGCACCCGGCGCCCGGGGATGCCGCTCACGCGGCAGTGCAGGGTGATTCCGTGGGGGAGGTCAACAGGGCAATCTTGGATCATGACGCTATGCATTCTGTAGCTGCCAGCGCATGATGCAATTGCGCTTGCGGTTAGTTGGGCTCGGATTCGCTGGTAGGCGAAGGCTGTGCGGGGCTGCTGCTGTCCGCAGCCGCAGGGGGCTCTTCGGCGAGGGGCTTCACAGGGTGCGCCCACTGCCACAGCAACTGGGCCACTTCATCCACCCCTTGCTTTTTGAGGGCCGAGAACATCTTCACCTCGCCACCGCCGGCGTGCAGTCGCGTAATCGACAGCACCTTGGCCTGTTCGGCGCGCGTGAGCTTGTCGGCCTTGGTCAGCACGATGAGGAACTTGAGTCCTTCTTCCACGCGGGGGCGCACCACTTCGAGCAACGCCTCGTCCAGCTCGGTCAGGCCCAGGCGGGGGTCGCACAGCAGCACGATGCCCGTGAGGCCGGGGCGGCTGACCAGGTAATTCACCATCACTTGCTGCCAGCGCACCTTGTCCGAGCGCGACACGGCGGCGTAGCCATAGCCGGGCAAGTCGGCCAGCACGGCGTCCATCACCCCTTGTTTGCCCAGCGAGAACAAATTGATGTGCTGGGTGCGCCCTGGCTTCTTGGAGGCAAAAGCCAGCTGCTTTTGCTGGGTGAGGGTGTTGATGCAGGTGGACTTGCCCGCGTTGGAACGGCCTACGAAAGCGATTTCGGGCACGTCGATGGGCGGCAGGTGGTGTAGCTGCGCCGCCGTGGTGAGGAACCTGGCGGTGTGCATCCAGCCCATGGCGATTTTGGCGTCAGGTGCGGGCGGGAGAGAGCCAGCAACTGGCGCAGAGGGGGGTGTCGTCATGGGGAGTTGGGAGAGAAAGAACCATCATTGTAGAATCGCGAGGTTTTGCGCACATAAACACACACCCTCGATATGAAGTTGCTCGCCTCATTGCTGACGGCTGCCGCACTGGCAGCACCTGTTTTTTCGGCCTTTGCAGCGGGTGATGCACCCAAAGCGGCCAAGCCGGATCTCGTCAAAGGCGAGGCCAGCTTCACTGCGGTGTGTGCGGCTTGCCACGGCGCAGACGGCAACTCGGCCATCGCGGCCAACCCCAAGCTGTCGCAGCAACACCCCGAATACCTGGTCAAGCAGCTGCAGGAATTCAAGTCCGGCAAGCGCAACAACGCCATCATGAAGGGCTTCGCCACGGCCCTGTCGGACGACGACATGCGCAATATCGCCTACTGGCTCACGTCCAAGCCCGCCAAGGCCGGCTTTGCCAAGGACAAGGACCTGGTGGCCATGGGTGAACGCATCTACCGCGGCGGCATTGCCGACCGCCAGATCGCCGCGTGCGCTGGCTGCCATAGCCCCAATGGCGCTGGCATCCCTGCGCAGTACCCCCGCCTGTCGGGCCAGCACGCCGACTACACGGTGTCGCAGCTGAACATGTTCCGCGACGGCTCGCGCGCCAACAGCATCCAGATGACCCAGGTCGCCGCCAAGCTCAATGACAAGGAAATCAAGGCCGTGGCGGACTACATCGCCGGCCTGCGCTGATTGCTTGCTTGATATTTGTCATGCCCCGGCCTGATTGACCGGGCGGCACGGAACCTACCGCCAATAACAACCCCAAAAAGGGCGGGTCCATCGCAGCGATGGTCCCGCCCTTTTTCTTTCGCGCTTCGCAGACACCGCTCCCACCCATGTCCGACAACACCCAGGGCCTTCGCATGAAGTCCGGCTCCCAGGCCCTGCGCGCCGGGGTCGAGCTGCTGTCTTCGATGCGGTTCGCCATCTCGCTGCTGACGGTGATCTGCATCGCCTCGGTCATCGGCACGGTGCTCAAGCAGCACGAACCTTCGGCCAACTACGTCAACCAGTTCGGACCGTTCTGGGCCGAGTTGTTTGGCGCCATCCAGCTCAACGCGGTGTACAGCGCCTGGTGGTTCCTGCTGATCCTGGCGTTTCTGGTCATCAGCACCTCGCTGTGCATTGCCCGCAACACGCCCAAGATCCTCACTGACCTCAAGGTCTACAAAGAGAACATCCGCGAGCAAAGCCTGAAAGCGTTTCACCACAAGGCCGAGGCTGCGCTCAGCGACTCTGCCGAGGCCGAGGCACGCCGCATCGGCACGCTGCTGGCGGGTGGCGGATGGAAGGTGCGGCTGCAGCAGCGCGACACCGCCGCTGGCCCAGGCACCGGCTGGATGGTGGCGGCCAAGGCGGGGGCGGCCAACAAGATCGGCTACATCGCGGCGCACAGCGCCATCGTGCTGGTGTGTGTGGGTGGCCTGCTGGACGGCGACCTCATCGTGCGGGCGCAGATGCTGCTGGGGGGCAAGTCGGTCTACACCGGGGGCGGGCTGATCGCCGATGTGAAGCCCGAGCATCGCCTGTCCGAGCGCAACCCCACCTTCCGGGGCAACCTGCTCGTGGCCGAGGGCACGCAGTCGAGCACCGCCATCCTGAGCCAGTCCGACGGTGTGCTACTGCAGGACCTGCCGTTTGCTATCGAGCTCAAGAAGTTCATCGTGGAGCACTACTCCACCGGCATGCCCAAGCTGTTCGCCAGCGAAATCATCATCCACGACAAGGCCACGGGCGAGAAAACGCCCGCGCGCGTCGAGGTGAACCACCCGGCCAGCTACAAGGGCATCGAGATCTACCAGTCGAGCTTTGACGACGGCGGCTCGCACCTCAAGCTGCGAGCCGTGCCCATGGTGGCGGGGGCCAAGCCTTTCGATGTCGAAGGGGTGGTGGGCAACTCTACGCAGCTCACCAACAAGGGTGGTGGCCCTGGCAGCGATACGCTGACGCTGGAGTTCACGGCGCTGCGCACCATCAACGTCGAGAACTTTGGTGGCGCTGGCCCGGGCAGCAGTGGCGCAGATGTTCGCAAGGTGGACCTGCGCGAGTCGGTGGAGTCGCGCCTGGGCGCCGCCAACAAAACCGTCACCAAAAAAGAACTGCGCAACGTCGGCCCCAGCGTGAGCTACAAGCTGCGTGATGCGGCCGGCCAAGCACGCGAGTTCCACAACTACATGCTGCCAGTGGACACCGGCGACGGCGTGCCGGTGTTCCTGCTGGGGGTGCGCGAGTCTCCGGCAGAGCCCTTCCGCTACCTGCGGGTACCGGCGGATGACAAGGGCAGCATGGACGGTTTCATGCGCATGAAGGCCGCCCTGGCCGACCCCCAGGCCCGGGAGCAGGCGGTGCGCCGCTATGTGTCGCAGGCCATGGACGCCTCGCGCCCCGACCTGGCCGAGCAACTGCAGCAGTCTGCCGTGCGCGCACTGGCGTTGTTCGCAGGGCGTGGTGTGGTCGATGGCAAGCCCACGGGCGGGCTGCAGGCTATCTCGGACTTCATGGAAGCCAATGTGCCCGAGGCGGAGCGTGCGCGCGCAGGCGAGGTGCTGGTGCGCATCCTGAACGGCACGCTGTTCGAGCTGGCCCAGATGACCCGCCAGCGTGAGGGCCTGCCGCCGCTGCCGCAGGACGAGCAGACCCGGGGTTTCATGACCCAGGCCGTGCTCTCGCTCAGCGATGCGCAGATCTACCCTGCGCCGCTGGCGTTTGAACTCAAGGACTTCACCCAGGTCCAGGCCAGCGTGTTCCAGGTGGCGCGAGCCCCTGGCAAGAGTGTTGTCTATCTGGGCTGCGCCTTGCTGATCCTGGGCGTTTTTGCCATGCTCTACGTGCGCGAGCGGCGCGTGTGGGTTTGGGTGGCCTCGCAGGATGGCCGCACCCACGCCACCATGGCCCTGTCCACCAACCGCAAGACCATGGACGGCGACCAAGAGTTTGTCCAGCTCGCACAAAAACTGATCGGGGCATCGCCCCGCGAAGGCACCGCATGAACACCGCGACTTCTACCTCGACCGCTACCACGATCACCCTGAACGAGGGGTTCTTCTCGCGCCGCAACTGGCTGGATTGGCTGTTTGCCGCCATCGTGGCCGTGGGCGGGCTGTATGCGCTGCAGCGCTACGGCGCCTTCATGGATGTCTATGAAAAGGGCATTTTGCTGGGAGCCATCCCGTGCACCATCTGGCTGGGCTGGTTCTGGCGCCCGCTGCGCGTGCTGATGCTCGTGGTGGCGGCCGTGGCGCTCATGGCCATTGGCCTGTACCAGCAAGACGGGGCGGGCAGCCTGGCGCGGGCGGACACGGTGTTCGGCCTCAAGTATTTCCTGTCCAGCCAGTCGGCCATCCTGTGGATGAGCATGCTGTTTTTCATCAGCACGGCGTTTTACTGGGTGGGCATGTTTGCGCGCGGTGAAGGCAAGACGATGAGCATGCTGGGCTCGCGCATTGCCTGGGTGGCGGTGGCGATGGCGCTCATCGGCACGCTGGTGCGCTGGTACGAAAGCTACCTGATTGGCCCGGACATCGGCCACATCCCGGTCAGCAACCTGTACGAAGTGTTCGTTCTGTTTTGCTGGATGACGGCCGCGTTCTATCTGTACTACGAGCAGCAGTACGACACGCGCGCGCTGGGTGGTTTTGTGATGTTGGTGGTCAGTGCTGCCGTGGGCTTTTTGCTTTGGTACACCGTGGTGCGCGAGGCGCATGAGATCCAGCCGCTGGTCCCCGCGCTCAAGAGCTGGTGGATGAAGCTGCACGTGCCTGCCAATTTCATCGGCTATGGCACGTTTGCCCTGTCGGCCATGGTGGCGTTCGCCTACCTCATCAAGCAGCAGGCCACCGAAACCCGTTGGTACAAGCTGGCGCCGCTGTGGCTGCTGGGCGTGGTGCTGTGTTTCGAGCCGATCGTGTTCCGCCAGGGCGCGACGGAAAACGGCGGCAGCTACTGGATGGTGTACTTCGGCGTTTCGGCCTTCATCGTTGCGGGCATTCTGCTGGGCCGCAAGCGCATCGCGGCGCGCCTGCCCTCGTTCGAGATCCTGGACGACGTGATGTACAAGTCCATCGCGGTGGGCTTTGCGTTCTTCACCATCGCCACGGTGCTGGGCGCGCTGTGGGCGGCCGAGGCCTGGGGCGGCTACTGGAGCTGGGACCCCAAGGAGACCTGGGCGCTGATCGTCTGGCTCAATTACGCGGCGTGGCTGCACATGCGGCTCATGAAGGGCCTGCGCGGCACAGTGTCCGCCTGGTGGGCGCTGGTGGGTCTGGCTGTGACGACCTTCGCGTTCCTGGGCGTCAACATGTTCCTGAGCGGCCTGCACAGCTACGGCACGCTCTGAGAGGGCGAGCGCTGTTGACGATCCCTGCCAGATCGTCAACGGGCGCGGCAGGCATGTCGGGCATTTGCAGGCGCACAGCAACTATTGCGTCTTCGGTGTAACCTGGGCGGTCCAGGGAACGAACTAACAGTTGTTCTGCTCTACCGCTGCAGCTGTTTCACCCTACATGACCGGAGCCACCATGCTGATCCCCTCACGCGATTCGGGTTTCAATCACCCGCACTCCTCCGAAATCACCCCCCGCTCGGTCTACGAAGACCGCCGCCAGATGCTCAAGCTGATGGCGGGCGGTGCTGCCGGCGCCGCCATGGCCGCCTGGGCGGGCCGGGAGGCCCTGGCGCAGCAGCAGGTAGCAGTCACGCGGCCCGGCAAATTGGCGCCTTTGGCGGGTGCCAAGTCGGCAGTAGCGGGTGCGGTCTCCATGGAGAAGCTCACCGACTACAAGGACGCGAGCACGTACAACAATTTCTACGAATTTGGCACCGACAAGGCCGACCCCGCCCGCAATGCGCACACCCTTAAGACCAGCCCGTGGACGGTGGAAGTTGAGGGCCTGGTCAAGAAGCCCGGCAAGTACGGCATTGAAGACCTGATCAAACTCAGCGCGCAGGAAGAACGCATTTACAGACTGCGCTGCGTGGAAGGATGGTCCATGGTCATCCCGTGGGTGGGGTACTCGCTAGCCGAGCTCATCAAGCGAGTGGAGCCGCAGGGCAGCGCCAAGTACGTCGAGTTCGTGACCCTGGCCGACAAGGCCACCATGCCCTTCGTGGGCTCGCGCGTGCTGGACTGGCCTTATGTGGAAGGCCTGCGCATGGACGAAGCCATGCACCCGCTGACCTTGCTGGCCTTCGGCATGTACGGCGAAGTGCTGCCCAACCAGAACGGCGCCCCGGTGCGTCTGGTGGTTCCATGGAAGTACGGCTTCAAGAGCGCCAAGAGCATCGTGAAGATCCGCTTTGTCGAAAAAGAACCAGGCACCGCGTGGAACAAGGCGGCCCAGCAGGAGTACGGGTTCTATTCCAACGTGAACCCCAATGTGGACCATCCCCGCTGGAGCCAGGCGACCGAGCGGCGTATTGGTGAAGACGGCTTGTTTGCCAAGAAGCGCAAGACGTTGATGTTCAACGGCTACGAAGCCCAGGTTGGTCAGCTCTACGCGGGCATGGACCTCAAGAAGTTCTACTGACCGCCTGGGCCTCGCTGCCTTCTTGGGCGGTGTGCGAGGCCACGGTGGTTCTTGAATCGCGATGCGAAAACTATTGCTCCACCCCGCCGCCAAGCCGGTGGTGTTTGTGCTGTGTCTGTTGCCGTTGGCATGGCTGGTCTATGCCACGGTGGCGAACCAACTGGGCGCCAACCCTGCAGAGGCGTTGATCCGGGCCTCCGGTGATTGGACGCTGCGGGCGCTTTGCCTGGTGCTGGCGATCACTCCACTGCGCGTCATTACTGCCACCCCGCAGCTGGCGCGGTTTCGGCGCATGCTGGGTTTGTTTGTGTTCTTTTACGGCGTGCTGCACCTGCTGAGCTACAGCTGGTTCGACATGGGTTTTGACATCCCGGACATCCTGCACGACATCGCGAAGCGGCCCTTCATCCTGGTGGGCACATTGGCCCTGGTGTTACTGGCCCTGTTGGCTGCCACATCGTTCAACCGCGCGATCAAGGCCCTGGGCGGCAAGCGCTGGCAGGCGCTGCACCGTACTGTCTATGCAGTGGCCGGGCTGGCGGTGCTGCACTTCTTCTGGATGCGCGCAGGCAAGAACAATTTTGGTGAAGTGGCCATCTATGCTGCCATCCTCGGTGCGCTGCTGGGCTGGCGGCTTTGGCACCGACTGCGCAAGCGGTCAGCTGCACCAGCCGGTGCAGCGGCAAGACGGACAGCCGCTGGATCTCCGGGAAGTTGAATGCTATTAAATTTATAGCTTATTGGGCGTGTAGTTGTAGCGCTTGCAGTCGATTTGACCAACATTTACCCATTCACTGCCCGCAGCGCAGGGCGCATCTGCCGGGTCACAGGGTCGATGTACGCGGTGGGAATCTGGTAGGCGCGGTCATCGAACAGGTCGATGCCACACATCAGGTTCTCGATCCATTCAAAGAAGTCGTTGATGGCTTCCTTGCCCATGATGGGGGCGCCATGCTGCGGCACCAGCATGGCAATGTCGAGCTGCCGGGCCATGCGCGCCCACAGGCGCAGGATCTTGTTGGACACCATGTAGCGGCGGTGGAAGCCCTCCATGCGAGGAATGTGCGCCTTGAGGTCGGTCACCGGCACACGGGCCTCGGCGCCCGACATCATCGACACGCCCAGGTCACCTGTGAACAGGATGCGGCTGACCGGATCGTAGAAGTGGAAGTTGCCCTCGGAATGCATGAAGTGCGCGGGCAGCAGCACCAGTTCATGGCGGCCCAGGGGCAGGTGGCCGCCGCTGTCGGGCACGCCGATCACGCGGTTCTCGGTCTTGCCCACCTTGGTGAAGTGTGGCGCAAAGCGCTCCCACACGCGCGAGATCACCAGGTTGGCCTTGGTGCTTGTCATCCAGCGGTCGAGCGAGGCAATGATGTCCGGGTCTGCGTGCGACGCGATCAGGTACGACAGCTTGTGGGGCGGGAAATGTTTGGTCATTCCCATGAACAGTTCGTTGAACGCGAGGTTGCCGCCCGGGTCGATGATGGCTCCCGTGTCGTCGTCAACGATCAAAAACTGATTGGCCTGCACAGCCTGGCCGTCCTCCTCAATGAGGTCGGTGAACATCAGGCAAGCGTGATTCTTGTCGCGGTAGAGTTCCAGGGCCATGGCCATCCTGCGGTGCAATAAAGCGCAGACTGTACGAGTACCCCTATGCTTTGTGCTTGATGGAAATCAAGCGAAACCGCATTGCCTGGCCATCCTGCGCAGGAGGCCGAATGTTTCAGCGTGGCTGCGAGGCGCTGGCCGCAGGCGACGGTGCAGTGTTGGTGTCGTTGCCCGGCGTGAGTGTTTGCGGCAGCGTAGCACGCTGGCTCGCTGCAGGGCCGGTCGGCAGATACAACGGCCCCCGCTGGCCACAACCGGAGAGGGCCGCCGCACTGGCAGCAAGGACAAGCGTCCTGACTAGAATTTGGGGAGCTTTCAACATGCGCAAATTGTAATGACCGACCTCGAATTCATGGACCACGCCGAACAACTGCTGCTTGCCGTCGAGCGCAATTGCGATCGCATCAACGACACCTCGGATGCCGATGTGGACAGCCAGCGCTCGGGGGGCATGGTGACCCTCACCTTTCCCAATCGGAGTCAGATCGTGATCAATCTGCAAAAGCCGCTGCACGAGGTGTGGATGGCGGCCCGATCGGGCGGCTACCACTACCGTTTTGATGGCAGCCATTGGCAGGACACCAAAGGCGCAGGTGAGTTTTTTGCGTGCCTCACGCGTGACGCATCACAACAGTCCGGGATGTCGCTGCAGTTTTCTGCGTGACGGTTTCCGCCCCGCCAGCCTGAGGGGCTGGTGCAGGGGCGTTGGGGCGATCAGTTACGGAACAAGTCCAGGATGCGACTGCGCTCTTCAGAAGGAGGAGGCGCCTGGGGAGCTACCGCCGGAGATACGGATCGGTCTTCCACCCCCACGCTCGAAACACCCGCGTTGCGAGCGTATTCCTCGTAGAACCACTCGCCGCCCACATTCACGACACCGGGCGGCACCGTGGGCTCCATCACCGGCACACCCTTGAGCGCGCGCTCCATGAAGCTGATCCACACCGGCAGGCTCAGCCCGCCCCCGGTTTCCCGGCTGCCAAGATTGCGCGGCGTGTCATAGCCAATCCAGGTCACGGCAGCGATGGTGGGCTGGAACCCGGCAAACCACGCGTCCACCGAATCATTGGTGGTGCCGGTTTTGCCATACAGATCGGGACGCTTCAGGGTGGCCTGAGCACGCGCTGCGGTACCGGTGCGGGTCACTTCCTGCAACAGGCTGCTCATGACAAAGGCGTTGCGCGCATCAATGGCACGTGGCTGTTCACTCAACGCGGGCGGTGTGATCTCTGAAATAACCCGGCCCTTGTGGTCGGTGACCTTGGCGATCAGCCAAGGATTGATACGGTAGCCACCGTTGGCGAACACCGAATACGCAGAGGCCATTTGCAGAGGCGTCACTGAGCCCGCACCCAGCGCCATGGTCAGGTATGCAGGGTGTTTCTCAGGGTCGAATCCAAACCGTCCCACCCATTCCTGTGCGGTCTTGGGGCCTACGGCCTGCAGGATCCGGATGGAGATCATGTTCTTGGACTTCGCCAAGCCGGTGCGCATGCTCATGGGGCCGTCGTACTTGCCGTCGTAGTTCTTGGGCTCCCAGGGCTGGCCGCCGGTGACACCCGCATCGAAGAACAGCGGGGCGTCGTTGATCACAGTGGCGGGGGTGAAGCCTTTTTCGAGCGCCGCCGAGTAAATGAAGGGCTTGAAGCTGGAGCCCGGCTGGCGCCAGGCCTGCGCCGCGTGGTTGAACTTGTTCTTGTCGAAGTCGAAGCCACCCACCAGTGCGCGGATGGAACCGTTGCGCGGGTCCAGGGCTACAAAGGCGCCTTCCACTTCGGGCAGCTGTGTAATCTCCCAGGCGCCTTTGGGTGTCTTGACCACACGGATCACGGCGCCACGCCGTATCTTGATATTGGGGGGGGCCTTGTCGCTGAGGCCGGATTGCGCAGGCTTCAGTCCATCGCCTGTGATCTCCACCGAATCTCCGTTGGCACGGGCGGCCAGGATGCGTTTGGCGGATACCTCCAGCACCACCGCAGAGAGCACGTCGCCGTTGTCCGGGTGGTTAGCCAGTGCGTCATCAATGGCGTCTTCCACCTCCTGAGCGCTGGCAGGCAGCGCCACAAACTTTTCGGGCCCCCGATACTGTTGGCGCCGTTCGTAATCCATGATCCCCCGCCGCAAGGCGACATAGGCTGCCTCTTGTTCTGCGGCATTGAGGGTGGTGTACACGTTGAGACCGCGTGTGTAGGCCTCGTTGCCGTACTGGGCAAAGATCAGCTGGCGGGCCATTTCCGCCACGTATTCAGCGTGGATACGGGTGTTGTCGGGCCCCGTGCGGATTTTCAGTTCTTCTTTCTTGGCTTGCTCTGCTTGTTGCGCAGTGATGAAGCCATTTTCTTCCATCCGCTCGATGATGTACTGCTGACGAGCGCGGGCACGTTTCGGATTGCTGATGGGGTTGTAGGCAGAGGGAGCCTTGGGCAAACCGGCAAGCATCGCAGCTTCGGCGATCGAAACGGATTTGAGCGGTTTACCAAAATAAGCTTCAGAGGCGGCTGCAAAACCGTAAGCACGATTGCCGAGGAAAATCTGATTCATGTAAATCTCAAGAATCTGATCCTTGGTCAGCAAATGCTCCAATTTGAAGGTTAGTAAGATTTCGTAAATTTTGCGAGTAAATGTTTTTTCTGAAGACAGATAAACATTGCGTGCCACCTGCATGGTGATCGTGGAAGCGCCTTGGCTTTTTACCCGGCCCAGATTGGCGAGACCCGCACGCAGAACGCCTTTGTAGTCCACCCCGCCGTGCTGGAAGAACCGGGCATCTTCAATCGCCAAAACGGCGTCTTTCATGACCTGCGGAATCTCGCCGATGGGTGTGAGGTTGCGACGTTCTTCGCCAAACTCGCCCAGCAAGGCTCCTTCCGCTGAGTACACCCGCAGCGGCAGTTTGGGGCGGTAGTCCGCCAAGTCAGAGATGTCGGGTAGGTTGGGGTAGGCCACCGACAGAGCCACAGCAATTGTGAGCGCCAGGCCCAAGGCTGCGGCCGCCGCCAATCCCGTGATCCAAAGAGAGATACGAACCAACCAGCGAAGCCAACTGGGGCGGGTGCGAACAGGAGAGGAGTCCGACTTGTCGGAGGACTTCGAAGGGGAGGGCGGCATATCGCTCCGATGGGGTAAGACCGCCCATTATAAAAATGTCCACCGCTGGGGCTCGAAATCCAATTTCGTACTTGGCAAGGTGCCGCCGAAAGGCTTCCGGTAGTGGCCGAGCGGTATTGCAGCGCCCAAAAATTTCGTCTGCTTTTGGCAACGCTCTTCTGATGTTACAGGGGGAAAAATCTTTGCTGGAGAACTATCTTACTGATAGCATTCATGTGAAGTGTTAAGTTTTGTTGCCTCATTTTGGCAAGTTACAGGGGACCAATCTTGATCTCAATGGGGTCTTTGTTCAATCGCCAGTCTGCTCCGCTGCTGGGAATCGACATCAGCTCCTCCAGTGTCAAGCTGGTGGAGTTGGGGCGCGATAAGGCGGGTAGTCTGGTCCTAGAGCGTTGCGCGATCGAGCCACTGGAGCGGGGCTGGATCACCGATGGCAACATCGAAAAGTTTGACGAAGTGGCGGACGCATTGCGTCGCTTGGTCAAGAAGAGCGGCACTCGAACCAAAAACGTCGCCCTTGCGTTGCCCCCTTCCGCAGTGATCACCAAGAAGATCACGCTGCCAGGTGGCATGACCGAGCAGGAGCTTGAGGTCCAGGTGGAATCCGAGGCTAACCAGTACATCCCGTTTTCGCTCGACGAGGTGAGCTTGGATTTTTGCGTTATCGGTCCCAGCAAAAACGCTCCGGGGGATGTTGACGTTCTGATTGCCGCGTCCCGACGTGAAAAAGTCCAAGACCGGCAGGGTTTGGCAGAGGCCGCTGGGTTGAAGCCCGTGGTGGTCGATATTGAATCCCATGCATCACGACTGGCTGCTGGGCGCCTCATTGAAGCGCTGCCTAATAAAGGCGTGGATGCGATGGTGGCCCTTTTCGAGGTGGGAGCCCTGACGACAAGCATGCAGGTGATCCGGAACGAAGAGGTTCTTTATGACCGCGATCAGGCCTTTGGCGGCGCCCAACTGACTCAGTTGATTGTTCGTCAATATGGTTTCTCGGTGGAAGAGGCCGAGAGCAAAAAGCGCAGTGGTGATTTGCCAGAAGACTATCAATCAGCGGTCCTTCGTCCTTTTGTTGACAGCATGGCCCAAGAGATTGGTCGCGCCCTCCAGTTCTTCTTCACCAGCACGCCGCACAACCGTGTCGACCACATCATGCTGGCCGGAGGCTCGGCCCCACTGCCAGGTCTTACAGAGGCAGTCACTCAGCAGACCGGTTTTGCATGTAGTGCTGTCAATCCTTTTGATGGCATGGAGATCGGAAGTTCCGTGCGACTGAAAAAAATGGTGCGTGAAGCGCCGTCCTACCTGACCTCTTGCGGTCTCGCTATGCGGAGGTTTCTGCAGTGATTCTCATCAATTTGTTACCTCATCGTGAGGAAGCGCGCAAGCGTCGCAGGGAAGCGTTCCAGGCGACTATGTTTGCGTCGTTTCTGTTGGGTCTCGCTATTGCTGGAGCCATCTACTGGTGGTTCCAGATGATGATTACAGATCAGCAGAACAGGAATAATTTTCTTCAGCAGGAGATCAAAGTCCTCGAAGGACAAATTAAGGAAATCGCATCTATCGAAGATGAAATTGCCTCGTTACGAGCTCGTCAGAAGGCTGTAGAAGATCTTCAATCCGATCGAAACCTACCAGTTCATTTGCTGACTGAGCTGGTCAAACAACTGCCTGATGGGGTGTATGTGACTGCGATTAGACAGGCTGGGCAAACGATTACCATGCAAGGCATGGCGCAATCGAACGAGAGAGTTTCAGAGCTTTTACGTAATTTGGCGAGTAATACCCCATGGCTGGCGAAGCCGGAGTTGACGGAGATTACTGCCAGTACGGTGGCATTGAGTCAAAGAGATCAACGTCGGGTTTCGGCTTTCAACTTGAGATTTCAGTTGGTTCGAGCAACCGATGCTCAGAAATCCATAGCTGCTGCGAACGGTACCGCTTCTTCGCCCGGGGGTAAATAAGATGGCGAAAGTGAAAGAAAAGACCCCTAGCATCGTAGAGCGATTGGATGCTGTGCAACGGCAGTTTAAGAATCTTGATACCAAAGATCCTTCGCTTTGGCCGGTACTTCCCAAGAGCATTCTTTGCGTATTTATCGCAAGTGCCGTTGCAGCAGTATCATGGTTTGCATTTTTGCAAGACTATGAAGTACAGCTAAATGAAGAGCGCAATAAAGAATCCTCGTTAAGAAATGATTACCAAAAGAAGCTCGTCAAGGCAGTGAGTCTTGATGCATTAAAAAAGCAGAGAGAACAGATTCAGCAATACGTTATTCAATTGGAAAAGCAGCTCCCTAGTAAGGCTGAAATGGCCGCTCTTCTATCTGACATTAATCAGGCTGGGCTCGGTAGAAGCTTGCAGTTCGAGTTATTCAGGCCGGGCCAGGTTGTGGCTAAAGACTATTATGCAGAGTTGCCAATTGCCATTCGAGTTACAGGTAAATACCACGATATTGGAGCTTTCGCTTCAGATGTTGCGCACTTATCTCGTATCGTGACGCTTAATAATATGTCGATCACTCCCGGCCCCCGGGATGGGTTAACAATGGATGCAACAGCGCGAACGTTTAGGTATTTGGACCCTGAGGAAGTTCAGGCTCAAAAGCGGGCGGGGGGGGGGAAGTGATGCGAACTCTTGCTGTTTCATTTCTCATTGGTAGCTCTTTTATCGTTGTTGGATGCGGGCCATCAGGGGAAGAGGAGTTGAAAGTCTGGATGGCTGAACAACGCGCCAGTACAAAACCGAGTGTGCAACCATTAACGGAGCCGAAGAAATTTTTTCCTGAAGCATATAGTCAGGAGGGTGCAATAGAGCCATTCAATCAGGCTAAGTTGACACTGGCGCTTAAACGTGACTCCAGTCAAGTGGCGTCAAATGTTGCTTTAATTACACCTGAAATGGCTCGTCGCAAAGAGCCTTTGGAGGCTTTTCCACTAGATTCCATGATTATGGTGGGGAGTTTAAATAAATCTGGTACCCAGACAGCGCTGATCAAGGTCGATAATCTGATCTATCAAGTTAGAGTTGGAAACTATCTGGGGCAAAATTACGGAAAAGTGACTCAAATTACAGAGAGTCTGATTCAACTGCGTGAGATAGCGCAAGATGCAACTGGAGACTGGATAGAGCGCTCAGCGTCGCTTGATCTGCAAGAGGGTAAAAAATGAAACAAAATAGTGGCACATTACTTGATTATTGCCGTGGCATTGCTTTAAGCGTTTCAATGCTTTTTCTCTCTACAGGCGCGTTTGCTGGGCTGAGCATAAGTTCTGTCTCAGCTAGCGTCCAAGCTGGCGTTGAGACGTTACGGGTTGACTTTTCCGAGCCAATTCTTTCTCCGCCTACTGGCTTTGTGACCCAGTCTCCTGCACGCATCGCTTTAGACTTCCAAGGTGTTGAGAATAGTTCAGGGAAGTCGGCTTATGATATTAATTTGAGTAATTTAAAATCGGTTAATGTCGTGCAAGCGGGAGATCGTTCGCGCATTGTGCTTAACTTGAAGGCGCCCACATCTTACAAAGTAGACGTACAAGGCAGCTCGCTATTTCTCATGCTCGAGTCTGCGTCTGGGTCAGGTGGTCTATCTAATCCTACTATAGCTTTTTCAGAAAGCCTAAATAATGACGTACTGCCACTGAAAGATGTGGATTTTCGTCGGGGCTCGGATGGTGCTGGTCGAGTAATTGTAAATTTGCCCAGTAGCCAAGTGGGAGTTGATCTGCAGCAGCAAGCCAAAGGTATTGTTGTCCAGTTCATGCGCTCCTCTTTGCCCGAAGGACTGCGTCGAAAGATGGATGTTACAGACTTTGGCACGCCGGTGCAGTTTATTACTACCAGCCAGTCGGGTGAGCGCGTACGGATGCTTATTGAGCCGAGCGGCGAGTGGGAGCACAGCGCGTATCAAAGTGATAACCAGTTTGTCGTTGAAATTCGGCAGAAAAAGGTAGACATCACAAAACTGACACAAGGGCCTGGCTTTTCCGGAGAGAAGTTATCACTGAATTTTCAAAATATCGAAGTGAGATCTTTGCTTCAAGTGATCGCAGATTTCACTAATTTTAATATTGTCACTTCTGATACGGTTACTGGTGCATTGACATTGCGATTGAAGGACGTCCCATGGGATCAAGCGTTGCAAATTATCATGGACGCAAAGGGATTGGGCATGCGCAAGACTGGGTCTGTTCTCTGGATTGCGCCAAAAGACGAAATTGATGCTCGTACTAAGAAAGATTTCGAAGCTGCCCAGGCTATCCAGAAGTTGGAACCATTGAAGACTCAAGCGTTTCAACTCAATTATGCGAAAGCGGCAGATATTGTTGCACAGCTCACCACCACGGCCGGCGCATCCAGCGGTGCATCAGCTACGCGATTTCTATCTGAGCGTGGAAGCGCAATTTCAGAGCCAAGAACAAATCAATTGTTCGTTACGGACACCCCAAGTAAGCTCGAGGAGGTGCGGTTGCTATTAGCAAGCTTGGATGTTGCAGTTCGGCAAGTTTTGATTGAAGCCCGTATAGTGGAAGCCCGTGACACTTTTGGACGGTCATTAGGTGTTAGATTGGGGGCGACGGATCTGCGTGCTAACAGAGGGGGTGATGGCGGATACGGACTGGGCGGGAATAACAGAGTTGCCTTTGGCACTTCTTACAATAACGCTGTAGCGTCTAGCGGTGCAGGCGGAGCAACTAGCACAAGCGGTAATTTTGTTAACCTTCCTGCAAGCCTTTCTAACGTTAGCAGTGTTGGCAGTTTCGCGCTTTCTATATTTAACTCTGCTGCTAACCGTTTCCTTACCTTGGAGCTTTCTGCAATGGAAGCGGATGGGAAGGGGCGGATAGTATCGAGTCCTCGTATCATTACTGCAGACCAAACCAAGGCATTAATTGAGCAAGGCACTGAGTATCCATATGCGGTGACTGCTCCCAATGGGGCTACTACACTGGCTTTTAAGAAAGCAGTGCTGAAACTAGAGGTCACCCCCCAGATTACTCCTGAAGGAAATATTATTTTGGACTTGGATGTCAATAAAGACAGCCGAGGCGAAACTACAACTCAAGGCGTTGCTATCGATACTAAGCATGTAAAAACACAGATCCTGATCGAGAACGGTGGAACAGTTGTTATCGGCGGTATTTTTGAGATGGAAGAAACTAATCAGGAAAACAAAATTCCAGTGCTTGGAGATGTACCTGTTGTAGGCAATCTGTTTAAAAATCGAACAAAAGAGTCTACCAAGCGTGAAATGCTCGTTTTTATTACGCCCAAAGTTATTTCGGATAACGGGCCTAGAAAATAACTAATGACTTTTTAAAATCATGAAAAAACTATTCAAAGCTTTTGTTGCCGTGGCGATCGGTGGGTTAATTGTTGCTTGCGGTGGTGGCGGCGGTGGTGGCGGCACCCCTAATGGCCCATCCGCTACCCTGAGGGTCTATCCGCCGGTAGATACCATTAGTTTGCCAGTAGGCGCTAGCGGATCTACGGGCATTGAGGTGCGAGGCGGCAAAGCACCCTATGGAGTGATTAGCTCGGACGCATCGGTTAGTGCATTTCTATCAGCTGATGGAATTTTATTTATATCTGGAAATAGTGATGGTACTTCAACGCTTACTGTATATGATGAGAGTCTGCCTGTACAGCAGGTGAAGATTACGGCTACCGCTAAGGCGGTTCCGTTGGCCACCAATGCAGGCACCGCATTGACATTGCGACCCAATCAGTCCTTTCAGTTCAATGTGCGGGGTGGTGTTGGCCCATATTCAGTCAATAGCTCTGATACAAGCATTGTTAGTGCGTCTATCTCTGGATCCACTGTGACGGTGGTGGGGCTAACGAAAGCCGGGGCTACCACTATCTTGATTACTGACGCTGCGGGGGCGACGTTAAGCGTGACAGCTACTGTCCAAGTGAGCACTATGGCGGTATCGCCCGCTTCCATCACAGGCCCTGCTGCTACTAGCAACACGGTAACTATTAACGGTGGCGTAGCTCCCTACGTCGTCAGCTCGACGAACACCGCCGTTGCTACCGCGTCGGTCTCTGGCTCGTCTGTCTCGGTTTCGCTCGTTTCTCAGGGTGCTGCAGACATTAGGATAACGGATGCGGCTGGCACTTCTGTAGTTGTCTCGGTTACTGTGAATACCAATGTCTTGCAGGTTTCCCCCGCTAGTCAAACCGTGGATGAGAAGAGTGCAACGGCTACTACACTTACATATCTGATTGCTGGAGGTACCGCCCCGTACACTCCTTTAGTTAGCCCAGCTGATAAAGCCTATTTCACCACTCTTTCAGTAACCGCAAACACGCTTACTGCGACCCTGCCGGATTCCACCACAGGTCCTAGGTGTGTGACTGCTGATAAGGTGATTCCGATTGATGTTTATGACTCAAAACTTGTCAAACAAACTGTATCAGTTACTATCAAAGACGGCGGTGCTGTGGCTTGCCCATAAGGTTTCTGTAATTTAAATAAAAGGCCAATCTCGAGTTGGCCTTTTTTATTTTGAACTGTAATTTTAAATGGGTGATTGATGATGGATGTAGTAAATATTGATCTAGGTGATAGGGCTTATAGAATACTGATTGATCAGAACATAAATTTAATTCAATACCTTGATAATATTTCTTCTAAGTCTCGGGTCGCTGTAGTTGTCACAAATACTACTGTTGGTGGTCTGCATCTTAATCGAGTTGTGGAGTTGCTTGCTTGCGTGTTCGAAGATGTTCGTGTTATCGAATTGCCGGATGGAGAGTTATATAAAAGTTGGGATTCGCTAAATATTATATTTGATTCGCTTTTGCATTGGCAGTGCGATCGAAAGACGACATTGTTTGCCCTTGGTGGAGGGGTGGTTGGAGATCTAACTGGGTTTGCCGCTGCAACATATATGCGCGGCATCCCTTTTGTGCAACTTCCTACTACATTACTCGCTCAAGTTGACTCTTCAGTGGGGGGGAAGACTGCAATTAATCATCCGCTCGGAAAAAACATGATCGGGGCTTTTTATCAGCCCCAACTGGTTGTTTGTGACTTAAGTACATTGAGTACCTTGCCTGATCGCGAACTGCGCGCGGGTTTGGCTGAGGTGATTAAGTATGGTCCCATTGCCGATGTCGCTTTCATGGAATGGTTGGAGCAAAACTTAAACGCTGTTTTGGCCAAAGAGACGGCGGCATTAGCTCATGTGGTTAAGCGGAGTTGTGAGATCAAAGCTTGGGTAGTAGGCCACGACGAAAAGGAATCAGGACTACGCGCGATATTGAATTTTGGTCATACTTTTGGTCATGCTATTGAAGCTGGAATGGGTTATGGTGTGTGGCTCCATGGAGAGGGAGTTTCGGCTGGTATGGTGATGGCCGCAGAACTTTCCCGGCGGCTGGGGCTGATAGATCCCGAATTTGTACAGCGACTGGTCACATTGATTCAGCGTGCCGGTTTACCTGCTAAAGGACCTGTAATAGATGTTGGCGACAACGCTGGCCGCTATTTAGAATTGATGCGGATTGATAAAAAGGCCGAGGCGGGTGAAATACGTTTTGTCTTGATTGATGGCCCTGGAAAGGCCGTAGTGCGAACGGCGCCAGACTCCCTGGTTCGCGAAGTCATTGATGCCTGCTGCGAATGAATATTAGTGGATGGTTAGATAACTATTTCGTCAGATCTTGTATGTTGTACGGTGAAAGGCGGCAAGGGTGATTGGGCGTGCAAATTTGTTACTCTGCGCATCTGATCCGACACAAAGCCGTGGGCGGCGTTATTTGGAGCCTTCAGCACCGACTCGGACGGAATACCAGCGCGACCGCGACCGAATTGTCCATTCCACAGCCTTCCGTAGGCTTGTCTACAAGACGCAAGTCTTTCTGAACCACGAGGGAGATCTGTTTCGGACCCGGCTGACCCATTCTTTAGAGGTCGCGCAACTCGGGCGGTCTATTGCGCGTTCGTTGCAGATCAACGAAGACTTGGTAGAGGCTATCTCTCTGGCCCATGACTTGGGGCACACCCCGTTTGGGCATGCGGGTCAAGACGCCTTGAATGGCTGCATGGCTGACTTCGGGGGCTTTGAGCACAACTTGCAGAGTTTGCGGGTGGTGGACCAACTGGAAGAGCGTTACCCAATTTACGACGGACTCAACCTCACGTTCGAAACCCGGGAGGGGATCCTCAAACACTGCTCACGTACTCATGCTTTGCAGTTGGAGGCCGTGGAGCCCAACGGTGTTGGTGCGCGCTTTCTGCGCAATGAGCGGCCGAGTTTGGAGGCGCAGTTGTGTAATCTGGCAGACGAGATTGCGTACAACGCGCACGATGTTGATGATGGTGTGCGCTCCGGGTTGATTACCTTGGCGCAGTTGCAAGAAGTACCTTTGTTTGACGCATACCGTTGGTCAGCCCAGAGGGAACATCCTGACCTCAGCTCGCCATCAATGCAACGTCGCTTGTTGTATGAGGCCATCCGGCGGATGCTCAGCGCGCAGGTGTACGACGTCATTGACACCACAAAAACCGCGCTGCAAGAGCATGCGCCGGCCCATCCCAATGAGGTGCGGAGGCTCCCGGTTCTTGTGAGCTTTGGTGGCGAGATGCGTGAACACTCCACCACACTCAAGCGATTCCTCTTCAAGCATCTCTACCGGCATCCCAGGGTGATGGAGACTACGGGCCATGCCCAAGAAATCGTGCGTGACTTGTTCGATGCATACATGGCGCGGCCTGAAGAAATGAAAGCTGCCTTTACCGCGCGGGCCTTAGAGGGCGACAGGTACGGGCGAGCTCGGGTGGTGGCCGACTTTATTGCCGGAATGACGGATCGCTTTGCGGTACGGGAACATGAGCGTCTTACAGGGCGTCGCCTGTTGCAGGAGTAGCAGCCAGTCGGGGTAATAGTGAGGTGTGAGTTGCAGTTAATTTGATGCTGCTCGCCGCTCGCGTTGCGCAATATATTCAGGTTGCGGTAGCCACTGCCGCGTGGGTCATGCTTTGCGTGCGCATGTGCATTGTCTACTGCTGCCGCCCCTTATCCGACATGAGTGTGTACCGACGGGGCGATCAGGCTCTACGGTGGGGCGCCGCGATCGCGAGATCTGTGAGTAGCTCACACCGATAAAATCCCTCCCTCTATCCCTGCGCTTCTGCGCGCGCCAATGACATACTCCGCCACCAACGCCGCAAAGGCGCTTCCCTATTCTGAATCCACAGATACCTACGTCCAGGACACTGTGCGGTGGTTGGAGAGGGCTGTCATTGGGTTGAATCTCTGTCCCTTTGCCAAGTCGGTGCATGTCAAAGGGCAAATTCATCATGTGGTGACCTTGGCTACGACTGCTGAGGATGTGCTGGCGGCGCTGCGCGAAGAACTCCAGGGGCTTGCTAACGCACCCGCTGAAGTCAGGGACACCACGTTGGTGGTTGTGCCGCATTGCTTGCACGACTTCCTGGACTTCAATGACTTTCTGGGTGATGTGGAGGACGTGGTGCACGACATGGGGTTGGAGGGTACGTTGCAGGTCGCAAGCTTTCATCCGCAGTTTCAGTTCGCGGGCACCGATGCGGACGACGTGACCAATTGCACCAACCGCGCTCCGTACCCCACGCTGCATTTGCTGCGCGAGGCCAGTATTGACCGAGCGGTTTCAGTCTTCCCCGAGGCGGAAACCATCTTCGAGCGCAACATGGAAGTGCTGGAAGAGATGGGCATGGCCGGTTGGCTGGCGCTGGACGTGGGCGCCCATGACAACGGCGGCGAGAGCATGGCAGCCGCTGTCGCCAGCGATGAAACTCCGCCAACACGAGGCCTCAGGGTATGAATAAAAAGAAGACATCTGCAGTGACGACCGGTAAGCCCGTCCGCGACCTGAGCAAACCCAAGAGCGAGAGTGCTGAGCTGCAGGAATTGCGTCCAGGCCAATCGGTAGAACTGCTCAAAGAACTGCACATCCTCACCAGGGATGGCCGTCTCAATCAGGACTCGCGCCGCAAGCTCAAGCAGGTGTACCACCTGTTCAATTTCATCGAGCCCTTGCTGACAGAGCTATCTGTGCAGGGAAATGGGCCCACGCTGGCGGACCACGGCGCGGGCAAATCCTATTTGGGATTCATCCTGTACGACCTGTATTTCAAGGCGCTGGGTCACGGGCATATCTATGGGGTGGAGACACGGGCGGAGCTGGTAGAGAAGTCGCGCGCGCTCGCGCAACGGCTTCATTTCGAGCGCATGTCGTTCCTGAATCTGTCGGTGGCTGAATCTGCCGACGCCCGGGAGTTGCCTGTCCAGATCGATGTGGTCACGGCCTTGCACGCCTGCGATACCGCTACCGACGACGCCATCGCATTTGGGCTGCAAAAGAAGGCCCAGGCCATGGTTCTGGTGCCTTGCTGCCAAGCCGAAATGGCGGCCTGCCTGCGCCAGGGCAAGGCCCTTCAGTTGGCGCGTACCCCACTTGCGGAGCTGTGGCGCCACCCGCTGCACACCCGCGAACTGGGCAGCCAAGTGACCAATGTGCTGCGCTGCCTGTACCTGGAGGCCAGCGGTTACCAAGTTACCGTAACCGAGCTGGTGGGCTGGGAGCACAGCATGAAAAACGAACTCATCATTGCGCGTTATACCGGCCAGAAAAAGCGCAGTGCGGCCGAGCGCTTGCGGGCGCTCCTTGCGGAATTTGGTTTGGAGAAAGTCATGGGCGCACGCTTTGGCGTGGATGCGGTGACAGGCCTGGAAAGCAATCCGGCCTCCCTCTGACAGCACCCATACAGCGAGCCCGCCCGGTTCTGCAGCAGGCGGGTGCTTTCCTTGGGCAAGTGTGGATGCTGTGTGTTGCCACATCCCATTCAAATAAGGGACAGGTCTATGATCGCAGGCATCCTATTTCTGACTCAAAACCATGGCTCGCCTGCCACGCCTGACCCTGCCAGGTCATCTGCACCACGTCATCCTGAGGGGTAACAACCGCCAACCCATCTTCCACGGCGCTGAAGATTTCGAGGCACTGCTGACGCTGTTGAAAGACGGCGCAGCCAAAGAGACAGTGGCGGTTCACGCCTATGTGCTGATGGACAACCATTTCCACTTGCTCGTCACTCCGACGACGCAAGACGGCCTGCCCCGGATGATGCAGGCGATGGGCCGGCGGTATGTGCAGTATTTCAATCGCCGACACGCCCGCACGGGCACCCTCTGGGAGGGGCGGTACCGGTCCACCGTATTGCAGCCGGAACGGTATTTGCTGGCATGCATGGTGTATCTGGATCTCAACCCTGTGCGGGCCGGGTTGATGCAGCAACCTGCGGACTACGCCTGGTCCAGCCATGCGCACTGGGTGGGCTTGCGAAACGACCGGTGGTTGGCACCACATGCGCTGTACTGGGCTTTGGGCAACACCCCGTTTGCGCGGGAGGCGGCGTACGCAGCGCTGGTTCAGGCTGGTTTGGGGGTGGCGATGCAAACGTCTCTGACCGATTCGGCACTCAGCGGGTGGGCATTGGGTGATGCGGAGTTCCTGGAGGGGCTTCAGCAGCAAACGCCGCGCCGTGTCTCCCGGGGGGCGCCTGGCAGGCCACGAAGTATCAAAAACATAGCGAAAGAAGGTTGATGCGAGAGTGTTACATGGCTTGCTTGCTATTATTTTTAATATGTCCCCAATAATTTCCCTGCGGTGCATGGATTTTCTTAAATAAGTATCTGACCCCATTTAATTTGCTTGCCAACATATGCTGCAATGCACTAATCTCGGCTCCCCTGCGAAAAATATAGGAGTGCGCCATGACCACGGCTGCCGAGATCCAGCATCTGCAACAACACGGTTTGTATTCATCGGGTAACGAACACGACGCCTGCGGCCTCGGTTTTGTGGCCCACATCAAGGGCATCAAGCGCCACGACATCGTGACGCAGGCCCTGAAGATTCTGGAAAACATCGACCACCGTGGTGCGGTGGGTGCTGACCCGCTGATGGGCGACGGCGCCGGCATCCTGATCCAGATCCCTGACGCGCTGTACCGGGAAGAAATGGCCAAGCAAGGCGTGACCTTGCCGGCGGCTGGCGAATACGGCGTGGGCATGATCTTCCTGCCCAAGGAGCACGCTTCCCGCTTGGCCTGCGAGCAGGAGATGGAGCGCGCCATCAAGGCCGAAGGCCAGGTGTTGCTGGGCTGGCGCGATGTGCCGGTGAATGTGGACATGCCCATGTCCCCCACCGTGCGTAAGAAGGAGCCCATCCTGCGCCAGGTCTTCATCGGCCGTGGCAACGACGTGATCGTGCAGGACGCGCTGGAGCGCAAGCTGTACGTGATCCGCAAGACGGCCAGTGCCAACATCCAGGCCCTCAAGCTCAAGCACAGCAAGGAATACTACGTTCCGTCCATGTCCAGCCGCACGGTGGTGTACAAGGGCCTGCTGCTGGCCGACCAGGTGGGCGTGTACTACAAGGATCTGTCGGACGAGCGCTGCGTCTCGGCCATCGGCCTGGTGCACCAGCGTTTCTCCACCAACACCTTCCCCGAGTGGCCGCTGGCTCACCCCTACCGCTACGTGGCGCACAACGGTGAAATCAACACCGTCAAGGGCAACTACAACTGGATGAAGGCCCGCGAAGGCGTGATGGCATCGCCCGTGCTCGCGGCCGACCTGCAAAAGCTCTACCCGATCAGCTTTGCCGACCAGTCCGACACCGCCACGTTCGACAACTGCCTGGAACTGCTGACCATGGCCGGCTACCCCATCAGCCAGGCCGTGATGATGATGATCCCCGAGCCCTGGGAGCAGCACACCACGATGGACGAGCGCC
>ERZ778025.572-NODE-572-length-58800-cov-14.718904_pt1 | contig 58800 bp, 42 predicted proteins | sample MGYA00375755_ERZ778025 | MGnify/ENA primary metagenome ERZ778025 (study PRJEB29350, sample SAMN05389825) | bioreactor metagenome | isolation source: Thiocyanate bioreactor | place: South Africa: University of Cape Town | collected 2014-03-17 ... | reverse complement strand
CGCCCAGGACGCTACGGAAGGGTGCGACTGATCCGATCAATCCTTTGGCCCGCGGCCAGGCCCTAAGCGGCCCGGGCCACCCCGCCCGGGTGCCCCAAAAAGGGGGCAGCCAGGATGTCAGCTTCCTGACTCCCTGGATTCGCGTGATTTGGGGCACCCGGCTGGGGGGCGGGCGGGGATGCGATGGCTGGAGGGAGGGCGGCATGTGGCGTGCGTGAAGCGCGGTGCATGCATCCGATGTCGTTTCTCCAGAAGCGGAGTCATCTCTGTGCGGTGGCGCGGGGGAGGGAGATGTTCGAGGGCGTTGCGGACATGACGCCGGCTCGATTCGATATTCTCTATCTGCTTCACGAGGAGATGGTCGACGTCGTGAGTCGCGTGCGGTCGAACACCATCGAGCAGGCGCGGGTCAGGCGATTGCTTGGGTTGAGTCGGCAGACCGTTTGGAAGATGGTGGAGCGGCTCGTCGAGCTCGGGCTCGTCACGAAGAAGAAGGACAGCTACGGCGCCGACCGGCGCAGGAACATCCTGTCGCTGACCGCCGAGGGGATTCGGCGCATCCGTCAGGCGTTCGGCGTCGCGTTCAGCGAGAGGATGCCGCTGCCACGCGATGCGCCCGCCGCCGAGGATGTGCCGCGCTACTGGAGACGGCCCGAGCTCGCTGACGTTCGACGCGGGCGCGCCGGCGAGGTGATCCTGCCGGAGAAGGTCGGACGCGAGGTGGCGAAGATCTACACGTCGTTCGCCTGGAACCGCGCTGGCAAGACGCGGCGTCAGAAGCGGCGTCGGTATCTCGATGACCTCGACCGGATGATGCACTTCGCGAGAGACCTCGCAGACGCGCTCGGGGACAGTGCTGCGATGATCTATCCCATCTTGGAACGCGATCATTGACGCGGTCGCGCGTGCGGGAACGACCGCATCTACTTCGCTCGTCCTTGGTTGCGACGATCGTCATGACCTCCGGCGGCGTGCTGGTCCCGGGCGGGTGGTGGTAGAGGCGTGCTGCCGCCGCCGAGGAGCGGGAGCGCATGGTGCAGTGCAGTGGGAGCGCTTGTCGAGGGACGCACTGTGACGCCGTTGCTCGGTTCAAGGGGGCGATGCGAGCGGGGGAGCGCGTACTCAAAGCGCTCGCCGGTGGCGTCGCAGCCGGTGAGCGTTCCGACGGCGCAGTCGACGACGGACATCGGGGCCGCCACGCGGGCGCACGCGGGCGCACGCGGGCGACGCCGTGTTCGGGAAGCTCATCGAGAAGAACGATTGCTCGGGGATCTGGTGAGTGGAGCAGCGACGCGATTGCCGATGTGCAACGCAATTCGCGTGCTGGGAGGGGCGTCGTGAGAGGCGGCGCGCTGTCGCTTTCGGGGGCTGCGAGGGCCGTGCTAGCTCGTATTTGCCATGGCGGGCGAGCATACCGGGATTACGGGCTACGATAGCTTCCACTTCGTCGTCGAGAACCTCGAGCGGAGTCGCAAGTTCTACACGGAGCGCTTCGACTTCAAGGAGGTCGCGCGCGCAGGCGACGAGCTCGTGTCGCGCGGCGGCCAGCAAGCGACCGTGTTCGGCGCCGGCGATGTCCGCGTCTGCGTGTCGACACCGCTGCGCCAGCAGTCGAAGGCCGCGCGCTTCCTGAAGAGGCATCCGGCGGGCGTCATGAGCCTCAGCTTTCGGGTGGAGGACCTCGACGCGACGATGGCGTTCCTCGAGAAGCGCGGAGGCACCTTTCTCGCCGACCCAGTCGAGGACGAGGACCGATCCGGTGGAACGTATCGCGGTGTCGAGATCGCCACCCCGCTCGGGGATCTCGCGTTCCGTTTCGTCGAGCGGCGTGGGTACAAGCCGTTCGCGCCCGGCTTCGTCGACGTTGGTGCCGGTCATGCGTCGAATCCGGTCAACATGTACGGCATTCGCCAGATCGATCACGTCACCTCGAACGGCCTGACGATGCAGCCGATCATCGGGTGGTATCGCGAGGTGCTCGGGATGGAGCCGTTCTGGGACATCAGCTTCCACACCCAGGACGTCGCGGAGCAGCGCGCATCTGGGTCGGGCCTGCGCTCGATCGTGATGTGGGATCCGAAGAGTGGTGTGAAGTTCGCGACGAACGAGCCGCTTCGCCCTCACTTTCGCGACTCACAGATCGCGAAGTTCGTCGATGACAACGGTGGCCCCGGCGTGCAGCACATCGCTTTCGCGGTCGACAACATCGTGTGGTCGGTCGAGGAGCTGAAGCGCCGCGGTGTCGACTTCATGGAGACCCCGAAGGCCTACTACCTCGCGCTCCCCGAGCGCCTCGCCGCGCTCGGCATCACGAACGTGAAAGAGGAGATCGCCGAGCTCGAGCGCCTCCAGATCCTCGTCGATGGCGCGCAGCAGAAGTACATGCTCCAGATCTTCCTTCGCGAGGCCGCCGCGATGTACGACGAAGTCCGTGCCGGTCCGTTCTTCTACGAGGTGATCCAGCGTTGCGGTGACGAGGGCTTCGGCTACGGCAACTTCCGGGCACTCTTCGAGAGCATCGAGCGGTTTCAGAAGACCGGAGTCGCCGGGAAGCCGCGCGTGTGAGCGATGGTCGAGCTCTGCGCCGCCGAGAGGTTGGCATCGGCGTCGACGGCGCGCTCCGCGGGAGGAGCGGGCGCGTCTGGAAGACCGGACGCGCCTGCTACCGCCGTGGGACTGACGTGACACATGACACCTGGCGTTCGCGGAGGGCGAGCGCGTAAGCTGTCCCTCCGGAAGCGAAGCGGCGATGGCCGCCTTCGCTCGATCGAACCCCATCGAGATCGATGACTCGCGCCGCCTTCCTCGTTGCCGTGCTCGCCGTTGCTCCCTCGCTCCCGGAGGGGTGCGCCAAGGCCCTTGGCAAGGGCAAGGCATCTCAGCCAGCCGCATCGGCGGACGCGTCGACGCCGTCCGTCCCCGTCGCGACGGCGACTGCGACCGCGGCCGCGACTGGAACGGCGACCGCAACCGCGACCGCGGTGGCGACTCCGACCGCGCCGCCGGTCTGGGCTCCTCCGGACACGGGCGGCCCACTCCCGACGCCTCCTCCTCCGGCGCCCTCCGTCAGCCCGGACGCGGTGAAGGCGCGCGCGCTCGCGGATGCGGGCGAGCACAAGAAGGTCCGCACGCTCCTCGAGAAGAAGGTGAAGGCGGGCAAGGGAACGGACGACGAGGCCACTGTCCTCATGGAGTCTTGCATCGCGCTGCGCGACAAGGCGTGCATCGACACCGTCAAGGCAAAGCACCCGGCTGTCGAATAGGGCACGTGCAACGCCGCACGGCGCCGGCGGCTCTCCCACACGGCGTGTGACGGTCGTCGGCGTGGTCATCGGTCGCGACGAGCGGCCTCGAACAGGTGACGAGCAGCGCTGCGCAGCCGGCGTGGCTGCGTGTGATGGTCGTCGGCGTGGTCATCGGTCGCAACGAGCGGACTCGAAGAGGGCACGAGCAGCGCGGCACGGAGGACGTGGCTCGTCGCCACTGCGTGTAATCGTCGTCGGCGTGGTCGTCGGTCGCACGAGCGGGAACGATGCTGCGCCGCGTTTGCGCATCCTCTTGCACCGACGTGCTCCGCAGAGGAAGCCCCAACGATCCGAGAAGAGGCCCCAACGATCCGAGGAAGAAGAGGAACCCTGACCGTCCGCGACGTGTGGCCCAGTCATCCGCGGTGGAGCCCCACGACCCGCAGGGGTGGATGCTCGTTCTGCGTCGCATCCGGTCGCATCGACTCGACGAGCGCCGGAGGCGCACCACCGCGGTTCGACCCCCAAAATCGTCCCGCAAGCTGGGCTTCGGTCAATGCGGTTCACCACTTGCACCGAGGGGCCGCACGATGTCCCGCCCCCACGCAGAACGCTCATGGAAAGACGTCCGCCCCATCGCGACGTCGTGCTGCATCGTGCTTGCGGTCCTGCTCGCTGCATGTGGCGGCAGCACCCGTCGCGCGTCGACGCCACACGGCAAGACGACGATCACCGGCGCGACCATGGCCCCGCGCGTCGAGCGGCTCGTCGTGGCGGACCGTGGCTCCGTATCGATGGTCGCGCGAGGCGGATGCGTGGCGACGGTGAAGACCGCGGAGAGTGAAGGGGGCACATACGACGAGCTTGGTGTCCGATGCCCGAAGCCGGAGCGTATCAAGGGATGGTTCGAAGGCGCGGAGCGCGTTATCGCGACCCTCGCGCTAGAGCCTGTGCGCGAGGAGCTGGAGGACGTCGAGGACACGAAGCTGCCGCTTGCCAAGCTCCTCACCACGTCAGGCAAGACGCTCCGGGTCGTGAGGACGGACGACATCGAGCGGCTCGCCGCCGAGGTCCGCGCCTTGGCGACGGAGCTCGCCGCGGCCGAAGCGGTCTCTCCCGGTCCCGCATCCGCGGAGGGCTGGGAGATGTTGCACGTCCAGGGGCCCGCGCATGTCCTGCTCGCCGGCACTCCGGCTCACGGGGTCCTCGAGGCGCGCATGTCCACGAACGGGCAGTACATGTGCGAGTTCATCACGAACGTCGGCGACGGGCCGATGCGCGTGACGAAGAGCGGGTGGCTCTCGCCGAAGACCGCGAGCCACGCGATCGACGAGGTGCTCGGACCGTTCGACGCGATCGCCGCGAACGAGAAACCGCAGTCGACCTTCGCCGCCGGGATGAAAAGCGGAACGGAACAGAAGTCCAGCGCAGTCTCCACTGCCTCGGTGTTCGAGCTCTTCTCACAAGTGCAGGACGCGCTCGGTGACGCGTGCCTGCCGGAGCTCGAGCCGCCCCCGACGACGCCGATCGGTCTCTAAGCGGGAGCGCGCCGTATCGACGGCGACCGCGCACGACGCGCCGTTCGTCGACGCGAGCGCGCGCGTCAGCGAGACGCTACGCACGTAGCCGGCGGGGTCCGTCACGGACTGACGTTCAGCGGAGCGTCGCCAGATCGAGCCAACGCCCCTCGGCGCTCGGCCGGAACGCGGCCGCGCGGGTGCTCGCGACCGCAATGTGGTCCTCGTGCCAGAGCGGGATGAGGAGCGCCCGATCGCGGACGAGCCGCTCGAGCGACGCGTAGATCGCGCGGCGTGCCTCCGGGGCGCGCTCCTCCGCACCGTTGTCGAGCAGACGATCAAGGTCCGCGTCGCGCACACGCCCGCGATTCACCCCGGCGGGGGGGACCGACGACGAATGAAGGAACACCCGAAGGACGTTGGGCTCCGTCACCTCCGGCATCTGCAGCGTTGCGAGCTCGAAGTCGCCGGCGCCCAGGCGCGCGATCATCGTCCCGAGCTCGAGAGGAATCACCTCGAGGAAGACGCCGATGCCGGAGAGGTCCTGCGCGATCTGGCGCGCGATTGTCCCGCGGAGGCGATCGGTCGACGTGAGGAGCGTGAGGCGGAGCGGCAACACCCCCGCCTCTGCGAGCGCGCGCTGCGCGGCCGCCGGATCATGCGCGAGCGGCTCGGCATCGGTATGCGCCCAGTGCGTCGGGGGTAGCAGTGTGCTCGCAGCCGAGGCGTGGCCCGCGAGGAGAGTCTTCGCGATCCGCGCGCGATCGATCGCGAGCGCGATCGCCTTCCGGACACGGACGTCCGCCAGCGGTCCTCGATCGGTGCGGGCGAGCATGTACGTCAGGTTCGCGCCCGGCCGCGTCGACACTTCGAGCCCGGGAGCATCGGCGAGCGCGGGCAACAGCGTGGGCGAGAATCCGTTGACGACGAGGTCAGCGCGTCCAGCGTGCATCCGGAGCGCGCGTGCGTTCTCGTCGTGTACGGTGCGGATCGTCACGGAGTGAGCTGGAGACGGGAGCGCGCCGCTCTTCGCCGGCACGAGCCCGATCGCGCCCGGCTCGCGTGATGCGACGACGAACGGCCCGAGCCCGTCGAGGCTGCCGTCCGGACGCGGCGGCGACGCGGCCTCGTCTGCGCGCAGGATCGGCAGCTCGAGATCGGTGAGGAGCGTCGCGTGAGCACGCTGGAGCGTGATGACGACCTCGTGATCGCCGCGAGCAGTCGTCTCACCGATCGCGTCGACGACGCGCGCGTGGCGGGAGCCGACCTCCGGTGACTTGAACGCGCGGATCGTCGCGACCACGTCGCGTGCATCGAAGCTGGCTCCGGAGTGGAAGCGGACGTCGTCGCGGAGCTCGACGACGAGCGTGCGTTCGTCGCTCCATCTCCACGCGCGCGCGAGGTACGGAACCGGCTCGAGCGTGCTCGGATCGAGCCGCACGAGCCCGGCATGGACGAGGCGGCTCGCGCGGAGCGCGACGGCGTCCGTCGCGTGACGCGGATCGAGCGTCTCGGCGTCCGTCGGGACGAGCAGCTCGATCGGCCGCTCCCCGCCGTCCTTCGCGCGGCTGCTGGGCGTGCAGGCGGCGCCGAAGAGCGACGCGCCGACCGCGAGCAGAGCCGTCATCCGTGCTGCGCGCAGGACCACGAATCACGACTACTAACAGAGGCCGCGAAATCGGACGAATCGAAAGAAGGCCGCCGGCGTTTCACGTCCGGGCGCGCTTCCCTGGCCGGCGCCCGGTGTCCGCGCGGCTTGTGGTCTCCGACGACCCCGGAGTAAGAACCTCGTCGATGAAGCGCGCAGTTCGACGTCTCGCCCTTTCGCTGGCCGCCTCGGTCGTCGTCCTCTCGGGGTCGGGAGGGAGCGCGCAATCCCAGACCACGGCGAACGCGAACGCGAACACGAACCCGAACGGGATTGCAGGTGGGAGCACGTCGGGGCGCGCCCCGGAGATCGAGGCCGCCGTCCGGGCGCTCGTGCGTGACCGCGCCTTGAAGGACGCGCAGATCGGCGTCGTCGTCATGGACGCCGAGAACGGCGACATCCTCGCCCAGGCGGGCGAGCACACGGTCCTGAACCCGGCGTCGAATGCCAAGCTCTACACCGCCGCGGCCGCGCTTGCGATGTTGAAGGCGACGCACAGGTACCAGACCACGCTGAGCGGCTCGGTGAAGAGCGGCGGCGTCTCGAACCTCGTGCTCCGGGGGCACGGCGATCCGTCGCTGCGCTCGCGCGATCTCTGGCAGATGGTGGCAGAGCTCAAGGCGTACGGCGTGCGGCGGATCGAGGGCGACATCTTCGTCGACCAGAAGTTCTTCGACGAGCAGACGACGCCGCCAGCGTTCGAGCAGCAGCCGAACGAGTGGGCCGCCTTCCGCGCCCCGGTGAGCGCCGTCGCGTTGAACGGCAACACGGTGACGCTCGCGGTCCGCCCGACCTCCACCGATCAACCCGCGGTCTCGTGGTTCGATCCGCCGGGGTTCGTGGATGTGGACGGCTCGGTGAAGACGGGCGACGACGGCGCCGACTCCGTCATCCTCGCGCTCTCGCCGAACGGCAAGCGCCTCTCGGCGAAGCTCGCGGGCACCGTCGGAGCCGACGCGAAGCTCGTGCGCTACACGCGCCGTGTCGACGATCCGCGACTCCTCGCAGGCTACGCGCTCAAGGCGATCCTCGAGGAGCAAGGGCTGAAGGTCGCCGGCGACGTGAAGCTCGGCAGCGGCGGCGAAAAGGTCAGCGTGATCGCGCGCCACGAGTCCGAGCCGCTCTCGGCGCTGCTCTATCCCGTCGGTAAGAATAGCGACAACTTCTACGCGGAGATGGTCTTCAAGTCGATCGCCGCCGAAGGGAAGGCGCGTCCGGCGAAGAGCCAGGAGTCCGCCGAGATGGTCAGCGCCTGGCTGATGAAGAACGATCTCGGAGACGCGGGGGTCGTCATCAAGAACGGCTCCGGCCTCTTCGACTCGAACCGCACGACCGCGTTCAGTACCGCCAAGCTCCTACGACACTGCTGGCAGGACTCCTCGGTGAAAAACGAGTTCGTCGCGCAGCTCGCGATCGGCGGTGTCGACGGTACGCTCCACAAGCGCTTCCGCGACACGCGCGCCCGCCGCGCCATCCGCGCGAAGACGGGCACGCTCGACGACGCGATCGCCCTCTCGGGCTACGTGCTCGGCCCGTCCGGGAAGAACACGATCGCCTTCTCGATCCTCTTCAATCGCGTCGCCGGACACGCCGCGTCGGCACGCATGGCGGCGGACAAGCTCGTGCAGCTGATCTACGAGCGTCAGTGGAAGCAGTGACCCTCGTAGGGTAGGGCGCTCGATCTCGAGCCCTCGCTCGCGCGCTCCTCAGTAGCCGGGCGGGAGGACGAAGTCGTTCAGCGGAGTCGCGTCGCGGCAGTCATCGGTGCTGCCGGTATCGTCGTCCTTCTGGACGCACCGCTTGATCGGCCCGTCGAGGTAGCTCATGTAGAGGTCGTGGTAGCCCGGAAGGACGAACCCACGATCGGGCCGGTACGTGCCCCACGAGTTCTTGATCCGGATGAACTCGATCTTCGCCGAGGATGAGAGCGCCGCCTGGAGGGCCTCGGAGCGCGTCTCGTTGACGCCCGCCTCGAGCGTGCCGAAGCCGGGCACGTCGTTGATCTGGTAGTCCTCGACCACGACCATGTGCCCGCCCTGACGGCCCGGCGTCGTCGGCGGAGCGGTGAAGCGGCCCTGCGAGTCGAGCGCGTTGAAGTCGACGTACCAGGACATGATGACGGGCTGCTTGTCGTGCATTGCCCGCTGGAGGCGCGCGAGCATCGTGCGGCGCGACGACGGCGCGTACGGGTAGCTGGCCATCTGCCACGCGAAGCGGCCGGTGCGGTAGGTGCTCCACGACGACGAGCGCGTACCGATCGCGTCCTGGAGCGTGGCCGTCACGGGCTCCTTCGTGTCGGGATCGCGGAGGCGCACCTTGATGTCGCTCGCGCGCTTGATCGACGTGAAGCGGGTGCTGACCGTGCTCTTGTCGAGCGTGCGCGTGACGCTCATGCCGAAGACGCGATTGAGCTGCGTGACGACGTTCGGTGCCAGCTCGAACGCCTTGTCGAGCTCCTTGCGGACGAGCAGGCGGTCACGGCGCGCTTCCGGGGTGGAGAGCGCGCCCGTCTTGAGCGATGCGTTCATCTTCGCGAGCGCCGCGCTCTGGCGCAGCGACATCTCGGCGGCTGCCTCCGACGGGATGAAGGAGCCCTCGTTCATGATGCCGTAGCGAGCGATGATCTCCGCGGCGGTGGCGTACCAGCCGCCCGTCTGGATCTCGTCCGAGGCGGCGCCGTTCGCGATCTGATCGAACCAGTGCCAGTAGGTCCAGTACGACTCGCTCATGTTCAGCTCGGTCGCGCCGGGGACCTGCTTCGCCAGCGACTCCGCCCAGCTCGCGGTCGCGTACAGCCAGCAGTTGCCGATCGACTGGCGCTTCACCCGCGAGTTGTCGATGTCGACGATCGCGTCGTCGGTCGCTTCGACCTCCTCGTCCTCGGAGTCCGCATCCGCGGCGAGCGAGCAGCCGGCGACGAAGATGGATCCCGTGGCAAGGAGAGCAGCGAGGAGCGAGCGACGAGCCAGTTCGAATCGCATGGAAGGATCTTCCTCTTGGCAGAAGGACGCATGCCGATGGAGCACGCCACGCGCGCGTGGCTCGATGAGCGACGCGGCGGGCGGCAGGAGTCAGGTGTCTCCGCTGGGCGCGGCGTCTGCTCGGCGGGAGAGCCGAGCGACGACCGGAAAGGCTAGGAAAGGGAAGGGGGGAGGAGCGCCCGCCGCGGAGACGAGGGCGGTCTAGCATACAGATCCGCACATGCAATGTGAGTGTGCGTTTCTAGTCTGCTGACGAGAGCGGGGATCCCCATAAGCAAGAAAGCATTCAGGAAAGCGCTCGATGGCAAATCACCACGCCGCGAGGAGAGGCGACGCCGGGGAGCGATGGGCTTCTACGTCAGGGGATGTGCGCTCCTTCCCATCTTTTCGTTCTGCGCGGTGCGAGCGGAGACGGCTCGCGCGCCCCGGTGATACTTTCGTCGACCCCATGGACCCGAAGCGAAAGCTCAAGGGCATGCTCGCCCGCATCTTCTCGGACGCCGTCGCGGAGGAGTCGGAACGCGAGGAGCTGAAGGCCTATCTGGCGTCGAGCGCTCTCGCCGACTCGGAGATCAAGGAGGTCTTCGAGGACTTCGTCCAGACGACCTGGAAGATCACGATCGCCGACGGCGTCGTGTCGGATCGCGAGAAGCAGCGCCTGCGCGAGATCGTGAGCGTCCTCCCGCTCGAGAAGAGCGTGCTGCCCGCGGAGTGGGCGGCGATCGTCGACGACACACACGGAAGCTGACGCGCAGATCGAGGGCTCGACCGTCGAGGCGATGATCGCGAGGTCGGTCTCGCGTGGCGGGTAAGGAGTGCTGTCGACGTCGCCGGATCGCGCGTCGGAAAACGAGCTGGCCACGAAGGCGCACGATCCGAGGATCGTCGCGGCCAACGCGGCCAGCCGAGTGTCGAGCGTCTTACTGACGGCGCAGGATCATGTACCAGGCATCCCAGCTCGTGCCCGTCGGGGGCGTGAGGGTGATCGTCGTCTCGATCGAGGCGGCGAGCGCGAAGCGCAGGTAGCTCGCGCCGCCTCCTCGGGCGAGATTGAGCGATACCGGGACGTCACGCGTGAGCGCCGGCGTCTGGAGCGGGAAGCCGCCGAGCCCGCCGTAGACGGAGCGAAAGCTCCAGCTGGAGGTCCGATACGGCAGCGTCGCAATGTCCAGGTTCGCGATCGCCGTGTCGTCGATGTAGACGGCGGCGAGGAAGTCGCGCATCCAGAGGCTCGCGCCGCCTCCGATCCGCTCGTTCAGGTTGGTGAGACCGGTCGTCGATGCGTTCGCGAGCTGGTAGAGGAAGGTCGCCTCCGCAGCCGAGCTCCCGGCGGCGATGCGATCTGCGGAGTAGCGCACGAAGCTCCACGCCAGGCCTCGCTGGCCGACGTCCGCCGTCGTTCCGTCGACGAAGCCAACGCGTGCCGGCACCTTCATCCACTCGCGCAGTCGGGTGAATAGCGGGGTCTCGTAGCTGTTGAAGGCATTGACCCGTGTCGAGGCGTTGGGCCCCGTCGTCAGGTCCGTGAGGAGGATGTTCATCCCCGGAGCGAGCCCGACGCTTGCTCCGTAGAAGGCGCGCTCCTCGGCGATGCCGGCCAGTCCCTCGTCGAGCCAGCTCTCTTCGAACGGCCACCCCGCGCTCATGCGCCGCGAGTCGATGATCAGATGGCCGAGCTCGTGCGCAATCGGATTGAGGGTCGTGGTCTCCACGGCGCTGACAGTGCGGACGACGGGGCCGCTCGTCGCCGTCGGGTCGGCCGCCATGACGTAGATGATCTCGCCATGGTTGCTGGTGGGGCATTCGACCTGGCTCGACAGATCGCGCGGGCGGTACTGCGCCCATGCGCTGGCTGCATTGTCGGTGACGTGCGCGTTGACTGCAGCGGTGAAGAACAGGACCACGCGCCCGTTGCCGTCGACGTCCGTGGGGGCACCGAAGACGCCGCTGACGGAGGGGTAGATCACGTTGTCGAACTTCGAGCCGAGCGTCTCGTACTGGGGCGTGGTCAGGCCGCCGGGCGGATTGGCGTTGTCCGTGACGATGATCGCGTGCGTTCCGACGTACCTCACGGTCCCGGTTCGCGCGGTTCCCGAAGCACACTGGGTACCGAGCTCGCCGTTGAGTGACCAGGTAGCGCCCACGACGGGCACGCCGGTCGGGATGCGCGACGTGGGCGAGACAGGCGTCCCCGAGCCCGTGGTTCCAAGGCGTGAAACGACCTCCGCCGTATGCGCCGTGCGCGAAGCCGTGTGCGTGTCCACGACCGCGGCGGGCGTCGAGGTCGTGCCCGTGAGCGTGGCGAGGTTGTTCGCGACCACCGTGAGTGGATACGAGGCCCCCTGCGTGAGGTTCATCGGGATCAGCACGTACTCGGCCGTCGAGCCGCTCGGGTTCTCGATGCACACGCTCGACCTCGTATTCGGTCGGGCCATGATGGTGCCGCCCACCGCGAGGCTCTCGCAGGCAGAGCACGAGACACCGTCACCGTTCAGGCCCGCATTGCAGGCGCAGCTGAAGCTCCCAGCGGTGTTGGTGCAGGCAGCGTCGGCATGGCAGTCGTCCGTGCCGGTCGCGCACTCGTCGATGTCCGTGCATCCCGTCTCGCCGGTGCCGGAGTAGCCGCTCGGGCACGCACTGCAGGTGAAGCCGCCCGGCGTGTTCGTGCAGGTGGTGAGCGCGTCGCAGCCGTAGCCGGTTGCGCACTCGTCGATGTCGATGCATCCGGAGGCGCCGGAGCCTGAGTAGCCGCTCGGGCACGCGCCGCAGGTGAAGCTGCCGGCTGTGTTCGTGCAAGTCGTGAGGGCGTCGCAGCCGCCGTTGCCGGTCGCGCACTCGTCGATGTCGATGCATCCGGAGGCGCCGCCGCCGGTGTAGCCGCTCGGGCATGCACCGCAGGTGAAGCCGCCGGGCGTGTTCGTGCAGGTGGTGAGGGCGTCGCAGCCGCCGTTGCCGGTTGCGCACTCGTCGATGTCCATGCAGCCCGTTGCGCCGGTGCCGGAGTAGCCGCTCGGGCAGTGACCGCAGATGAAGCCGCCGGGTGTGTTCGTGCAGGTGGTGAGCGCGTCGCAGCCGCCGTTGTTCGACGTGCATTCGTCGACGTCCGTGCATCCCGAGGCGCCGGTGCCGGTGTGGCCGCTCGGGCAAGCGCCACAGGTAAAGCCGCCGGGGGTATTGGTGCAGGTGGTGAGCGCATCGCAACCGCCGTTGTTGGTCGCGCACTCGTTGATGTCCATGCATCCCGAGGCGCCGGTGCCGGAGTAGCCGCTCGGGCACGCGCCGCAGGTGAAGCTGCCGGCCGTGTTCGTGCAGGTCGTGAGCGCATCACAGCCGCCGTTCGCGCTCACGCACTCGTCGATGTCGATGCAGCCCGTCGCGCCCGTGCCGAGGTAGCCGCTCGGGCATGCTCCGCAGAAGAAGCTGCCGGCGATGTTCGTGCAGGTGGTGAGCGAATCGCAACCGCCGTTGTTGGTCGCGCACTCGTTGATGTCCATGCATCCCGAGGCGCCGGTGCCGGAGTAGCCGCTCGGGCACGCGCCGCAGGTGAAGCTGCCGGCCGTGTTCGTGCAGGTCGTGAGCGCATCACAGCCGCCGTTCGCGCTCACGCACTCGTCGATGTCGATGCAGCCCGTCGCGCCCGTGCCGAGGTAGCCGCTCGGGCATGCTCCGCAGGTGAAGCTGCCGAGAGTGTTCGTGCAGGTCGTGAGCGCGTCGCAGCCGCCGTTGGCGGTCCCGCACTCGTCGATGTCCGAGCATCCGGTCGCGCCGCCGCCGGAGTAGCCGCTCGGGCATGCGCCGCAGGTGAAGCTGCCGGCCGTGTTCGTGCAGGTCGTCAGCGCATCGCAGCCGCCGTTGCCGGTCGCGCATTCGTCGATGTCCGTACAGCCTGTCGAGCCGGTGCCCGCGAAGCCGCTCGGGCAATGGCCGCACGTGAAGCCTCCCACGGTGTTGATGCACGTCGTTAGCACGTCGCAGCCGCCGTTGTTGGTCGCGCACTCGTCGACGTCGACGCAGCCCGTCTCGCCGTTGCCCGTGTACCCGCTCGGGCAAGCGCCGCAGGTGAAGCCGCCGACCGTGTTCGTGCACGTCGTTCGCGCGTCGCAGCCGCCGTTGTTGGTCGCGCACTCGTCGACATCGACGCATCCGCTCGCGCCGGTGCCCGCGAAGCCGCTCGGGCACGCGCCACAGGCGAAGCTGCCAGCCGTGTTTGTGCATGTCGCGAGCACGTCGCAGCCGCCGTTGTTGGCCGCGCACTCGTCGACGTCGTCGCATCCCGTCGCGCCGGTGCCCGTGAAGCCGCTCGGGCAAGCGCCACAGGTGAAGCCGCCGGGGGTGTTCACGCATGTCGTGAGCACGTCGCATCCGCCGTTGGCGGTCCCGCACTCGTTGATGTCCACGCATCCCGTCGAGCCGTTGCCGATGTAGCCGCTCGGGCAAGCGCCGCAGGTGAAGCTTCCGGCCGTGTTCGTGCAGGTGGTGAGCGCGTCACAGCCGCCGTTGCTCGTCGCGCACTCGTCGATGTCCGTGCAGCCGGTCGCGCCGCCGCCGGTGTACCCGCTCGGGCAGGAGCCGCAGGTGAAGCCGCCGGGCGTGTTCGTGCACTCTGCGACGGGATCGCAGCCGCCGTTGCTCGTCGCGCACTCGTCGATGTCCGTGCAGCCGGTCTTCCCGGTGCCCGCGTACCCGCTCGGGCAATGACCGCAGGTGAAGCCGCCGGCCGTGTTGAGGCACGTCGTTCGCGCGTCGCAGCCGCCGTTGTCGACCGCGCACTCGTCGATGTCGCGACAGCCCGTGGTGCCGGTCCCCGTGTAGCCCTTCGGGCACGCACCGCAGGTGAAGCCGCCCGGCGTGTTCGTACAGGTGGTGAGCGCATCGCAGCCGCCATGGTTCTGCGCGCATTCATCGATGTCGGCGCATTCGGCGCCGCGCGCCTCGAAGCCGGGCGTGCAGGAGAGGTCGAAGCGCCCACCCTCCGGGAGCACCAGCGCATGAGGAGGCTTCGCTTCATTGTCCCCCGGCCGCATGGTGAGCTCGCTCTTGTTGCTCACCTTTTGCGAGCAGCTCGCCATGCCCGCTACGACGAGGAGCAGCGCGCCGAGAACCTTCGCACCCTGGGAATCAGGCGTGGTCGCTCGTCGATGACTGCGCGTTCTCGATAGACCTGTCCACATTCGGTGGGTGAACGGCCAGCGCGCGCCGCGCTGAAGGCCTGGCGTCGAGAAATGTGTCTTTGCCTCGCCGCCCGAGCGCCTCCACATTTCGCGCGCGCTGCCGTCCGACCTCATGCATCGCGCCGATGACGGCTCGGCTGGCGGCCGGTCATTCGATCCCTGTGGCGCGTTGACGACGTGGCCGGCGCTCGGCGGTTTTCCTCGCGAGCTTGACGCGATGGGCGTGGTTCCTAGGACGATCCTATGATCCCGCCGAGCGACGAGGGCCCCGAAACCCAACCGGAGCCGTCGAACGACGCGCTTCTCCAGCGGACGCGCGAGCGTCTGAAGCGTCTGCTCGCGCACGACCCCGAGCTTGCAGTCTCGCAGCCCGACGCTGAGGCCGTCGCGGCGATCCACGCATCTGCCACCACGATCGAGACCGTAGCAAAGGCGTTCGAGCTCTACGCCGACCGCCCCTTCGTCGCAGAGCGCGCTTACGAGTGCGAGGCGGATGGAAGCGTTCGTCTCTTGCCGGAGCTTCGCAGGCATCGGTATCGCGACGTCTGGGCGCGCGTGGAGGCGTTCGCCAGCGGCCTCACGCACCAGAAGCTCGCTGGGCCAGGCAGCTTCATCGGCATCTGCGGCTTCGGCAGCGTCGACTGGGTCGTCGCCGACCTTGCCGCCATCCGTCTCGCCGCCGTGTCGGTCCCGATGCAGACGAACATGAGCCCGGCCGATCTGCAGCAGATCATCGGCGAGGCCGAGCTCTCCCTGATCGTCTGCAGCGTCGAGCAGCTCGATTCCATCGAGGCCGTGCTCCCTCGCTGCCCGTCGGTGAAGAGCCTCGTCGTGATGGACCTGCGTGAGGGGGACAGCGCCGCCGAGGCGATGTTCGAGCGCCGCAAGCAGGCGGGGCTCGCTGAGAGCGGCGCCGTCGTGCTCACGATGCGTGAGGTCGAGGAGCGGGGACGCTCCGCAGGGATCGTCCCGATGGTCTTGCCGGCATCGCGCGGCGAGCCCGATCCCCTGATGACCCTCATCTACACCTCGGGCTCCACCGGGACCCCGAAGGGCGCGATCGTGACGGAGCGCTTGCTCCGCGAGCAGTGGCAGCGGGGCTTCTTCTACCGGCTCGGTGACGCGCTTCCGGAGCTCCCGCAGATCACGCTGGGCTACATGCCGCTGAATCACGCTGCCGGTCGGATGAACGTCATGATGACGGTCCTCCGCGGGGGGATGATGGCGTTCGTCGCGAAGAGCGACATGTCGACGTTGTTCGATGACTTCCGGCTCGCGCGCCCGACGATGGCGATGCTGGTGCCGCGCGTGTCCGCGACGATCTACCAGCACTATCAGGCGGAGCTCGTTCGACGTACGGAGGACGTGACGGACGAGGGAGAGCGGGCGCGGATCTCGGATCGGATCATGGAAGAGATGCGCGGCTCGTTCCTCGGCGACCGCCTCTTGCTCGTGACCACGAGCACCGCGCCGACGCCGCCGGAGGTCGCCGACTTCCTCCGCCGCTGCTTCCTCGTTCCCGTCATCGACCTGTACGGCTCGACGGAGGCAGGCCTCGTGACGCTCGACGATCGCCTCGTCCCGGCTCCGGGCCTCGAGTGGAAGCTCGTCGACGTTCCCGAGCTCGGCTACCGGACGACCGATCGCCCATACCCGCGCGGCGAGCTCCACGTGAAGTCACGCTTCCTCGTCCCGGGCTACTACAAGAACGAGCGTGCGACGCGTGACCTCTTCGACGACGAAGGCTTCCTGAACACGGGGGACATCGTCGAGCAGCGAGGGCCCGACCGACTCTTGTGGATCGATCGCGCCAGGAACGTCCTCAAGCTCGCGCAGGGAGAGTTCGTCGCGACGTCACGCCTCGAGGGCATCTTCAGCGCGCAGAGCCCGTACATCCGGCAGATCTACGTGCATGGGAGCGGCTTTCGCTCGTATCTCCTCGCCGTCGTCGTTCCCAATCTCCCAGCGGTGACGGCGTACCTCCGCGGTCGAGGGATCGAGCCGGACGACGCCGCGATCAAGGAGCTCGTCCGGAGTGAGATCCACCGCATCGCCCGCGATGAGCACCTACGCGGCCACGAGGTGCCGCGCGACTTCATCATCGAGCGCGAGCCGTTCACGATCGCGCGCGGCCTGCTCACCGACAGCAACAAGCAGTCACGGCCTCGCCTGGCGGCGCGTTACGGCAAGGACCTCGCGGCGCGGTACACCGCGATCGAGCGGGCGCAGATCGAGGAGCTCTACGGCCTCCACAGCAAGGGCGTGACGACTGCGACGATCGCCGAGCGCGTCAAGCGAGCGATGAGCGTCGTGCTCGGTCTCCCGGAGCTCGACGTCCGTCAGAGCGAACAGAGCTTCATCCAGCTCGGCGGCGATTCGCTCAGCGCCGTCAGCCTCGAGACGCTGATCCACGATCTGACCGGCGTTCGTGTGCCCGTGGGCTTCCTCCTCGATCCGACGAGCAGCGTCCACTCGCTCGTCGAGTACGTCGAGGGGGCGCTCGCCGGCAAGGTACGCCGCAACGTCACGTTCGCGGAGGTGCACGGCGCCGGCGCGAAGTCCGTCCGGGCCGAGGACCTCCGGATCGAGAAGTTTCTAGGTCCCGAGGAGATCGAAGCTGCGCGCGCCTCGAAGCCGGCCAGCGAGCTACCGGCGCGGGCCGAGGTCGCGTTGCTCACGGGGGCGAACGGGTTCCTCGGAAGGTTCCTCACCCTCGAGCTCCTCGAGCGGCTCTCGGGCGAGCGGAAGAAGGTCTACGCGCTCGTGCGCGCCCCGAGCGACGCGGCTGCGTTCGAGCGTCTCGCCAGCTCGTACCGCATGGATCCGGCGCTCTCACGACGCTTCGACGAGCTGTCGGCCGGCGGGCGCCTCACGGTGCTCGCCGGCGATCTGATGAAGCCGCGCCTCGGCCTCGCCGAGGACGTCTACGCTCGTCTCGCAGAGGAGGTCGACCTCGTCCTCCACAACGGGGCGCTGGTGAACCATGCGCTCGGCTACGCGGCGATGTTCGAGCCGAACGTGCTCGGCACCGTCGAGGTGATGCGCTTCGCGCTCGCGCGGCGCATCAAGTCGATGTCGTTCATCTCGACCATCGCGGTGCTCTATGGCGTCGACCGGACCGAGCCGGTCCGTGAGGACGAGGATGTGCGTACGCTCTTCACCGAGCGTCCCACCGAGGCCGGCTACGCGGCGGGATACGGCGGGACCAAGTGGGCAGGCGAGCTCCTCCTGCGTGACGCGCACGAAAAGCTCGGTCTCCCGGTGGCGGTGTTCCGCCCGAGCGAGATCATGGCGCACCGTCGCTATCACGGGCAGGTGAACGTCCCCGACTTCTTCACCCGGCTGCTCGCAGGCATCGTCTACACCGGCCTCGCGCCCCGGTCGTTCTATACGGCGGACGCTCCCGAGCGCGCGAAGCACTATGACGGCACGCCGGTCGACGTCGTCGCCCGGTCGATCGCGACGCTCTCGATCGCGCGCGGCGGAGGCGAGGCTGCGCGTCCCGCCGTCCGTGCGACGTACGATACGTATCACGTGGTCAATCCCCACCAGGACGACGGGATCTCGCTCGACGTCATCGTCCACTGGGTGAAGACGGCGGGCTACCCGGCGAAGCGGATCGCCGACTACGACACTTGGTACAAGATGTTCCGCGAGCGTCTCACGTCGCTCGCCGAACCGAAGCGCCAGCACTCGCCGCTCGCGATCCTCCATGCCTGGGAGCACCCGCAGGGGGATCACGGGCAGCCCGTGCTCGACACCACTCACATCCTCGAGCGCCTCCGCAGCATCGAGCCGAGCCTGGCCGACTTCCCGCACGTGAGCGAGGCGTTCATCCACAAGGAGCTCGACGACATGGCGGTGCTGCACCTCATCGATCGGCCGTTGCGGATGGCGGGCTGAGACGTGGCTTCGCTCAGTACGCGCTTCGTAGGATCGCGAAGACGAGCACCCCCGTAACGGACACGTAGAGCCAGATCGGGAAGAGGATCTTGGTGATCTTCTTGTGCGTGTCGAACCTGCGGCGGAACGCGAAGTAGAACGCCGCGAGGCACATCGGTACGACCGGGATCGAGAGGATCACGTGGCTCGCGAGGAGCACGAGGTACGCGACGCGTGCGCCACCGGTACCCGGGTACTTCGTGTCGCCGTGGACGTAGTGATAGGCGAGGTAGCCGACGAGGAAGAACGCGCTCGACGCGAATGCCGAGAGCATGAGCGCCTGATGGCGCGCCACGCGCTTCTTCTTGATCGCGACGACCGCGAGGACGAGCAGCACGGCCGCGGTCGCGTTGAAGCCCGCGTTGACGGCGGGCATGAACGAGAGCGCGCCGGGATCGCCGCTCCCCTGTCGAAGGAGCAAGAGGTACGCGAGCACCGCCAGGGCGACGACCGAGACGACGCCGTTCACGATCCAGAACGGGCGATCGCCGCTCTGTGCAGAGGTTGCCGTCGACGACATGGGCCACCGCATAGGGCAGCCGCAGCCGGGCGCCAAGCGCCGTGCTCGATCAGTCGGGGTCGCGCTCAGTTCGGGTCGCGCTCAGTCACGCATGTGCTTGCGGATCTTGCCGAGGGCCTGCTCCTGGAGCTGGCGGATGCGCTCGCGCGACAGGTTGTACTTGTCGCCGATTTCCTTGAGCGTGAGCTCGTCTTCGTCGTCGAGGCCGAAGCGCCAGCGGATGATGCGCGACTCGATCGGCGTGAGATGGCCGAGCAGGCGCCGCACCTCTTCGCCCCACTTCTGCGAGATGAGGGTCTCGTAGGGCGACTGCATGTTCTCGTCCTGGAGGAAGTCGATGAACTTTCGCCCGTCCTCGTCGCCGACCGGGCGATCGAGCGAGAACGGCGTCTCCGCCCACGCGCCCTTCACCTTGTCGAGCTTCTCCTGGGGGATGCCCGTCTCCTTCTCGAGCTCGTCGAGCGTCGGGTCGCGGCCCGTGCGCGCGATGACTGCCTGCGTGGCGCGCTGCACCCGGTTGTGCGTGTCGAGCATGTGGACCGGGATGCGGACGGCGCGGCCCTTGTCGGCGAGCGCACGGCTGATCGCATGACGGATCCACCACGAGGCGTAGGTCGAGAAGCGGTAGCCGCGCGTGTGATCGAAGCGCTCGACCGCCTTCATCAAGCCGATGTTGCCCTCCTGGATCAGATCGATGAGCGGAAGGCGGCCCCGGTTGTAGCGACGAGCGATCGAGACGACGAGCCGGAGGTTCGCCTTCACGAACTTGTTCTTCACGCGCTTGCTATGGCGCGAAGCCTCCGAGATCGACGTGAGGTACTTCTTGAAGGCCGGCGTGTTCGCGAGGGTCGGAGCGTCGGGGTCCGGCGTTCCGGCTGCTTGCGCGATCGCGATGCCCTCCTCCTCGACGTCCTCGACCGCCGGCGGGGCGCCGAGCTTCCGGACGGTCTCCTCGGCGTGCGCGATCCAGAGGCGATCGGAGTCCGCGAGTCGGATCGCCCGCCCGAGGCTCTCGCTCACCGCGCGGTACTTCTTCTCCTGCTCTTTGGTGAGCTTGTTGCGCTGCTTCTTGTACGTCTTGCAGAACTTTCGCAGCTCGCCGATCTGCGGGAGGTCGATCGCCTCCTCGTCCTTCGGGAGGTCGGCTTCGAGCGCGTCGAGAGCGTGCTCCACCGCGGGGAGGAAAGAGAGGATGGCACACCAGTGCTCGATCTCGGCCTTCTCGACGTCGACCGCGGTGCCGAGCTCTTCTTCCTGCCCCATGACGGGGTGGGTCGCCATCTCGCGGAAGTAGCGCGCGAGCATCGAGTCGCCGCCGCCTTCCTCCACCTTCGCCTTGGTGGTGGATCGCGGACGCTCTTCGCCGCTTTCCTCGGTTTCGGATGCCTCCTCGAACTCGAACTCGTCTTCGAGGACGACGACCTCGCCTTCGCCCTCCGCGTTCGGGCTCGAGCCTCCGGCGAGGTCCGCGTCGGACTCGTCATCGGGCGGGGCGACGACAGGCTCAGCGAGCGCGGCGTTGCTCTTCTTGCTCATCGCAGCCTCGTTCTTGGCGGAGCCGCGTGACTCCGTCGCTCGAGTGGGTTTGGGGGACGACGACCTTCGGGGCATGGATGGGAAGCCGGCGCGGACCTTTGACAACTAGCGGGGTCGGAGTCAGACCGTGACGAGCACACGGAACGCTGGGGACATGCAGGACGTCCGTGACTGGATTCGCCATGGTAGCGAGATCCGAACGTCCGTGTGCGCCCGAAAAATTGTGCAAATACCATTCTCGCGCATCGCTCCTCGTGGCGGGATCTGGCTCTGCTGGTGAAAGGCCCATGAAGATAGGGGCGCCGCGGCCCCCTTCCGTCTTGGTCCTGTGACGGTGGCGGATGTATGTGATTCTGCGTGTCGCGCGGGCCGTTAGAAAGTCGACGCCATTCTTTGTACGCCCACACGTGGTCGGCGGTTCGGTCTCGCTGGTCGCGCGCCGGAGGCATCGTCCTCGGTTCCTTGATGCACGCGGCCGGCCATGCGTTTCTCGCCGCCGCCGCTGGGGTGCTCGCCCGTGCCCTTGCGTGGGGGGCGGCCCCGATGGTCGGGGGATCCACGTCAGCGGTTGCACGCCTTCACCTGTCTGGGGCGCCGGACAAGGCGGTATTGGTGCTCGCCGTCGCCGGCGTGTTCGCGGCGATCGTCAAGTTGGTTGGCGGCGCGCTCTCGTCGTGGGCGGAGGCGCGCGTGGCGGGTGATGTCGCCGCGCGTGTTCGCCTCGCGGTGCTCGATTCCGTCCTTGCTCTCAACCGCTTGCATACTCCACGACACGTCGATCATGGATCGAGTGCCATCGGCGCGGTTGGCACGCATGCGGATCGGCTCGCCGCTCTGACGAGCCACGTCGCCGACGTCGAGCGGGGCGTGGCGCACGGCGTGCTTGCCGAGGTGCGCGCGGCGGTGCAGCTCATCCCTCTCGGGGCGCTCCTCGTCGTCCTCGCTCCGCGGCTGGCCGGCAGCGCGGTCGTCGCCCTCGGCGGATTCGGGGTGCTCGCGTTCGGGCTCCGCCGCGCGTTCAAGCGCGCGCATGCGCGAGCGACGGCCTCGTCGAGCGCGCTCGTCGAGGCGGCGGACGAGGCGGTCCGGCATGCGGAGCTCTGGGCGACGTATGGAGCGAAGCGGCGCATCCGCGCGCACGTCGCCAGCGTGGGCCGCGCGATCGCGCGCGAGGCCGCGCGGATCCGCGTCCGTGCGTCGCTCCTGTCGTCGACGAGCGAGGTCCTCGGCGCTACGGCGCTCGTGCTCGTCCTCCTGCTCGCGTCGCGCGGCGCGCTGGGCGTGGATCACGGCACGGTGGTGCCGTTCGCGATCGCGTTCTTCATGGCGTATCGGCCGCTGCGCGATCTCGTCGACGCGCGCCTCGCGCGAGCGCGGGGTGAGGAGGCGCTGCGTGCCGCGCTTGGTGAGACCGCGGAAGCGCCTCCGTCACGTGGGGCGACCCCGGCGGCGCCGACGGCCATGTCCTGGACGCTCGACGAGCTCGTCCTCTCCGGCGTGCGCACGCAGCACGGCGAGCACACGCCGCTCTCGATCACCGTGCCGCCCGGATCGATCGCGGCGGTCGTCGGGCCCACGGGGACGGGGAAGACGTCGTTGCTCCGCGTGCTGCTCGGGCTCGATCCCGTCCGCGAGGGCGAGATCCGCTACGGGGCGCTCGTCCTCGATGCGTCGTCGTCTCCTGTCGACAGGGCGTCGGCGGTGGAGGAGCGTGCTGGCGTCGGGCCGGGGGCGCGGCCCTTTGCGTGGGTGCCGCAAGATGCGCCGATCGTCGGCGACACGCTTGCGATCAACGTCGGGCTCGGCCGAGCGGACGACGACGCGGCGATCCCCGATCCGGCGCCGGTGTTGGCCCAGCTCGGGAACGAAGCGCTCGGCACGGCGCTCGGTGACGAGGTGCTCGGGACCGCGCGTCCGCTCTCCGGCGGAGAGCGCCAGTGGATCGCCGTCGCACGTGCGCTCGCGACGGGGCTGCCTGTCCTCTTGCTCGACGAGCCGACGAGCGCGCTCGACGGAGCGTCGCAGGCGCGCCTGCTCGAGGCGATCGCGCGGCTGCGCGGGGAGCGTACGGTGATCCTCGTGACGCACCGCCCGGAGCCGCTCGCGATCGCAGACGTGATCGTTCGGCTCGAGCCGCTCACCGACGGAGACGGACTGCCTGGATCTCCGAACCCAACGCATCGGCCGACAGACGTCCGGCGCTGAAGGACGCGAGCTCCATCGTCGTGGCGTCGATCAGGGCGATGACCGGCATCTTGGGGTGGGCGCGCTCCTGGAGCTTCCCGAGCTTCGTGAAGCCGCCGTCGAGCGCGCTCCACGCCCAGTAGTGGGGCTCCCACCAGCTCAAGAGATCGGCGCTGGTGGGGGCCTCGCCGGTGGGGGTCCGTTCGCCGAGGACGGAGAGGACGACCGTTTTTTCCGGCGTGAAACGCAGGTCCTCGAAGAACTGCTTGCTCTCCGCATCCCATGTCGTGGCGAGCACGAGGACGATGACGTCGTGCTTCCTCTCCTCGGGGTCGAACAGATCGGCGAGCTGGACGCGGGTGCTCTGGACCAGCGTGGAAGGCACCGGATTGCGGCTGCCGCGGATGGCGGTCTCGAACACGACGTTCGGGATCACGTTGCCGGGTGTCGAGCTCCCTCGCGCTCGTGGCGTCCAGCCGAGGTTCTCCGTCGGGTAGTCCTCGCCGTACGGATTTTTCGCTGGCGGCGACGCAGGTTCGGTCGTCGCCGCGTCACGTGCTGGCTTGGCTGCATCCGTTCCCGCGTCGCCCTTCGTCGGGGCTTCACATGTCGCGAGGTCGGCGCAATCGGCCTCCGTGCAGGAGGCGAGGCTCATCGCGGCGCATCCGAGAACGAATAGGAACGCGGCTGCAGAGTGGAAGGTTCGTCGTCGCATCGTGCCCCGGACGGTTCGGCCGTGGCCGAGCGGAGTTGCTCGGATCCCGCCTGAGCCGAGGAGCCCTCGTGTGACGCCCCCCGGCGTCGACACCATAGCAGAGTCGCGATCTCCACGACCTCCGTGATCTCCGCAGATCGCGACCCGCGAACGGAGGACGAGCTGTCAGCCGAGGACGTCGATCTCCGGTCCGGCCGTCACCGTGATCGTGTCGGCGCGGAAGAGATCGCCGTCGAGGACGTACGCGCCGGTCGCTTGGGGGAAGCGGAGGACGAGCTCTTTCGCGAGGGCATCGACGCGCGGGCCGAGCAGCGGGCGCGCCGCGAGGACGAGCGGCATCTGCGGCCCGAGCGCGCGCGGACCGAGCGGTGTGGCCACGACATGAAAGCGATCGTGCTCTTCGCCCGCGCGTCGGGTGAGGCGCATCCCGAGCCCGAGGTCACGCACCACGCTCGCGCAGAGGAGGCTCACCCGATCGAACGGTGCGGGCTCGCCGTCGACGCAGATCGCGCACGGGCCGGGGGCGAGCACCGATCGCGCGAAGCGCGAGCCGACGAAGCTCCCTCCGAAGACCCGCGCGACGATCCTCGCTGCCGCGAGGTTGCCGCCGGCGCCGCGCGCGTCGTAGACCTCGAAGAAGCGCGCGACCAGGCCGGCGCCGAAGATGAAGCCGACGCGCTCGCGGACGTGTCGATCGTCTCGAGACGAGATGCGGAGCGTCGGGCGACGGGTCGAGCGGATCGATCCGTCGGCGATCGCGTCGAGCAGTCGGGCGGCGTAGCGCACCGGGTCGCCGGTCATGCCCCAGTTACGTGCGACGGTGCCCACGGTGCCTCCGGGCGCGAGCGCGATCGGCGGGAGCGGCTTCTCGCCGAACGTGCGCGTGAGCGCGCTCACGCCGGCCATGTACGAACCGTCGCCGCCAGCAAGGACGACCGCGTCCGAGCCATCGCCTCGTGCGCGTGACGCCAGCGTGCGCGCGACCTCGTCGAGGTCGTCCTGTGACGTGGTCTCGAACACCTCGATGCCGGGACGGGGGCGGCGGAGCTCGTCGAGCAGCGCCCCGGCCCGTGCGAGGTGTCGCGCTCCACGCGCGCGCGACAGGCGAGCAGCGTTTCGGTTCACGACGACAGACGCGCGCAACGCTCGTTGCTCTCCTTGCTACCTGCTGCGAAGGCAGGCTAGCTCTTACACCATGAGGCGGTCTGCTCGCATCCTCTCGTTCTCCCTTCCCGTGCTCGCGCTCGTCGCGGTTGCTGCTTGCGGGAGCCCTGCCTTGCGGGCGGCAGAGCAGGGCGACAGCGCGAAGCTCCGCGCCGAGATCGCCGAGAAGCACGAGCGCGGGAAGCTCTCGAACGACGAGGCCGCCGATCTCGCGCGCGCCGTCGCCGAGCGCGAGATCGCCACGGCGACGGACGAGGCCACCGCGCTCGCGCGTCTCCGCGAGACGCGAGCGTGTGCTGCGGAGCTCGACGACGCGCTCGGCGAGCGGATGAAGAAGCGCGACGGTGCCGGCGCCGAAGCGGCGCTCTCGCGTCTCGAGGACGGCAAGCTCGGTGACGGCGACGCGCGCGCGTGGCTCGACGACGCGGACGATCGATGGCGTGCGGTCGGAGCACGGACGCTCCATCGCGAGGAGGACCGCGCGCGGCGTCAGGCGGCCATCCTCGATCCGAGCGCGCGCGTCCGTCGCAGCGCGATTCGTGCGGCGGCGACCGCGAAGGACGCGAGCGATCTCGACCTCCTCTTCGAGACCGCACGGGTCGACCCGGAGCTCATGCTTCGCAACGAGGCGCTCCGATCCATGAGCGCGATCCTTCGCGGGCTCGACGACAAGGCGCGCGACAAGGCCCGCCCGAAGGCGGCGGAGCTTGCGGTGAAGCTCCGCGATCTCTGGACAGCCGGCGACGACGCGCTCAAGGAAGACGTCGCCGTCGCGTGGGGGCTCGCGCCGGTGTTCGAGAACGGCGGCCGCGAGGCGCTGCGCGTCGCGGTGGCGAACGAGAAGGGGCCGGGCGCGATCGCCGCGGCGGGCGTGGTGATGCGCTCCGCGAGCAAGGACCCGGAGCTGATGACGTCGGCGAGCGCGCTGCTCGCGCGGACGATCGTCGACGGGTCGCGTCGCGATCGGTTGCATGCGCTCGCGGTCGCGCGCGCGGAGGGCCCGGTGCTCGACGCGATCCGCAAGGCGGCCCAGGACGACGATCGCGAGGTGAAGGTGCCCGTGCTCGCGCGCCTGCTCGACTCGAAGCCCGATCGCGATGCGGCGAGACGCGAGCTCGTTGCCATCGCGGGCTATGGAGTGCAGGGCTCTTCCGGCAAGGCCGACGACCCGCGCGCGCTGGAGCACGCCATCCGTGCGCGTCACGCGCTCGCGGCGGCAGGCGAGCTCCGCATCCAGGCGTGGATCGAGCAGGAGCTCGCGGCGTCCGAGGCGCAACGAAAGACGTCGGCTGCCTCCGCGCTCGCCGCCCTCGGGCGTCCTGCCCGCGCGGCGCTCCTGCTCGCCGATCCCGATCCGAGCGTCCGCACGCGCGTCGCCTGCACGCTGATGACGGCATCGCGCCGCTGATGCCCCTCGCGGCTGCGGAAGGCGGCGCCTCCGGCGTCGACTGCCCGCGTGTGGCCGAGGTGCGCTGGTACGAGGCCTGCTCTCGCGCCACGCATGGACTTCCATCGCCATTTCGCACTGGGACTCGCGGCCACGGCCATCGCATGCGGAACGGCCGCCGGCGTGCCGTCGTCGAAGCCGATGGGAAACACGCAGCAGCCGCTCGAGGCGCTCGTCCCGTTGCAAGGCTGCGGCGAGGTCGAGGCCTACCTTCGCGAGCGGCTCACCGCCGACGTGAACCGCTATGTCGATCAGATGGTCGAGCAGATCGAACAGCTCGACAGGAGCGAGGGCGCTGGTGGCTCCAGTGGGAACCTGTCCAACGACGCCCCGCGGCCGAGCCCGGAATACTCGATGAACGCGGCCAACTCCGCCGGTGCGAGCAACTCCTCCGGGTCGAGTGGCTCCGGCGCGTCGCAGACCTCGAAGACGAACAACCAGGTCGCGGGCGTCGACGAGGCGGACTTCGTCAAGAACGACGACAAGTATCTCTACATCGTCGCGAACGGCGCGCTCCGCATCCTCCAGGCGTGGCCTGCGAACGAGGCCCGCGAAGTCGCAAAGGTCACGCTCGGCGGCGAGCCTCGCAAGCTCTTCGTCGAGGGCGATCGCGCGCTCGTCTATCTGGCCGTTCCCCCGAGCTCCAACAGGGCCGACTCGTTCGGGGGCAGGTACTACGGCCGCGGCGAGTGCACGTACGGCTACGACTGCGTACCCTCCGGTGACGGGACGCAGACGAAGGTCCTCGTCTTCGACATCGCCAACCGCGCGGCGCCGGCGAAGGTGCGCGAGATCGATCTCTCGGGCTCGCTGCTCTCGGCGCGCCGTATCGGCAACACCGTCCACACCGTCGTCGTCGACGCTCCGCGCGCGCTCGACGGCCTCGAGAGTTACCCAGCGGACGTCGAGGTGGACTATCGGGCCGACGCGAGCACGCAGAGAGCGGCCATCAAGGAGGCCTGGGAGGCCCTCCGGAAGCGCAACCTGGCGGCGATCGCGAACGTCGACGCGCTCGCGATGGTGCCGACCGCGACGGAGTCCGGCGCGCCGCTCGTCCCCGCGTGCACGGGCTACTATCGCCCGAGCGTCGCCGAGGGCAGGACGTTCACGACGCTCTTCTCGATCGACATCGCCGGCGGTAGGCCGACCACGGCGACGGTCGTGAGCGATCCCGGTGTCGTCTACGCGTCGGAGACGGGCCTCTACATGAGCGTGCCGCATTCGCGGTCGCCCGAGGGCAGCTGGTACGACAGCATGCGCTCGGAGGAGCACGCGAGCCTCGTCCACAAGTTCCGAATCGGCGCCACGCCGTCGCTCACGGGCTACGAGGCGAGCGGCATCGTGAAGGGGCGCGTGCTCAATCAGTTCGCCCTCGACGAGCACGCGGGACACCTCCGCGTCGCGACGACGTCGGGCCACACGCCCGATCCGAAGGTCCACAGCACGATGAGCGTGCTCGAGCGGCAGGGGAGCGCGCTCGTTCTCGAAGGCAAGATCGACGACATCGCGCCGACGGAGGACATCCGCAGCGTCCGCTTCGATGGACCGCGCGGCTACGTCGTGACGTTCAAGAAGACCGACCCGCTCTACGTGTTCGATCTCGCTGACCCGAGGGCGCCGAGCATCGCCGGCGAGCTGAAGATCCCCGGCTTCTCGACCTACATGCACATGATGGATGACCAGCACCTGCTCACCATCGGTTACGACGCGGAGGACCAGGGCACCTTCGCGTGGTTCAGCGGCGTCATGCTCCAGATCTTCGACGTCTCCGACATGAAGAATCCGAAGCTCGCGCACAAGGAGGTCATCGGGACGCGCGGCTCGAGCTCGGAGGCGCTCACCAACCACCTCGCGTTCAACTACTTCGCGCCGAAGAACCTCCTCGCGCTCCCCATGACGGTCTGCGAAGGCGGGGCGGGCGGCTCCTCCGGTACCGAAATGACCTTCAGCGGGCTCATGGTCTACGACGTCACCGCGGAGAGCGGATTCGCGAAGCGCGGCCAGGTGAGCCACCCGAACTCGTCCACCGGAGCGAACGCCTACGACTCGCGCGCGTGCAGCAACTGGTGGACGAACGCGCGCTCCGAGGTCCGGCGGAGCGTCTTCATGGACGACTTCGTCTATTCGATCTCCGAGCGTCGCGTGAAGGTGAACGGGCTCGGGAACCTCGCGTCCGACGTCGCGGAAGTTTCCCTCGAGCAGTGAACGTCTCCAGCGCGTACGAGCGCCCGGCGGCCGTTGACATGGCCGACCGGGCGCCTGTACGACTTTGGCGCGATGCGAAAGAACGTTCTCGGTCTGGCTCTCGTGGCGACACTCGCGCTCGGTTCGACGGGCTGCGTCAAAAAGATGATCCTCAACGGGCAGATCCGCTCGACACGCATCGGGGCGGGAGCAGCCGACACGATTGGGGACTACGAAGTCGCGCGCGGCGCGGCAGCCGGTGGTGTCCTCCAGTTCGAGGGCATGCACCGCCTCGCTCCGGACAACGAGGACGCCCTCTTCATGCTCCTCCGCGGCTGGGCCGGGTGGGGCTACGCATTCGCGCAGGACGACTACGAGGTCGCCACGCTCGCTGGCGACGAGGCGACCGCCGAGTACCACAAGAAGCGGGCGAAGCTCGCCTTCGACCGGTCGATCTCCTACGGCCTCGAGCTGATTGGAAAGCGCGACGAGGGGTTCACGAACGCGAAGAAGAACGCCGACACGCTCAAGGCGTGGCTGCAGGAGCACTTCGACGAGAAGGAAGACGCCGAGACGCTCTTCTGGCTCGGATCGGCGTGGCTCGCCCGCGTCAACATCCTGAAGGACGAGCCGGAGTACGTCGCCGACCTCTTCGTCGGGGTCGCGATCCTCGAGCGAAGCCGGGACATCGACCCGGAGCTGATGGCGTGGGGCGCCACCTCGACGCTCGCCGCCTACCACGCGCGGGCCGCCATGGCTGAGCTCGACGAGGCGAAGAAGCTCCTCGATCTCGCCCTCGAGAAGACGCAGCGGAAATCCCTCGCCATCCTGGTCAATTACGCCAAGTACGCGTGCATGAAGTCGGACCAGGCGCTCTACGAGAAGGTCCTCAACGAGGTCCTCTCCACCGAGGATCCGGACCCGAACCTGCGGCTCCAAAACACGATCGCGAAGCGCCGCGCGAAGCGGGCGCTCCACAAGTCCGCGATGGAAGACTGCGGCTTCGAGGCCCCCGCGCCGGCGAAGCCCGCCGCAGCCGCCCCGGGCGGCGACGCTCCTGCCATCGCCGCAAAGTGAACGCGGGCCGAAGGCCCACCGAGACCGAACGAGAGCGAGGTCGAGGGGATCGCGCCTCGTACGAAGGGCAGCGCCCCTCGTATGAAGATGAGACGCGGCCGCGAATACATTGCTCTTGCGGCTTTTCCGTCCATACGTAGGGTCGACTTGGCGGCCCCGGTCGCTATCCGAGCGTCTGAATGAGGAAGAGGAAGGAGACGTCTTCCATGCTTCGAAGATTCGTCACGATGGTCGCCGTCATGGCGGCCATGCTTGGCTTCTCCCGGACCGCACTCGCGGACGCGAAGGAGATCAAGCTGGGAACCCTCGCGCCGAAGGACTCTGCCTGGGGCAAAGTCTTCAACGCGTGGAGCAAGGCTGTCGAAGAGGAGAGCAGCGGAGCGGTCAAGCTCACGTGGTTCTTCAACGGCAGCAAGGGCGACGAGGTCGCCATGGTCGGCAAGATGCGCAGCAAGGAGCTCGACGGCGCGGCGATCACCGCGACCGGGCTCACGCAGATCTGGCCGCACATCGGCGCGCTCCAGATGCCGGGCCTCTTCCCCACCTGGGCGAAGCTCGACTCCGTCCGCGAGAAGGTGTCGCCCAAGTTCGACAAGGAGTTCGCGCAGCAGGGCTTCGTCATCCTCGGCAAGGGTGACGTCGGCATGGCGCACCTCATGTCGCGCGGCATGGCGGTTCGCACGCCGGAGGACCTGAAGAAGGCGCACCCGTTCTACATCGCGGGTGATCCCATCGGTCAGAAGTTCCTCGAGACCGTCGGCGTCCCGTCGCCGAAGGCCCTCGGTGTCCCGGCGATCCTCCCCGCCGTCTCCTCGCGCGGCGAAGGCGCGATCGACGTGATCAACTCGCCGTCGATCGCGGCCGAGCAGCTCGGGTGGGCGCCGCACATGACGCACATCAACAACCTCCCGAGCGGCATCGGCATCGGCGCGCTCGTCATGTACAAGGAGACCTACGACGGCCTCCCGGCCGACGCGAAGGCCATCCTCGAGCGCACCGGCAAGAACACCGGCAAGCTCCTCACCGATCGCATCCGCGCGATCGACGAGGCGGCGTTCAACCGCCTGAAGGCGAGCAAGACGGTCGTCGAGCTGAACGACGCGGAGAAGGCCGCCTGGGCGGCGGTGTTCACGAAGGTCCGCAACGCGCTCAAGGCGGAAGGCAAGATCCGCGCGGACGTGTTCGACGAGGTCGTCAACGCCGCGAAGTGATGCCTCCTTCGCTGGTCGCCTCGAGCGGCGAGCGAGCGAGAGTGCAAAAGAAGAAAGGCCTCGGAGCTTCGGCTCCGGGGCCTTTCTGTTGGTGCGCAGCACGCCGTTTCCCATCCCGAGCGACGTCATCGATGCTTGCAACGTGCACTCGAACGCCGACGCCTCGAGGCTCGACGCGCTCTGCAAGCGAGTGAAGGTCAGCGAGCCTTGCGACGCCACTATGGCGGAGGCGGTCATGGATCGGCGTGGCCTCCAACGAGCTCGCGAATCCTTGTGTGCCCCCGCGATGGCCACCATACTCGCGGGGTGCAGAGCCGTCTCCACGCGCCCACGAACCTCGCGCCGGTCGATGACGCGTCGACGCTCGCCAGGTGGACGATGGCGCTCGTCGAGCGCGAGATCCCCGCGGAGGTCGAGCGCGCGCGCTTCCTCTCGCGCAGCGGCTTGAGCTCGGCGGCCGATCCCGACGCGAGCATTCCTGCGGAGACTGCGTGGGAGGTTTGGCGCGAGCTCACCGACGCACACGCCGACGAGGTCGTGGGGATTCACTTCGCGAGCGCTCTCCCCGAATCTGCGATCGGCGTCGTCGGCTATCTCGCCACCACGAGCGAGACCGTGCTCGACGGGCTCCGGCGCGTTGCGAGCTTCTATCGACTCGTGAAGAGCCCGTCATCGATGTGGATCGAGGAGGATGACCGCGAGGTGCGCGTCTTCGACGGCCCCCCCGCGGGCAGTCCTCCGTGGCCTCGGCACCTCGCTGAGGCCGTCGTCTTCGCGTACAAGGCCTTCATCGAGCGCGTGACCGGTCGGGCTCTCTTGCCGGTCGCCGTGCGCCTACAGCACGCGGCCCCCGCCTCGGCCCACCTCGTCCGCGCGAGCTTCGGGGCGGCCGTGCAGTTCGGAGCGACGCACAACATGATCGCGTTCGACGCGGCAGACGTGCGGCGCCGCTCGTTCCGTCACGATCCGACGCTCCACGCGTACCTCCTTCCCGTCGCCGAGCAGATGCTTCACCGCGCGACTGCGCAGGAAGACGACCCCACGCTGTCGATGCTCGAGCGCGCCATCACGTCGTCGCTTCCCTCGGGCAACGTGAGCCTCGAGCGAGCGGCGCGATCGCTCGGCGTCGGCGCGCGGACGCTGCAGCGTCGTCTCCGCGAACGGAGCCTCACGTTCCAAGGGATCGTGGACGACGTCCGCCGACGGCTCGCGAGCCGTCTCCTGGAGGACTCGTCGCGCTCCCTCAAGGAGATCACCTTCCTCCTCGGCTTCTCCGACCCGCGCGCGCTTCGTCGCGCACAGCGGAGATGGCGCACGCGACGTTCGTCGTCGAGCTCATCGCTCCCCGCGCTCGTCGATGACTAGAGCACCGAACTGGTTACGTGTTCTAGTCGGTCACCCAGCGCGTGCCGATCACCTCGATCGTGGCGGCGGCGAGCGTACCTGCCGCCTGCGGTCCTGGACCGCTCAGGACCTCGATGCCTGACTTGTGCGCTTTGACCACTCGGCTCATCGACGCGATATCGCGGAGCACGCTGGTCGAAGCCCCTGCCGCCTCGAGGACGCGATGGGTGTTCACGTTGTACGTGAACTGGATCTCTTTGCGGTCGGTGAAGCCGACGTAGGCCTCGAACGGTGGGAGCGACGCCGTCGCGATGCCGCGCGCGAGCGGCTCGTCCGTGTCTGGCATACGAACGGCCGCGAAGAGCGTGGGCCCATGGCAGATGGCGATGACCGGGAGCTTCTCTCGGAGGATCCGGTCCATCATCGCCGCGACGTCGGGGTGAGCCGTCAGCGTGGTGCCGCCTCTCGCGTCGGGCATCGCGACCGCGACGTCTTCATTGAAGCCGAGCCCGCCCGCCAGATAGACGGCGCCGTAGAGGCTCGCGTCGAAGCGCTTCGCCGCGACGGCCTTCGAGAGGATCTGCTCGGCCAGCTCACCCGTCTTCCCGGCGGGGTCGAGCTCCGCTCGACACCCGAAGCCGAGCGGCGCGGTCTTCGTGGAGATGGAGAGACTGTCGCGCTGGAACGAAGCGGGTCGACCGTCGGGCGTGAAGACTTGAAGGTGATAGCCGCGCTCGAGCATCGGCCGAGCCCACCCCATGAGCTCCTCCCACTGCGCGCCGTGCGAGGAGACGACGACGGCGATCGACCGGTCGCGTGTCACCCCGGCTGCGAGCGGCTCCTCGGGGAAGGCGGCCTCGATCGCGCGGAGCGCGACGTCGAGCTCGACGTCGGAGAGCTCGGCCCATCGCGCGCGGAGGTGGATGCGCTCGACCGCGTCGAGGCTCCGGTCTCCCGGCTCGACGCGAACGGGAACCTCCCAGAGCCCCATGCGAGGGAGCATCGCGAAGTAGGCCTGCCGGTCGACGAGCGTGAGGGCGCCCTCGCGGCTCCGGCGCAAGAGGTCGTCGAGGACGCGGACGTCGCGCTTCATGTACGCGGCCTGGAGCCTGCTGATGAGCGCGATCTCTTCCTCCCGCGGGAGGCGAACGAGGTGGTCGAAGAGACCGTCGCTGCGGATGGTGACCTCCGGATCCTCGGCGTACCGCTCGATGTACGCGACGCGGATCCGCTCGACACCACCGGCGTCGAGATCGTGGACCAGGCGCTCGAGACCATCTTGGCGCCGCTCTCGGTTCCAAGGAGCGCGGCTCGAGGCGATCGACCGGAGCGCGACCGCCATCCGATCGGGGCTGCCGGAGCGCCGTGCGTCGTCGATGCTTCCCTCCGAGACGATGGCCTCGCTCTGATCGTCGGTCGCCTCGACGTCGGGCGCGCAGCCCGAGCTCGCAGCGACGGTGCCGAAGAAGAGAGACGCGAGCAGGAGGTACTTCGTCTTACGTTGGAGCATGGTGCAGTATGAAAACGGGACCCCGGTATCGGCCAGCGACCCGAGTCGTCCGAACGCGACAAAAGCGTGACCGAGCACGTCACGAAGCGCAGGAATCAGCGACTTCGTCGATCCGGAAAGCATTCGCCGCGTTCGGGCATGGATCGCGACGCTTCCGCCACGCGACGCGGGCGGGGATTGACGGGATGTTCGCGAGCATCGCCGAAGCACTCGAGCATCCTCGCGAGCGCAGGTGAGACTGAATCGGGACGCATCGACTCCCGCGTGAGCGAGCTGGGCGCGAGCACCGATCGATCGTGGGCGGACTCTCGCGCTCCACCCGTTGAATCTTGCAGCAAAGGGGCACGAGCTCGGGGCGGACGCGAGCTCGCGTGCTCGCGTCTTACCTCTGCTTTCTGCGTGACTCCCGTCCAGCTCGTGTACGCTCGCGTGTGCAATGGCAGACGAGGAAAAGGCGGAGAGCCGAGAGGCCGGAGCCGACGAGAAGCGCGACGAACGCGGCTCGGAGAAGACCGCGGCCGACGCGCCCGGCGATGGGGAGAGCAAGAGCGGCAAGGCCGACGACGGGGATGCGGAGTCGGAGGGCGAGAAGGACGACGCGAGCGAGAAGAAGCGCGCCTCGTCGCCGTGGCCGAGCGCTCGAAAGAGCGAGCAGCCGCCGGCTGCGGCCAAGCCTGCGCCGAAGCCCGAAGAATCGGGCAAGGCAGCATGGGGCGCGCCGCTCGCGAAGCTCGATCGCGCCTGGACGACGCTCGAGTCGCGTCTCTGCGCGGGCGTGCTCGTCGCCGAGGTGCTGACGCTCGTCTTCTGGATCAGCATCCGCGCGCTCTCGGCGACCGGGCGCGCGGGCCCGGGCATGATCTTCCGTGCGCTCCTCACGGCGCTCGTCCTCGGCGCGATCGCGCATCGTGTGACGCGAACGCACGCGCGCCGCGAGGTCATCACCACCGCCGCCGTCCTGTCCGGTCTGGTCCTTGGCACCCAGTGGGGCGAGGCCGGCGTGATGTACTTCTCGAACCTCTTCGCCTGGCTCCAGAACGCGTCGATCCTCGTCTTCTTCGGCGGCGTGAGCGACCTCGCGAAGCGCTTCACGCTGTGGCTCGCGCTCCTCGGTGCGTCGCTCGCCACCGCGCAGGGAAAGCACATCAACGTCGACGTCGTGATGCGCTTCCTCTCGCCGCGCGCGCGGGTGCCGGTGGCGGTGCTCGGCTGGCTCGCCGCCGCTGTGGTGTCGATCTCGGCGTCGTGGGGCTTCTTCGATTACGTCGCCGTCGAGGAGATGCGCGCGCCGCCGACGATCGTCTGCCCGGGGGAAGAGGCCTCGGAGACGCCGAAGCGCTGTCCGGCGCCGCCGATGTCGAAGGTCGACAAGGTGATGTCGTCGGCGGGCCGCAACTTCTTCCTCGCCGGCCGGCAGATCTCGCTCGACCTCCGGTCGTTGCCAAAGGTCCTCGCCGGCACGCCCTACAACCAGTGGATGACGCCCCGCGAGTGGAACGAATGGCTCCGCGGCGGCAACTGGGAGAGCCGCTTCGCCGCCGAGGACGTGAAGGCCTTCGAGCTCCCCGAGGATGGCTCGGTCGAGTTCCGCAATCCGTCCGTCACCGCGATCCCCGGAGGTACGGAGGCGATCCCGAAGCTCCTCGTGCCGCTGATGAACCTCGTGTTCTCGTTCGGCCTGCTGGTGATCGGCATCCGCTTCATCCTGCGTTCGCTCCTGGCGATCTCGGGATGGGTGAAGGTCGATCCCGCCGCGGCTCACGGCGACGACGAGCTCGCGCACGCACATGACCAGTCGCCGGAGGCCGATCGGGCCGAGGCCAAGATGCAGGAGACGCACTCGTGAGCGCCGGCGTGAAGGATCAGGACGTCGTCAGCCCGAAGGCTGCGCGGACCGCATTCGGCGCGATCGGCGGTGTCGTCGCGCTGCTCGGTGCCCTCGGCGGAGCGCTTGCTGCGCTTATGGGGGCGCTTGCGCTCCTCGGCGCACCGCTGTTCGCCATCATGGGTGGCGCGGCGGAGCTCGCGTGGCTCACCCATCCGAACCCGGATCAGCAGGTCCTCCGGCGCCTCGCGTCGGACGTCTTCGGTCCGTACTTCGCCGGATCGCCGATCATCACGACGATCCCGCTGTTCACGTTCGTCGGCTACCTGATGGCCGAGTCGAAGACGCCCGAGCGTCTCGTCCGCGCGGCGACGGCGTGGCTCGGCTGGATGCCGGGCGGCCTCGCGATCGTGTGCGTGATCGCGAGCGCGATCTTCACCCTCTTCACCGGCGGCAGCGGTGTCACGATCATCGCGGTCGGCGGTCTGCTCCTCCCGGCGCTGCGCAAGAGCGGCTACTCGGAGAAGTTCTCGCTCGGCCTCGTGACGACGGGCGGCTCGCTCGGCCTTCTCTTGCCGTGGGCGCTGCCGCTGCTCGTCTACGCGATGATCACGGGCCTCGACTTCCAGCTCGTGAACAAGGCCGTCCTCCTGCCGGGCGGCTTCGTCCTCGCGCTCCTCTCCGCCTACTGCGTGTACGTCGGCGTGAAGGAGAACATCCCGCGCCAGAAGTTCGACGTCAAAGAGGCGCTCGCCGCGACCTGGGCGTTCAAGTGGGAGATGGGCGTCTTCGTGCTGCTCATCGTCAGCATCAAGACGCAGCTCGCGGGGATCGACGAGGCCGCCGGTCTCATCGCGGCGTACACGCTCGCCATCGAGGTCTGGGTCTACAAGGACCTCACGTTCAAGAAGGACCTCGTCCGGATCGCCCGTGGATCGATGGCGCTCGCGGGCGCAGTCATCCTCATCCTCGCCATGGCGAACGCCCTCGTCAGCTACGTCGGTGACGAGCACCTGCCGAACAAGGTGCTCGACGCGATGCTGAACCTCGGCTTCGACAAGACGTGGCAGTTCCTCATCGTGATGAACGTCTTCCTGCTCGTCCTCGGGATGATCATGGATGGCTTCAGCGCGATCCTCGTCGCCGTCCCGCTCGTCCTCCCGTTCGCGTCGTACTTCGGCCTCGGGCCGTTCCACGTCGCGATCATGTTCGTCCTGAACCTCGAGCTCGCGTTCTCGTGCCCGCCGCTGGGCCTGAACCTCTTCATCTCGAGCTTCCGGTTCAACCGGCCCGTCATCAGCCTCTATCGCGTGGTGATGCCGTTCGTGGGGCTCCTCACGTTCGCGCTGCTCGTCGTCACGTACGTGCCGCGGATCTCGAGCCAGCTCGTGCGGGGCGACATCCAAAAGTGGCGTCAGCAGGCCGAGAAGGAGAACCGCGTCCCGAGCGAGGCGTGGTTCCTCGAGTGCGTGCAGCTCGATCGGAACAACCCGAAGCCCTGCACCGAAGAGGACAAGCAGAAGTACCCCAACGGTCAGATGCCCGAGGTGGCGGTCCCCGACGACGCGCAGAAGACCGACGCGCCGCCGGTTCCCGGAGCCGAGGACGAGGACGATCTCGACGCGCTCATCCGAGGGAACGGCGCGCCCGAGGCCGGTGCCAAGCCGGTCGGATCGGAGTCGGAGGACGACCTCCTCGACGCGATCAAGGGCGCAGGCGGCGCGGCGACGGCCGACGCCGACGCCGACGCCGGTGAGGCACCGAAGCCGAAGGCGAAGGTGGGCCAGGAGACGGAAGACGACCTCATGGACCTGATCAAGGGCAACTGAGGGACGGACGGGCTCGAACCGCCTCGAGGTGCCCGTGCCTCGGGGCCGAGCGATTTCGCTCCGGGACCGCGCGCCACATCAACGCAGCGCGAACGCCCGTGGAGCGAACTGCAGAACCGCCCTCGGAGGACGTGACCCCTCGGGGCGATTTGAGGAGCCGCTCTCGCGAGCATGCGAACAGTCTGGGAGGCGTTGCATCCACAGGCCCCGGTGACACGCCCCCCAACGTTCGCCAGGAGGCGGGCGGGCTCAGTGCGAGCACTGGATGTCGAAATAGATCGTCGGCGCGCTCGTGAGATTGCAGTCCGTGCCGTTGCAGTCGGGGTGCCACCACAACTTGCCTGCCGCGTCGCATTGGATCTCGACGCGCAGGCGGAACTCGCGCACCGAATCGTCGTTCGGGAACGGCTCGCTCTCCGGGGCGACGATCGCCCTGCATGGCGACGGCCCGCACGCCATCGTGGCTGCTACCGCCGAGCGTTCATCCGCTTGGCTGCCGCCGGCGGCGCCTTGGAGCTCGAACCCGTGGCCGCTGCCTTCGTCGGCGGAGCGCGCGAGCTCGTACGTTCCTCCGCCCGTGTAGTTCCGCAACCGGAAGCGAATGGAGTGCGTGTTGTACGCCTCCGTGTCGGCCTGCGGCGGTCCGACAATGAGCGCCAGGTCTCGCTCGTCGACCGCGCATGAGACGTTGTCGGTCTTTCCCGAGAACGTCGTCGTGATCGTGTACGGCTTTCCATCGACGTCTTTGCAGGAGAGGTTCGCGTAGGCGTGTCCCTGGGCGCACCACGCGAGCGCTTCGGTGCAGTCCGGAGCGATCGGGCCGGTTCTCGGACCTCCCTCGCCGCTGCCGCCGTCGTCTTGCCGTGGCGGTGCAGACGCGTCGCCGGAGGCCTGGTCATCGGGGGCCGGCGCGGAGCTGTTGCTGCTGCTGCAAGCCGATGAAACGACCGCGGCGAGGGGGAAGAGCCACGAAACGAGGAGCACACGCATGTTCTTCAGCACATCGCGAGAATGCCCTCCCGTCGGACCTTGGTCATTCGCACGTACGCGTTAATTCGAGTGCGATCGCCGCCGGCTCGGTGAGCCTCGCGGCTGTCTTCGAGATTCGCCAGCCGAACGGCGAGCTCGATGCGACAGGCAATCGCCCGGCACGACGAGAACGGCGTTGAGGAATCCGTCGATCCTCTCGGAGCCAGCACCTCGCGTCGCAGCTTCGCGGCGAGCGCACGACTTCGCGTCTCGGCGAGCGGCGCGTACGCCTTCGACCCGGCCGCGGACGCGGACTTGATCCTGCCGTCCGAGCGCTCGATGCGCGCGAGAAACGTGTAGTGTACCTCTTCGACGATCCCATGAGCGGAGGGCGGGGCCGACCTCGGCCTGCGCGTGGAAGGGCTCCGAAGGGGGACACGTGAACACGGCGGCGAACTGCGCCTCCGCCGCCGAGCAGATCTCTCGCGCCAGCCGCCGACGCCATTGCGCGGCGGCGTGAGCGACCGCGCAGCTTCGAGCGCACCGATCCATCGCTCGTCGATCGCCGCGCGAGTGGCGGCGGGGTACCTTCCTGTGAGCACCCACAATCTACCAGTATCGTGCTGCGCGTTTCGGGACGACGACCCGCCCGTCGTCGGGCTGTACGGCCGGCGGTACGGAAGGCACGCAGTAGTCGTCAGCGCTGCACGCCCGAGAAGCCCTTTCGTCCCGGCGCCCAGTAGGCGACGTTGGTGATCTGCTTCCCCGATATGCCTTCGCGGCGTGCGGCCTTGTAGAGGCGCGCGATCGACGCGGCTTTTCCGGTGAAGACCGCGCGCATCGACGGTTGGAACGCTCCAAGCACGTGACGTTCGAGGGCATCGAGATGACGATCGTCTGCCTCGCGGCGGAACAACGTGGCTTCGTCGAGGCCCAGTCGATCGAGGACCGGCGCGCAATTCTCCGGCGATGTGACCTCGAACACGAACGACACAGCGCGATATCCGTGCAACGTCGCGCGCATCGCGGCGGCCGTGCTGAACGATGTCTCGTCGCCGAAGAACATCGCTGGACGCGTGACGACATCGAGATTCACGGCCGTGCGCGGCCCGACGAGCACGCAGGGATCGCCGATTCTCAGCGACTCGAGCCACGCGGAGCCGATTCCGTTGCCATGCATGTATCCGAGGAATTCGAGCGATCCGCGAGCCGCATCGTACGAGAGCGGCGTGTACGCACGGCTCTCCCAGCCGCCGAAGCTGAATTGGGTCATGTCGCCCACGGTCCATGCGCGGTCGACGAGATCGTTACCGCCAATCGTGATGAGCCGAAAGTGCTCGCCGACGCGCTCCACCTGTTGCACCTCGCCGCGGCGGCCGAAGAGTCGGAGGATGGTGGATTCCAGAGCGCCTGTTCGCTGATTCATTCGAGCTCCTCTTCTTCGATTTCGATCGTCGTCGGCGAGAGCGGGCGCGCGACACATGCCAGCACGTAGCCCTGCGCGCGCGCCTCCGGCGTGAGGCTGTTCGGCTCGTCGAGCTCGACCTCGCCGCCCATGAGCGCCGGGCAGCATGAACCCGAACGACACGCCGCAGCGGAGCTTCGGTGTCACATCGCGACCGATCTCGATCGTGATTCGCTTCGGCGACTCGACCTGAACGAAGCCCGGGCGACCGCCGACGAACGTACGGTATGGAGTTCCCTGCGCGTCGCGATAGCCGAAGCCCGCAATCGGCGAGCGCATCAGCACGCGGCGGCAACCTTCGTCGAGCGTGTCGATCTGTTTCATCAGCACGGCCGACATCGGTTTGCCGATGACCGTTTCGATCTCCGCGACACCCAGCCGACGCATCGAGGAGAAAGATACCGAGCGGCGCACTTGACCGCATCACGCAATCAAGACAAAATATTGTTCGATCCAGACATGGCTCCAAAACGCGAAAGACAGTTTCGTCATGCGGGTTGGTCGGTGCGCGGTGAATTGCGGATCGCGGGCGATCCGAGCGACGCGACCGACGCCGTCACGTCCCTCGCGACGCGCTTCGTGCTCGAAGCGCACGGTCGTTGGAAGGCGGCGGTGGCACGTCCCGCGAACGCGATCGGAATCAGCATGGAGGCTGGTGGACTCGAGAGCGAGTTCCACACTCACGTCGAATCGCAGCTCTTGTTCCAAGTGCGCGGCGAGCTCACGTGCGAGGCGTCGAATGCTCTCTGGATCGTGCCGCCGCAATCGGCGCTGTGGGTCCCAGGCGGCGTGAGCCATCGCATCCGTGGTCGTGCGCCGCTCGAGGGGTACAGTGTTTTCGTCGAGCGTCGCGCGGGAGCGAATCTTCCGCAGGAATGCTGCGCGGTCTCCGTCTCAGCGTTGTTCCGCGAGCTCCTGTTCCGCCTCGCGACGCGGCCTGCACAATACGACCTCGAGGGGCCCGACGCGCGACTCGTCGGGGTCCTGCTCGACGAGCTCGCGGCCGCAAGAGTCGAGAATCATCGATTGCCGATGCCAACGGAGCCGCGGCTTCGTCGCCTCGTCGAAGCGATCGTTGCCAATCCCGCCGATGCGTCCACGGCGGATATGTGGGCCCGACGTGTTGGCATCGGAGAGCGCACGCTCAATCGACTGCTCGTGAAGGAGACCGGGCTCAGCTTCGGCCGGTGGCGTCAGCAGCTGCACATCACGCTCGCCATCCAACGAATGGCGCGGGGCGCTTCGGTCCAACAGGTCGCGACGGATCTCGGATATGGGAGCGCGAGCAGCTTCGTGACGATGTTCCGCAAAGCGCTCGGTGCGTCACCCGCTCGCTACATGGCGCATCGGCTCGACGGAGGCTGAGCCTCTCACGCGCGCTGCGAAGAAAGTCTGCAATCGCGAGGGACGAGAATTGTCACGGGTAACGTCTCCCACGATTCACGCTCCGTCGAGCGCCCCCCCGCTCGCGCGGCCGAGCCGGCCCCGCTGTAGCGGGCTGGCGGGCGACACGCTCTGCGAAGGCGGTTCAGCGCGGCCGTCTCTCCTCCCTCGGCTTCGCACCAGCGGGAAGGGCGCGGCGCAAGAGCTCCTCGATCAGTGAACGCGACGAGCGATAGGCAGAGCTGACCGGCCGTCTTCGACGGCGGCTGCTCGATGACGCAGAAGGCGCCCGTCAGCGCTGTGGGCGGCGTCCTCGCTCTCGGCCTCGCGGTGATGACGTGGGCGCGCCGTCGCTGGGAGAGCGCGTCGGCGTGAGAGCGACACGCGCGTCTACACCACGCACGGTCGCAAGATGGCGGCGCAGATGCAGGAGGGGCAGGCGTCGCGGCCCGTGCTCACTCGCGCCGAGGTGAAGGCGAGTCACAGCGCCGGTAGGCCCGTCTCGAAGGGCGTCGATGCGCCCTCGGTAGTCCTCCTCCAATCGGCATCTCTTCCGAGTTGACACAACGTGCGCGAACCGCTTCGCGCCTCGCGTCGTTCCGGGCTACGCTCGACGGTGGGATGGCGGTTCGGACGGGGCGTGCACGGAAGGTCGGTCTCCTCGCTCTCGGCTTCGGAGGTCTGGTCATCGCGACCGAGGCTGCCTGTTCGCTCACCATCGACACCGACGGGCTCGCGGGGGGCGATGACGATGGGCGCGTCGAAGTCGAGCAGCGCGACGACGGCGGAGACGCGCTGGATTCCGGGCTGGAAGTCGACGCGTCGCCCGGAGAGGACGCCGCGGACGCCGCCGAAGCCTGCCCCGGGGACGCCGGGCCCGCGAGCGTTCGCGTCGACGGCTTCTGCATCGACTCCACCGAAGTGACGAACGCCGACTACGCGCGCTTCCTCGAGGCGAGTGTCGGCGTGGCCGGACAGCCCGCCGTGTGCGCGTGGAACCTCGACTACGTCCCGACCGGCTCCTGGCCGCCGTCCGGAGGTGCGCTGGACAGGCCCGTCGTCAACGTCGACTGGTGTGACGCCCGCGCGTATTGCGCGTGGGCGGGCAAGCGCCTTTGCGGCGCCGTCAGCGGTGGTGCGACGCCGCCGGGCGCGCTCGCCGACAGCGCGAGGGACCAATGGTACCGCGCGTGCAGCGGTCGCGGAGTGACGCTCCTGCCGTACGGGAACGAGTACGAGCCTGGCCGGTGCAATGTCGGCTCCAGCGGAGTCACGATCGAACGCGTGAAGAATCGCGCCGAATGTGTCGGCGGCGTCCCAGGGCTCTACGACATGGTCGGTAACGTGAACGAGTGGGTCGACAGTTGCAGCGGGGAGGTGGGGGCGGACGACGGTTGCTACGTCCGCGAGTCGTTCTACGCCAGCGACGGCACGGTGACGTGTGCGACCGTGGGCTCGCGCATTCGCTCCTCGACGCACGGTGCCCGCGGCTTCCGTTGCTGCGCGCCCTGAGCCGAGTCCGCCGCCTCCGCGCGGCCCGCGCCGGCCGGACGCAAAAAAATGTCGAGGCTTGTCGAGGGGCTTGCGGGACTGGCGCGCAGGGCGTCGGACGTCGGGTGAATCGAATCGGGCCGTTGTCGTCCAACCCGCGCGGATGGGGTTGGAGGCGGGGTGGGACCGAAGAGGAGGGCGATGATGACGTCGCGGAAGTGGTTCTCGCTGTTGGCTTCGTGCGCGGCCCTAGCTGCGTGCGGCAGTGATGGGACGAACTCGGCGTCGGCCGACGACGATGGCTCGGGGGAGAAGGAGCCTGGCGGCGAAGGCCCGTCGGACGATCCCGACGTGAACGACAATCGCTACGACGACGGAGACGACAGGGACGACGGGGCGCTCTGGGATCATGAAGCCGCCTTCGAGAAGCGCCGCCTTCTCGACTTTTCCGTGAGCTACTGGCGAGTGATCGATCACCAGCTCGTGGCCGCGATCGGCGGGACGCGCTTCGAAATTTACGACTACGCCGCGATGAAGGTCATCGCCCGGACGGAGGCTGCGCCCGAAGACAGGGGGTTCTTCGGGAACCGCGACGCCGTCGTCGTGGCCACCAAGGTGCCCGGCGCGAGCGTGATGTGGACGCGCGCTGCGGGGAAGTTCCGCGCGCTCGATGCCTGTACATTCAACACCGGTGACGGAAGCATCGTGACGAGCCCCGACGGCCGACGCTCGCTCATCGTGAGCGGCACGATGGCCAACAGCAACCACGACGACAGCCATCACCTGGACGGTGAGCTCTGTCTGGTCGACAACGAGACGCTCGCCGGTCGGCCGATCGACGGGCCCAACGGGTTCACCGTCCTAGGGTGCCAACCCGGCGCGGCGCACGACTTCGTTTGCTTCGGTCGCGTCGGAGAGGAAGGAGTCGTCGGAACGATCGACGACGGAGTTTTCACGGTCCGCGCGAAGGTCCCGTCCGCGCCACAATCCACGATCCGCGCTGTCGAGACGGTGGGCCCCTACCTCTTCTTCCGGACTCCGTCGGCGATCTACCGCGCCCCGCGCGACTTGAGCCAGGCGCCGAACAAGTTCGCCGACGCGAAGTTTTTCTTTCCGCTCCGCGGCGGCAAGGTCGTCGTACATGGCGCCGATCACGGCATGCTCGAGGTGAGTAACCCGGACGGCAGCGATCGTGTCCGTCTGTCGGACAAGGCATTCGTGCCGGAGTTCATGCTGTCCGCGACGACCGACACGCGGCGTCTACGGATGGTGCCGTTCTGCACGCCGGAGGGCAGTGCCACGTCGGGACAGGGGGTCAGCGCGCGAGATTTGCGGATCTACGACCTGAAGAGCAAGAAGACGATCCCGGTGGACTCGGGGTGTGGCCTGATGGCGATCACGTACTCGAACCGCTATGCCGCCTACGTCACGAACTTCCGCGGTCAGCTCATCCCCGTGGGCGACGGCGTCGGCGACTCGCGTGACGTCCTCGATCTCGAGACCGGGGAGGTGCGCAAGGATATCGGCTCGAAGTCGGTCACGTGGCTTGCGGGCATGGCGATCGGCAAGAGCCGGATGCTCCTCAGTGATGGCGCGGCCTGGCTGAGCTTCTTCGACGGGCATAGCGGTAAAGACGCTGACGATTCCCTCCTCGGGCCGAACGAGGCGGCGCTGACCAGCACGACGCAGCGGCTCGCGGGCTGGCTGCACGATGCCACCTTCGTGCTCGGATCGTCCGCGGCGGACGGCTTCGCGGCGACCCACTACGTGCCGGTGACGAAGAAGTAGGTCGCGCAGGCCACCGTGCTCGTGCGGGGAGGGGCAAGACCCGTCTGAGTTCGTGGGCGAGCCGTCCTGAGTTCGTGGGCGAGCCGTCCTGAGTTCGTGAGCGAATCCCATTCGGTCGTTGGCCGCGGCGCCAAAGGGGGGGCCGACCTCCAGGCCCGCTTCAACGGGGCAAGGCGGGGCGAACCTCGCGCGCGACGTTCGGCGCAGGGCGCGCCGTCTACTTGCAGTCCTTTAGACCCGGCACCGAGGCAAGGTCCGCCGTCCCCGCGACGATGGCCTCGACGGAGTACTTCGCGCGCAGCTTGGTCCACGCGCACTCGCAGTGCGGGGCGTTGCACTCCTTCATGAAGTCCGCCTTGGCGAGTTCGGCCGGGAACTTGCCCTTGCATGCGACCACCACCGCCTTCTTCGCTTCTTCGACACGCGGCCCCTCGAAGCTGCCGATGAAGTCGGATGCGGCGAGCTTCTTACGCATGGCGGTCCACGCGCATTCGCAATACGGCGCCCTGCGCTGTTCGTCCTCGGTGCACCCCCCGACGAAGCTCTCCTTGATGCTCTCTTCGGGCAGCTTCGACCCGCACGTGGCGATCGTCTTCTCCTGAAGCGTCGCCAAACGCGGATCGTTCTCGGGCAGCGGCTTGCTCAGGTCCGCGTCCTTGAACACCTCGCGGAAATTGTCCCAGCCGCACTCGCAGTAGTCGGGCGCATTCACCTTCCGCATGCAGCCCTGCATGAACGGCTCGCGCTGAGACTCGATCGTCGGCTTGGGAGCCGACGTGTCCTCCTCCGCGGCCGCCGGAGCAGAGGGGCCCGTCGATGCACCGGAGGGACTCGACGCGGGAGGCTGGCTACCGCCGCAGGCCGCGAGCAGCAGGGCGAAACCGAGGCAGAAGTGGCTGATGCGCATATGCGTGCACGCTCTATCACGCGGTGTCGTCGGCGAGCGCGGATTACGCATCGGGCGAGACCCCTCCTGCGCATCGGGCGGGGGCGAGACCCATCCTGAGTTCGTGAGTGGGCGCGCGTCGATCTCGCGCGCAGCGGCGGCCCGGGCGAGACGTTCGGCACGAGCGTCTGTCGCAACGGCCTTCAGCGCATGAAGAGCGAGGGCCCGTTCACCGCGACGCTATGGGGATGGGAGGTCTTCGCGAGCTACGCGTACCCGGGCGGCCTCGCCTTGCGCAAGCTGGTGGAGACGCCGCTCCCTCCGATTCGCTGACTTCGGAATACGACTTCTCTCCGGCACGCGGACCTCGATCGCTTCGGTCATCGGTCCGCGGTTGCCGGCGAGGTCTTCGATCGGAACGGACTCGCCGTACGCCTCGGCGCGCAAATGGCTACGGTGCCGGAGAGGAGCTCGCCGCGTAGCTCGTGACGCTGGACGGGAACGTCATCGACGCCGCCGTGCACTCCGGCTTGCAGTCGGGCCCGTTCGGGTGGACGGTCTCGTAATTCGCGACGCTCTCCTCGTCGAGGAGAGTCCTCCCCGAACGGTCCTTGATGGCGATCCGATAGCGATCGCCGCCCCGCAGCTCGCGCGCGGACAGGCCGAGACGCATCTCGACCACCGAGCGACGATCATTTACGTAAGAGACCGTTCCGGACGCCACGATCTCTCCCTCCAGCGAGAACACTCCGGGTTCGACGAACGCGCCCGTCGCACAGCGACCGTTTCGGCAGACCTCGATCGTGCCTTCCGGGCTGAGCTCGCCGAGGTTGGCCGCCGTGTACGCGGTGATGTTGACGCCGTCCCTGCAGGAGGCGTCCGTGCACTCGCTCAGTTTGCACGCCGAAAGCGCGGACGCAGGCACTGCGAGGAACAGGAGAATCGACAGAAGGCGTCGCATTGAACCTCCACGTCATGGTACCGCCGGCAACGCGGCACAGCCAGGCACGAACGTCGCCTTCCGCGCCGCTGAGGGGCCACGCGGCGCTCGGTTGCTCTCCCGATGCATTCGCGCGCCCGCGGATGTGGGGGGGGCTCCGGCGGCGCGACGCCGTCGGTCATGGCCTTGCCGGCGCTGCGGGCGCGCGAGGAGACTCAGCGGATCGAGACGCCCTGCGCCTCGAGCGACTCGGGCGTCGTGTAGCGGATGCGGCGGAAGCGCTCGGCGAGGCGGGCGGTGACGCTCGACACGACGCGGATCGCGAGCACGGCGGCGACGAGGTCGACGACGTCGACGAGGATGTTGCCGTTGTAGACCGCGCTCACGTCGTCCACGGTGGTCGCGGTCTGTCCGCTCGCGTTCATGATCCGCGACAGGATGTTGGCTGCCACGTATACGCCCCACCAGACTCCGATGAACCCGTTCGACAGCGGCTTCGGCTCCGGCGGCGTGATCAGGGTGACGCTGCGGTAGTCGCCGGCGGCGTCGCGATCGACGCGTGCCGTAGGCGGGAGGACGTCTCGCGGGTCGAGCGCCTCGTGCACGTCGCGCAGCACCTGGTACGGGCGGAAGAGGCTCACGATCGGGAGGAAAAAGCCCCACACCGCGCTGGAGGGTTTCCACGGAAGATAGCCGTCGCCGAACGCACGCGTCAGCGTCACGAGGAGGTGGACCCAGCGGAGGAAGAGGACGGCCGTGACGGCGAGCACGACGTAGTGGGCGACGAGCCCCGCGTTGACGAGACCGTCGGCCGCTTCGAGGTCCGTCTGAAGGGCTACCTCCGCGCTCTCATCGCTCGACTCGAGCCCCCCGAGGAGGTCGAGCGACCAGTGCCTCACGCCGGCGTCCCACACGCGGACGGCGATCGTGGCAGCGAGCGCGAAGACGGCGAGCTTCGCGCGCCCGCCAAGCTCCGTGACCCGGTCGTCGTATCTTGCGGCGGGATGCTCTTGATCGATCGTCATGTGGGTCGTCCGTTCGAGAGAGCGGCATCGTAACGGAAGAGCGCCTGACCGTCGCTCTCTCTCCTCCGATCCCGGCTCGGAGCGCGAGAACCGGCTTCGGACTCGGAGCTCCGGAACGGGCTCTCGACTCCGGCCGTGCTCGAACGAACGGCATTGACCCTAGGCCGGTGCACTCGCGGCCGCCTTCGTCGCACGTGGACGAGCGACGTGCTGCTCGAGGAGCACGGTCATCTCGCGTGCGTTCCGGACGGCGTAGTCCGAATAGCAGTTGTTCATGAGCACGTGGACGGAGGCGGCCTCGTCGGCCAGGCGCTGGATGGGCGGGACCCACTCGCGGAGCTCGTCGGTCGTGTAGAGGTATCGAAAGCGCTCGCTCGCGGACTCCGTGCGGCGCTTCCAGCGCGCGGCGCTGCGGCCATGGAAGCGCACGAGCGCGATGTCGCTCGTTGCGACGGCAATCGGTGGGATCGAGGAAGCGAATCCCTGCGGCTCGTCCACGCACGTGTAGACGAGATCACCCTCGCGGAGCAGCGCGAGGGTGCGGTCCTGATGGCGCTCGTTCATCCAGGTGGCGTTCCGAAACTCGATCGCGACTCGACATCCTGGAACGAGCTCGCTCGTGTGCAGCACCTTGCGCTCGTTTTCGCGGGAGGCGGTGAACCATACGGGGTACTGGAAGAGGACGAGCCCGAGCCGCAGTCCGGACCGGAGCGGCTCGATGGATGCCCGGAAGCGCCTTGCTAGCTCATCGACCATCTCCGCCCCGAGATCCTTGGGGTAGACGTGAGGCTCGTCGCGGAGCTCGTCCGGTAGCAGCGCGCGGAGGTCGACCGGAAGGCGCTTCGCATCGGTGTAGTGCTCCGTCAGTGACGCGAATGCCTTCACGTTCATCGTGAAGCCCGGCGGCGTTCGCTCGACCCAGAGCTCTGCGCGCTCGGGCGGAGCGAGCGCGTAGTACATCGAGTCGTTCTCCACGATGGGGAACTGCGATGCGTAGTAGCGCAGCCGCCCTTCGGATGAGCGCGCGCCCTTCGGGTACCAGCCGGATTGGACCAGGGATTTCTCGGTCCAGGACGTGACGCCCGTCTCGATCACGCCAGCCATGCCGCTGTCGTTGCAAGCTTCTGGCCCGAGCAGGCCGAGGTGAACGATGGGGAGGCGGTGGGAACATTTCGGGCGTGGTCCTGTCCTGCACGCGCTAGATGGTGAGCGTGAGCGTCGCCCATCCCGTCTCGACCGGTCTGCGCATGGCCGCGTCCGAGCATCCGCCCTTCACGGACGCGGAGCCGGTGTTCGTGCCCGATCTGCTCCACCCGAAGCCGCTCTGCCGCATCGATGTCGAGAGCACGAGGCTCGCGCTCTCCCTCGCGTTTGCCGGTGGAGTTGGTGGCGGCACATTCTCCGAGGCGCTCGAGAAGGCCACGGTCGCGCATTCGGCATGGGAGCCCGCGTCGTTCTCCGCCGACCTCTTCCTGCAGCAGTTCGTCACGCTCTGCATGAAGATCCGCATCGGCTCACAGGAGCCGGTCTTCTGCACGAAGCACCTGATGAAGGTGATCGCGCATCCGCCTTCCGAGCCGGCTGTCGTCGATCATCGTCGGGCCATTCTCCGAGAGCTCGCCGGATCGCCCGAGCTCCGGAGGGAGCTCGAGCGCCTGTACACGACGCTCTGCGCCTTCCGCTCGCTGCTCGAGGGCGCCGGCGTCGGCAAGTGGGACGAAAGCCGTCGGCAGCTCGACATCCTTCAGCAGTTGAAGGACATCATCGACTGCGCAGCCGATGGGTTCACGAGCGCGAGGTCCGGGCTCGCGCGCCTCGGAGCATTCGGACGCCGGATCCGTGAGGGTGAGCCGTATCGCTCGCTCGCCGACCTCCTGCGCTACGACGAGCGGCTCGCGACGCTGAACCTGAAGATCGGCGTCGGTGCGGACGGACGGATACGCGGCTTCGAGGTCCTCTCGGTCCACGAGGACGAAGCGAATCCCTTCGTCAGCTCGCCGTGGCGGCGATGGCTCGCGAAGGTCGAGCTGTTCGTACGCGGCTTCAAGTTCAGCGACGGCGAGGTGATGGCGAGGCTCATCGACGCCGTCTTCGAAGGCATCCAGGACGAGATCGTCCCGCTCGTGCAGCTGCTCGGGGACGTGGAGGTCTACCTCGGCGCCCTCGGCTTCCAGGACGCCGCTCGGGAAGCTGGGCTCTCGGTGTGCCTGCCCGAGCTCGTCTCGCAGGACGACCCTCGCACGCTGCACGGCCTTTTCAATCCGCTCCTCCTCGCGCACGGCATCAAGCCCGTCCCATGTGACCTCGGGACCGATCGCCACGACACGACCGTGCTCGTGACCGGGCCGAACTCCGGCGGCAAGACGCGCCTTCTGCAGTCGATCGGGCTCACCCAGCTCCTCGCGCAATCGGGGCTATTCGTTCCGGCGCGCTCCGGCTCACTCGCGCTCGCGACCGGGCTCGTCGTCTCACTCATCGAAGAGACGAAGGCGGATCAATCCGAGGGCCGGCTCGGGACGGAGCTCCTCCGGATCCGCGACCTGTTCGAGCGGCTGCCGCCCGGCGCGATGGTGATCCTCGACGAGCTCTGTTCCGGGACGAACCCGTCCGAGGGCGAGGAGATCTTCGAGCTCGTCGTCGGGATGCTCTCGAAGCTCGAGCCGCAGGCATTCATCACGACGCACTTCCTCGCGTTCGCCGCGAGGCTCGAGCGAGAACGGACGATCGACGCGCTGCGCTTCCTTCAGGTCGAGCTCGGCCCAGGCGATCGGCCGACGTACCAATTCGTCCCCGGAGTGGCGAACACGTCGCTCGCGAGCCACGCGGCGGCCCGGCTCGGCGTGACCCGGGAGCAGCTGCTCTCGCTCATCGACCGCAACACGCGGCGTGTCCACTCGCGGGCTCCGCGGATCGAAGACCAGGACGACTGACCTCGATGCCGACATTCCTCACGACATCGAAGATGGATCCTGCGCTCGCGGCGCGGATCGAGGCGAGCGTTTCAGGGAAGAAGGGGCCTCGCAGATCGGTCATGCGCTCGCGACGCATCGTCCTGCTGCTCCGCCTCGTCGTCGTCCTCACGGTCGCAACCAGCGTCTACGTGTTCGTGGTCGGTCGTCGTCAGCACAAGCTCGCGCTCGAGCGCACGCGCGCGAGCCTCCTCGAGTCCGTGCGCGAGCAGGGCGCATCGCTCGTGCCCGAGGACCATACGGCTGTCGCGCGCGTCGAGGCGTGGCTCCTCCGCCTCGCGGGGGCGTACGAAGGTGATTTCGTCGCGGCCGAGCTGGGGGCTCCGAACGCGCTCGCGGCGACGCTCGCGCGCCCGATGGTGTACGTCCGCGGCACGTCGGAGGCGTTCGCGGGCTCACCGCAGGTGGCCGCCGTGTCGGCAACGTCGACGAAGGACGCTCTCGTCCTGTGCCTGCTCGAGCCGCCGGAGGCCCGTAACGAGAAGGCGCTCCTCGACAAGGTGCGCGTGGTGTACTCGGGCGGGTGGAACCTCGAGAGCCGCACCGCGAACGTCCGCCGGCTGAACGACGCGATCGTCGGCTTGCCGTTCTTGCTCCCCCCGTGGTCCGAGCGCGTGCAGATGGCCGATGACGCGGCGGAGCTCGCGCGCCTTCGCGCCGAGCTGGAGCGAGCGCCGATCGCGCGGGCGAAGCAAGCCGCGAGGTCCGAGCTGCTCCTCGTCGCCCTCGACGAGCCCGGCGGCTCCGACGGCCCGACCGAGCTCGACGGCGAGCGTCCGCATCCGGTGCGGGTGGCGCTGGTGGATCTCGTGGCGAACAAGGTGCTGCTCCGGGCGCGCCACGTGGTCGACCCGAGCGGAATCAGCCCCGCGCGGAGGGCGATCTACGCGATCGGCATCGACAGCTGCGCTCTCGCGCTCGAGGTCCACGAGGACGTGCGAAGCGCAGGTGAGTCCGGCGGCGCGAGCCCCCGGAACTAGCGCGCCGAAGGCCCTCCTCCGCGGGTGGTCGGAGCGCGAGCCCCGAGCTGCGTCAGATGACGATCTTCTTCCAGCTGCCGCCGCGGAACTTCAGCGTCATCACGATCGCGGCTCCGATCGAGTAGCAGACGGCGGCGACCCACATGCCCTTCAGGCCGACGCCGGACTGGATCCCGAGCAGCCACGCGAGCGGAACGAGGACGAGGAACACGAGGAAGAACTGCGCCGCGGCGACGAACTTCGTGTTGCCGGCGCCGAAGAGCGCCTCGCTCAGGATCATCGCGACGGCGATGATCGGCGTCACCACACCCATCATGCGCATCGGCGTCATCGCGGCCTCGCGCACGGCCTCCGAGTGGGTGATGAAGTTCACGATCTGAGGCGTGAAGATGACGCCTTCGAGCAGGCCGACCACGCCGAAGATGACCAGGCCAAGGCGCACGCTTGCCCAGCCGAAGCGTTCGGCGTCATGTGGGCGCTTTGCGGCGAGCGATTGCGCGACGAGCGTCGCGGTGGCGGTGCCGAACGCGATGCAGGCGGTGAAGGTCAGCTTGAGGATCGCGACGATGTTCGTCGTCGCGGCGCCGTTCACGGCCTCGCGTACGCCCGTCGGTGAGGCGGCGGCCTCGGCGGCGTCGAGCTTGCCGGCGACCTGCGCGAAGAGGCCGAAGCCGATCATCATCACGACGGTGGCGAGCGCGGCCGGGATCGAGAGCTTGAGGATGTCCCAGGTGAGCGACCGCGAGAGGTTCGACCAGCGGAGGAACGAGAAGCGCGCGCGCTCCTTCCCCACGAAGAAGAGCATGATCCCGAGGCCGATCCACGTGGCGACGAACGCCGCGAAGCCCGCGCCCGGAGCGCCCATTCGTGGGGCGCCGAGATTCCCGAAGATGAACATCCAGCAGAAGAGGATGTTGAAGATGTTCATCACGACGGCGGAGACGAGGTGCACCCACGTCTTGCCGATGCCGTCGAAGAACGCCTTCAGCGCCATCGTTCCGGCCATCGAGACGATGCCGAGGAGGCGCCATTTCGAGTACGAGTACGCGATCGCGTGGGCCTCGGGCACCTTGAGGATCATCCCGAGCAGATCGTGGATCGTCCACGCGCCGACGATCCCGAGGAGGATCCCGGCGATGAGGCAGAAGAACGCCGAGTTCGCGAGGACCGCGCCCGCAGCATCGTAGCGGCGCTCCGCGTACCGCCGCGCCGTGATCGCCTGCGTGCCGACGCTGATCGCGGAGAGCGAGCCGCCGAAGAGCCAGACGAGGAGGAGCGAGGGGAGGAGTGCCGCCTGCGCGTTCGAGTCCTCGGGGTGAGGCAGCTTGCTGAAGAAGTAGACGTCGATCTCGTTGACGACGCTCTGGGAGAGCATCGCCACCACCGTCGGCGCTGCGAGCCGCAGGATGGTTCGGTACGGGGGACCGGAGATGAGCTCGAGATCGACGTCTGCTGTCGCGGTCGCCATTCAGTGCGGTTCGGCTTTGCCGATCCTCTTCGACCTGGCGGATGCCGTCCAGCAAAGCTGGCCTTCATCCACTCGGTTCAGTCGCGCCTCGGAAAAATGCTGGTCCTTCCGTAAGCGAGCGGAGCCCGATTGGCAAGGTACCGCGCGTGAAACGCGCGTGAATGCGGCGGATCGCGCCGCGATTCGCCACGATGCGCTGCGAGGTGCAACAGGCTCGGTCCCGCTCGCCGCGCTCCGGCCGGGGGCCGCCCGCGCGCCCGGTCGCGCTGTTGGGGGCCGCCCGCCGCCGGCTCCGGCCCCCAACAGATTGTGGACCTTTCGCGCACCTTTGGCTTTAACCGAGCGTCATGAGCCTGGGCGCACGCACCCCCCTCGTTGCCACCGTCGTGCTGCTGAGCCTTTCGAGCGCCGGCTGCTTCGTGATGCAGAAGGACCACGAGGCGGTGGCCGCCCGCGCCGACCAAGCCGAGAAGCAGGCTGCCGCCGCTCGCGCCGAGGTCGTGGCGCTCCGCGGTGACCTCGAGGCCACCCGGCAGCGGCTCGACAACGCGCTCCGCGCGAACGCCGACTCGTCGACCGAGACGATGACGACGAAGCAGCGGCTCAACGACCTCGCCGGGCGTGTCGACGAGGCGAACCACGGCGTCGAGGAGCTCCGGCGCGACGTCGCGGCCTCGCGCACGGAGATCTACGCCCGGATCGACGATCTCAAGCGCGCCCAGCAGGTGACGCCGGTGCCCGCGCCGCCGCCGGTGCAGGTGCCGCAGGACAAGACCGCGCACTTCAAGCAGCTCGAGGAGGCGCACGGGAAGAAGGACTGGGCCACGGTCCGAGCGCTCGCGCCCGAGTACGTCAATCGCTATCCGACCGACGACAAGGCGGACGAGGCGCTGTTCTACGCCGGTGAGGCCGATCTCTCCGACGGCCGCCCCAGCTCCGCGCTCGGCAATTTCAACCGGCTCCTCAAGCTCTTTCCGCGCTCGAACGTGCTCGATCGCACGCTCTACGGAATGGGTGAGGCCTACATGACGATGCACGACTGCGCGAACGCGAAGCTCGCGTACGAGGCGTGCGATCGTCGCTTCGCGAAGGAGAAGGTCGGCGCCGACTCGCGTGCGAAGCTCCAGGTGATCGCGAAGAACGCGCCTGGCACGTGCGCCCCGCAGTGATCCGGCGCTCTGGCCGCGCTCGGTTGAACTGACGTCGCATTGCGCTCGCCCTGACGGGCGCGGCGAGCGCAATGCTCGGTCTTTGCCACCGATCGGACCTCGGCCATTCGGTTTCAGGATCGGCGCAACTGAGTTGCGCCTTGGCGCTTCGAGCTCCGGCGCGCCTACTTCGTCTTCGGCGCTGCGGATGCGCCGGGGCAGGGGGCGAACGCGCAGCTCGGGGGCGTGCGCGAGACGGTCGACCCGTCCGGGCATTCCTTCACGTCGGCCGCGCACATGACCTCGCCGGCGGGCGGGGTCGTGCCGCCGCCGTGCTCGGGGCATGCGGCGAACTCGCAGTTCGGTCCCGTCCGCGAGACCGCGGAGCCGTCCGGGCAGATCTTCGCTTCCTGCGTGCAGGCCTTCGGCTCGGTGACGGCGGGGCCGTCCTGAGCGGGCGCCTTGGGGGGCTCGGCCGGCCCGCAGGCGACGAGGACCGAGGCGAGGGCGGCGAAGGAGATCCGGGTGAGCATCGCCGGACCATAGCGCCGTGGCTCATCGAGATGGTGCGAAAGTTGGCCCGAAGCCAGCCGACTTCATATGCAAAGCTCATGAGCGAGCCTTCGCGACGAGAGAAGGAAGCGGCGCCGAAACCCGAAGGGATGTCGTCGGCGGTCGTCAGCATTCCGTTGCCCCGCGTCTTCGGGCGGCTGCTCCTCCTCAAGCTCCTCGCTCGCGGGGGCATGGGCGACGTCTACCTCGCGGCGACGACCGGCATCGAAGGCGCCGAGCGTCCGATCGTCGTGAAGACGGTGCGTCGCGATCACATCCACGACGGCTCCTTTCTCGCGCGGTTTCTCGACGAGGCTCGCGTCCAGTCGCAGCTCAATCACCCTGGGGTCGCGCAGATCCTCGAGGCTTCGACGGACGAGAACGGCGAGCCGTACACCGTCGTCGAGTACGTCGAGGGTCGCTCGCTCGCGGACGTCCGCCATCGTGCGGTGCAGGTCGGTGCTCGCATCGGCTGGCCCGAGGCGATCGCGATCGCGATCGAGATGGGCCAGGCGCTCGCTCACGTCCACGAGCGTGCGGGCGCGGACGGCACTCCCCTCGGGATCGTCCATCGTGACCTCTCTCCCCAGAACGTGATGGTCGGCTATGCCGGCGAGCTCAAGCTGATCGACTTCGGCACCGCGCGCGGGCACAACCGCCGCTGCCACACCGTCGCCGGCGTCGTGTTTGCCAAGCCCGGCTACGTCGCTCCCGAGGTCGCGCGCCAGCAGGTCGGCGACGGTCGGATCGACGTGTACGCGATGGGCGTCATGCTCTGGGAGCTCTGCGCGGGGAAGCGCCTCCTCTCCGGCGACGCGCAGAAGCACCTCGAGGAGGTCGCCGCCGGCAAGTTCGAGGTGCCGCTCCTCGCCGGGACGCGCGGCATCCCGAAGGAGCTCGACGGCATCATCCAGAAGCTGTGCCGGAACGATCCCGACGATCGCTACTCCAGCGCCGCGCAGGCCTCGACCGAGCTCGCGCGCGTCCTCGCGCAGGCGCCGGCGGGCAAGGGTGGAGAGCGCAGCGTGCGCTCGCGAATCGGGTCCCTGATGCGCACGCTTTGGCCGCACGAGCCCGCGCGTTCTCGGGCGGAGTTCGCCAAGCTCCTCAAGCAGGCGAGGGCGCTCGGTCCGGTCAACCAGGAGACGCCGGCATCCGAGCGCTCGATGCAGATCGCGGCCGCGACGCAGACGGCCGACCCTTCGATCCTCGCCGGCACCTCCTACCGCCTCGTCAAGAAGATCGGTGAGGGGGCGAGCGGCGAGGTGTTCGAGGCCGAGCACATCGAGCTCGGTCGCAAGTACGCCGTGAAGGTCCTCTCCGCGGCGCACGCGGCGGCGAGCGACTCGGTGGAGCGCTTCCGCCGCGAGGCGCGCGCGATCGCGTCGCTTTCGCATCCGAACCTCGTGCGCCTGCACGATTTCGGCAAGTCGCTCGACGGGCGCGTCTTCCTCGTGATGGAGCTGCTCGACGGAAAGACGCTCGACGTCCACGCCGAGCGGTCCGGAGACACCGAGGAGCGGCGCGGAGGGTTGCCCTGGCGCGAGGCGACGAGGCTCGCCATTCAGGTGGCGCACGCGCTGGAGGCCGCGCACCTGGCGGGGCTCGTGCATCGAGATCTGAAGCCCCAGAACCTCTTCCTCACCTCGGACGGCGAGCTCAAGCTCCTCGACTTCGGCGTCGCGATGGCGCTCGCCGACACGGCCGACTCCGAGAAGCGCCAGAAGGGCTTCGCCGTGTTCGGCACGCCCGAGTACATGGCGCCGGAGCAGGTCGCGGGCGAGCCCGTCGATGCGCGCTGCGATCTCTACGCGCTCGGCTGCGTCCTCTACGAGCTCGTCACGGGCTCGCGCCCATTCGAGGGGTCGCCCGTCGTGGTGATGGGCAAGCAGCTCCGCGAGGAGCCCACGAGCCCGCGCGTTCGTGCGCCCGAGCGCGGGCTCCCCGCCGACATCGAGAGCGTCATCATGAAGGCGCTCGCGAAGTCGAAGGATGACCGCTATCCCACGGCGCGTGCGATGCGCGAGGCGCTCGAGCATGCGCTCGTCGCTCCGGATCGCCGCCGGTCGCGTGCGAAGAAGCTCATGTCGTTCGCGGTCCTCGCGTCTCTCGGCGTGATCGCGGCCGCGGCGTTCAAGGATCACTCGCAAGCGATCAAGGACCTCGTCTTCTCGAAGCCCGCGCAGCTGGCCGTCGTCCCGGTGGAAGCGCTCCCGGCGGCGCCTCCGGTCGAGCCGGCGCCCGCCGAGCCGACCCAGCCCGTGCCGGCGGAGGCCGCCCTTGCCAATGCCGAGCCCGAGTCCGCGCCCGAGCCCGCGTCCGCGCCCGTCGATGCTCCCATCGCGGAGGCTTCTTCGGCGAGCTCGACACCTGCGACGCATGCGGCACCGGCTCCGCTGAAGGCCTTGCCTTCGCCCGAGTCCGCGCCGGTGCAGTCGTCGACGTCGCGTTCGCGTGGCGAGACGAACGAGGCCGCCGCGCGCACGGCGTCTTCCTCCGACGACCGGAGCGACGATCCCGCGAAGGCGCGTCGCGAGGTCCGTCCGTCCTCGCTCCTCGTCCGTGCGTCGGCGAGGCACGAGAGCACGGATGCGAAGGAGAAGCTCTCCGAGGCGCGTGCGCGCGCGAAGGACCGCGCGACCGATCCGCGCGCGCTGCGCGCTTGGGCGACGGCGGCCATCCAGGCCGGCGAGGTCCGTGAGGCACGTCGCGCCGCCGAGGCGTGGGCCGTGCACGACGGGGGCGCCGAGCCGCGGCTCTTCCTCGCCGCTGCACTCGAGGCGAGTGGTCGCCGCCGTGAGGCGCGCTCGGTGCTCGAGGAGTGGCTCGCGAACCATCCGGACACGCCGGAGGCCCGCAAGATGCTCCAGCGCCTCGGCGCATCGCCGGAGCCGGCGATCAAGCGCAATGGGCGAGCGCGTTCGTCGTCGTCCTCGCCGTCGTCGTCGTCGTCGTCGTCGTCCGCGCGTGCGTCGGGTCGCACCTCGCTCCATCCGCCCGATCCGGTGGCGGACGGCGAGTAGCAGGGCGCCTCTCGATTGCGGCATCGCGACGTGTTGGTCGCTCGAGCGATCGCCGTTCTGGATTCTACCGCGCCTCGCCCAGCGACTTTCCGCACGTGTCGAGCTCGGTGTCGCGAGCACGGGGAGGACCGGTGCCGCTCGCCCATGCGCCGACTGCGCCCATCGGCGCGGTGACGAATCGCCGCTTGCTCGGCGTGCATCGAGGCGCCCTCGTCGCGACGTCGCGGTTCGCTACGGGGTATCGCCGTGTCTCGCCGGTCACGTATTGGCTCGAAGCTCGGCAATGAGGGCTCGGCATGTCCGATGCTCGGGGCGCCGCTCCACTCGAAAGGAGCAGGTCAATGGAACGCAATTCCTGGCTACTCGCGTGCGGCGTCGTCGTCTCGGTGACGGTCATCGGCTGTGACAAGCAGCGAGGGGAGCCCGCGATGACGACGACCACCACCGGCGCGCTCTCGCATGACGACGCGATCATGCGGCTGGCTACGGCTAGATGCGACCGCGAGGCGGCGTGCAACGAAATCGGTGCCGGCAAGAAGTACGCGGACCGCGACGAGTGCACGCGTGAGGCCGGACAGAACGCGCGCGGTACGCTGCGCGCGGACCAGTGCGCGACGATCGATCAGGCGAAGCTCTCCGACTGTCTGAACGACATCAAGAACGAGCGCTGCAACAACCCGCTCGACACTCTCGATACGGTGACGTCGTGTACTCGAAGCAAGATGTGCGTCGAGCCGAAGTAGGGACCCGAGAGCCGCGCGTCGATGACGACGCGCATCGATGATGCGCCCCTCACGCGAGCTCGGCGCGATCGAGACGGCCAGGGGAGCGACGCCGCGATTCGCGCGATCTGCGCGATCGCGGCGATCTCTTGTTGCGGTCGCTACGTCGCTGCGGGCCGCGTGGTGGGCTTCGCCCGGCCCGAGGCAACGGTGAGCGGAAGGTCCCGCGAAGTCGCGTCGCTCGCCGCCGCAACGACCGACGCTGTTCGCGAAGACGACCGAAGCTCGCGACTCCGCTGAGCTCCTGGCAACGACACATCCGTGCGAGTGGTCTTCCGGGTGCAGAGCGGACCCGCGGGAGGTAGCTCGACATGTTCAAGCTCCATCGTGTTTCGCAAGGTCGTGTTCCATTGCTCTCTGTTGCGTTCGTTGCGCTCGGGCTCGCACTCGGCGGCTGCTCGAGCCCTAGCGGAGAGAGCTCCCCGCTGGTCGCGGGCGCGCCGGCGGAGAAACCCGGACCCGAGAGTGCACCGCCGCCCGGGAGTGAGGCTCCACCTCCGCCCGCTTCGGACACCATCGCCGGCGACGTCGGATCGACCACGCCGGAGGGCGACCCGGGCGCCGCGGACAAGCCGGCGGGCGACGATCCGGCGGGCGACAAGCCGGCGGGCGACAAGCCGGCGGGCGACAAGCCGGCGGGCGACAAGCCAGCGGGCGACAAGCCAGCGGGCGACAAGCCAGCGGGCGACAAGCCGGCGGGCGACGAGCCGGTGCAGGATCCGCCCGAGGATCCCTTCGCGAACATGCCCGGGTTCGACAATCCGTTCGGGAACCAGAACCAGGATCCGTTCGGGAACAACAACAACAACAACAACCCGTTCGGGAACCAGAACCAGGATCCGTTCGGGAACAACAACAACAACAACAACCCGTTCGGGAAC
>ERZ778025.563-NODE-563-length-60501-cov-6.914750_pt1 | contig 60501 bp, 54 predicted proteins | sample MGYA00375755_ERZ778025 | MGnify/ENA primary metagenome ERZ778025 (study PRJEB29350, sample SAMN05389825) | bioreactor metagenome | isolation source: Thiocyanate bioreactor | place: South Africa: University of Cape Town | collected 2014-03-17 ... | reverse complement strand
CTACGAGATGAATTCCAAGGCCATCCAGACCTCGGACCAGATGCTGGCCAAGCTGGCCCAGCTGTGACCTCCCTTGTGACCTCTCTTTCGCCCGCGCTTTCGCCCAGGACCTCCGCCATGCGCACTTTCACACGCTCCCTTCGCCTGCTGCAGGCACTTGGCTCGCTGCGCGCGGGCGTTCCCGCCCTGGGCGCAGCGCTGCTGTGCGCTGGTTGTGCCACCCTGTCGCCACCCCCTCCGGTGGACATCCTGCCCACCACCCCGCCCCCGCTGGCCGCTGCACCGCGCACCCCGCCTCCGGTGACGGGCGGGCTGTTCCACAACGCCAGCTACCGCCCCGCGTTTGAAGACCGGCGCGCGCGCCTGGTGGGTGACAACGTGACCATCCAGATCGTGGAAAACGTGACGGCCAGCCAGAAGTCGTCGTCCACGGTGGACCGCACCTCCGAAGTCTCTGCTGGCGTGACGGCCCTGCCCTTCACCAGCAAGACCTTCACCGACAAGCTGGGCGTTGGCGCCAATTCGGGCAATGCGTTCTCCGGCAAGGGCGGCACCGAAAGCGCCAACACCTTCACCGGCTCCATCACCGCCACGGTGGTGGATGTGCTGCCCAACGGGCACCTGGTCATCACCGGCGAGAAGCAGATCGGCGTGAACCAGAACGTGGATGTGCTGCGCTTTTCGGGCACAGTGGACCCGCGCGCACTACAGCCCGGCAGCATTGTGAACTCGACCCAGGTGGCCAACGTGCGCGTCGAATCGCGCGGACGCGGCGCACAGAACGAAGCCCAGGCCATGGGCTGGCTGGGCCGGTTCTTCAACACCGTCACGCCGTTCTGACCAGCCCGGGCGCCCCGAGTGCGCCCAGTGCGCCCAGTGCGCCCATGCCCCCAGTCCTTCCGGCATCTGACGGAGGGCTGGGCGTTGCCTTTGTTCACTAGGAATTTGATAGCTACCAGCGCATATTGCACTAGCGCTTCCGGCAATTTTTGCTCAAAAATGGCCTGCCAGAACGCTTGCAGGCCGTGCCTGCGCCCCCCTTGCCAACGCGGCTTCAGACCCAGCCAATAAGCCGGTGAACCCGCTTCTTTTTGGGTTTTAGTTCTGGCCATGGCCCACCACAATGGATGCCATGAAAGCCTCGTCCCACTCCCCCCTGACCCGCACGGCGCGCACGCTGTGGCTGCTGCTGGCCCTGGCGGCCGCAGGTCTGGCAACGCCTGCACAGGCCTTGCGCATCAAGGAAGTGGCGGCGGTGCAGGGCGTGCGTAGCAACCAGCTGACGGGCTACGGCCTGGTCGTGGGGCTGGACGGCACGGGCGACCAGACCACGCAAATGCCCTACACCACGCAGGCCATGTCCAACTACCTGCAGCAGATGGGCATCAGCCTGCCCCCCGGCACGGCGTCGCAGCTGCAGCTCAAGAACGTGGCGGCGGTGATCGTCACGGCGCAACTGCCCGCCTTTGCCCAGCCGGGCCAGCAAATCGACGTGAACGTTTCGTCCATGGGCAACGCCAAATCGCTCAAGGGCGGCACACTCATCGTCACACCGCTGCGTGGCGCGGACGGCGAGATCTATGCGCTGGCCCAGGGCAACATGGTGGTGGGCGGTGCAGGCGCATCGTCCGGTGGCAGCAAGGTGCAGATCAACCACCTGAGCGCCGGCCGCATTCCGCTGGGTGCGCAGGTGGAGCGGGCCGTGCCCACCCCCCTGAACGAAGGCGACACCATCAACCTGGGCCTGAACGCCTCGGACTTCCAGACCGCCCGCCGCGTGGCGCAGGTGATCAACGCCAAGCTGGGCAACGGCCTGGCCACCGCGCTGGACGGCCGCACGGTGCAGGTGCGCGCGCCCATCGACCCCGGCGCCCGCGTGGGCTTCATTGCCGACCTGGAAGAGCTGCCGCTCGAAACCTCCACCCCCTCGGCCAAGGTCGTCATCAATGCCCGCACGGGCTCGGTGGTGCTCAACCAGGCAGTCACGCTGGGGCCATGCGCCATCGCCCACGGCAACCTGTCGATCACCATCAGCAGCACGCCCGTCATCAGCCAGCCCAACCCGCTCTCGCAAGGGCAGACGGTGGTCACGCAAAAGAGCGACATCACCATCAACCAAGAGCCGGGCAACGTGATCCAGATGCCTGCGTCGCCGCAACTGGCCGACGTGGTCAAGGCCCTCAACACGCTGGGCGCCACGCCCGGAGACCTGCTGGCCATCCTGCAGGCCATCAAGGCCGCCGGCGCGCTCAACGCCGAGCTGGAGGTGATCTGACATGGCACGCCCTGCTGCCTCTGTGCGCGCCATCCACCGGGAGCGACCATGGCCCTGACCCTGCCCTCGTCCAGCACCACCAGCCCCTCGAACGCGCTGGCCGTCGATATCCGCTCGCTCAACACCCTCAAGTACGAAGCGGGCACCGCCAACAGCGCACAGGTCACGCGCGAAGCGGCCAAGCAGTTTGAATCGCTGTTCATGCGCGAACTCATCAAGAGCATGCGCGACGCCACGATGAAGTCCGGCCTCATGGAAGGCGAGCAGGCCAACCTGGGTCAGGACATGCTGGACCAGCAGCTATCGGTCAACATGTCGGGCCTGCAGGGCGGCTTGTCTGAAGCCATCGCCCGCCAGCTCTCGCGTCAAATGGGCGGTGCGGACACCAACTTCTCGGTGCCGTCCACGCTCAGCCTGCCGCAGGCACAGAACCGGTCGGCGGCTTCCGCCACCACGTCTTCCGTCGATACCACCCTGCCAGTACCCAAGGGCCGCGAAGGCTTTGTGCAGCACCTGAGCGGAACCGCCGAGCGCGTGGCGCAGGAAAGCGGGATTCCCGCCAGCTTCATGCTGGGCCAGGCCGGACACGAAACCGGCTGGGGCAAGAGCGAGATCAAGACCGCCAACGGCGGCAACTCGTTCAACCTGTTCGGCATCAAGGCCGGCAAGGGCTGGACCGGCAAGGTGGCCGAGATCACGACCACCGAATACATCAACGGCACCCCCCGCAAGGTGGTGGCCAAGTTCCGCGCGTATGACTCGTACGAGGACTCCTTCCGCGACTACGCCAAGCTCATCACCGACAACCCGCGCTACGAAAAAGCCCAGGCCACCGCCAAGACGGGTTCTGCCGTGGCCTACGCGGCCGAGCTGCAAAAAGCGGGCTACGCCACCGACCCCGAGTACGCCAAGAAGCTCAGCGGCGCCATCAACAGCGCGCTGCGCGTACAGCGCGCCCAGGCCTGATGGACGAGAAGAACCGAGGTAAGCCATGAGTCTGCTCAACGTCGGCGCCCGCGCCCTGCTGGCCAACCAGGTGGCCTTGCAGACGGCGGGCCACAACATTGCCAACGTCAACACACCGGGCTATTCGCGCCAGACGGTGGTGCTGCAAACCGTCCAGGGCCAGTTCACGGGTGGCGGCTACATCGGCCAGGGCGTGGATGTGCAGACCATCTTGCGCAACCAGAGCGAGCTGCTCACGCGCCAGTCGGCCGCCGCCGGATCGACGCAGGCTGCGGACGCCATCCGCGCGCAGCGCCTGAGCCAGTTGCAGGAAGTGTTCAGCGGCGGCACCCAGGGCCTGGGCGCCGCCATCAACGACATGATGAACGCGTTCTCGGATGTGGTGAGCAGCCCCACCGACATCACGGCACGCACGGTGGTCCTTACGCGGCTGGACGAAACGGCCGCACGCATGCGCACCGCCAGCGACCGGATCAACGAGATCGAGTACACCGTCAAGGAACAGCTGCAGAGCAGCGTGACCGCCATCAACAGCCTGGCCACGCAGATGGCGGCGATCAATGAGCAAATCGCCCGTGCCACCGGCAATGGCCAGAGCCCCAACGACCTGCTGGACCAACGCGACCAGATCATCCGCGACATTAACCAGTACGTGCAGACCACCCAGATCCCGGCAGATGACGGAACCGTAGGTTTGTTCGTGGCGGGCAGCCAGCCCTTGGTGCTGGGCAGCACGGCCACCAGCCTGTCGCTGGGAGATGCAACCGCGTTCCCTGGCAGCGGCCAGTCCAAGCTGTTTTTCAACCGCCCTGGCGCCACCCCCGTTGAACTCGACGAGAACGTGCTGGGTGGTGGCACCGTCTCGGGACTGCTGCGCTTTCAGAACACGGACCTGAGCGAAGGGCGCAATCTGCTGGGCCGCATGGCGCTGGCCATCGGCATGACGATGAACGACCAGCAGAACCTGGGCCTGACGCTGGACGGCGTGCCAGGCAAGGACCTGTTCGCCTTGCCCACCAGCATGCCGGGCTATACCAACGGCGCAGGCGTGGGCACGGTGTCGTTCACTGGTCCCACGCAGTTTGAAGCCTCGGACTACGAGATCCGCTTTACCACCGGCACGGCCGGCCAGGTGGTGCGCCTGTCCGACGGCAAATCGACCCCGTTCACCGACGCTGCCAACCTGGCCACGCTGCAGATCGACGGGCTCAACTTCAACCTGACCACTCCCGGCAACCCCGGCGAGCGCATGCTGTTCAAGCCGTTCAGCACGGCCGCCAACAACATCCAGGCGTTGGTGTATTCGCCGCGCGACTTGGCTGCAGCCAACCCCATCAACGCAGCCATGGGCACCGCCAACGGCGGCACCATGCAACTGGGCAACCTCAAGGCCACGGGCCTGCCCAACCCACCGGGGCTGGTACTGCCGGCCAACGCCAACCCGACAGCTGTCCCGCCCATCCTCGGGGGCATACAGCTGCAGTTCACCGCTGGCCCGCCCACCACCTACGACGTACTCGACCGCGGCACCGCGCCTCCCACGTCGCTGGCCACCGCACAGCCCTACACCTCGGGACAACCCATCTCCATCAACGGATGGGAAATCACGCTGCAAGGCACCCCAAAGACCGGCGACACGGTCGTGATCGGCAATGCCCTGGACCCGCAGTACGGCGACGCCTACACGCGCAATGCAGGCAACGCCAATGCCCTGATGGGGCTGCGCGACGTCAAGATGTTCGACGAATCGACCCTGAGCGACGGCTACGCCAGTGCCATTGCCCAGGTGGGCACACGCACCCAAAGCGCCAAGTTTGCAGAACAGCTGTCCTCCACCATCGCCGCCAACCTGGAGCGCGACCGTACGGCCGTGTCAGGGGTGAATCTGGACGAAGAGGCCGCCAAGCTGATCCAATACCAGCAGGCCTACCAGGCCTCGGCCAAGATGATCCAGATTGCGCAGAACATTTTTGATTCGTTGATCCAGGGCCTGGGCCGATGAACGGAGCCCTAGCGTGAGGAGTTCGACATGAGCACAAACATCTACCGCGTCGGCACGGCCAACATGTATGACAACGCGCTGCGCAACCTGGGCGCGCGCCAGACGAGCCTGACCTCGCTGCAGGAAAACCTGACCTCGGGCAAACGCGTGGTGCGCGCCAGTGACGACCCGGTGTCTGCCGCGCAGGCCGAACGAGCGCTCAACCGCCTGTCGCGCATCCAGACCGAGCAGCGCGCACTGGAAACCCAGCGCAATGCGATCGCCCAAGCCGAATCGGCGCTGGGCGATGCGGTGGGCCTGGTACAGAACTTCCGCGAGCTGGTGGTGAACGCAGGCAGCGCCACCCTCACGTCCAACGACCGGGCCACCATCGCCAACCAGCTGCAAGGCCTGCGAGAGCAATTGCTGGAAGTGGCCAACCGCAAAGACACCAACGGCATCCCTCTCCTGGGCGCACTGGGCAGCGCCCTGGCGCCGTTCCTGGGCCCGCTGAGCAGCAGTCCCGATTACCGGTTTGACGGTCTGCCCGGCCAGACCGCGAGCAACGGTGTGACGATCCCCGGCACCGTGGATGGCGATGCCGCTTTCATGTTCGACCCCAACCGCGATGGCGTCTACACCGCTGGCGTCAGCAACATCCCCAACACCCGCCAGCTCACCACCACCGCGATCACGCCTGTGGACAAGAGCCTGATCACTGGCGACAACTACACCATCACTTTCAGTGCAGTGGGCCCTGGAGCCACACCAGGCACCAGCACAGCCACCTACACGCTCACCAACACCACCACGGGCGCGGTATCCGCACCCGTGGTGGTGCCAGACTATCCGAGCGATAAGCCGGTCACCATCAAGATCCCTGACCCGAGCATTGCGGCCGACTTCCCTGGCATGACCTTTGACATCACGGGCAACCCGGACAACGGTGACACCATCACCATGCAACCCAGCCCCAGCATGTTCAGCACGCTGGACAGCGCCATCAACGGTATCCGCAACGCACCTAACAGCAACGCAGCGATCCAGGCCGTGGGGCAGACGCTGGCTAACATGGATGTCGGGCTGGAGCGGCTACACAACATCCGCGGGTTTGCTGGCGAGCTGCTCAATCGTGCAGACCGCATCACCGGCGACCAGGAAAAGCGCTCCATCCAGCTGGAAGGCGACCGTTCGCGGGCAGAGGATCTCGATATGATCAAGGGCATTTCCGACTTCCAGAACCAGCAGGTGGGATATGAGGCTGCACTCAAGTCCTATGCGCAGGTTCAGAAGTTGTCGCTGTTCAACTTTATTGGCTAGCGGCCTGCGCGGCAGGGGTGTTCGGGCGTGGCGTCCGGCGCACCCGGTGCCTCCAGGCGGCAGCACCGGCTGGTGCATGCGGCGACTCCCATCCCGCGCGTGTCGGCTGGCCCCGTTTTTTGCCTGAGAGCACATGGTCCAATCCGTCCTAGGTAGCCTGATCCTGGGCTACCGCCCTCTGTGGAACCGAGCCCGCAAACTCGCAGGCATCCAGCTGTACGCCCACAACGAGGCCTCGGCCACCGTCGATGGCGGCCACCTGCTGCGCACGCTGCAGGAGCTGTGGTCGGCCAGCTCGCCGCCGCTGCTGATCTCGGCACAGACCCGCCAGCTGCTGTGCGACCTGCTCGAAAACGCCCCGCGTGCCGCGCCATGGATCGAGGTGCGCGGCGAGTGGCTGTCGGACTCGGCCATTTATGACCGCGTGAAAGCCGCGCACCAGCGCGGGCTGCGCCTGGTGTGGCGTGGCGACATGGACAAGCTGCCCGAACCCGAAATAGCCCGCTGCTTTGACAACAGCCTGCTGACACTGCGCCCCGAAGACGCCGTGGCCGCATTGCAGACCACTCCGCCCCGCCCCGGCAGCGCCGCTGCCGCTGCGCCACCACCGGCTGCCAAGCGCGCTCCCAGCCCGGTGCTGGCTGGCCAGATGTACGAAAACATCGCCAGCCGGGCCCTCATGGAACACTGCCTGGACCACGGCAACGCGATGGCCCTGGCCGGCTGGCCGACCGAGGACGTGCTCTACAGCCTGCGCCACCACCCGCAGCAGCCGTCGCACGCGGTGATCTTCAAGCTCATGAAGGCCATCGACGACGAGCAGTCGCTGGAGACGTTTGAAGACATCATGGGCGAAGACCCGCTGCTCGCCTACCGCTTCATGGTGTACACCAACTCAGCCGCCCTCGGCCTGCGCACGGGCATCGATTCGCTGCGCCGGGGCCTGGTGATGATGGGCTACAGCTCCATCAAGCGTTGGTTGTCCGACCAGCTGCCCCATGCCAGCACCGACGCCAACATGCAGCCCGTGCGCGAAGCCATGGTGATGCGTGCCCAGCTCACGGCACGGCTGCTGGACGCGGGCATAGAGAACGACCTGCGCCGCGAGATCTACCTCTGCGGCCTGCTCTCCCAGCTCGACGAGCTGCTGGGCGAGCCCCTCGGCACCATCCTCAAGCGCCTGCCCCTGTCCGAACGCATCTACGACGCCACCGTGCTGCGCACCGGCCCCTACACCGGCGGCCTGCAGATGGCCTGCGCGCTGGAGACCGACGATGCCAGCGCCATCCGCCAGCTGTGCGAGACCTTCGAGATGGACCTCGAAGAGGTCAATCGCGCGCTGCTGCGGGTGTTGTCTGATCTGGAAGTGGAAAGAAAATAAGCCCTGCCGAGCGTCTGCGCGTGTCCTCCCCAGAGGCTGCCTCCCATTGACCCAGTGAGGCGCCAGCTTCGCCCGACGGGCCAGCGCTCAGCGACTCACCGGGCCTGCTCGTCGCGCACCCGTGCAAAGGTCTTCCAGAACGCCGCCTCCTGCGTCGTCGCGAAGTTGATACGCATGAGGGTGCTGGGTTTGCGCTCGGCATGGAACAGCGCACCGGGCGCCAGCAGGTAGCCCTCGTCCAGCATGCGCTGGGACAGCGCATCGGTGTCCACCCCGGTTTCCACCCAGCCAAACAAGCCCACCGGCTCGGCCGCAAAGGTGCAGCCCGCCCCCAGCGCCAGCTTCACGCTGCGCGCGCGCGCCGCATCCAGCCGGGTTCGGATGCGTTCGGCATGGCGGCGCAGCTGGCCCTGCTCGATGCACAAGGCCAGGGCTTTTTCCAGCAGCGCGGGTGTGGTCAGCGTGGCCAGCAGCTTGGTGTCGAGCAGCTGCTCCACCAGCGCGGGCGGCGCGGCCATGAAGCCGATGCGCCAGTTGGGCGCGAGGATCTTGGCAAAGCCGCTCACGTAGATGGTGCGCTGCAGGCCATCCAGCGCCGTGAGGCGCGTGGCATGCTCGGGCGCAATGTGGCTGTAGGTGTCGTCTTCCACCACATGGAAGTTGTGCTGGTTGGCCAGCTGCAGCACGCGGTGGGCGCTGCCCGGCGTGAGGCAATAGCCCGTGGGGTTGTGGAACACGCTCACGCTCACGTAAAGCTTGGGCTTGTGCACCTCGCAGTAGCGCGCCATCACCTCCAGGTCCGGGCCATCGGCGCGGCGCGGCACGGGCAGGATGTGCATGCCAAGCGCCGCCAGGCGCGCAAACTCCACCGCCCAGCCAGGCTCCTCCACCATCACCGGATCGCCCGGGCGCAGCAGGGTGCGGCTCACGATGTCGAGCGCATGGGTGGCCCCCACGGTGGTGATGATGTTCTCGGGCACCGTGTGCACGTTGAGCGTGGACAGCTTCTTGGCCAGCACACGCCGCAGGCCTGCATCGCCCAGCGGCTCGCCGTATTGCAGCGAGAAGTCCTGCAGGGCCCGTGAGTTGGTGACCTTGCGCACGGCCGCAGGCATGAAGGTGGACTCCAGCCAGTCGGGCGGAAAGACCCCCATGCCGGGCTGGGGCTTGTCGCTGATCTTGTGGAACATGCCTCGGATCAGCGCCGTGGCGTTGACGGGCGACACGCCTGGGCCCGCGCGGCCGGCCGCACGCGCCGCAAACCAGTGCGCCGTGCTCCAGTTGGCGGCCGCACTCTCCAGCCCGGGGTCCACGGGGCGGGCGTCTTCGTCTTCGGCAGCATGGGCCGCGCGGCCACTTTCGCGCACAAAAAATCCCCGATTCTTGCGCGCCTCCACCAGCCCCTGGGCCAGCAGCTGGTCATAGGCCGCCACCACGGTAGACGGGCTCACCCCGTTTTGCTGCGCACACTGGCGCACCGACGGCAAGCGCGCGCCGGGCGCTAGCAGGCGGTTGCGGATGCGCTCCGAGATCCGGGCCGACAACTGCTCGGTGAGCGACTGGGTGGAGGATTTCATCAGCATGGCAAGGCCCCGGGTGGTGTACTGTCTTCGCAACCAATACAGATTCAATACTGCGCTGAATGACTGTACTGGTCATGTATTGGTTTACAAGATTACATTGAACCCACACATCCGACAAGAACCCCCTGCCATTCCCCATGAGCGTCGCCGAACTCACCGCCCTGCTGCTGTTTTGCACCGCCATGAGCTTTTCGCCGGGGCCCAACACCACCCTGTCCACCGCGCTCGCGGCCAACCTGGGCCTCAAACGCGCGCTGCGCTTCTGCCTCGCCGTCCCAGCGGGCTGGACGCTGCTCATGCTGGGCAGCGGCCTGGGCCTGGGAGCCCTCATCACTGGCGTGCCCGCCTTGCGCTGGGCGGTCACGCTGCTGGGCGTGGCCTACATGCTGTGGCTGGCTTTCAAGCTCAGCCGCGCCGGCCAGATGACGGCCATCGACACCTCGCGCCTGAACGTGACCTTCTGGCAGGGCGTGGGCCTGCAGTTCGTCAACATCAAGGCCTGGATGCTGGCCCTCACGCTCAGCGCAGGCTGGGTGGTCAATGCCGCCGGACAGCCCGCCGCCAACCCGGGCGAGCGGCTGGCCATCATCTGCGGCGTGATGATGGTGTTTGCCTTCACCAGCAACTTTGTCTATGCGCTGGTGGGCTCGCTGCTGCGCCAGTGGCTGGCGCAGGGCACCCGGCTGCTGTGGTTCAACCGGACGCTGGCACTCGTGCTGGTGCTCATGGCGTACTGGATGCTCACCCTATGAACCGCACACAGGAAAAAGAAGCCCTGCTCTGGGGCCTGGTCGGCGTCACGCTGTTCGCGGCCACCTTGCCCATGACGCGGCTGGCTGTGGGCTCCACCGACGCGCCCCAGTTGTCCCCCTGGTTCGTCACGTTCGGGCGTGCCGCCGTGGCGGGACTGCTGTCCATCGGCTACCTGCTGTGGCAACGCGGGCAGGGGCGCCTGAACCTGCCGGTGCGCGCCGAGTGGCCGCTGCTGGGCATCACAGCGTTCGGCGTGATCGTGGGCTTCCCGTTGTTTCTGGCGCTGGCGCTGCGCCACGTGCCCAGCACCCATGGCGCGGTGGTCACCGCGCTGCTGCCGCTGTCCACTGCTTTGCTGGGTGCGCTGTGGTACCGGCAGCGGCCCTCGGCAGGCTTCTGGGCCTGCGCGGTGCTGGGCAGCGGGCTGGTGCTGGGCTTCATGGTGTGGCGTGCGGGCGGCCTGTACCTGGGTGCGGCCAACGTCTACCTGCTGATTGCCATGACCACAGGCGCCCTGGGCTACATCGGCGGCGCCCGCCTCACGCCCCGCCTGGGGGCCGAGCAGGTGATTTGCTGGGTGCTGGTGTGTTGCCTGCCACTCACGCTGCCTGTGGCCTGGTGGTTTGCACCGGCTGTGCCCTCCAGCATTGGCGCGATGAGCTGGGCAGGCTTTCTGTACGTGGCGCTGTTCTCGATGTGGATCGGCTTCTTTGCGTGGTACCGCGCCCTGGCGCTGGGGGCCGTGCGGGTCAGCCAGATCCAGCTCATCCAGCCTTTTTTGAGCCTGCTGTTTGCCGTGCCGCTGCTGGGTGAACACCTCGATACCGTGACCCTGGTGTTTGCCGTGGCCGTAATCGCCACCGTCTTCATGGGCAAACGGATGCCCATTCAACAACAAGGAGCCCCCGCATGAGTGCCCCCACCCCGGAGCAGCGCCTACAACAGCTGGGCCTGGTGCTGCCCACCGTGTCCGCGCCACGCGGCAACTTCGATGCCTATGTGCTGGACGGCCACACGCTGTACCTGTCGGGCAAGGGATCGCCCCTGCGCAACGACATGGCGGTGGTGCCCAAGGTGGGCCGCGAGATCAGCACGGATGAGGCACGCCAGCATGCGCGCGACGTAGGCCTGCACCTGATTGCCACGATGCAGGCAGCCCTCGGAGACCTGTCGCGCGTGCGCCGCGTGGTCAAGGTGCTGGGCATGGTGAATGCGGTGCCCGACTTCATGCAACACACCGAGGTCATCAACGGCTGCTCCGACCTGCTGGTGGAAGTGTTTGGAGAAGCGGGGCGGCACGCGCGCTCGGCCGTGGGTGTCGGCTCCTTGCCGCGCGGCTTCGCGGTCGAGATCGAGGCCGTGGTGTCGATCAAGGACTGAAACCATGCATTTGCAGAACATTCCCTTTGCCACCACCGACTGGGCCAGCATTCCGCGCGAAGAAAAAAGCGCCGAAGCAGGCCAGGCCTTCTGGCGCACCCAGACATTTGGCGAGGTGCGCGTGCGCATGGTCGAGTACACACCCGGCTATGTGTCCGACCACTGGTGCACCAAAGGCCATGTGCTGCTGTGCCTTAGCGGCGAGCTGCACACCGAGCTGGCCGACGGCCGGCAGTACACCCTGACAACGGGCATGAGTTACCAGGTGGCGGACAATGCTGAACCTCACCGGTCCACCTCCCCACAGGGCGCCACCCTGTTCATCGTGGACTGAGAAAGTGTGAACGCGCCCGCCAGGGCTGCTGCCCCCATTTTTTGACAACAACTTTGCAACCGTAGCGGCCCAGGCGGCCACCCGCAGGAGACGAGAGTGAAACTGAACGACCTTCCCACCACCAGCACGTGGACCCTGGCACGCCGTGCCGAGCGCATGAACCCCTCGGTCATCCGCGAAATCCTGAAGGTCACCGAAAAGCCCGGCATCATCAGCCTGGCGGGCGGCCTGCCGTCGCCCAAGACCTTCCCGGTCTCCGCGTTTGCCGCCGCGTCCGCTGCGGTGCTGGCCAGTGACGGCCCCGGCGCCCTGCAATATGCCGCCAGCGAAGGCTACGGCCCGCTGCGCCAGGCGATTGCCGACTTCCTGCCCTGGGACGTGAGCCCCGACCAGATCCTGATCACCACCGGCTCGCAGCAGGCGCTGGACCTGATCGCCAAGATCCTCATCGACGAAAACAGCCGCGTGCTGGTGGAAACCCCCACCTACCTGGGCGCGCTGCAGGCCTTCACGCCCATGGAGCCCAACGTGGTGTCCGTGGCCAGCGACGACCAGGGCGTGCTGATTGACGACCTGCGCGCCAAGGTGGGCACGGGTGCGGACAAGGCGCGTTTCCTGTACGTGCTGCCCAACTTCCAGAACCCCACGGGCCGCACCATGAGCGACGCGCGCCGCGCCGAGCTGGTGGCCGCCGCCGCCGAGCTGAACCTGCCCCTGGTGGAAGACAACCCCTACGGCGACCTGTGGTTCGACGCACCGCCGCCGGCCCCGCTCACGGCCCGCAACCCCGACGGCTGCATCTACATGGGCTCGTTCTCCAAGGTGCTGGCCCCCGGCCTGCGCCTGGGCTACATCGTGGCGCCCAAGGCCGTGTACCCCAAGCTGCTGCAGGCCAAGCAGGCTGCCGACCTGCACACGCCCGGCTACAACCAGCGCCTGGTGGCCGAAGTGATGAAGGACGGCTTCCTGGACCGCCACGTGCCCACCATCCGCGCGCTCTACAAGCAGCAGTGCGAGGCCATGCTGGCCGCGCTCGACAAGGAAATGCAGGGCCTGGGCGTGCACTGGAACCGCCCCGACGGCGGCATGTTCCTGTGGGTGCGCCTGCCCGAAGGCATGAGCGCCATCGAGCTGCTGCCCAAGGCCGTGGAGCGCAATGTGGCCTTTGTGCCAGGGGCGGCCTTCTATGCCGACAACGCCGACCACCGCACCCTGCGCCTGTCGTTCGTGACCTCCACCGTTGAGCAGATCGCCACCGGCATCGCCGCCCTGGCTGCGGCGATCCGCGAGAGCAAGGGCTGATTCACCATGCTGAGGCTCTGGGGGCGCCTGTCGTCCATCAACGTGCGCAAGGTCGTGTGGGCCGTGCAAGAGCTGGGCCTGCCCTCGGTGCAGCGCACCGACGCGGGCGGCCAGTTCGGCATCGTGCGCGAGGCACGCTACCTGGGCCTCAACCCCAACGGTCTGGTGCCGCTGATTGAGGACGAGGACACGGGCGTCACGCTGTGGGAGTCCAACGCCATCGTGCGCTATCTGTGCGCCCGGCATTCGCTGGGCAACCTGTACCCCGAAGACCTGCCCACGCGCTTTGTGGCCGAACAGTGGATGGACTGGCAACAGACCACGCTCAACCCCGCCGGGCGTGATGCGTTCCTCCAGTGGATTCGCACCCCCGCAGCACAGCGCAATGAGGCGCTCATCGCCGCATCGGTCGCACTGACCGAACCGCTGATGGTGATGCTCGATGCCCACCTGGCGCGCCAGCCCTTCATGGCGGGTGAGCGGTTCACCATGGCCGACATCCCGGTGGGTTGCGAGATCCACCGCTGGTGGGGCTTGCCGCAAGATCGCGCCGCACACCCCCACCTGGAGCGGTGGTACAACACGGTCAGCACCCGCCCCGGCGCCCGGGGCGTGTTGGATCAGCCCCTTGCGTGAGCCTCTCCATGCACCAGCGCCCCTTCAAGCAGATCGACGTGTTCAGCGACCGCCCCGGCTACGGCAACCCCGTGGCCGTGGTGCTGGATGCCGACGGCCTGAGCGACAGCGACATGCGCCGCTTTGCGGCCTGGACCAACCTGTCGGAAACCACCTTTCTGATGCCGCCCACCGACGCCGGGCGTGCGGCCGGGGCCGACTACCGCCTGCGCATCTTCAGCCCCAATGGCGAGCTGCCTTTTGCGGGCCACCCCACACTGGGCACCTGCCACGCCTGGCTGCAGGCGGGCCACCGCCCGCAACAAGACGGCATGGTGATCCAGGAATGTGCGCTGGGCCTGGTGCGCATTGCCCTGAGCGGCGACACCCTGGCGTTTGCCGCGCCCCCGCTCAAGCGCAGCGCCCCCAGCCCCGCGCTGGTGCCATTGATCGCGAGCGCCCTGGGCCTGCGCCCGCAGCAGATTCTGGGCGCGCAGATGCTGGACAACGGCCCCGTGTGGCTGGGCCTGCTGCTCGACAGCGCCGACACGGTGCTGGGCCTGCACCCCGACCACGCCCGCCTGAAGGACCTGGGCCAGGACGTGGGCGTGATCCATGTGGGCCCTGCCGCCAGCAACACCGCCCAGCCCGGCGTGGTGGTGCGCGCGTTTGCCGCCCCCATGGGCAACCCTGAAGACCCGGTGACGGGCACCCTCAACGCGAGCCTGGCCGAATGGCTGATTGCCGATGGCCTCGCCCCCCGCAGCTACCTGGTGGCCCAGGGCGAATGCCTGGGCCGCGCGGGCCGCGTACACATCCGCCAGGACGATGACCACCAGCTGTGGGTGGGCGGCCGCGCGGTCACCTGCATTGAAGGCACGGTGCTGCTATGACCCAGCACCGCCCTGCCCCGCACCCCAGCGGCTGATTGCCCCCTCGGCCCCGCCAGGGCGCCGAGCCACAACCACCTGTTTGTACGCCGGGCCCCACCCCGGTGAGCCCCCGGCGTGCCCGGCCCACCCCGCTTCACTGCTTTTTTTGTTTCCAAGGACCTGACCACCATGCACCAACGCCCCTTCCAGCAAGTCGATGTGTTCACCGCCACGCCCTACCGTGGCAACCCCCTGGCCGTGGTGCTGGACGGCTCCGGCCTCAGCACCGAAGCCATGCAGGACTTCACCAACTGGACCAACCTGTCCGAAGCCACCTTCTTGCTGCCCCCCACCCCGGAAGGCCGCGCCGCCGGAGCCGACTACCGCGTGCGCATCTTCTGCCCCGGGCGCGAACTGCCTTTTGCAGGCCACCCCACACTGGGCAGCTGCCACGCATGGCTCAGGGCCGGCGGCCAGCCCCAGGTCGCAGGCCAGGTGGTGCAGGAATGTGGCGTGGGCCTGGTCACGCTGCGGCAGGATGGCGAACGCTTGGCCTTTGCCGCACCGCCCCTCATCAAAAGCGGCCCGCTGGCCGAAGAGGACGTGGCGCTGATTGCCCGGGGCCTGGGCGTGGCACGCAGCGACATCCTGCACCACGCCTGGTGCGACAACGGCCCCAACTGGCGCGGCGTGATGCTGCGCAGCAGCGAGCAGGTGCTGGCGCTGAAGCCCGACGCCAGCATCCTTGGCCAGCTGGACGTGGGCGTGGTGGGCCCGCGTGGAAAAGTCGGCGTCATTGGCAGCACCGACGCCGAAGGCATTGCTTTTGAAGTGCGCGCCTTCTTCCCCGGCAACAACGGCCTGGCCGAAGACCCCGTGACTGGCAGCCTCAACGCCGCGCTGGCCCAGTGGCTCATCGGCGCCGGGCTGGCCCCCACGCAATATGTGGCCGCCCAGGGCACCTGCCTGGGCCGCGCCGGGCGGGTGTACGTGCAGCAGGACGGCGACACGATCTGGGTGGGCGGCAGCTCGGTCACCTGCATGGCTGGCGAGGTGCTGCTGTGACCGCGTCCACCACCCAACACGCCCCCTGCGTGGACCACCTGGTCGTGCTGGCGGCCGACCTGGCGAGCGGTGTGGAATGGTGCGCACGCGCGCTGGGCATCACCCCCACGGCGGGCGGCGAACACCCGCTGATGGGCACGCACAACCGCATCTTCAACGTCTCCAGCCCGGCGCATCCACGCGCCTACCTGGAGATCATTGCTATCAACCCAGGAGCGCCCAAGGCAATATCCACTGACGCAAGACGTTGGTTTGACATGGATGACGCCAATTTGCAGACCCAGGTGGCACAACACGGCCCCCAGCTCATCCACTGGGTGGCGAGCGTGCCCGACGTGGCGGCTGCGTGCACCACGTTGTCGGCGCTGGACATGGATCGCGGCGCCGTCATCACCGCCAGCCGCCCCACGCCCCATGGCCTGCTGCAATGGCAGATCACCGTGCGCGACGACGGCCTGCGCCTGATGGACGGATGCCTGCCCACGCTCATCCAGTGGGGCGCCGTGCACCCCTGCGACAGCCTGCCCGCGAGCGGCGTGCAGCTGGAACAACTCGCACTGCAGCACCCGCAGGTCTCCACGCTGCAGGCGGCATGTGACGCCATCGGTGTCGGCCCCCAGGTCGCCGTCGCCGCAGGCAACGCGCCTGGCCTCACGGCACACCTCTCCACGCCGCTGGGCCCCGTCACCCTGTGGTCCTCTACCGAAAAGAAAGCCGCCGCATGAACACCCGCCTCGACCCCACCGCCCTGCTGCCCACCCTGGCCGACATCGAAGCCGCTGCAGAGGTGGTGTACCGCGACTTCGCCGCCACGCCCCAGTACCGCTGGGGCCTGCTCAGCCAGCGCCTGGGCACCGACTGCTGGCTCAAGCACGAGAACCACACGCCCGTGGGCGCCTTCAAGATCCGGGGTGGCCTCACTTACTTCGACCAGCTCGCCCAGCGCGGCGCGCTGCCCCAAGAGGTCATCAGCGCCACGCGCGGCAACCACGGCCAAAGCATGGGCTGGGCCGCGCGCCGCCACGGCGTGGCCTGCACCATCGTCGTGCCGCGTGGCAACTCGGTGGAGAAGAACGCTGCCATGCGCGCCCTGGGCGTCACGCTCATCGAACACGGCGACGACTTTCAGGAAGCGCGCGAACACGCTATCCAGCTCGCGGCCCAGCGCGGCGCCCACATGGTTCCCAGCTTCCACCCCGACCTGCTGCGCGGTGTCAGCACCTACTGGTGGGAGTTCTTGCGCGCCGTGCCGCAGCTCGATGTGGTGTACGTGCCCATCGGCCAGGGCTCGGGCGCGTGCTCGGCCATCGCAGCCAAGCTTGCGCTGCAGCACCCCGTGCGCGTGGTCGGCGTGGTCAGCAGCCATGCCACCACCTACGCCGATTCGCTGGCCGCCGGCCGCGTAGTCGAGGCACCCGTCACCACCCAGCTCGCCGACGGCATGGCCTGCCGCGTGGCCGATGCCGAGGCCCTGGCCGTGATGGCGCCCCACATCGACCACATCGTGCAGGTGAGCGACGCCGAGGTGGCCGCCGCCATGCGCGCCCTGTTCACCGACACCCACAACGTGGCCGAAGGCGCAGGTGCGGCGGCGCTGGCGGCGGCGCTGCAGGAACGCGACCAGCTACAGGGTTTGCACGTGGGCCTGGCGTTGACGGGCGGCAACGTGGATGCGCCCATGTTCGGCAGCGTTCTGGCGGGCTGAAGCCCTTGCAGCTTCAACCGAAAAAGCTACACATTTAATAGCATCGGTCGCTTTTGCGACAAACGCCTGCGGCGGGTTCTGATCACAATCCGCCGCATGGGAACCCTCTACCTCGTGCGCCACGGCCAGGCCTCGTTTGGCGCGGAAGATTACGACCAGCTCAGCGCTCTGGGCCGCCAGCAGGCAGTGCGCCTGGGCGAACACTGGCGCGCACGCGGCTTGGGGTTTGATGCCGTCATCACCGGCACGCTGCGCCGCCACACGCAAACGCTGGAAGGCATCGCCGAGGGCCTGCAGACCACCCCCGAGGTGCTGCAGTTGCCAGGCCTCAACGAATACGACAGCCACGCACTCATCGCCGCCATCCACCCCCAGCCCCTGGGCCCGGCCGACACGCCCGAGCGCTACCGCGCGCACTTCCGCATCCTGTGCGACGCGCTGGCGCAGTGGATGGCGGGTGTCATCAGCCCCCAGGGCATGCCCAGCTGGAACGAATTTTCGGCCGGCGTGCGCAGCGCACTCGACCATGTGCGCCACCACCACGCAGGCCAGAACGTGCTGCTGGTGAGCAGCGGCGGCCCCATCTCCACGGCCGTGGGCGAGGTGCTGGGCACGGCGCCAGAGGTAACCATTGCGCTGAACATGCGCATCCGCAACAGCGCGGTGACGGAGTTCTCCATCTCGCCCAAGCGATTGATGCTGCAGACCTTCAACACGCTGCCGCACCTCAATGAGCTGGAGCATGCGCAGTGGGTCACGCACGCCTGAGCACCGAGATTTCGGCTTTCTGAGCCTTTCAGACTGCTTGCGCTAGTGGATCATGCGTCGACAGCTATCAATAACATAGCAAATCGATTCAACCCAGGTCAGGCCCGCTCGCCAGGGTAGATAGCGGCAGCGCATGCAGCTCCTGCAGCAGCGCCACCAGTTGCTGCGCTGCAGCGTCCACCACCGCCCGCCCCTTGTCGGCCGTGGCTGCGGCCGCGTCACCCACGGCACCCGCCGGGTGGTAGTCCTGCATCTGCCAGCCCAGCTTGGCGGTTTTGCCGTTGCCCAGAATGACATAGCGCTCCGACCGGTCTTGTGAAGTGGAGCGGAAGTTCTGCGCCTGTTCCATGCGCACCGTGGCGGGCGCCAGGTGCAGCATCATCGATGTCTCGATCTCGCCTGCGTGGATGCCAAAGCGGTGCTCCTGGGCGCTGAACTGGCCCGCCACCGCATCGGGCAGCGGCAGGCTGAACCAGCTGGCGCTGTAGACGATGAGGTTGCAGCGCGTACGCAGCTCGCGCGCCACGATATCCATCACGCTCACCTGTCCGCCGTGGCCGTTGAAAAGCAGCAGCTTCTGGATGCCCGCGCGGGCCACGCACTCGCCGATCTCGGTCCACAGCGCAATCACCGTGGCGGGCGACAGCGTGAGCGTGCCGGGAAAGCGGATGTGCTCCGGGCTCAGGCCCACGTTCTGCGGCGGCAAAAACAGCACGGGCAACTCGGCGGGCAGCTGCGGCAGCGCGGCATCGATCACACCCTGCAGCAGCGTCGCATCCACCGACAGCGGCAGGTGAGGCCCATGCTGCTCGACAGCCGCCACAGGCAGCACGGCCACCACCTCTTCAACCCGCCCGCTGGCCTTTAGCGCCGCGAAATCACGGGTGGACAAGTCGGCCCAGAAGCGGGAGGGCAAGGGAGTCAATGCGGCAGAAGTCATGTGTGCATGGTAGCGGCGCTGTTGATGCCTGGGAAACGGCCAGCGCCGCCGCTAACATGCCACCATGACCCAAGACCTCTTCCGCCAAGACGCCTACCTGCGCGAATGCAGCGCCCACATCACCGCCGTCACCGATGCTGGCATCGTGCTGGACCAGACCGTGTTCTACCCCCTGGGCGGCGGCCAGGCCGGTGACAGCGGCGTGCTGGTGCTGGCAGACGGCACGCAGATCACCATTGCCGACACCCGCAAGGGCAAAGATGCCGATGGCAACCCCACCAGCGACATCGTCCACGTCCCTGCCCCCGGGCAAGAAGACCGCGTGGCGCAGCTCACGCCCGGTACGACTGTCACCGCCCGCATCGACTGGGAGCGCCGCCACCGCATGATGCGCCTGCACACCACCAGCCACCTGCTGTGCCATGTGGTGCCGCAGCTGGTCAACGGCTGCTCGATCACGCCCGACTACGCGCGGCTGGACTTTGCAATGACCGACCCGCTGGACAAGGAGCAGCTCACCGCCGCCATCGCCACCCTGGTGGCCGCTGCCCACCCGCTCACCGTGGCCTCGATCAGCGACGAAGAACTGGACGCCAACCCCGCCCTGGTCAAGAGCATGAGCGTGCAGCCGCCCCGGGGCACGGGGCGCATCCGCACCATCCGCATCGGGGGCGAAGGCGGCGCGCCGCTGATCGACCTGCAGCCCTGTGGGGGCACTCATGTGGCCAATACCTCGGAGATCGGCGGGATCGTGGTGACCAAAATCGAGAAAAAGAGCGCAACGACCCGGCGGGTGGTACTAGGCTTTGCCCAGTGATAAGCCGCCCGGCCCCACTGTCAACAATCTTGAGCCACCGCAGCCCCCGGTTGCATTGGCTTACGCAGGCAGGCGGACAACGGGGACAATAGCGCCCGCGCGCAGCAGCCGCCCGGCATCCGGGTGGCGATGACCGGGCCTCCCCCGGGGGCTGCGGCGCCTACCCTTGCCTGCCGCCATGCCGATCTCCCTGCGCTCCGTCTCGTTTGCCACCCTGCGCCAGCACCGCTGGTTCCGCCCCGCCGTCCGCGCGCTGGCGGGCTTGATCGCTCTGTGGCTGGTCACCTGGCTCGCCATCCCGCCGCTGGTCAAGGGCCCGTTGGAGCGCATCGCGTCCGAGCAACTGGGCCGCACCGTGACCATTGGCGGCATCGACTTCCAGCCCTGGAGCCTCGAATTTGCGCTGCGCGACGTGGCCGTGGCGGGTGCCAATGGTGCGCCCCCGCAGCTGACCATTGGCCGCATCTATGCCGATGGCGAGCTGCAATCGCTGTTTCGCCTGGCGCCCGTGGTGGACGCCTTCACCATCGACAACCCGGTGCTGCGCATCACCCACCTGGGCGACGGCCGCTACGACGTGGACGACATCATCGCCAAGGTCACCGCGCCCAAGAACGACCCCGAGCCCGACCAAGGCCCCGCGCGCCTGGCGCTGTACAACCTCGCACTCACGGGCGGCAGCATCGACTTCATCGACAACACCATCAGCGAGACCCACGAGGTGCGCGCGCTGACGCTGAAGGTGCCGTTCATCAGCACCCTGCCCTCGCAGCGCGAGGTCAAGGTGGAGCCCCACCTGGCGTTCACGCTGGACGGCAGCCGGTTTGACTCGTCCGCCGAGGGCACGCCGTTTGCGCAGACCGGCAAAGCCGACGCGCAGATCCGGCTGGATGGGCTGAACCTGGCGCCCTACCTGGGCTACCTGCCCGCCAACCTGCCCGTGAAGGTGCAAAGTGCCACGCTGGATGCGGATGTGAAGGTGGCCTTTGAGCAGCACCCGCGCATGGCTGTGAAGCTGAGCGGCACCGTGCAAGCCAGTGGTGTGCGCATGGCCGACCGCCAAGGGGCCGACCTGCTGAGCTACGAGCGCCTGAAGATCGACATGGCCGATGTGCGCCCGCTGGAGCAGATCGTGCGCCTGCAGCATGTGGAGCTGACGGCGCCGGTGGTCACGGCCACACGCGATGCGGCGGGCCAGATCAACCTGGCACAGCTGGCGGCGCCTGCACAGCCTGCAACGCCCGCCAAGGACAAGACCACCGCACCTGCAGCGCCAGCATCGGCCGACGCGGCATCTTCACCGCTGACCACCGCCAGCACAGCCTCCGCCCCTGCGTCCTCCGCCTCCACGGGCAAGGCCAAGGCCCAGACAGTCGCCCCCGCCTGGTCGGTCGAAGTCGCCACGGCCGCCGTGCGTGGCGGCACCCTGCGCTGGGCCGACGCCACCACGCGCCCCGCTGCAGCCCTGCAGGCCACGGAACTCACGCTGGAGGCCGCCGACATCGCCCTGCCTTTCGCCAAAGACAACGCCAAGCCCTTCACCTTCAAGGGCGGGCTCAATCTGCAGGGCAGCACGCTCAGCTTCACCGGCGAAGCCACGGACCAGAAGGCGCAGGTCAACGCCACCCTGAACGCCCTGGCCCTGCAACTGGCCGCGCCCTACCTGGCCCAGGCGGTGGAGCCCACGGTGACCGGTCAGCTCAGCGGCGACGTGGGTGTGCTGTGGCAAGCACCCACCGCAGCGGCCGCGCAGGCTGGCGCCACAGGCGTCACGATCAAGGCGGGCTCCCTGGCGTTGGAGCAACTGGCCGTCAAGCAGGGCAAGACCACCTTGGCCAGCCTGGGCAAGCTGGAGGTTGCAGGCGCCGAAGTGCCCCTGGACGCACGCACCGCCACGCTGGAGCGCCTGGCCATCAGCCAGCCGCAACTGGCGGTGGAGCGCGGTGCAGATGGCCGCTGGATGTTTGAACGCTGGCTGAAATCGCAGAAGGCCGCCCCCGCCGCGCAAGGCAGCGCCACCGCAGCCGCTGACCCGGCCCCCGCCAGCAACGCCGCGCCCTGGAAGCTGCGCGTGGCCGACTTCTCAGTGCAGGGCGGCACTGTCTCACTGGCCGACAACGCCCAGCCGCGCCCCGTGGCGCTGGACCTGACCGCCCTGGGCATCACCGCCCGCAACCTGGCCAGCGATGGCAGCAAGCCCGAGGCCTTCACGCTCACCGCCCGCGCCGCCGCGCCGGGCAAGGGCAGCAACAAGGCCGCGCCCGGCACGATCGACTACCAGGGCACGCTGGCCCTGCAGCCACTGGCCACCCAGGGCAAGCTCGACGCCACGCGCCTGCCGGTGCACGCACTGGACGGCTACCTCGCCAGCCAGCTGTCGGTGGAACTGCTGCGCGCCGACGTGGGCTACCGGGGCCAGTTAGCGCTGGCGCAGACGGACAAGGGGGTCAGCCTGCGCCTGAGCGGCGATGCGGTGGTGGAAGACTTGCGGGCCAACAGCACGGCCGCCTTCACCCCCAAGACCGAGGCCCAGGTGGGCGAGGAACTGCTGGCCTGGAAGAGCCTGAACCTGCGCGGCCTGGCCGTGGCCACCGCCCCCGGCACCGCGCCGCGCGTGGAGGTCAAGGAGACCAGCCTGGTTGACTTCTTTGCCCGCATCACGATCAACGAGGCGGGCCGCATCAATCTGAGCGACATTGCCAAAACCCCGGCCGAGGCCCAAGCGGCCAACGCAGCCAGCGCTGCGGCCAGCACAGCGGCACCCACCGCACCCGCTCCCGCCACAGCCGCATCGGCTGCGCCAGCTGCCCCCCCCACGGCCGCCGTGGCCCAGGCCGACCCGCTGGCTCCCGTGGTCGTGTTTGGCCCGGTGAGCCTGGTCAACGGCAAGGTGCTGTTCTCGGACTTTTTCATCAAGCCCAACTACTCGGCCGACCTCTCGGAGCTGACCGGCAAGCTCAGCGCGTTCTCGTCCGAAGCCTCGGGTGGAGAGCCTGCGCTGGCGGACCTGGAGCTGCGCGGCCGCGCCGAGGGCTCGGCGTCGCTGGAAGTCACCGGCAAGCTCAACCCGCTGGCCAAACCGCTGGCGCTCGACATCGTGGGCAAGGTGCGCGATCTGGAGCTGCCCCCGCTCACGCCGTATTCCGTCAAGTACGCCGGGCACGGCATCGAGCGCGGCAAGCTCAGCATGGACGTGAACTACAAGGTGCTGCCCAACGGCCAGCTCACCGCCAGCAACCGGCTGGTGCTGAACCAGCTGACCTTTGGCGAGCCCGTGGAGGGTGCACCCAACAGCCTGCCCGTCAAGCTGGCCGTGGCCCTGCTGGCCGACCGCCAGGGCGTGATCGACCTGGACCTGCCCATCAGCGGCTCGCTCAACGACCCGCAGTTCCGCATCGGCCCGGTGATCTTCAAGATCATCGTCAACCTCATCGGCAAGGCGCTGACCTCGCCCTTCAGCCTGCTGGCCAGCGCCTTTGGTGGTGGCGAGGAGATGAACCATGTGCCCTTTGCCCCCGGCAGCGCCACCCTGACGCCCGAGGCGCAGCAGAGCCTGGACAAGGTGGCCAAGGCCCTGGCCGACCGCCCCGCGCTCAAGATCACCGTGACCGGCACGGCCAGCCTGCCGGACGAACGCGAAGGCCTGCAGCGCGAGCACCTGCAGCAGCTGGTGCTGGCCGAAAAACGCCGCGCCAACCCGGCGGACACCGCCCCCGTGTCGGCCGCTGAGTACCCCGCACTGCTCAAGGAGGTGTACCGCCGCGCTGACATCCCCAAGCCGCGCAATTTGGTCGGCCTGGCCAAGGACCTCACGGTGCCCGAGATGGAAGCCCTGCTGCTGGCCCACCAACCCGCCACCGAGGCCATGGCCGCCGAACTGGCCACGCAGCGCGGCCAGGCGATCCGCGCGTACCTGGTGGCGCAAAAGCTGCCGGTGGAACGGCTGTTCGTGGCCGCGCCCAAATCAGGCAAGCAGCCCGAAAAGTGGACCCCGCGTGCGGATTTGAGCCTGGCGACACAATAAGCGGCTGGCTGGCGGGAGGTTCTGGGCGAATCTCCCACCAGCCAGTCCCATCGCCCCGCAGGCAGAGCGCAGGGCGCCGGAACCAATCCCGCCCCGCCCGCTCCCACACTGCACCATGCCTTCACGCCTGTTCCACCGCCTTGCAGCCACTCTCTTTTTTATAGCTGCCAGCGCTTTATGGACTAGCGCTATCGCCCAATTGGGCACCAAAACAACCGGCCAGGGCACCAGCGTGGTCACCACGCCCTATGTGCGGGCCGAGCTGCTGGCCTATGCGCCCCAGGGCGTGGCACCCGGCCAGCCGCTGTGGCTGGGCCTCTCGATCACCCACCAGCCCGAGTGGCACACCTACTGGAAGAACCCCGGCGACTCCGGCCTGCCCACCGACCTGGCCTGGACGCTGCCCGCCGGGCTGGACGCGGGCGAGATCGCCTGGCCCCTGCCCAAGAAGATCCCCATCGGCACGCTGGCCAACTATGGCTACGAAGGCACGGTGCTGCTGCCTGTTCCCGTGACGGTGGCCAGCACCTACGCCCCCGGCCCGCTGGCCAAGGACGCAACGATCAAACTGCGCGCCTCGTGGCTGGTGTGCCGCAAGGAGTGCATCCCTGAGGAGGGAGAGTTCACGCTGCAGTTGCCCATAAAGAGCACCACCGCATTGAACGGCGCAGCCTTTGACGCCGCCGCCAAGGCCCAGCCCCAGCCTGTGCTGGCGGGCACCAACGGCGTCGTTCCAGACAGCCAAGCGCAGATTGCGAACGGCAATGTGCTCAACGTCAGCGTGCAGGGCCTGCCTGTGGCGCTGCGCGGCAAGACACTGGACCTGTTCCCCGAAACCGCCGAGGTCATCGACAACGCCGCGCAGTGGAAGCAGGCCTGGAACGGCAGCGTGTGGACCGCGCAGATTCCCCTGTCTGCCCAGCGCAGTGCCAGCCCCAGCCTGATGCCCGTGGTGCTGGCCGAGCAGGCGGCCGCAGGCCATGGCGCCGGCCCCGACACCCGCACCGGCTACCGCGCCGAGCTGAAGGTGCTGGGCACCTGGCCGCAGGGTGCGTCGGTGGCCAGCGTGTCACCCGCGCTGGAGGCCGCACTCAAGGCCAACGCGGCGCAGGCGGGTAGCGCGGCAACACCAGCTGCGGGCTCTGGCGCCTCGTCCCTCACCCTCATCGCCGCATTGCTGGGCGCCTTGCTCGGCGGGCTCATCCTCAACCTCATGCCCTGCGTGTTCCCGGTGCTGGCGATCAAGGTGGTGGGCTTCACCCAGCACGCACAGGACCGGCGCGCACACCGCATCAGCGGCATGGCGTACACGGCGGGCGTGGTGCTGTCGTTCATCGCCCTCGGCGCGCTCATGCTGGGCCTGCGCGCGGCGGGTGAGGCGGTGGGCTGGGGCTTCCAATTGCAGTCGCCCGCCGTGGTCGCATCGCTGGCGGCGCTGTTCACGCTGATTGCGCTCAACCTAGCAGGCGTGTTCGAGTTCGGGCATTTCCTGCCGTCCTCGGTGGCCAGCCTGCAGGCGCGCCACCCGGTGGCCGACAGCTTTCTGACCGGCGTGCTGGCCGTGGCCGTGGCATCGCCCTGCACCGCGCCGTTCATGGGCGCATCCATGGGGCTGACAGCCACGCTGCCCGCTCCCCAGGCGCTCGCCGTATTTGCGGCGCTGGGGCTGGGGCTGGCGCTGCCGTATCTGGTGGCCAGCTTTGTGCCCGCCGTGGCGCGCGCCCTGCCCCGCCCCGGTGCGTGGATGGACACCTTCCGCAAGCTCATGGCCTTCCCCATGCTGGCCACGGTGGTCTGGCTGGTGTGGGTGCTGGGCCAGCAAAGCGGCATCGATGGTGCAGGTGCACTCTTGATCCTGCTGGTGGGGCTGTCGCTGGTGGTTTGGGCCCTGTCGCTGGCAGGCCGTGCCCGGGTGTGGATGGCCAGCGTGTCCATCGCGGCGATGGCCTTGCTGGTCTGGTCTTTTGCGCCGCACATCACCAACGTGCCCACCACGCAAAGCGCTACCCAGGCGTCGTCGGCCACCGGCTGGCAGCCCTGGGCCCCCGGCGCGGCGGAGCAGATCGTGGCCGGTGGCCGCCCCGTGTTTGTAGACTTCACTGCCGCCTGGTGCGTGACCTGCCAGTACAACAAGAAGACAACCCTGGCCCACGCCGATGTGCTGGCCGACCTGCAGACCAAGAACGTCGCCCTGCTGCGCGCAGACTGGACGCGCCGCGACCCTGCCATCACCGCCGCCCTGGCATCGCTGGGCCGCAACGGCGTGCCTGTGTACGTGTTCTACCGCCCTGGCAAACCGCCGGTGGTGCTGACCGAAGTGCTCAGCGTGGACGAGGTGCGCGCCACCATTGCCCAGTTGTAGCGCGGGACAGCGGGTGTGCAGGGCGTGCGGTGGGCGGGAAGCACCACGTCCATAATGCCGCCCCATGCTGATGTACCCCGCCATTGATCCCGTCGCGCTGCAGCTTGGCCCGCTGGCCATCCACTGGTACGGCCTCACGTACCTCGCCGCCTTTGGCCTGTTCCTGCTGCTGGGCATCCGGCGCCTGCGGCACCCGCCTTTTGCCGACATCACCGGGCCCGGCGCCTGGACGCGCAAGGATGTGGAAGACATCCTGTTCCTGGGGGTGGCGGGCGTGGTCGCGGGCGGGCGCCTGGGCTACTGCCTGTTCTACAAACCAGCCTACTACCTGAGTCATCCGCTCGAAATCCTGATGGTCTGGACCCCGGGCATGTCGTTCCACGGTGGGCTGCTGGGTGTGGTGGCGGCCATGCTGTGGTTTGCCCATTCACGCCAGCGCCCCTGGCTGCAGGTGGCCGACTTTGTGGCGCCCTGCGTGCCCACGGGGCTGGCGGCCGGGCGTGTGGGCAACTTCATCAACGGCGAGCTGTGGGGCCGCTTTGCCAGCCCCGACCTGCCCTGGGGCATGGTGTTTGCGCACAGTGGCTCCATGCAGCCGCGCCACCCGTCGCAGGTCTACCAGTTCCTGATGGAAGGGTTGTTGCTGTTCATCCTGCTGTGGCTGTATGCACGCAAAGAGCGCCGCCCCGGCCAGGTGGCCGCTGCCTTCCTGTTTGGCTACGGCGTGTTCCGCTTCATTGCCGAATACTTCCGCGAGCCCGATGCCCACCTGGGCCTGCTGTCGTTGGGCATGAGCATGGGGCAGTGGCTGTGCCTGCCGATGATCGCAGCGGGCGCGGGGCTGTGGCTCTGGGCGCAGCGAGCCGCCGCCGTCGCCCCACTTCCCCACACCACCCAGATCAGCCAGGCCAGTCCGAAGTGATGGACTGAAGTGATGGCCGGAATACCCGGCTCGCTCGTGGGCGCCCTGGGCCGCCCCACAGGCGCTACCCGCAGCAGCGCGCCGGTGGCCGCGGGGTGGTCGCGCCAGCGGTTGTGCGGCCTGCACCGGCATCGCCCAGGTCTTTCAGGATGGTGCACCCCGAGGCGGGCCCACCGGCACATTGCGCGCCGCAGTCGGTCACATAGGCGCTCAGGGTGCGCTCCAGCCCCTGCAGTTCGGCCAGGCGCTCCCGCACCGCGTGGAGGTGCATTTGCGCAATGTCGCGCGCTTCCACACAGTCCCTGTCACCCACGGACGCCAGCGAAACCAGCGCCTTCGTGTCCTCGACCGAAAAGCCGAAACCACGGCAACGCCGGATGAAGGTGAGCAGGTCCTCCGCGCCCGCGCTGTACACGCGGTGGCCGCTGGGCCGACGCGTCGCAGCGGGAATGAGCCCGATCTCCTCGTAGTAGCGGATCGCGGACACGTTCAGCCCGGTGCGCTGCGCAAGCGCGCCAATGGTGAGTGGTGCAGAAGGGTTATTCATGGTTCGCGCTTGCATCTCAAGCTACTTGAGGTTTTAGAGTCAGTCTATCTGAACTCTTTCTGAAGGAACCGCGATGAAAAAGCTACTGATCACCGGCCTTGGCGTGGCTGGCGCCTGTGCGGCGTGCTGCGCCATGCCGCTGGTAGTCCCCATCATTTCAGGTCTGTCGGTGGCGGCATTGGCCGTGCCGGGCGGTCTGGTATTTGCAACGGAATTCAGCGGAGTTGCTACGCTGGTCGGCATTGCAGCGGGCGTGGCGGCGTGTGGGGCGCTCTGGTGGGCGCGCCGCCGTCGCACCGCCCGGGCCTGTGCATCGGGGCGCCAGGCAGTGGGCAACCCCGCTCCACTGGCGGGCGCCGCCTGTGGCTGTCACGGTTCGTGCAAAGGCCCCGCGGGCGCTGCCTGAACTTGCCACCGCCCCCTCACCAATCCAGGAGACCTTGCCATGAAGTTGCTTCGTCGGACGTTGATTGCCACCGCCGCCCTCGTCGCCTTGGGCGCCCAGGCCGCTGCCACCGTGGGCCAGCCCGCGCCCGACTTCATGCTGAAAGACACCAGCGGCAAGACCGTGCGCCTGTCGGACTTCAAGGGCAAACACGTGGTGCTGGAATGGACCAACCCCGGCTGCCCCTTTGTGCGCAAGCACTACGACAGCGGCAACATGCCCGCCACGCAAAAAGACGCCACGAGTAAGGGCGTGGTGTGGCTGTCCATCAACTCCACCGAAAAAGCCAGCAGCGACTACCTGGAGCCCGCCAAGCTGATGGCCTGGAAGCAGGAGCGCAAGGCCACCCCCACCGCCGTGCTGATGGACGAGGAAGGCACCGTGGGCAAGAGCTATGGCGCGCGCACCACGCCGCACCTGTACATCGTCAACCCGCAGGGCCAGCTCATCTACGCGGGCGGCATCGACAGCATCCCCTCGGCCCGCCCGGCCGACATCGAGAAGGCCACCAACTATGTGAAGGTGGGGCTGGCCGAGGCGCTGGCAGGCAAGCCCATCTCGGCGGCGACGACGGCGCCGTATGGGTGCAGCATCAAGTACAAGTCGCCGGCCTGACCTGCCGCTGGGAACCCGAGGGCATGCGTACACTGTTTGCATGCTCCACACCCCCGACACCATCAGCACCCTGCGCCACCTGCTCACCGCCTGCCGCACCATTGCGGTGGTGGGCCTTTCGCCGCAGTGGCACCGCCCCAGCTACTTTGCCGCCAAGTACATGCAGGCGCATGGCTACCGCATCGTGCCGGTCAACCCGCTGGTGGCGCGTGAGGGCGGGCAGATTTTGGGCGAAGCGGCCTACGCCAGCGTGACCGAGGCGGCGGCCGCGATGGCCGCGCAGGGGCAGAAGATCGACATGGTGGACTGCTTTCGCAAGAGTGAGGACATCCCGCCACTGGCCGAGGAGGCCATCGCCATCGGCGCCCAATGCCTGTGGCTGCAGCTGGGCGTGTTCAACGAAGTGGCCGGGCAACGCGCCGAGGCCGCCAGGCTGCAGGTGATCCAGAACCGCTGCGTGAAGATCGAACACGCGCGGCTGTTTGGGGGCCTGGGCTGGATGGGCGTGAACACGCGCGTGATCAGCGCCAAGCGCTTGCGGCAACTGCCTTACTAGCAATTTGATAGCTACAACCGCTTACCCATTGCGCGGAAACGGCATTTTTTATTCATAACCCATGTCTTCCAACCCACCCTCCGGCGCCGACCGCGCCTTTGGCTTTGGCACCCGCGCCATCCATGCCGGTGCCCAGCCCGACCCCGTGACCGGCGCGCGCGCCACGCCCATCCACCAGACAACCAGTTTTGTGTTCGACAACGCCGAGCACGCGAGCAGCCTGTTCAACCTGCAGACCTTCGGCAACGTCTACAGCCGCATCAGCAACCCCACGGTGGCTGTTTTTGAAGAGCGCATCGCGAGCCTTGAAAACGGCCGCGCCGCGCTCGCGTGCGCCAGCGGCATGGCCGCGCAGATGGCAGCGCTGCTGGCTATTTTGAAGGCCGGTGACCACATCGTGGCGGCCAGCACGCTGTATGGCGGCACGGTGGGGCAGCTGGGTGTGGGCTTCAGCCGCCTGGGCATCGAGACCACGTTTGTGGACCCGGCCGACCCTGAGAACTTTGCGCGCGCCATGCGCCCCAACACCCGCGCTGTGTACGGCGAGACCATCGGCAACCCGCTGGTCAACGTGCTCGACATCGCCGCCGTGGCCGAGGTGGCGCATGCGCACGGCGTGCCACTCGTCATCGACAACACCGTGGCCAGCCCCTACCTGTGCAACCCGCTGCAGCTCGGCGCCGACATCGTGGTGCACAGCGCCACCAAGTACATCGGCGGCCACGGCACGACCATGGGTGGTGTGGTGGTGGAAGGCGGCAAGTTCCCGTGGGACAACGGCAAATTCCCCGAGATGGTGGAGCCCAGCCGGGCCTACCACGGCGTGAAGTTCTACGAGACCTTTGGCGACTTTGGCTACACGATGAAGGCGCGCATGGAGGTCAACCGTACCTTCGGCGGCGTGCTCTCGCCCATGAACGCGTGGCAGCTGCTGCAGGGCGCCGAAACCCTGCACCTGCGCATGCGCGAGCACTGCCGCAATGCGCTGGCGGTGGCGAAGTTTCTGCAGAGCCACCCGCAGGTGGCGTGGGTCAACTACCCCGGTCTGGCGGATTCGCCGTATTTCGATCTGGCGCAAAAGCAGTTCCGCGCGGTGGATGGCGCGCCAGGCGCCTCGGGCATCCTCACGTTTGGCGTGAAGGGAGGCGCAGCAGCGGGTGAGAAGTTCATCGACGCCTGCGAGTTTTTAAGCCACCTCGCCAACATCGGCGACGCGAAGACGCTGGTAATTCACCCTGCATCGACCACGCACCGGCAGCTCAATGAAGAAGAGCTGGCCCGCGCGGGGGTGAGCGCGGACATGGTGCGGCTGTCGGTAGGCATTGAAGACCTGGATGACATCCTGTGGGACGTCGACCAGGCGCTGGGGCGCACCTGAAAGGCAACCCAGCGATGAACCTGATCCTGGAAGATTGCCCGCAGGGTCCTTACTACACCAATATGCGATGGGTGCTGGATGCATTGGGGCTCAACGCCAACGAATTCGACTGGTTTGTGAGCGATATCGAGCATACGGCTGGTGATGCCTTTCGCACGGAGGACCATTGGATATCTGGTGCAGATCTAGAGCGAGCCCTTCGCTACAACGACATTCAATTTATCTGGGCCGTTTTCAGCGCAGTCTCCAAGGGCAGCTCTCGACCGCCCATCCACGCTTCCCCGTATGCAGATGGCAATGCATCTTTTTGGACCAATCCGCCTGTACGTCCCCAACTCAGTGGCGCGAGCTTTGAGATCGTGTGCTGGGATAGCAGCGCAACCATCTTGATAGAACTTCCAGAAGCGGCTGCGCGACGGTTTTGCCAAAGGTTCCCAGGCGCTAAGGCGCTAGACAACGCGCGCAGCTAGTCAATCCATCAGCGGGCTACCGGCGCCCCCAGCCGCTGCGACAAGCTCCGCGCCGCCTCCCGCAGATGCTGCGCCGCCGGGCTCGCAGGCCCCGTCTGCAGCGTGGCGCTGGGACCGATCACGGCGATGCACAGCACCAGCTGCCCGAACCCATCAAACACCGGCGTGGCCAGCGCGCTGATGCCGGGCAGGAGCTGGTCGGTCACCTCGCTGATCTGGTGCTGGCGCACGGCCTCCAGTTCGGCCGCAAATGCAGGCTCGTCCAGCGCGCCCGCAAACCCTTCGGCCGCCAGCGCAGCCGCTGCCCGCTCGCGCGGGCCGAAGGCTGCAAACACCTTGCCCGTGGCCGTGTGCCGCACCGAGGCCGTGGTGCCATGGCGCATGGCCACATACACGGCCGTGGGGCCTTCTTCCACCCGAATGATGGTGGGGCCGTTGTCGCCCCAGACCGAGGCCGACACGGTGTAGCCGATGCGCTGGGCCAGCGCGGGCAGCTCGGCGATGGCCAGGCGCACCGGGTCCACCTGCTGCAGGCTGATCAGGCCCAGCTGCATGGCCAAGGGGCCCAGGCCGTAGTGGCCGCTCACGGCGTCCTGCTCGATCAGGCCCAGCTTGCCAAAGCTCACCAGGTAGGGGTGGGCCTTGGCAGCCGTCATGTCCGCCGCGCGGGCCAGGTCCTTGAGCGCCATGCGCCGGCCGGTGCGCGCCAGCACCTTCAGCAGCTGGCCGCCCACCTCCACGCTCTGGATGCCGCGCGGGCTGCGGGGCGTGTCTTCGTCGTCGGCGGGGGGCAGGTCGGGGGTCGTGGTGGGCATGGGGCGATTGTCCACGCAGCGCAGCATCCACACGCCCTTCGGGTTTACACCTAAACAAATGCGTTAGACATAAACAAATTTCTTGCCTAACATCAACGCATTCCGTTTAGATAAACGCATTCATCATTAACAAATCACCGCCATGAGCACCGTCAAAACCTTTGCCTCCGCCGCTGACCTCGAAGTGAAGAAGGTGAGCTTCGACAAGCTCTCCGACCACGCCTATGCCTACACGGCCGAGGGCGACCCCAACACCGGCATCATCATTGGCGACGACGCCGTGATGGTCATCGACACCCAGGCCACGCCCGTGATGGCGCAGGACGTGATCCGCCGCATCCGCGAGGTGACGGACAAGCCCATCCAATACGTGCTGCTCTCGCACTACCACGCAGTGCGCGTGCTGGGGGCCAGCGCTTACGGCGCCGAGCACATCATTGCCAGCGAGGACACCCGCGACCTGATCGTCGAGCGCGGGCAGTTCGACAAGGACAGCGAGATCGGCCGCTTTCCGCGCCTGTTCCAGAACGTGGAGAGCGTGCCCGACGGCCTGACCTGGCCGACCATGACCTTCAACCGGAAGATGACGCTGTGGCTGGGCAAGCTGGAGGTGCAGATCCTGCAGCTGGGCCGGGGCCATACCAAGGGCGACACCGTGGCCTGGCTGCCGCAAGAAAAGATCCTCTTCAGCGGTGACCTGGTGGAGTTCGACGCCACGCCGTATGCGGGCGATGCGTACTTCCAGGACTGGCCGCAGACCCTGGACAACATCGCAGCCCTGAAGCCCGAAAAGCTCGTGCCCGGCCGGGGCGCAGCGCTGCAGACACCCGAGCAGGTGCAGGCAGGCCTGGCGGGCACACGCGCCTTCATCAGCGACCTGTACGAGAGCGTGAAGGCCAGTGCCGCGAAGGGTGAAGACCTTCGCAAGGTGTACGAAGCCACGTTTGCCAAGCTGCAGCCCAAGTACGGCCACTGGGTGATCTTCAACCACTGCATGCCGTTTGACGTGACCCGTGCGTACGACGAAGCCACGCAGTACCCCGACCCACGCATCTGGACCGCCGAGCGCGACATCCAGATGTGGAAGGCGTTAGAAGGCTGAGCCGCCGAGGTTGGAGGAGACAAAAACATGAACCCCAGAGATATTCCCGCCGAAGCCTTCCACGCCAGCGGCACCGAGGTGCAGGCCCTCGATTTTGGTTATGTACGCTCGCCCGACCAGGACCGCACGACGCCTGCGCAGCACCCCGTCGTGGTCATCGGCGCAGGTCCCGTGGGCCTGTCACTCGCCATCGACCTGGCCCAGCGCGGGCAACGTGTGGTGGTGCTGGACAATGACCACAAGCTCTCCATTGGCTCGCGCGCCATCTGCTTTGCCAAGCGCACTCTCGAAATCTGGGACCGCCTGGGCGTGGGCCAGCGCATGGTGGACAAGGGCGTCTCTTGGAACCTGGGCAAGGTGTTCCTCAAAGACGAGCAGCTCTATGAATTCAACCTGCTGCCCGAAGAAGGCCACGAGCGCCCCGCCTTCATCAACCTGCAGCAGTACTACGCCGAGGCCTACCTGGTGGAGCGTGCGCTGCAGCTGCCGGGCATCGACATCCGCTGGCACAACAAGGTGACGGCCGTGCAAAGCCGCGCGGACGGCGCGCTGCTCAGCATCGACACGCCCGAGGGCGCTTACCAGATCGACGCGCAATGGCTGGTGGCCTGCGACGGCGCGCGCTCGCCCACGCGGCAGATGCTGGGGCTGGAGAGCAAGGGGCGCATTTTTCAGGACCGCTTTTTGATCGCCGACGTGAAGCTGGCGGATGAGGCGAACTTCCCCACCGAGCGCTGGTTCTGGTTCGACCCGCCCTTTCACCCCAACCAGAGCGTGCTGCTGCACCGCCAGCCCGACAACGTGTGGCGCATCGACTTCCAGCTGGGCTGGGACGCCGACCCCGAGGAAGAAAAGAAGCCCGAGAACATCATCCCGCGCGTGCAGGCGCTGCTGGGTGCGGAGGCGCAGTTTGAGCTGGACTGGGCCAGCGTCTACACCTTTGCCTGCCTGCGCATGGACCAGTTCGTGCACGGCCGCGTCATCTTTGCGGGCGACAGCGCGCATGGGGTGTCGCCCTTTGGCGCGCGCGGCGCCAACAGCGGTGTGCAGGACGCGGAGAACCTGGCCTGGAAGCTGGACTGGGTGCTCCAAGGCCGCGCCAGCCCCACGCTGGTGGCCACCTATGGGCCGGAGCGCGAATACGCGGCCGACGAGAACCTGTGCAACTCCACGCGCGCCACCGACTTCATCACGCCCAAGAGCGAGGTGAGTCGCCTGTTCCGCGACGCGGCGCTGCACCTGGCGGGCGAGCACGCGTTTGCGCGGCGCATCGTCAACAGCGGGCGTCTGTCAGTGCCGGCCACGCTGCACACATCGCCGCTGAACACGCCCGACACCGATGCGTTTGCGGGAACGCAGGTGCCCGGCGCCGTGTTGCTGGATGCCCCCATGACGAAGCAAGGCCAGCCCACCTGGCTGCTGCGCGAACTGGGGCCGGACTTCACGCTGCTGGTGTTTGGCCCGGCCCCTGTGTGGGCGCGTGACCTGCCCGGTGTGAAGGTGCTGCAGATCGGCATCGACGTGATCGACCACCAGGCGCTGGCCGCCCAGCGGCTGGATGCGCTGCCGCGCACCGTGTACCTGGTGCGGCCCGACCAGCATGTGTGCGCACGCTGGCGCACACCCACCGAAGTGGCGGTGCGCAGCGCACTGGCCCGTGCCACGGCCGCAGCCGTCTGACCAGGAAGACGACAAGGAACATGCCCATGCTGAACACCCAACCGAACCTGCAGGCCTGCGACGACTTTTATGAAGCGCTGATTGCGGCGCACCAGGGCCTGTCCACGCCCGAAAGCCACGCCATGAACGCACGCCTGGTGCTGCTGCTGGCCAACCACATTGGCGACCAGGCCACGCTGCAGCACGCGCTGCAACTGGCGCGCGGCAGTGCCGTGCCGATGGCCGACCGGCGCACCACCCCGGCCATCACGCCGGTGGTGCCCACCCACGCGGTGGCGGCCTAGCCGCAGCCCCTTCTCATCCTCACGGCTTCAGCACCGCGCAGACGGTGCAGGGCCCGACTCGCCTTGAACCTTGACCAAAACGGAGACAACACCACCATGCAGCGCAAACATTTCCTCGCCACCCTTGCGGGCCTGGCCCTGGCCACGACCCTGCCCCTGGCCCACGCCCAGGACTCCAAGCCGCTCGAATGGGTGGTGGGCTATGCCGCTGGCGGCGGCTCGGACATCGTGGCGCGCACCATTGCCGAGTCGATGTCGGCCACGCTGGGCCGCACCATCATCATCAACAACAAGCCCGGCGCGGGCACCAACATTGCCGCCGAGTACAGCGCACGCAACAAGGACTACGGCAACCTGATGTTCTCGGCCGACTTCGCCACGCTGGCAGCCAACCCGTTCTTGTTCAGCAAGCTGAGCTACAACGCCGAAAAGGACTTTCAGCCCGTGGGCCTGCTGGTGCGCTTTCCGATGTTCCTGGTGGTGTCCAACAGCGTGCCGGTCAAGAACCTCAAGGAGTTCATGGCCTGGGCCAAGGGGATGCCTGATGGAGTGAACTGGGCATCCGCCGGCCCGGGCAGCCCGCACCACCTGGTGGGCGAGCTATTCCGCGAGCAGAGCGGACTCAAGCTCACGCACGTGCCGTATCGCGGTGCGGCCCCGGCCATCCAGGATGTGATCGGCGGCCAGGTGTCCGCGATGTGGATCGACAGCGCCACGGTGTACCCGTTCCTCGCGGGCAACAAGGTGCGCGCCATTGGCGTCGCCAGCCCGCAGCGCGTGGCGACCATGCCCGATGTGCCCACGATTTCCGAACAAGGGCTGCAGGGGTTTGAAGGCTTTGCATGGCAGGGCCTGGTGGTACCCACGGGCGCACCCGCCGACGTGGTGGCCAGCTTCAGCAAGGCGCTGCAGACGGCCCTGGCCGACACGCGCACCAAGGCGCGCCTGCAGGCCCTGGGTGTGGAGCCTATGCCCGGCACCGCGGCCCAGATGGGCAGCTTTGCACGCACCGAGCGCGAAAAGTGGGGCCGCGTCATCACCAAGGTGGGAGTCAAGCTGGACTAAGCCCCTGCGCCGCCATCAGCCCTGACCCCCAAAGGACGCGGGCCGAATACGGGGCTCAGCGGCTGCGCGCCAGCCTTCGCTTGCGGTGCAAGGCGGGTGCGAGCCACAGCAGCTGCACCGTCACATAGCCCAGCACCGCCAGCAGCAGGCCCAGCGTGGGCAGGCCGATCAAAAGCGGCGTGCCCAGTGCCTGCATCCAGGTGCCCAGGGCCTGCACCGTGAACTCCCCACCCGGCGCCACGCTGCTCCAGGCGGGCAGTGTTTGCGCGCCGGGCATCACCAGCGCCCCGAGGTAGAAGGCCATCACATACAACGGCACGGTGGTGAGCGGGTTGGTATAGAAGGTGGCCACGCCCCCAGCCACCACGTTGCCGCGCAGCCAGGCGCACACCAGCAGCGTGCCCGGGATCTGCAGCGGCCCGGGGATCAGTCCGCAGAACATGCCAGCCGCCACCCCGCGCGCCAGCGGCTGGCGCTGAAAGCGGAACAGCGCGCGCTGCTCCAGCCAGGGCTGGAACTGCGCCAGCCAGCTGCGGTCCAGCAGCTGCCGCGCACGGGGCTCCAGGGTCCGCAGCCAGCGGCGCAGGCGACACAGCGGCTGCATCATGCGACGAACGCTACTGCGGTGCCAGCGCCCCACAAGGTGGTCAGGCCCACCAGCAGGCGCACGTCGCGCGGCTCGTTCTCCGCGCGGTAAGCCATCGCTGTGGCCCCCACCAGGCCCAATAACATGCACAGCATCACCGATTCGATCAGATCCATGGCTCGGGTCTCCCGGTTCGGCAGCGATCAGGCCTTGGGGGGCAGTGCGGGTGGGGCGCCCTTGGCCGCCTCGCCCGAATTGCGCAGCGACAGGAAGATCGACCCGGCGATCAGCGTGGCCGTGACCAGCAACGCATAGCCAATCGGAATCTTCACAAAGTCGATGAGCAACATCTTGCCGCCGATGAAGACCAGGACCAGCGCCAGGCCATAGGCCAGCAAGTGGAAGCGGTCGGCCAGGTCAGCCAGCAGGAAGTACAGCGCACGCAGGCCCAGGATGGCAAAGATGTTGGCCGTGAGCACGATGAACGGGTCGCTGGTGATCGCGAAGATGGCCGGGATGCTGTCCACCGCAAAGATGATGTCGGTCGTGCCGATCAGGATCAGCACCACGAACAGCGGCGTGTAGTGCTTGACGCCATTGATCATGGTGGAGAGCTTTTCACCGTCGAACTGGTCGGTGATGCGGATGCGCTTTTTCAGGAACTTGAGCACCGGGTTGGTGGCAATGTCAGGCTCCTGCCCGGCGGCAAACCACATCTTCACGCCCGTGACGACCAGGAATGCACCGAACACATACAGCAGCCAGTGGAAGGTGGCCAGCAGCCAGGCGCCTGCCAGGATGAGCAGCGTGCGCAGCACGATGGCGCCGATGATGCCGATGATGAGCGCGCGCTTTTGGTATTGCGGCGGCACGGCAAAGTAGCTGAACAGCATCAGGAAGACGAAGATGTTGTCCACCGACAGGCTCTTCTCCACCAGGTAGCCGGTGATGAACTGCATGGACACCGTGTTGGCGATCTCGCGGCCCTGGCTGCTATCCAAGTACCACCACAGGATGGCCACGAACACAAAGGCGAGCGAGAACCACAACAGGCTCCAGCGCGCGGCCTCGCCCATGGTGACCTTGTGCGCGCCCTGGCGCTCCATGACCAGCAGGTCCACGCCTATGGCGATGACCACGAAGACGGCAAATCCCGCCCACATCCACCACGTTCCGATTGTTTCCATCGAGTTTCTCCAAAGATGCCCTCACACGCCCAGGCACGCCGGACGCCCAAGCCCCGGACTGTAGGGGCTGGGGTACTTCTTTAAAACCTGTGATCACAGTAGTATTGGTTCGGTTTTTACGAACCAAACACTTTTTTTACGGCCCCACCGCAAAGAGATCATGAGCCAGAGCTTCAACTACCGCCATCTTTTCTACTTCTGGGTGGTGGCCAAGGAGGGCGGCATCGCCCGCGCCGCCGAGCGGCTGGACATGGCCGTGCAGACCATCAGCGCCCAAGTGCGCGAGCTGGAAAAGTCGCTGGGCGTGAGCCTGCTGCGCACCGAGGGCCGCAACCTGGTGCTGACCGACGCGGGCGTGGCCGCGCTGCACGAGGCCGACCACATTTTTGCGCTGGGCGAATTGCTGCCGGTGCGCGTGCGCGAGGCCGCCAGCGGCCAGACGTTGCGGCTGAACCTGGGCATCTCCGACGGCATTGCCAAGCTGGCCGTGCACCGGCTGCTGACGCCCGTGCTGGACGAGCCGCACCTGCGCCTGCTGTGCCATGAGGGCGAGTTCCAGCCCCTGCTGGGCGAGCTGGCACTGCACAAGCTCGATGCCGTGCTGGCCGACCGCGCCGCGCCGCCCAACCCGGCCCTGCGCACCACCAGCCAGCTGCTGGGCACGAGCGCCATTGCCTGGTATGCGCCCCCGCTGTGGGCCGAGGCGGCGGCCAACAACTTCCCGCACAGCCTGGCTGTAGTGCCCGTGCTGCTGCCCACCGACCACGCCGCGATGCGCGCACGCATCGACCACTGGCTGGAGCGCGAGCGCATCCGCCCGCGCATTGCCGGGGAGTTTGAAGACAGCGCCCTTTTGAGCACCTTTGCCGCCACCGGCATGGGCGTGATGCCCGCGCCGGTCTCGCTGGGCGAGCACCTGGCCCAGACCCACGGGCTGGTGCAGGTGGGTACCGCGCCCGACGTGCAGGAGCAGTTTCACCTGATCTACAGCGCGCGCAAGGTGATGCACCCGCTGCTCACGCGGCTGCTGGAGGCAGGCCAGGGTGGAATGCTATTGAATTGATAGCTGATGGCGCATATTCAACCAGCGCTTGGGGCCGAAAATACCAAAACTTCAGCGCTGCGGCATATCCTTGGCCGAATACCCCAGGCTCACCGTGGCGTCGTCAGGAATGGCGGGCATGGATGCGTTCCACGCCTCCCACGCGGCGCGCATGGCCTGCAGGCGTTCGGGCTCCACGGGCGCACGGTTGGCGCGCTCGCGTTCGTCGTCGGCCAGGTTGAACAGGTAGTCGTTGCCATCCACGCGCAGGTACTTCCACACGCCCTGGCGCATGGCGCGCTGGCCCCGGTGGTTCATGCGCCAGAACAGCGGGGGCTCTTCGTGCAGGCTGGCATCGCGCAGCAGCGGCATCAGCGAGCGGCCGTCCAGCGGGTAGTCCGCATGTGCAGCTGCCCCGGCAGCTTCGAGCATGGTGGCGGACCAGTCCATGGTCATGCAGGTCTGCGCGCTCACGCCGCCGGGGGCGATCACCGCAGGCCAGTGCGCGATCCAGGGCACGCGGATGCCGCCTTCGGTCAGGTCCATCTTGCCGCCGACCAGCGGCCAGTTGTCCGAGAAGCGCTCGCCACCGTTGTCGCTGGTGAACACCACCATCGTGTCGCGCGCCAGGCCCTTTGCCTCCAGCAGCGCCATGATGCGGCCGATGCCCTCGTCCATGTGGTGGATCATGCGGCGGTAGGTCTCGATGTTGCCGCCGTGCAGGTGGAACAGGTTGCCCTTGACCTCCTGCGCCAGCGCCTCGTCGTCGCGGGTCTCCCAGGGCCAGTGGGGCGCGGTGTAGTGCAGGCTCAGGAAGAACGGCGTGCCCGCCTGCGCGCCCGGCGCCATGCGCTGCACATAGTCGAGCGCGTGGTCGGTGATGAGGTCGGTGAGGTAGCCGTCCTGCTGCTTTTCCTCCTCGCCAAGGTACAGGTCGTGCGTGCCGTTGGAACTGCAGTGGGTGAAGTAGTCCACCCCGCCCGACATGGGCCCGAAGAACTCTTCGTAGCCCGAGCGCAGCGGCCCGAACGCGGGCGGGTAGCCCAGGTGCCACTTGCCCATCAGCGCCGTGCGGTAGCCCGATGCGCGCAGTAGCGACGGCAGCGTGGGGTGCTCGGGCGGCAGACCCAGCGTGGTGCTGCCCCGGCTCTTGCTGTTGATGGGCTCCTCGGCAGCGCCGCGCAGGCGGTACTGGTAGCGCGCCGTCATCAACGCAAAGCGCGTGGGCGAGCAGACGGGCGAATTGGAATAGCCCTGCGTGAGCTTGAGGCCATTGGCCGCCAGCTGGTCAAGCACCGGCGACACGGGGCCAAACGCTGCATCGCGGCCGCCATAGCAGCCCAGGTCGGCATAGCCGAGGTCGTCGGCAACGATGAAGATGATGTTGGGACGGGGGTGCGTTTTCATCTCTGAGATCCAATGTCACTGAACGTGGGCTGCGACCTGCGCAACTGGCACGGCCCATGCGAGGGGCGGCTAGCAAGGGCCGCCCCGCAGCGAGGCCGCCGTCCCCCTTGAGGGGGAAGCGGCGCAGCCGCTCAGGGGGTGCTTCCTATCAAGGTTTGAAGCCCGAGCGCTGTACGACTGGCGCCCATTGCGCGCGGTAGGCCTTGAGCATGGCTTCGGTCTGCGCCATGGTCGCCATCACGGGCTCCATCTTGGCGGTTGCGAACTTGCGCTGGGTGTCGGGGTCCTTCATCACCTCATGGATCAGGCCGGCCAGTCGCTCGGCCTGCGCTTTGGGCATGCTCATGGGCGCGAAGAAGGTGTTCCAGCCAGTGGCGGCCAGGTCCATGCCACTTTCCTTGAAGGTGGGGATCTGGGGCGCCAGCGCGCTGCGCTTGGCGCTCGACACGGCCAGGATGCGGATCTTGCCGGCCTCGTGCTGGGGCAGCAGGGTGTCAAACGTATCGAAAGCTACGGGCACCTGGCCGCCCAGCAAGTCGTTGAGCAGGGGGGCCGAACCCCGGTAGCCCACCACCTCGGCGCGCACCTTGGCGGCGTCGCCCACCATCAGGCCAAAAAAGTGCGGCAGGCTGCCCGTGGCGGGCACGCCGAAGTTGGCCTTGTCCGGGTTGGCCTTGAGCCAGGCCATGAGGTGCGGCAGCTCCTTGACCGGCACGGCACTGCCCACGGCCACGCCGAATTCATAGCTGTTGACATGGCTCACAGGGCGGAAGTCGCGCTCAGGGTCGTAGCCCGCATCGGGGAACACCAGCGGCGCCACCAGCATCACGGCGGGGTTGGCCAGCAGCAGCGTGGGCTGGTTGGCGGGCGCGGCCTTCACGGCCTGGGCCGACAGGCGGCCGCCCGCGCCGGTCTTGTTCTCCACGATCACGGGCGTGCCAAGCTTGCTGCCCAGCTTGTCGGCCACGATGCGGGCGACGCGGTCGGTCGCACCACCGGGGGCGTAGCCCACCACGATGCGCAGCGGAGTGTCCTGCGCCTGGGCCAGGGTGGCGCACAGGGCGAGTGCGGCAGTCAGCACAAAAGCAAGGGGTTTGCGCATGGTCGATATCTCCAGGGGCGATGGCAGGGCCTGCGCAGCCGCGCAGGGGGTGGATGGCCGGACTGTATTGGCCACACAATCAATTGATCTAATCAATCATTGCCCGGAAATACCCTGATGCCTGCCCCGGCCCCCAAATCACCCGCCGCGCCCGGTCACCGGCTGGCCCACCCGCAGGCTGCCAACGACCTGCTGATGTACCGCCTCAACCGCCTGATCGCGGTGGCGGGCAGCCTGGTGGTGCGGCTGTGCGAAGGCGGCTACGGCATCACCCGCCGCGAGTGGGGGCTGATGATGATGCTGGCGCAGCACCCCGGCATGCCCCCGGCCGAGCTGGCCCAGCGCCTGGGGCTGGACCGGGCCCGCACCTCGCGCGCCATCACCTCGCTGCTGACCAAGAAGCTCATCACCCGCGACGCCATGCCCGGCGACCGGCGCCAGGCCCGGCTGTCGCTCACTACGGCGGGCCAGGCCGTGCACGACGAGCTGTTTCCGCAGGTCAAGGCGCTCAACCAGGAGCTGCTGGCCGGGCTGGGTGCCGAGGCGGTGGCAGGCCTGGACCAGGCCCTGGCCGACATGCAGCGGCGCGCCGAGGCGCTGGTTGCCACCCGCACCGACGTGCCACGCACCTACCGCCTGCGCGGTGGACGGCATGTGGATTGAGGGGGTTTGCAGGATGGAGTTGCCCCAAAACGGGGAACCGGCGATATCCTCAAACCCGCCCTGAGCCACCCGCCCACGGCACGCACGCGCTCCCCTTGTCCCACAACGACCCACGCACACCCAACGCCACCCTCCATGTCCCAGCACTCGACCTCTTTGTGGAGCCCCCTGCGCCAACCCGCGTTCCGGGGCCTGTGGATTTGTGGCGGCATCTTTTTTGTGGGCAGTGGCATGCAGACCATGGCAGCTGCCTGGCTCATGGTGGAGCTGACGGGGTCCTCCTTCCTGGCCGCGCTGGTGCAGACCGCCGTGTTCATGCCCATGTTCTTGCTGGCTCTGCCCGCCGGGGTGCTGGCCGACACCACCGACCGGCGGCGGCTGATCTCGGGGGCGCTGCTGGCGCAGGCGGGGGCCAGTGCGCTGCTCACACTGCTGGTGCTGGGCGGCTGGGGCGGGTCGGCCTCGGTGCTGTTTCTGGTGTTTGTGTGTGGCTGCTGCACGGCGGTGCTGACACCCGCGTGGAACTCCTCGGTCATCGACCCCGTGCCGCGTGACGAATGGCCCCAGGCCATCACCGCCGTGAGCATTGCCTACAACGCGGCGCGCGCGGTGGGGCCCACGATGGCAGGGCTGGTGTTTGCGCAGCTAGGCGCGGGCTGGGTGTTTGCCGTCACGGTGACCACCACCCTGGTGATGTGGGAGTCGATCCGCCGCTGGCCGCCCAAAGCGCACCCGCCCTCCAAGCTGCCCGCCGAGCGGCTGTGGGGCGGCACGCTCAGCGGCCTGCGGTTTGCATGGCACTCGCGCATGATCCTGGCGCAACTGGTGCGCGTGATGGCCTTCAGCGCCGCGGGCTCGGCCCTGTGGGCGCTGCTGCCGGTGATTGCGCAGCGCCTGGGCACGGGGGCGCCGGGTTTCGGTTTGCTGATGGGCTGCCTGGGCACGGGCGCCGTGGGCGTGGGCCTGGTGCTGGGGCGGCTGCGCGCACGCTTTGGCATGGAGGTCATCGTGGGCGTGGGCGGCGTCGTGTTTGGCATCGCCATGCTGGTGGCGGCACTCACCTACATTACCTGGGTGGTCTACATCGCCATGCTGTTTGCAGGCGCGGCCTGGATGTCGGCCATGTCCACCTTCAACACCGCCACCCAGGCCAGCGCGCCGCAGTGGGTGCGCTCGCGCGCCGTGGCCATGCACATGGTGGCGGCGCTGGGTGCGTTTGCGATGGGCTCGGCCTTCTGGGGCGCGGCGTCGGACATCCTGGGCCTCACGCCCACGCTCTGCGTCGCCGCCGCGTTGATGGGCGTGGGCCTGCTGCTGGCCCGCCCCATGCCGCTGCGCATGGGTGCGCTGCACGAGGTGACCCAGGCCACGCCCTGGGATGAACTGTTCATCGAAGCCGAGCCCCTGCCCGAAGCAGGCCCCGTGGCCGTGGAGGTGGGCTACCGCATCGCCCCCGGCACCGACGCCGCCTTCCTCGACACCATCAGCCGCATGAAGGCCCCACGCCGCCGTGACGGCGCCACCTTCTGGCGCGTGTACAAGGACCTGGGCGAACCCTCGCGCTATGTGGAGCGCTTCATCGTCGAGTCCTGGGCCGACTACCTGCACCAGCGCGCCCGCGCGACCATGGCCGACCAGGCGCTGGAGACGGAAGTACGGGCGTTCTTGGCGCCGGGCGAGGTGGTGCGGATGTCGCACTACATCGCGGAGCGGTAGGCACCCTTGAGCCGACCCACCGTGGTTCCGGCTTGATGCGCGTCAATTTCCGCAGCTGGATCGGGTACCGACACCGGCGGTCGGCCTGCGACAATCGCAGGATGACCTTCGCCCCCCTTGCCAACGACACCTTCCTGCGCGCCTGCCGCCGCCAGGCCACCGACTACACCCCCCTGTGGCTCATGCGCCAGGCAGGGCGCTATCTGCCTGAGTACAAGGCCACACGCGCCAAGGCGGGCAGCTTCATGGGTTTGGCCACCAACGTGGACTACGCCACCGAAGTGACCTTGCAGCCGCTGGAGCGTTTTCCGCTCGACGCGGCCATCCTGTTCAGCGACATCCTTACCGTGCCCGACGCCATGGGCCTGGGCCTGTCGTTTGCCGAGGGCGAAGGCCCGCGCTTTGCGAAAGTGGTGCGTGACGAAGCGGCCGTGGCCGAACTGGCCGTGCCCGACATGGACAAGCTGCGCTACGTGTTCGATGCGGTCACCAGCATCCGCAAGGCCCTCAACGGGCGTGTTCCGCTCATCGGCTTCTCGGGCAGCCCCTGGACGCTGGCCTGCTACATGGTCGAGGGCAAGGGATCGGACGACTACCGCCTCGTCAAGACGCTGATGTACAGCCGCCCCGACCTGATGCACCGCATCCTGGCCGTGAATGCCGACAGCGTGGCCGCGTACCTCAACGCCCAGATCGACGCCGGAGCCCAGGCCGTGATGATTTTTGACAGCTGGGGCGGCGTGCTGGCCGATGGCGCTTTCCAGGAATTCAGCCTGGCCTACACCAAGCGTGTGCTGGCGCAACTGAAGCGCACCGGCGTGGATGGCACGGATGTGCCGCGCATCGTCTTCACCAAGGGTGGTGGCATCTGGCTGGACGACATGAAGGACATCGACTGCGAGGTGCTGGGCCTGGACTGGACGGCCGACCTGGGCAAGGCGCGCGCCATCGTCGGCGGCCAAGTAGGCGGCCCCGGCAAGGCGCTGCAGGGCAACATCGACCCCAACGTGCTGTTTGCGCCGCCTGCGCAGGTCGTGACCCAGGTGCATGCCGTGCTCGACAGCTTTGGCAAGCCCCATACCGACCGCAGCACCACCGGCCCCACGCACATCTTCAACCTGGGCCATGGCATCAGCCAGTTCACCCCGCCCGAGCATGTGGCGGCCCTGGTGGAGGCGGTGCACAGCCACTCGCGCGCGCAGCGCCAGGGCTGATCGCCCGCGCGAGGGCTCCAGACCGCGCGGCGCACCCGGCAGGGACCCGGTGATGGCAATGGAACACCCCGTACCGCCCCCAGCGGAGCCACCCACCGGCCCGCAGGCGCTGCCCGCCTCGGCCCTGCAAGCCCCACCCGGCGCGCTCGCGGACTGCGTGCGCGCCTTTTTCTGGCGCGACCTCGGCCGCCAGCCGCCCCACACCCCGGCGGACACGCGCGTGCCGCCCAGCCCCTACCCCGGCATCATCTGGCTCACGCGGGGCACGGCCCAGCTTGTGGAGTGTGCAGGTACGGCCACGGCAGCGGCCCTACCGGCCATCACGCTGTCGGGCGCACACCGCCATCCGTACCACTCGATCTCTTCCCGCGATGGCGATTCGTTCTGCCTGGCTTTCCAGCCCGGCGCGCTGGGGCTGCTGACCGGGCAGGACCTGGCGCCGCTGACCGACCGCATCACGGACGCGGTGACCTGGCTGCCCGGGGAGTGGCACCCCTTCCTGGCGGCCGTCCACACGGCGCCCGACCATGGCGCGCGCCAGGCGCTGTGCGTGGACTTTCTGGCCCCGCGCTGGACGGCAGTGGCCGACCGGCACGCCGCCTGGCTGCAGGTTCTGCACCAGGCATGGCGGCGCGGCGCACGCCAGGCCCTGGCCTCCACGCTGGACTGGACGCCCCGGCACCTGCAGCGCCGCACCCGGCAACTGGCGGGCCTGCGGCCTGGCGAGATAGAACGGATGCTGCGCGCCGAACATGCACTGCTGGCCATGCGCGATGGCAACGCCGGGGCCCTCGATGCCGCACTGCGCCACGGCTACGCCGACCAAGCGCATTTCAGCCGCGAGGCGCGTGCGCTGTTCGAGAGGCCCCCCGCCGCACTCAAGGCCCACACCCAGCGGCCGGGCGACGATGCGGACTGGCTGCTGCGGCGCAGTTAAACCACCCGCCGTTTACCGCGGAATCACCCGGGGCCGCTTGATCTTGGCCTGCAACTGCAGGATGCCGTAGAGCAGCGCCTCGGCCGTGGGCGGGCAGCCGGGCACATACACATCCACCGGCGCGATGCGGTCGCAACCCCGCACCACCGAGTAGCTGTAGTGGTAGTAGCCACCGCCGTTGGCGCACGAGCCCATGGAGATCACATAGCGCGGCTCGGGCATCTGGTCGTAGACCTTGCGGATGGCGGGCGCCATCTTGTTGGTGAGGGTGCCGGCAACGATCATCAGGTCGCTGTGGCGCGGGCTGGAGCGCGGGATGATGCCGAAGCGGTCCAGGTCGTAGCGCGCCATGGCGGCGTGCATCATCTCGACCGCGCAGCACGCCAGGCCGAAGGTCATGAACCACAGGCTGTCGGTGCGCGCCGCTTGCACCACCTCGTCCAGCCGGGCCAGCACAAAACCGTCGCGCTCCATGGTGGGCGTCTCTGTCATGGGGGAAGAAGAGTAAGTAGCCATGGCGGCATCGTCGCCACAAGCCGCTGCGCCGTCTTGAAGCAAAGCGACATGGAGCGCTGTGACACCCAGGACGCTAGAGACTCCGGGCCCTGCGACAATCCCCGGGCATTTCGTCGCAGATCCAGGGGCTCGGCCAGCACACTTATGCACAAAAATGGAGCATCCTCACGCCCGGCATGACAGCAGACTGCAACTTGCCAAAAAACCTTGCTAACGCACTAAGTCGTTGATTCATAAGGATTTAAATCCCCTGCTTTTTTGACAGGCAATCCAGCCAAAGCACGATTTGACAAGGACTTGCGGGGCAAACCCAAGGGATATCAACAAAGTTATCCACAGGAATTCTGGATTTCTTACAAATACCCTGTCAAATCAACCACTTGCAGCCCAAACCGAAGAAATGCATGAACATCTGATGACGGCACTAGCACAAAAAGGGGGCTGCCTGTCCTCTTGACGAACCCATGCTGTCCGACTTATGCACACAAAACGTGATGCAGCGCAACATCGAGACGCTGAACGGGCTTAGCACAAAAATCGAGGCCAAATTTCTTCAGATGATTGATTCATAAGGATTTTTTTGGAGTGCCGCATTTCCGGGCAATCTGTTCGCAGCCAGTATTCATGCGGCTTTGGCGGGGGTCCAGGCGGGATGTCAACAAAGTTATCCACAGAAATCCGGGATTACTCACACACCCTCGGCAAATCAAGCACTTAGCCGCCAAAGCTCCAGATCACATCCACAACGCGCACTAAGCTCGCCAGCCACCCCATAGCCCGTGTCTATGCCCACCCACATCGTCCACGTTGCCCTGCAAACGCCCTCGCACAGCGGGGTCGGCGACTTGCTGAGCTACGCCAGTGAGCGCCCGCTCTCACCCGGAACGCTGGTGCGTGTGCCCCTGGGCACGCGCGAGGTGCTGGGCGTGGTGTGGGATGCCGACGAGGCCCCTGGCGAGCTGCCCGATGGCGCCACCCTGCGCCCCATTGCCGGCGTGCTGGAGGGTGTGGCGCCCCTGGATGCATCGTGGCGCCGACTGGTGGGGTTTGCGGCGCGCTACTACCAGCGGGCCTTGGGCGAGGTGGCGCTGGCCGCCCTGCCCCCCCAGCTGCGCGACCTGCGCCCCGAGCAGTTGGCGCGGCGGCTGCGGCGCCCGGCCAAGAGCGCAGGAGACTCCTCAGGCACTATTGAAAACATAGCACTCACCGCAGAGCAGGAAAGCGCCAGGGCCCGAATTTCTGCAGAAAAAGGACCCTTCCTGCTGTTCGGCAGCACCGGCAGCGGCAAGACCGAGGTGTACCTGCGCTGCGTGCAGGAGATGCTGGAGGCCGACCCCACCGCGCAGGCGCTGGTGATGGTGCCCGAGATCAACCTCACGCCCCAGCTGGAAGAGCGGTTTGCAGGCCGCTTTGCCCCGCGCTTTGGCCCCGGCGCCGTGGTGTCGCTGCACAGCGGCATGACGAACCCGCAACGCCTGGCCTGCTGGCTGGCCGCCCACGGCGGCAGCGCACGCATCGTGCTGGGCACGCGCATGGCGGTGTTCGCCAGCCTGCCGGGTTTGAAACTCATCGTGGTCGATGAAGAGCACGACGCCAGCTACAAGCAGCAGGAGGGCGCGCGCTACTCGGCGCGCGACCTGGCCATCTGGCGCGGACGCGAGCAGGGCGCGAAGGTGATCCTGGGCTCGGCCACGCCATCGCTGGAGAGCTGGCACGCCAGCCGCCCGCCCACGGCCGAAGACCCCGAGGGAGGCCGCTACGTGCGGCTGCACATGCCAAGTCGCATAGGTTCAGGCATCGGCGCCGGAGCCCTGGCCCGTGTGCGCCGGGTGGACATGAACCAGCAGCCCCGCCGCACCGTGTTCAGCGCGCCGCTGCTGCAGGCCATTACCGAACGCGTGGCGCGCGGCGAGCAGAGCATGATCCTGCTGAACCGCCGGGGCTACGCGCCCGTGCTGCACTGCGTGGACTGCGGCTGGAAGAGCGACTGCCCACACTGCAGCGCGCACCAGGTGTTCCACAAGACCGACCGCACCCTGCGTTGCCACCACTGCGGCTACACCGTGCGCGTGCCGTTTCACTGCCCGACCTGCGGCAGCCCCGACATCCACCCCATGGGCAAGGGCACCGAGCAGCTGGAGGAGCAGCTGGGCACCCTGCTGCGGGAGGTGTTGCGGCCCGACCGCACGCCCGCCCGCATCGCCCGCATCGACGCCGACACCACCAAGGCCAAGGGCGCGCTGGAGGCGCAGTTGGCACAGGTGCATTCGGGCGAGGTGGATGTGCTGGTGGGCACGCAGATGATTGCCAAGGGGCACGACTTTCGGCGCATCACGCTGGTGGCCGCCGTGCAGCCCGATGGCGCGCTGTTCAGCAGCGACTTCCGCGCCGCCGAGCGGCTGTTTGCGCTGCTGATGCAGGCTGCAGGCCGCGCCGGGCGCGACGCCGCCTACATGGCCGCCCAAGCGGTGCACGGCACACAGCCCGAGATGTGGGTGCAGAGCTTTCACCCCCAGCATGCGGTGTTCGAGGCGCTGCGCAAGCACGACTACGAAGCCTTCGCCGCCCAGCAGCTCAAGGAGCGCGAAGAGGCCGCCATGCCGCCGTTCTCGTACCAGGCGCTGGTGCGGGCCGATGCGCGCACGCAGGAGGTGGCGCAGGGCTTTCTGACAGCAGCCACCGCCGCCGCCCACGCCGCGCAGTTGCCCGGTTTGCCCGACGGCACGGTGATCCTGTTCCCGCCCGTGCCGCTCACGATCCAGCGCGTTGCCAATGTAGAGCGCGCCCAGATGCTGATGGAGAGCAGCAGCCGCGCGACCCTGCAGCGCTTTCTGGCCGCATGGCAGCCGATATTGCAAGCCACGCGCAGCCAGCCGGAGCACAAGGGGCTGATCCGCTGGCTGGTGGACGTGGACCCACTAGCCATCTAAGTCCGACCGGCAGGCCCACACAGCGGCCTCAATACAAAGCAACGGGGGCTGCGCTTTTCAACGCAGCCCCCGCCTCGTCAGAGCGTGGTTCGCCGGTTACAGCGCACCGTCACCCAGCACGATGCCTTCACGGCGGGGGTCCACCCCGCCTTCCAGCCGGGTCTGGCCGTTGCGGTTGACGCGCATGATGGTGGAGACGCCGCTCGACTGCGCGGCGTTGTTCACCGTGTGGCCCTTGGCCTTGAGGCCGTCGATCAGGCCGGTGAGGTCCAGCGCCGTGTTGGCACCATCCACGTTGGTGGTGGGGCTGTTGGTGGCGCCAAAGTTCACCAGCGACGTGGCTTGCTGGGCATCGAGGTTCCAGTCCACCGCGCCGACCACGGTCTTGAGCACGTACTGGATGATGGTGCCGCCGCCGGGCGAGCCCGTGGCCATCACGAAATCACCCGGCTCCGTGCCCTTGAACACCAGGGTGGGCGCCATGGTGCTGCGGGGGCGCTTGCCGGGCGCCACGCGGTTGGCAATGGGCACACCGGCGCCGTCAGCAGGCTGGGCCGAGAAGTCGGTGAGCTGGTTGGTCAGCAGGAAGCCGCCCACCATGTGGAACGAGCCCATGCTGGACTCGACCGTGGAGGTCATCGACACCACGTTGCCGTAGGCATCCACGATGGAGAAGTGCGTCGTGCCGCGCTCCACCGTCTTGTCCACACCCAGAGGCACATCGCCCAGCGCCCCTGCCGACGCCGTTCCCAGCGACTTGCCGTCCGGCTGGATCAGCGCCGCGCGCTGCTTGAGGTAGGCCTTGTCCAGCATGGAGGACACGCCCTTGCCGGGCAGCGGGATGAAGTCGGTGTCGGCCACGTACTTGTCGCGGTCGGCATAAGCCAGGCGCTCTGCCTCGGACACCAGGTGCACCCCCATCACGCTGGGTACGCCGCCTTCGTTGGTGGGGTTGGTGGGGCCGTATTTGAAAAGGTCGAAGTTCTCCAGAATGCCCAGCGCCTGCGCAATGGCGATACCGCCCGATGACGGTGGCGACATGGTGCAGACGTAGTAGCTTGCACGGTAGGTGGTGCACACCGGCTCGCGCTTCTTGGCCTGGTAGTTCTTGAGGTCGTTCACCGTCATCAGGCTGGGGGTGATGGGCGTCTTTGCCGCATCGTCTCCCACCGACTGGGCCGCCTTGGCCACGATGGCATCGGCCAGGGCGCCGGAGTACATGGCGTCAGCCCCGCCGCTGGCCAGCGTGCGCAGCGTCTGCGCATACGGCAGGTTGGTCGTCACGGTGCCGGTGGCCTTGGGGGTGCCGTCGGCGTTGAAGAAGGCGGCGACGGCATTCGCGTCCAGCGCCAGGCTGGCGGCGTTGCCCTTGATGGCGTCGCCCAGGCGGCCCGGAATCTTGTAGCCATTGGTGGCCAGGTGGATGCCTTCGTCGAACAGCTTGTCCCAGCCCAGCTTGCCGTGTTCCTTGTGGGCCATGTCCAGCATGCGCATCACACCGGGCACGCCAATGGAGCGGCCGCTGCGCCGGGCGCTGGGCACGGGCGCGGGGGACGAGGCATCGCCCTGGTCCTGGCGCACCAGGTAGTAGCCATTGGCGGCGGCGGGGGCGGTCTCGCGGCCGTCGTACGCCACGACCTTCTTGGTGTTGGCGTCGTAGTACATCATGAAGGCGCTGCCCGCCAGCGTGCTGGACTGCGGCTCCACCAGGCCCAGCACGGCCTGCACGGCCACGGCGGCATCCACCGCCGTGCCGCCGGCCTTGAGCACGTCGCAGCCGGCCTTGGTGGCCAGCGGTGTGTTGGCCACCACCATGTATTTGCTCGACTGCTTGGCCTTGTAGCCCAGGCGGTAGCCCGATGCGGCCTCGGGCGCAGCCGGGTCGCCCGCCACGCCAGAGCCCACCACCACGGCCGATCCGGAGCTGGACACCACCGAGCAGCTCTGGGCATTGTTGTCCACGGCCAGGTCGTTGTCCGAGCCGCTGCCGCAACCCGACAGCACCAGCGCAACGGCCACGGGCGTGAGTGCCCACAGCGCAATATTCCTCTTCCTCATAGTGAATCTCCTGTTGTTGTCCGTTCGTGGGCATGGATTGACCACGTGGCATCGTCGGCGCAAAAAGCATGCCGTGTCGAATGTTTTTTCGTATCGTTTTCTCAAGGCAGCCATCTCAGGAAGGCAACGACAGGCAGGCCAAAGCTGCGGCACGGCAGCGGGCCGGCCACGTTGCCTGGACTACGCCCACGTGCGATCCCCGCATGAAAATGGAAGCAAATCCGGCGGTAGCGCTAGTGCATCATGCGCTGGTAGCTATCATTTCTGATAGTCCGAGTCCCCGCTCTGGCTTTGAGCCTGCACCTACACTGCCCCGTACCGCAGCAGGAGACCCCATGACCCCCGAACAATTTGCAGACGAACTGGCCCGCGAGGGCTTCGAGCCCGCCGTCACCGTGACCCGCGAGGCCGGCGGCATGCTGGGCGACCACACGCACCCGTTCGAGGCCAAGGCGCTGATCCTGTCGGGCGATATCCGCATCGCCACGGCTACGTCAGAACGTGTGTACCAGGCGGGCGATGTCTTTCACCTGGCGGCCGAAGAGCCGCACTCGGAGTTCTACGGAATGCTGGGCGTGCAGTACCTGGTGGGACGCAAGACGCCGGCAGCGGCCTGAGCCCACCGCACCGCACCGCAGCGGCCTGGCGGCTCAGGTCAGCAGCGCGACGGCGGCAGAGAAGCTCAGAAACGCCAGCGCGGTGGACACCAGGATGATGCGCGCCACCCGCCCGTTGTTGGCGCCGAACTTCTCGGCCAGCAGCGACACGTTGCTGGCGCTAGGCAAGGCTGCCAGCAGCACCATCACCGTGAGCGCGAACGGCGTGAGCGGCACCCCCAGTGCCATGGCCGCGGTGCCTGCGCCCCACACCAGCAGCGGGTGCACCAGCAGCTTGGCCAGCGCCACCGGCACATAGTCGCGCGCGGGCACCTGCTCGTGCTGGTTCATCTGCGAACGGGCCAGCACCGCGCCGATGGTGAACAGCGCGACGGGCGAGGCCGCATCGGCCAGCATGGCGATGGTTTTGTCCACCGGACCCGGCAGCTTGAACTGCAGCGCCGACGCCAGCGCGCCCAATGCAATCGACCAGGGCATGGGGTTGGTGGCCATGCCCTTGAAGGCGTTCTTCAGCGCCACGCCCACACCGTGGGTGCCCGCGCCATCCAGGCGCGAGAGCGCAATGCACAGCGAGCTGGTGATGACCATGTCCACCACGATGGTGACGATGGCCGGGCCCGCGCTCTGCGCACCCAGGAGGGCCACCAGCAGCGGCACGCCCATGAAGCCGGTGTTGGGGAAGGCCGCAACGAGCGCCCCAAAGGCAGCGTCGTTCCAGCCGATGCGTGCGTTGCGCGTGAGCGCCACCGTGGCCCCCACCATGATCAACGCACACAGCACATAGACGCCCGCCACGGCCGGGTCCAGCAGTTGCCCGATGGGCGTGCTGGCGCCAAAGCGGTACAGCATGCAGGGCAGCGCAAAGTACAGCACGAAGGCGTTGAGCCCCGGGATGGCCGGTTGCGGCAGCACGCCGCGCCGTGCGGCAAGGTAGCCGCAAAGCACAAGCGCAAAGAAGGGGAAGGTGATGAGCAGGACAGACAGCACGGCCCGATTGTGCTTGTTGCGCCTGCGGCCAGGGCCTGCAGCGCCCGGGGTGGTCAGCGCAAAGTCAGGTGGGTGGGCTCGCGGGTGGCGAGCGCAGGCACCCGCTTTTTGTTATTGCTTGCGCTGGATGATGAGGTTGCGCTTGGCATCCTCGGGGTAGGCAAAGGTGATGGCACCGTTCTTGACCATGCCCATGACCAGCATGTTGCGCGTGATCGCGTCCTTGTCCTGCGCACTGAAGGGCTTGTCGTAGGTGGTGACCACGCCGTAGTAGGTCTTCATCTTGCCCTCCAGCGACTCCTTGATGGCCTTGCCGTTCAGGTTGCCGTCGCGGATGCCGAGGAAGGAATACATCAGCAGATAGGTGGCGTCGTAGGCGTTGGCTGCCGCCATGGGCACGGCCACCTTGCCTTGGTACTTGCGGGTGTAGCTCGACAGGAACGATGCCCGGCGCTCGTTGCTGGGCTCGGCGATGAAGGTCTGCACCATGAGCGCGCCCTCGGCCGCGTCCTTGGCGCCTTCGAGGAAAAACGGGAAGGACAGCGGCCACGGCCCCACCTGCGGCACCTTCCAGCCGAGCGCCTTCTTGCCGTTGGCAATGGTGGCGTTCTCCGGCCCCACGGTGTAGCTGTAGACCACGTTGGCGCCCGCGTTGCGCGCCGCCGTCAGCTCGGCCGTCAGGTCCTTCACCCCCAGGTCAAAACGCGCCACATGCACGGGTTTGAGGTTCTTGGCCGCCAGTGCGGCCACCACGTCGTTGTAGCCGCCTTCGCCATAGCCGGTCTTGTCGGCAAAGATGGCGACCTTGTCCCAGCCGCGTTTGACGATGTCGTCCACCAGGAAGGGCGCCTGGATCGCGTCGCGGGCCTGCACGCGGAAGATGTAGCTGTCGGGCGCGGGGTATTTGGCCGTGACGGCCGTGCCCGTGGAGCAGGGCACGATGAGCGGGCTCTTGGCGTCCTGGAACAGGTCGATGGCCTTGAGCGCCACGCCGGTGTTGCAAAAGCCAATGGTGGCGACCACTTTCTCATTAAGCAGCTCCTGCGACACCTTGCGGCCCTGGTCGGGGTCGGCCCTGTCGTCCTTGACGACCAGCTCCAGCGGGCGGCCCAGGTAACCGCCCACGGCATTGATCTCGTCCACCGCCAGCTTGATGCCATTGAGCATGGGCACGCCAAAGTCGGCCGACGGCCCGGTGAAAGGCCCCACCACACCGATGCGCACGGGGGCGTTGCCCCCCACCTGCGCGTGCGCCACCCGTGGCAGCAGCGCCGCGCCCGCCAGCACACCGGCAGCCGCCAGTGCGGCGCATGCGACCCAAGCAGGCAGGGGCAACCTACCGTGGACCGCCCGGGGCGTGGCGACGGTCAAAGCGATGGAAGGCGGGGTCACAGGGTTCATGGCGGTGCTCGGTTCACAACACTCCCCTCCCGGTGGGGGAGGGACTCGCCAACCAGTATCAAATTGTGAAAACAAAGCCCCTAGCGGGGTTTCCCGGAGCACAGGGCCTGCCCCATGGGCTGCGGGGCGCTCCTGTCAGCCGACCGTCAGTCATCGGTCGCGCGTGGGCGACCAGGGCATGCCGCGGGGTACGCCGGTATCATTGCGCCCTTGCGCTGCACGTCCCTCGGCGTGCACCCCACGACCGTGGCGCCCACCGCCCCGCGCCTGTCCGGTTCCCCCTTCGCCTCTTTCTGCACGTTCCTTTTCCTCCATGTCTGCCGGTCTCAATCTCGCCCAGCTCCAGGCTGTCCACTACACCGACGGGGCCTGCCTCGTGCTGGCAGGCGCGGGCTCGGGCAAGACACGGGTGATCACCATGAAGATCGCCCACATGATCGAAAAAGGGATGGACCCCAAGCGCATTGCGGCCATAACCTTCACGAACAAGGCAGCATCGGAAATGCGCGAGCGCGCCGGGCACCTGATTGGCAAACGGGCCAAGGATGTGCTGATCTGCACCTTCCACGCCCTGGGCGTGCGCATGGTGCGCGAGGACGGCCATGTGCTGGGCCTCAAGCCCCAGTTCAGCATCCTCGACGCTGACGACGTGACGGGCATCCTGAAGGAAGCCTCGGGCGGCACCACCGACATGGCCACGGCGCGCCAGTGGCAGTGGGTGATCAGCAAGTGGAAGAATATGGGCCTGACCTCTGAGCAGGCGCTGGCCCAGGCGGCGGACGACAACGAACGCATCATCGCAACGCTGATGGCGCGCTATGAAGAGCGCCTGGCGGCCTACCAGAGCGTGGACTTTGACGACCTGATCGGCATGCCGCTGCGCCTGCTGCGCGACTTCCCCGAAGTGCGCGCCAAGTGGCAGGCGGCCCTGGGCCATGTGCTGGTGGACGAATACCAGGACACCAACGCCACGCAGTACGAGCTGCTCAAGCTGCTGGTGGGCGAAAAGGGGCACTTCACAGCCGTGGGCGACGATGACCAGTCCATCTACGGCTGGCGTGGCGCCACGCTGGACAACCTCAAGAAACTGCCGGTGGACTACCCCCACCTCAAGGTCATCAAGCTGGAGCAGAACTACCGCTCCACCAGCGCCATCCTGCGCGCCGCCAACAACGTGATCGGCCCCAACCCCAAGCTGTTCCCCAAAACGCTGTTCAGCGAGCTGGGCGAAGGCGAGCCGGTGCGCGTGGTCGATGCCGACAACGAGGAGCACGAAGCCGAGCGCGCCGTAGCCCGCATCCAGAGCCTGCGCGCCGCCAGCAACCCGCCGCCGGACTGGAAGAGCTTTGCCATCCTGTACCGCGCCAACCACCAGGCCAAGCCGTTTGAAAAGGCGCTGCGCAAGGCCAACATTCCGTACAAGGTCTCGGGCGGCACCAGCTTTTTTGACCGGGCGGAAATCAAGGACCTGTGCGCCTGGTTCCGTCTGTGGATCAACAACGACGACGACCCGGCGTTCCTGCGCGCCATCACCACACCCAAGCGCGGCATTGGCCACACCACGCTCGCGGCGCTGGGCGCGTTTGCCACGCAGCACAAGCAGAGCATGTTCGGTGCGCTGTTCAACGGCATGCTGCCGGCCGCCGTGCCCAAGCGCGCCATGGACGGCCTGCACGAGTTTGGCCGCTACATCAACTACCTGGAGTACAGCGCCCGCCGCACCGTCGGCGCCGAAGACGCCCGCGCCTTTCTGAACGAATGGCTCAAGGAAATCGGCTACGAGCAGCACCTGTACGACAACGAAGACAGCGAGAAGGTGGCCGCCGCCCGCTGGAGCAACGTGATGGAGTTCTGCGACTGGATGGCCCAGCGCGCGGGCGGGCAAATTGACGACACCGCAGGCGCCGTGGTGGCCAAGGAGACCAAGAGCTTGCTGGAAGTTTCGCAGACCATTGCGCTGCTCTCCACCATCAGCGAGCGCGAGCAGGAGCAGGACATGGTCACGCTTTCGACCCTGCACGCCAGCAAGGGGCTGGAGTGGCCGCATGTGGTGCTGGTGGGCGTGACCGAAGGCATGCTGCCCTTCAAGCTGGACGACGACGAAGGCCGCCAGCAGAAGGTGACCGACGACGTGCTGCAGCGCCTGCAGGAAGAGCGCCGCCTGATGTATGTGGGCATCACCCGCGCCCAGCGCACCTTGGCCGTGAGCTGGACCAAGCGCCGCAAGAAGGGCCGCGAAATGGTGGCCGCACAGCCCAGCCGCTTCATCGCCGAAATGGGCCTGGACAAGACCACCGCCCGCGAAGACCCGCGCGAAAAGCTCAAGGCCCTGCGCGCCGAGTTTGCAGCCAAGGCCCAGGCCACCACGGCGGCCAACGCCGCTGCGGCCGCCAACCCGGCGCCCACCGCCTGAGAGCGCACACGCACCATGGCAAAACACCCCAGCACGTATCCCCATCCATGCTCGGCCCTGCCTCGTGGCCGCAGCGCCTGGAGCATTGCTGCGCTTTTGATAGCTATCAGCGCTTGTCCTACAAGCGCCATCGGCCAAAAAGTCCCACAATCCACGTCGGCATGCCCGACGGCGGCAGACATGGACCACCAACACCTGCAGGGCCAGTGGCGCGCCGAGCTGCAGGCCCCTGCGCCGGGGGACCAGCCCACCACGGCCACGCTGCAACTAGGCCCGCACCCCGAGCTGGCACAGAGCGTGCGTGGCACCGTGGTGCGCGGCGGCACCACGGCCCAGGTCAGTGGTGACGTCGATGGCGGCGACCTGACCCTGGAAGAATCGATCAACGGCACCAACATCAGCGCCACCTGGACAGGCCAGGTGGTCGATGGAAGTTGCGGCAAGGAAATACGCGGAACATGGAACAACGCCCACCCCACCCCCACCACGCCGTCGGCACCGTTTGTGCTGCGCAAACAGGCGGCCTGGCAATGAGCGCCGTAACGCGCGTGCCCGCTGCGCCCCATCGGCACCGCTCGCTGGCCCTGCTGCTGGCCGCCCTGGCCCCGGCCGGCGCGGCGCTGGCGCAATCAGCCCCAGCCACTAGCGCAGCGGCGGGGACCGAAGCCGCCCTGCGGCGCTGCACCGCCCTGTCCAGCGACAACCAGGCGCGCCTGGCCTGTTTTGATGCCTGGGCGGCCGAGCAGGCGCAGGCAGCTCCTGCGGGTGGGCAGGCGTGGCAAGCCCCAGCGGCATCAGCCAACGCCAGCGGCGCAACGTCTTCGTCGGCCGTGCCACCCCCGGTGGACGCCACGCTGCCCGCCACGCGCATCATCGACGTGGCGCGCACTGAAGGCTGCCGCGACCCGCAGTACAGCGACCTCTCCCGCTTCTGGGAGCTGGAGACGGGCACCGACTGCGGCACGTTCAGCTTCCGCGGCTACCGCCCGATCACGGTGTCGGTGGTGGCATCGAGCAGCGTGAACCGCCAGCCCACGTCGGATGCCGACGGCAACTCGGCCACCGACTCCACGCCGTACCGCCGCACTGAAAACCGCATCCAGCTGTCCGTGCGTACCAAGATCGCCCAGGGCATGCTGACCCAGGGCCACCCCACGCTCAAGGACTCGCTGTGGTTTGGCTACACGCAGCAGTCGTACTGGCAGCTGTTCACGCCGGAGATCTCGCGCCCCTTCCGCGCCACCGACCACGAGCCCGAGCTGATGTACGTGTACCCCACCACGGCGCAGCTGCCGTTTGGCTGGAAGTGGCGCTACAGCGGCATCGGCCTGGTGCACCAGTCCAACGGCCAGAGCAAACCCCTGTCGCGCAGCTGGAACCGCGCGTACCTGATGACCGGCATCGAGTTGGACAACCGCTTCAGCGTGAACGCCCGTATCTGGAAGCGCATCCCCGAAAGCGCGGGCAGCGACGACAACCCGGGCATCAGCGACTACATCGGCCGGGGCGAGCTGTCGCTGCTGTGGAACGTGAACAAGGACAACACCCTGGGCGCCACCGTGCGCCACACGCTGGCCAGCAGCGACCGGGGCTCGGTGCGCGTGGAGTGGCTGCAGGCCCTGGGTACCGGCCTGTTTGGCAGCAAGAGCAACCTGCGCCTGCACACCTCTCTGTTCAGCGGCTACGGCGACAGCATGATCGACTACAACCGCAAGCGCACGGTGTTCAGCGTGGGGTTGAGTCTGGTGGACTTCTAGAGGCCATCCCCCTGAGCGGCTGCGCCGCTTCCCCCTTCTCTCGCCTCGCTGCGCGAGTCGGGAAGGGGGACGCCACCAGCGCGGCGGGGCGGCCCTTGCGCGGTGGCCCTGGGGTGGGCCGTGCCCGCTGCACAGGCCCGAGACAGGACACAGACCAACGCTACCAGGGGCCGTGCGAGTCTGCTCACAACTCGTTACGACATCCTCCTCAAGTTTCTCTGGATGGCGCCGACGTGCGGCCACAATGTCACGCGCACAGAAACCGGCGTGGCCCTCAGTGAGAGGCGTTCAAAAAGAGCCCCTTTCCCACCGTTTTACCTGCCATTGCCTGCAGCGTGCCCCTCGACAATGCCGACAAAGAGGAACACACCCATGGACATGCAATACCAGCTCAAGGCAGGCAGCTACTACCTGTATGACATGCGCGAGGCGCCCAGCGCCGTCACGGGTGAACGCCGCTTCAAGCTCAAGACCGACACCGTGGCCATTGCGTTCGACAAACACACGGGCGAGGTGCACCAGCATGGCAGCCCCACGCGCATCCAGTCGTGGGCCAACAACACGCGCCGCCGCCTGCGCGCTGCCGGGGCGCAGGACGTGGCCAACGACATCGTGGTGGTGTCGGGCCCGCTGCCGGTGGACGAACTCAACAAGTGCCTGTGGGTGCGCGGCTATGTGCGCCGCATGTTCTCGCGCCTGGCCACCCTGCCCCATGGCAAGCTGCAGCGCCCGGCGGCCGAGCCGTTCCGCAAGGCGGCCTGAACCCGACGCCTTTTCACCCCGATCCCCCCTCAGGGTCGCGCACAGCGGCCCTGGTCGTTTTGGGGGGCCGAAACGCCTCAGGGCCTCAGACCTCGGCGTCCTCGGCCACGTCGCTGCCCGCATCCTCCAGCACCTCGGCATGCTTGACGATGGTCACCGGCACCGGGCTGCTATGGGCCACTTCCTGCGAGACTGAGCCCAGCAGCGCGCTGGTGATCGCCCCTTGGCCCTTGGCGCCGATGATCACCATGTCGCAGCCCGAGCGCTCGATCATGTCCACCAGCGTATGCGCCACGTCACCCACCCCCACATCGGTCTCGTAGGCTACGCCAGCCGCGTCGAGCAGCGTGCGCGCCGGGGCCATCAGGTGCTCGCCCGCCTCCAGGCTGGCGGCAGCGATCAGGTCGGGGTCGCGCGTGGTGACCAGCTCGTACAGCGTAGCGGGCTCCTGCACATTGGCCAGCACCATGGTGGCCTGCAGGCCCTGGCGCACCAGGGTCAGCGCGTGGTGCACACCGTCCAGGGAGAGTTCAGAGCCATCCACTGCGATGAGGATCTTGAGCATGGTGTTCTCCTTGAGTGAGTCAGTGCAGACCAGTGTAGCCACGCCATCGTCCAGCGCCAGCCTATGCCCTTGCGCCATGTCAGGCAGGGCGCTTTCAGCCTGTCTGGGACAATGCGGCCCATCATGCTGCAGTTCGAACTCCTCAAAACCGACCCCTCCAGCCACGCACGCCGTGGCCAGCTCACGCTCAACCACGGCGTGGTGCAAACCCCCATCTTCATGCCCGTGGGCACCTATGGCACCGTCAAGGGCGTGATGCCGCGCAGCCTGCACGACATGGGCGCGCAGATCATCCTGGGCAACACCTTCCACCTGTGGA
>ERZ778025.558-NODE-558-length-60916-cov-5.981137_pt1 | contig 60916 bp, 59 predicted proteins | sample MGYA00375755_ERZ778025 | MGnify/ENA primary metagenome ERZ778025 (study PRJEB29350, sample SAMN05389825) | bioreactor metagenome | isolation source: Thiocyanate bioreactor | place: South Africa: University of Cape Town | collected 2014-03-17 ... | reverse complement strand
CTTCACGCGGGCGGCATGCTCGGGCATGACGTGCGCCATGAACTGCTGCGCCTGCTCGTAGATGTCGTCGGTGTCGATGAGGATGTCACCGATGTCGTTGTTGAAGTAGTCGCGGATCGCGCGGATGACGAGCGACGATTCCTGGTAGATCAGGAAGGCGCCCTTGCCGCCCTTGGCGGCGCCGTCGATGGCGTTCCAGAGCTTGAGCAGGTAGTTCAGGTCCCACTGCAGTTCGGGCGCGGTGCGGCCGATGCCAGCGGTGCGCGCGATGATCGACATGCCGTTGGGGTACTCCAGCTGGTCCATCGCCTCCTTGAGTTCGGCGCGGTCCTCGCCCTCGATGCGGCGCGACACGCCACCACCCCGGGGGTTGTTGGGCATCAGCACCACATAGCGGCCGGCCAGGCTGATGAAAGTGGTCAGGGCAGCGCCCTTGTTGCCGCGCTCTTCCTTTTCGACCTGGACCAGCAGTTCCTGGCCTTCCTTGATGACTTCGTTGATGCGCGCCTGGCCGGGCGACACGCCGGGGGCAAAGTACTGGCGCGAGATTTCCTTGAAGGGCAGGAAGCCGTGGCGGTCTTCGCCGTAATCGACAAAGCAGGCTTCCAGCGAGGGCTCGACGCGCGTGACAACAGCCTTGTAGATGTTGCCCTTGCGCTGCTCGCGCCCTTCGATTTCGATTTCGTAGTCGAGGAGCTTTTGTCCGTCGACGATGGCCAGGCGCCGTTCTTCCGGCTGCGTGGCGTTGATGAGCATCCGCTTCATGATGCGATTCCTTCAGTGTGTTGCAGACAGCAGCGGTGCAACCATCCCTCTCAGCGGGGAAAGCTGCGCGGGCTGCCGCCCACAGTTCCAAACCATTAACAACAAGCTCTACAGGAGCTGTGAATGCCTGGACTGACGCATCGAAACGAAGGGAATTGCCGGGAATGCCAATGATCTGCCGCGCTCTAGCGCAGCATCGTGAGGCAGGGGCGCGTGGATGGGGGCGAGTGGTAGGAGCGCAGTTTTGCTAGCAAAAAAGTAGCTGATTGCGCTTGCTGGCTGGGCGCTAGAGCCGAATTGGAGCGTGCAGCCGGGGGCATCAGCCACCGCCACAAGGTCACCATCCAGCTCATCAACAACCACATGCTCGCTTTGATCCGCTGGCAGGCTGCGCCCGGGTAGGGAGCATCTGCCAGCTGGGGGATTCCGTATCAGTGTTTCAATCTGTCAGCCCGCCGCACGGCATGCGGGCCACCACAGGCATCTGGCCTGCAATCTGCGCGCACGACGCCCGCTGGCATCGACCTGCCTGCGTGAGGGGCAAGGGCTGTGTGGACTAAACTCCAGACAAATCAACCACTTACATAACAACGCGCAGGTGAAACACATTATAGGGGCCAAACCGCCCGCAGCTTCTGCGGGGCTTCCCGCAGCCCGCCTGGTGGAAGTGGATGCTGACTCCGCCGGCCAGCGGCTCGATAACTTTTTGATACGCCACCTCAAAGGTGTGCCAAAAACGCACGTCTACCGCATCATCCGCAGCGGCGAGGTGCGCATCAACAAAGGCCGCGTGAGCGCCGACACCCGCGTCGAGGCGGGTGACATCGTGCGCCTGCCACCTGTCCGGATTTCAGACAAGGTCGCCGAAAAGGCCGAGCGCCCGGCGCCCGCACGCGAATTTCCCATCCTGCTGGAAGACGAGCACCTGATCGCCATTGACAAACCGGCCGGCGTGGCGGTGCACGGCGGCAGCGGTGTGAGCTTCGGAGTGATCGAGCAGCTGCGCCAGGCGCGCCCCGCCTCCAAATTCCTGGAGCTGGTGCACCGGCTGGACCGCGAGACCTCCGGCATCCTGCTCGTGGCCAAGAAGCGGTCAGCGCTCACTCACCTGCAGGACCAGTTCCGCGAGCGCGAGACGGGCAAAACCTACCTGGCGCTGGTCACCGGCACCTGGCCGGCCAACAAGAAGGTCATCGACCTGCCGCTGCACAAATACCTGCAGGCCGACGGCGAACGCCGCGTGCGCGTGACCACCGCAGACGACCCGGATGGCATGCGCTCCATCACCCTGGTCAAGGTGCGCTGCACAGCAGCGGCCCGGCCGGAACGGGGCCTGCCCGCGATGTCGCTGCTGGAGGTGACTATCAAGACCGGTCGCACCCACCAGATCCGCGTGCACCTGGCCAGCCAGGGGCACGCCATCGTGGGCGACGACAAATACGGCGATTTCGACCTCAACAAACGCCTGCAGAAGCAGGGGATGAAGCGCATGTTTCTGCATGCGTGGCGGTTACAGTTCACCCCCCCCGCCTCGGGCGAACGTGTGCAACTGAACGCCGAGCTGCCCCCCGAGCTGGCCGATTTTGTGCCCACCGCCTGACGATCCTGCGCGAGAAAAACTGCTCTCATGTCTGCCAAAAACTTCCGTCCGCGCCGTTTCGACCTCATCGCCTTTGATTGGGATGGCACGCTGTTCGACTCCACCGCCATCATCGTGCGCTGCATCCAGGCAGCGGTGCGCGACGTGGGCGGCACCGTGCCCACCGACAAGGAGGCCGCCTACGTGATCGGCATGGGCTTGATGCAGGCGCTGGCCCATGCGGCGCCCGATGTGCCGCCCGAGAAGTACACCGAACTGGGCAACCGCTACCGCTTTCACTACATCCAGCACCAGGACGACCTGAGCCTGTTTGAAGGCGTGCTGCCTCTGCTGAACGACCTGCGCGAGCGCGGCCACCTGTTGGCCGTGGCTACCGGCAAAAGCCGGCGCGGGCTGGACGAGGCGCTGCACACGGTTCAACTCAAGGGCGTATTCGACGGCTCCCGCACCGCTGACCAGACCGCAGGCAAGCCCCACCCCCTGATGCTGCAGGAGCTGATGGCCGAATTTGACGTGGCGCCTGAGCGTCTCTTGATGATCGGCGACACCACGCACGATCTGCAGATGGCCGTCAACGCGGGCTGCGCGAGTGTGGGGGTGAGCTATGGTGCCCATGAACCCGACGCCTTCCATGCGCTCCAGCCGCTGGCGGTGGTCCATTCGGTGCGCGAGCTGCACGACTGGCTGCTGAACAACGCCTAACGCCGGGCCGTGAAGCGGAGCAAGCCATGAACACGTCGCCCGAGCAGTCCTTCGTTTTGTGCAACAGCGCCGACCTTGTCGATGGCGGCCGTGCCGTGCCGTTTGATGTCGTGTACGCGGGCCAGACTTGCCGGGCCTTTGCGATCCGCTACCAGGGTCTGCCGCACGCCTACCTCAACCGCTGTACCCACGTGGCAATGGAGATGGACTACCAGCCCGACCGTTTTTTTGACGACACGGGCCACTGGCTGTTGTGCGCGACCCACGGCGCGGCTTATTTGCCCCACACCGGCCAGTGCGCGGGCGGACCCTGCCGGGGTGGACTGGTGAAAATTGCCCTGTCGGAGAGGGATGGCGTGGTGCGCTGGCATACTGCCTACAACCTGCAGCCCGTAGAGTTCTAGAAAATCCAGATGAATTACCCTGATGTGCTGTCGCCTGGTCCCATCCGGCGCGGCGCGCGGGCTGCAGCGGTGCAGTTCCCAGGACGCATGACATGACAGACCCCCAACAGCCCGGTTCGTCGGGCTTTGACCCCAAAACCAATTCCGCGCCCGATCTGTGGGCGCAAGCAGCTACAAATTCAGGAGCACCTGTGAGCGACTCATCGCGTGAACCCGGCTGGGAACGTGCCACGCTGGAAAAGCTGGCCTTTGCCGCCCTCAATGAGCAACGCAGCGCCCGCCGCTGGAAGATCTTTTTCCGCCTGGCCTGGCTGGCCCTGCTGGCGGCGATTGCGTTTGCCGCCTTGCGCCAGGCGTCGCCCAGCACCAGCACCAGCACGCCGCACACAGCGGTGGTGGACATCAAGGGCGAAATCGCCAGCGGCGCCGAGGCCAGTGCCGAGTTTGTGGTGGCCGCCATGCGCAGCGCGCTGGAAGACGAGGGCTCGCAGGCCTTGGTGCTGCTGATCAACTCGCCGGGCGGCAGCCCCGTGCAGGCCGGGATCATCAACGACGAGATCGTGCGCCTGAAGGCCAAGCACAAGAAACCGATCTACGCCGTGGTGGAAGAAACCTGCGCCTCGGCCGCCTACTACATCGCTGCCGCTGCCGACGACATCTACGTGGACAAGGCCAGCATCGTGGGCAGCATCGGCGTGCTGATGGATGGCTTCGGCTTCACTGGCACCATGGAAAAGCTGGGCGTGGAACGCCGCCTGCTCACCGCGGGTGAAAACAAAGGCTTTCTCGACCCCTTCAGCCCGCAGACCGAAAAGCAGCGCGCCTACGCGCAAACCATGCTGGACCAGATCCACCAGCAATTCATTGCCGTGGTGAAGGCTGGCCGGGGCGACCGCCTCAAGACCACGCCCGACACCTTCAGCGGCTTGTTCTGGACAGGCCAGCAGGCCGTGGAAATGGGCCTGGCCGACAAGCTGGGCAACCTGGACTATGTGGCGCGCGAAGTGGTCAAGGCCGAAGACATCATCGACTACACCCGCCGTGACAACGTGGCCGAGCGCCTGGCCAAGCGCTTTGGCGCTGCCGTGGGCATGGGCGCGGTCAAATCGCTGGCTGTATCGGGGCCGCAGCTGCGCTGACATTCGCCTGGAAGTCAGCCGGGGAGCTTGATCATCCACAAGCCCTTGAATTGACTGGAGATGTGTATTCAAAGCCCCGGCAGAGGTTTCTGTCGGGGCTTTTTTTGTAGGCCCAGGTTGTGTGCTGTACCTCGGAGCCTGTGCGAGGCCGTTGTGCAGCGTTTTGAGGTGTTTTCGGGCGAATGCGCTAGTGCAATATGCCTGAAATGCTCCTGAATATGTAGCATATTAGGCGCTACGCGTGTCCCGTGCCGCCTCCTGCCTGTTTCAGCGTCCCAGCGCAAACACTACGGGCGTGCGGTTGTCCGGTGGCGCGGGCTGCTGCTTCCACTGGCGCACCAGCTGGCTTTGCACCCGCGCATCGGGCAGGGTCAGGCCGCTGGCCAGCGCCAGCCGGGTGTGCGGCTGCAGGGTCTGCACCAGTGCCTGCCACAGGGCCGGGTTGCGGTACGGGGTCTCGATGAACAGCTGGGTCTGGCCCGTGCGCAGCGCGATGCCTTCCAGCTCCTTGATGCGCTGTGTGCGCTCTTGTCCGTCTTGTGGCAGATAGCCGACGAAGGCGAAGTTTTGTCCATTGAGGCCACTGGCAGCCAGGGCCAGCAGCAGCGACACCGGTCCTACCAACGGCACCACGCGCAGGCCCAGGTCGTGCGCGGCCCGCACCACCGACGAGCCAGGGTCGGCCACTGCGGGCATGCCCGCTTCGCTGACCAGGCCGATGTCGTGCCCGTTCAGGGCCGCAGCCAGCAGCGGGCGGGCATCGAACGGGGCCGAGCCCTTGTCGCCGTGGTCGCCTTTTTTGTGCACTTCACGCGGCAACTCGGTGATCTGCTGTTGCTGCAGAGAGAGGGCCAGGGGGTACAGCGCGTCAATGCGCTTGAGGTAGGCGCGCGTGCTCTTGGCGTTTTCGCACACCCAGTGGGTCAGGCGGGCGGCTGTCTGCAAGGTGGCCGAGGGCAGGGCGTCCTGCAGCGGGGCCTGGGTGTCGCAGCCAAAGTCCAGGGGGGCAGGCACAAGATACAGCGTGCCGGATTTGACGCTCATGGCAGCACCAGTCCTGCTGCGCGCAGCATGCGGCATGTGCGGATCAGTGGCAGCCCGATGAGCGCCGTGGGGTCATCGCTGTGGATGGCGTCCAGCAGTGCAATGCCCAGGCCTTCGCTCTTGGCGCTGCCGGCGCAGTCGTAGGGCTGTTCTGCGCGCAGGTAACGTTCGATTTCCTCGTCCGACAGGTCGCGGAACTTCACCTCCACGGGGGCGAGGTCCACCTGCTCAAAGCCGGTGGCGGCGCACACCACGGCCAGCGCGGTCTGGAACACCACCGTCTGGCCGCGCATCTGGCGCAACTGCTGCACGGCGCGCTCGTGCTGGCCCGGTTTGCCCAGCGGCTCTCCGGCCAGGTCGGCCACCTGGTCGGACCCGATCACCACCGCTTCGGGGTGCTGCCGTGCCACAGCTTTCGCTTTAGCCAGCGCCAAGCGCAAGGCCAGGGCGCGGGGCGCCTCGCCGGGCAGGGGGGTCTCATCGACATGGGGGGCGGTCACTTCGAAAGGCAGGTTCAGCCGTTCCAGCAATTCGCGCCGGTAGCGCGAGGTCGAGCCCAATACCAGAGGGCGTTGCGAGGAGGGGGATTGATGCATGCGCCGATTCTCTTACACTGCCGCCATGACCAAGGAATTCTCCGCACAGCGCCTCGACGTCAAAGCCTTTGCACAGGCGGGCGGTCGGCTGGCGGGCCACGACTCGCTGTTGAAGTACGAACGCCTGGCACAAGAGGCCAAGGGCCTGCACCCGGACCTGTTGGTGGACTGGGAGGCGACCGGTGAAATACGCACTGCGCTGGGCGGAATGGGGCAGGTCTGGTTGCACATCAAGGTACGCGCCAGCTTCCCTATGGAGTGCCAGCGCTGCCTGACGCCGGTGGATGTCCCGCTGGAGGTGGATCGGGAATTCCGCTTCGTGGCCGATGAAGCCACTGCCGAGGCCCTGGACGATGAGAGCGAAGAAGACCTGCTGGCCCTGAGCCGCGAGTTTGATTTGCACGAGCTCATCGAAGATGAGTTGCTGATGGCGTTGCCCGTGGTGCCCAAACACGACGAGTGTCCGACCTCGGTACCTCTCGCGTCTTCTGACGATGATTTTGAAGAAGCCAATGCCGAAAAACCCAATCCTTTCGCTGCCTTGGCCGCTTTGCGCAAGGATGCCAAAGACTGATTGGTAGGCCCAAAAAGCATTTGGGTTATAATCGTGGGCTTCACGCGAACCCCATCGTGTCTTTTTGGGCTGATCGCGTTTTTACCAACCTATTCCAGATCAGGAGCCATCATGGCCGTTCAGCAAAACAAAAAGTCCCCTTCCAAGCGCGGTATGCACCGCTCGCACAATGCCCTGAATGTGCCAGGCATTGCTGTGGAACCCACTACCGGTGAAACGCACCTGCGTCACCACATCAGCCCCAACGGTTTCTACCGTGGCCGTCAGGTGCTGAAGAACAAGTCTGAAGCCTGACCTTCACTCCATCCAAAGGCCCGTTGCTACACACCCTGTAGCGCGGGCCTTTGTTTTGACCGTCGTATTCATTTCTCGGCCCCTCGGGCCGACCGGACAAGTCGCCCATGATCACACTGGCTGTTGACTGCATGGGGGGCGACCACGGCCCCCGCGTCACGCTCGCGGCGTGCCGCCAGTTTCTCGACCACCACCCGGATGCCCGCCTGCTGCTAGTTGGCCTGGCGGACAGCCTGCAATCGTTTTCCCACGACCGAGCCACCATCGTGCCTGCTACCGAAGTGGTGGCCATGGACGATCCGGTGGAGGTGGCCTTGCGCAAGAAGAAGGATTCTTCGATGCGGGTTGCCATCCAGCAGGTCAAGGACGGCGCTGCATCGGCAGCGGTGTCTGCCGGCAATACCGGGGCCCTGATGGCCATTGCCCGGTACCTTCTCAAGACGCTGGACGGCATCGACCGGCCCGCCATCGCCACCCAGATGCCTAACGCCACCGGCGGTGCCACAACCGTCCTGGATCTGGGCGCTAATGTCGATTGCTCGGCCGAACATCTGCTTCAGTTTGCCGTGATGGGCTCTGCCCTGGTGTCGGTTCTTCAAGAGGGAGGTGAGCCCACGGTGGGCCTGCTGAACATTGGTGAAGAAGTCATCAAGGGCAGTGAAGTAATCAAAAAAGCGGGTGAATTGCTGCGATCTGCGGCCAATTCCGGCGACCTGAACTTCTATGGCAATGTGGAGGGTAACGATATCTTCAAGGGTACGGTGGATATCGTGGTCTGTGACGGGTTCGTGGGCAATGTGGCCCTCAAGGCCAGCGAAGGTGTGGCCTCGATGATCATCGGGGCGCTCAAAACCGAGTTTTCGCGCCACATTTTTACCAAAATGGCTGCCATCGTCGCTTATCCGATTCTAAAAGCGTTGATGAAGCGCATGGATTATCGTCGTTACAACGGTGCGGCGCTGCTGGGCCTGCGCGGGCTGGTGTTCAAGAGCCACGGATCGGCAGACGCCATGGCTTTCGAGCAGGCGTTGAACCGGGCGTATGATGCAGCCCGCAACAACCTGCTCGACCGTGTCCGGACCCGGATTGCGCATGCGGCGCCCCTGCTGGCGCCTGCAGATGCCCAGCCCCAGCCTGGCGTTGCGGCGACCGCACAATAATGAGACGTTATTCCCGCATTACCGGCACCGGCAGCTACCTGCCTCCACGCCGGTTGACCAACGCCGATCTGGTTGCAGAACTGGGCCAGCGCGGCATCGAAACCTCGGATGAATGGATTGTGGAGCGCACTGGCATTCGGGCGCGCCACTTTGCTGCGCCGGATGTCACGGCCAGCGACCTCGGTCTGGAGGCTGCGCGCAATGCCTTGCAGGCTGCCAATCTGCAGCCTACTGACATCGATCTGATCATCGTGGCCACATCCACGCCAGACATGGTGTTCCCGTCGGTCGCCTGTATCTTGCAGAACAAGCTGGGCGCCAATGGTTGCCCCGCTTTCGACGTGCAAGCGGTCTGCAGCGGGTTTGTTTATGCCCTGTCCGTGGCGGATTCCATGATCCAGACCGGTGCTGCCAACCGCGCCCTGGTGATTGGCGCCGAAGTTTTCAGCCGCATTCTGGACTTCAACGACCGCACTACTTGTGTGTTGTTCGGAGACGGCGCGGGCGCTGTGGTGCTGGAGGCCTCTGACACACCGGGCATCCTGTCGAGCGACTTGCACGCCGACGGCAAGCATGTGGATATTTTGTGTGTGCCCGGCAATGTGTCTGGCGGCAAGATCCTTGGCGACCCGGTCCTCAAGATGGACGGGCAGGCGGTCTTCAAGCTGGCAGTCGGTGTGCTGGAGAAGGCGGCCCATGCTGCCCTGGCCAAGGCCGGGCTGACCGAAGCCGATATCGACTGGCTGATCCCGCACCAGGCCAACATCCGCATCATGCAGGGCACTGCCCGCAAACTGAAGATGTCCATGGACAAGGTCGTGGTCACGGTGGACCAGCACGGCAATACCTCGGCGGCGTCCATTCCTCTGGCTCTGGACCATGCGGTGCGCGCCGGCCAGGTCAAGAAAGGCGAAACCCTGCTGCTCGAAGGCGTGGGGGGCGGCTTCACCTGGGGTGCTGTGCTCCTGAAGTTGTAGCTGCTAGCGCAATAAATACTAGCGCTACCGGCCAGTTTGATCATATTTCTGGATTTTTCATGAAGTCTTTTGCATTTGTCTTTCCGGGGCAAGGCTCGCAATCCGTGGGCATGCTGGATGGCTGGGGTGACCACCCGGTGGTGGCTCAGACCCTGAAGGAAGCCTCGGATGCCCTGGGCGAAGATGTTGGCCTGCTGATCAAGGAAGGCCCCAAGGAAGCGTTGGCTCTCACCACCAACACCCAGCCGGTGATGCTGGTCGCGGGTGTGGCTGCATGGCGGGTGTGGCGCGCAGAAGGTGGCGCAGCCCCAGCGGCTGTGGCCGGGCATTCGTTGGGTGAATACTCCGCTCTGGTGGCGGCTGGTGTGCTGACGCTGGCGCAGGCGGCTCCGCTGGTGCGGCTGCGCGCAGCGGCCATGCAAGAGGCGGTGCCCGTCGGCACCGGTGCCATGGCAGCCATTCTAGGCATGGAGGCTTCCAAGGTCATCGCCGGTTGCACCGAGGCATTGGCCTCGTTCGGCCCGGGCACGGCCGAAGTGGTGGAAGCTGTCAATTTCAACGACCCGATCCAGACCGTGATCGCTGGTACCAAGGCGGCGGTGGACAAGGCCTGCGAAGTGCTCAAGGCGGCGGGCGCCAAGCGTGCATTGCCCCTGCCGGTGTCGGCGCCTTTCCACTCCAGCCTGATGAAGCCGGCCGCGGAAAAGCTGCGTGTGGCGCTGGCAGACGTTGCCTTGGCTGCCCCCCAGATTCCGGTGGTCAATAACGTGGACGTGGCGGTGCAACAGGACGCTGACGCCATTCGCGAAGCGCTCTATCGCCAGGCCTTCGGCCCCGTGCGCTGGGTGGAATGCGTGCACGCGCTGAAAGGCCGTGGTGTCACGCACATCATTGAATGTGGCCCCGGCAAGGTGCTGGCAGGGCTCACCAAACGCATCGATCCCGAGCTGGTCGGTGCCGCATTGTTTGACTCGGCCACGCTGGCCGAAACCCGGGAGTTGTTGGCATGACGGAATCGACCCAGACAGCGGCGCAGGTGGCGCTGGTGACCGGCGCATCGCGCGGCATTGGCGCGGCCATTGCCCTGGAATTGGCGGTGCGCGGCTACCAGGTGGTGGGCACGGCCACCACGGATGAAGGCGCTGCGCGCATCGGCCAGGCGCTCTCGGCTTACCCTGGCTGCCGGGGTGCCAACCTGAACGTGAACGATGTGGCTGCAGTCGAGGCCTTGATGGACGCCATCGTCAAGCAGCAAGGCGGCCTGCATGTCCTGGTGAACAACGCCGGCATCACGCGCGACACCTTGGCCATGCGCATGAAGGACGATGACTGGGATGCGGTGATCGACACCAATCTCAAGGCGGTATTCCGCACAAGCCGTGCCGCTATTCGCCCGATGATGAAGCAGCGCTTTGGGCGCATCATCAGCATCACCAGCGTGGTGGGTGCGTCGGGCAATCCGGGGCAGGCCAACTATGCTGCGGCCAAGGCGGGTGTGGCGGGTATGACGCGTGCACTGGCCCGTGAGCTGGGCAGCCGCAACATCACCGTGAACTGCGTGGCACCCGGTTTCATCGAGACTGACATGACCTCCGTGCTGCCCGAAGAACAGCAAAAAGCGCTCAATGCGCAGATCCCGCTGGGTCATATGGGCAAGCCTGCGGACATCGCACACGCGGTGGCATACCTTGCCTCGCGCGAGGCTGGCTACGTGACGGGGCAGGAGTTGCACGTCAATGGCGGCATGTACATGTAATTAAGACAAGTTAACGCCGGTTCATCCGGACGGCGGGTCGTTTAGGGGCTTCTCCTTAAGCGGCTAGAATCGCGGATTCATTCACAACCCCCAGAGGGAAACCATGAGCGATATCGAAGCACGCGTCAAAAAAATCATTGCCGAACAACTCGGTGTGGAAGAGTCCCAAGTCACCAATGAAAAGGCCTTCGTGGCAGACCTCGGTGCCGACTCGCTCGACACGGTGGAACTGGTGATGGCTCTGGAAGACGAATTCGGCATCGAGATCCCGGACGAAGACGCCGAGAAGATCACCACGGTGCAAAACGCCATCGACTACGCCAACACCCACCAGAAGGCCTGAGCGGCGCCCTGCGCCTGACTCAAGCGATCAGCAGAAGGTTTTATACGCATGAGCCGTCGTCGCGTTGTCGTGACCGGCCTGGGTTGCGTCAGCCCCGTGGGTAACACGGTGGCCGATTCCTGGGCCAACCTCCTTGCCGGCCGATCCGGCATTGACCTCATCACCAAGTTCGACGCGTCGAACTTCGCCTGCAAGATTGCGGGAGAGGTCAAAGGTCTTGACCTGGAGTCGTACATCAGCGCCAAGGACGCGCGCGCGATGGACACCTTCATCCACTACGGCATTGCTGCCGCGGCGCAGGCCGTGCAGGACGCAGGCCTTCCCACGGGGGAAGCGCTCAGTGAGGAGTTCGCCACACGCATTGCCTGCGTTATCGGCTCCGGCATTGGCGGCCTGCCGCTGATCGAAGACACCCACGCCGAACTGGTCAGCCGTGGACCCCGGCGTATCACCCCATTTTTTGTCCCTGCGTCCATCATCAACATGGTGGCAGGGCATGTGTCCATGCGTTTTGGCTTCAAGGGCCCCAACCTTGCCGTGGTGACTGCCTGCACAACGGGCTTGCACTGCATTGGCGAGGCAGGACGCATGATCGAATACGGCGATGCCGACGTGGTTGTGGCTGGCGGGACCGAATCCACGGTTTCCCCGCTGGGCATTGGTGGGTTTGCCGCCATGCGCGCACTGTCCACCCGCAACGACGATCCCAAGACAGCATCCCGCCCATGGGACAAGGATCGCGACGGTTTTGTGCTTGGCGAGGGCGCTGGCGTGATGGTGCTGGAAGAGTACGAGCACGCCAAGGCCCGAGGTGCCAAGATTTACGCCGAACTCAGCGGCTTTGGCATGAGCGCAGATGCTGGGCACATGACGGCTCCCAACATGGACGGGCCTCGGCGCGCCATGCTCAGTGCACTGCGCAATGCCGGGATCAATGTGGATCAGGTGGACTATCTCAATGCCCACGGCACGTCCACCCCCTTGGGCGACATCAACGAAACCAACGCGATCAAGGCGGCCTTGGGCGACCATGCCTACAAGACCGTGGTGAGCTCCACCAAGTCCATGACGGGCCACTTGCTTGGTGGTGCGGGCGGTATTGAGAGCGTGTTCACCGTGCTCGCCCTGCACGAACAAAAAGTGCCACCCACCATCAACCTGTTCAACCAGGACCCGGAATGTGATCTGGACTACTGTGCCAACACGGCGCGGGACATGAAGATCGACGTGGCCGTCAAGAACAACTTCGGTTTTGGCGGTACCAACGGAACGCTGGTGTTCAAACGCGTCTGATTGGGCGCAAACATCACGGATTCGGTTGCAACAAGCATTGCTTGTCCGCTTGCGACCGTCCTCCAAAAGGAGTACGTCGTCGTTTTTTTGGCGCTCGCAGGCATTCGGTCTGTCGGCCTGAGCAGGTAGTCCTGTGACACTGCTCTCAAGGCGTGCTCCTTCTGTTCAGTACCCGCTGCGGCGCAGCAGGGTGTTGGGTGCATTGCTATTGGCTCTTTTGTTCACCGGGGCCGGGGTCGTGGCTGCTTGGGTGAGCTCTGGGGCGCGCGATGCAGTTGTATCGGCTGCTGTGGCCCTCGGACTCTGGCTGTTGGCAGCGGCGGGTGCAGCCCATTTCTGGTGGGGCCAGCCTCGCGGAGTGCTGCAATTCGATGGTCAAGCCTGGACGCTGGGCCAAACGGCAAAGTCCTTTAGTGGGCCACTGGCGCTTTCTGTCCCTCCGGAGGTCTTGCTGGATCTGCAGGTGCACCTGTGGGTGCGCATCGTGCCCATAGGGCATTCGGCCCAGTGGTTATGGCTGGAGCGCTCCAGCCAGCCTGAGCGCTGGATGGACTTGCGCCGTGCGGTATATTCGCGCGCCAGATCGGGCGTTGACAACGCTGACGAAACCGCCCGGCAAGCTGTTGCAGGGCGTGAATCCTGAGTATCCATGACTGTAATTCCGCCTTCCCCCTCCGAAGACAGCGATCTCCAACTGGTGGAGCGCACGGTAGCGGGCGACCAGCGCGCCTATGAATTGCTGGTCATCAAGTACCAGCGTCGCATCGAGCGACTCATCGGACGTATGGTGCGTGACACGGACTTGGTCCAGGACATTGCCCAGGAAACCTTCATTCGCGCCTATCGGGCGCTGCACCAGTTCCGTGGCGACGCCCAGTTCTACACCTGGCTGTACCGGATTGCCGTCAACACTGCCAAAAAGGCGCTGATGGACATGAAGCGCAACCCGGTCATTTCTGAAAATGCCTTCCGGGGTTCCGAGGATGAAGATGAAACTTCCCGCCTTGGACACGAACTAACCAGCGACGAAACCCCAGAGACTGTTCTTGCGGCCCAAGAAATTGCGCAGGTCGTGAACGCAGCTATGGAGGCCTTGCCTGACGATCTGCGCCAAGCGGTCACGCTGCGAGAGATTGAGGGGCTCAGTTACGAAGAAATTGCAACCGCAATGGGATGTCCCATAGGTACGGTGCGGTCTCGAATTTTTCGGGCGCGCGAAGCCATTTCGGCCAAAGTGCGTCCCTTGCTCGAAAACCAGTCGGGCAAACGGTGGTGAGGTGATCGAATGAACAAGGCAGAAACAGGTATCAATACCCCGGCAGAACTTGACTTGCGCGAAGTGCGAAGCGAGCAGTTGTCGGCGCTGGCAGACGGTCAGCTCCATGGTGACGAGTTCGCCGCTGCGCTGGCCTGGGCGGCGGAAGATGAAGGACGAGACACCTGGGGGGTGTATCACCTTGTGGGCGATGTGTTGCGCTCCTCTGACCTGGCCCGGCCAGTCAATCTAGCATTTCTATCCCGTTTGCGCGACGAGCTTGCCAAGGAAGCGCCGCCACAGCGCCCTCAGGCTCCGGCTGAACTGGACCCACTAGACCATGTAGCAGCTCACTTGCCGGAGGCCGCCAATGCTTCGGTGTTCCGCTGGAAGATGGTGGCGGGTTTTGCATCGCTGGCCGCCGTGGCGGCCATAGGCTGGACCTCGTTCTCCCAACTCCAGGGTGCCGGCGGGCCGGGGGCGCAACTGGCCGCATCTTCCCCCGAGCGCGCGACGGCGCAAGGCGCGCCTGTGGTGGCCGTTGCAGACGCAGACGGTCAGCAAGTGATGATCCGCGACCCCCGTTTGGACGAGTTGCTGGCCGCCCACAAGCAGTTTGGCAGTACATCGGCCCTGCAGATGCCGGCGGGCTTTTTGCGCAACGCGACGTTTGAGACCCCTGGCCGCTGAACCGTGGATGGTAATTTTTGGCGCTGAGATCGTGTGATGAGCCCCTCTGGCGTAGTGAAGATCTTTGGAATTTCTCGGGTTCGATGGTTTGGCTCGCTGATCGCTGCGGCACTTTGCGGACTGAGCGTGCTTACTGCGGCGGCGGCTCCAGCCGAATCAGCTGCCAGTGCACCGGCAGAGCGCGACATGGCGCAGTGGATTGAGCGCATGCACAGCGCGCCCTGCAGCCGCGCTTATGCCGGTACGTTCGTGGTGTTGTCAGCCAACGGCGCCATGTCCAGCTCACGCATCTGGCATGCATGCGACGGCCAGCAACAGCTGGAGCGGGTGGAGTCGCTCAGTGGTACACCGCGCACGGTCTATCGTCGCAATGATGAAGTTCGTACCTTTCTGCCCCAGGTGCGCGTCGTTCGGTCAGACCGTCGTGATACGTCCGGGCTCTTTCCGCGCGTACCTGTCGTCAGCGGAACGTCGATTGCCCAGTTTTACACACCCCGCCTGCTGGGCCAGGAGCGGGTGGCGGGCTTCATGTCGGATGTGGTTTCGTTTCAGCCCGCGGACACTCTGCGCTTTGGTTACCGGCTCTGGAGTGAGCGGGAGACCGGGCTGGTGGTGAAGCTGCAGACGCTGGCGGCGGACGGTCGGGTGCTGGAGCAGGCGGCTTTTTCCGAACTGGACCTCAACGCGCCGGTGAAGGTGGAGCAGCTGTCGCGTCTGATGGATGCGACCTCGGGTTACAAGGTGGTCGCACCTTCCGTCGTCAAGACCACGGCCAAGGCCGAAGGTTGGACCTTGCGCCAGCCGGTGGCGGGTTTTGTGCCTGTCAGTTGCCATCGCAGGGCGGTATCCGACGCGCCGGACGCCCCCAGTGTCTTGCAGTGTCTTTACTCCGATGGGTTGGCTTCGGTCTCGCTTTTCGTCGAGCCGTTTGACCCCCAGCGCCATCCCGCGCAGCCCCAGGTGTCCAGCATGGGAGCCACCCAGTTGCTGGCCCAACGTGGGCCATCAGACATGTGGCTGACTGCGGTGGGTGAAGTGCCACTGCAGACGCTGCGCCTCTTTGTCGGCCAACTGGAGCGCCTGCGCTGACCGGTGCTGTGGGACCGAAGCGGTGGGCCCATCGCTCGTGGACCTGTGGATCGTCGTGGGGTCATGGTGGTGGCCACGCATCCCGGGAACCATTTGGCGTCACACTCTTCACAGTCACACACAATTCGTGAACAGCATTCGCCAAGAATCAAGAAAGGTCGAAGATGCCGAAGTTTGATGGAAGTATGTTGCGTTCGGTGGCAGTGGCATGCCTGATGGGTGGTTTGGCCACTATGTCGTTAGCGCCCCATGCGGCGTTGGCACAGCCTGCACCACTGGTTCGAGGCCTGCCTGATTTCACTGATCTGGTGGATCAGGTGGGGCCTTCGGTGGTCAACATCCGCACGGTCGAGAAAGTGTCCAGTCGGTCCAATGCCAACGGCATGGACGAAGAGATGCTCGAATTCTTCCGCCGGTTTGGTGTTCCAATCCCCAACGTCCCGCGGCAGCAGCGGCCCCAACGACCCCAGCAGGAGGAAGAGGCTCAGCCACGCGGCGTGGGGTCGGGGTTCATCTTGACGTCGGACGGGTTCGTGATGACCAATGCGCACGTGGTCGATGGTGCCGATGAAGTCATCGTGACTTTGACCGACAAGCGCGAGTTCAAGGCGCGTATCGTGGGTGCCGACAAGCGCACCGATGTGGCGGTGGTGAAAATCGAGGCGTCCGGACTGCCTGCGGTCAAGGTGGGCGACGTGAGCCGTCTTCGCGTGGGTGAATGGGTGATGGCGATTGGTTCACCCTTTGGGCTGGAGAACACGGTGACGGCAGGCATCGTCAGCGCCAAGCAGCGGGACACGGGCGACTACCTCCCCTTCATTCAGACGGATGTGGCCATCAACCCTGGGAACTCTGGAGGACCGCTCATCAACATGCGGGGCGAGGTGGTCGGCATCAACAGCCAGATCTACTCCCGCTCGGGGGGGTTCATGGGGATCTCGTTCGCTATTCCTATGGATGAAGCCATCCGTGTGAGTGATCAACTGCGCGCGTCGGGCCGCGTGACGCGTGGCCGCATTGGCGTGCAGATCGGGCCAGTCACCAAGGACGTTGCCGAATCGATTGGTCTGGGCAAGGCGCAAGGGGCCTTGGTAACGGGGGTGGAGGCTGGATCGCCTGCCGACAAGGCCGGCGTGGAGGCGGGCGACATCATCACGCGGTTTGATGGCAAGCCCATTGAGAAAGTGGCAGACCTGCCGCGCTTGGTTGGCAACACCAAGCCGGGTAACCGCAGCTCCGTCACGGTGTTCCGTCGCGGTGCCTCGCGTGATCTGGCGATCACCATTGCGGAGATCGAGCCAGACAAGCCAGCGACCAAAGTGGCTGAGCGCGAAGAGAAGCCCAAGGCCTCGGCCGCCGCGCAGCAGATGGGTTTGTCTGTGACCGACCTGACGGATGCCCAGAAGAAAGAGCTCAAGCTCAAGGGCGGTGTGGTGGTGGCTGCCGCTACGGATGCTGCCGCACGCGCGGGCCTGCGTGAAGGGGACATTATTTTGTCGGTGGCCAACACGGAAGTCTCGGGCGTGAAGGAGTTTGAGTCCGTGTTGTCCAAGGCCGACAAGAGCAAGCCTATCAATGTCCTCTATCGCCGCGGCGAATGGGCGCAGTACGCGCTGATTCGTCCTGGCAAGTGAGCGGGGCAGAGGTCTGAGGGGAATAGCTCCGCTTGGGGCGATTCCCTACTCAGAATGGGGGACTTTGCCGTGATCGCTGAATTTTTGACAGGTCGATCGCTGGCGCCGCAATGAGTCTAGATGTTAGCTTTTGCTAACTTTTTAAAGGGCCATCAACCACTTTCGATAGAATAGAGGCTGGCGTTCAACGCTTATCTGCATATCGACCGGCTCTGTGTTCACGATGTGGGATGTTTTTGTGCAATGCACAGTTGATCCACAGCTCGCCCACAAGTTGTTCAGCGTTGTTTGTGTGTGGACTGTGCATAAACTGTGTATAAAATCCCTGTTGCACCATGGCAACTTCCCTCAGATACCGGAGGGTGGGCTTTTTCAGTTGGCCTTTTTGCCTACAATGAAGCTCCAACTATCGCAGTTGCCAATGATTGTTGGTTCAGGGCGCGTCGCCACTCGACGCGCCCTTTTTTCTTGTGCGCGCTGTTTTAATTCAATCACTTGACGCTTTCCGTTGATGAATCACATCAGAAATTTTTCCATCATTGCGCACATCGACCATGGCAAGTCGACGCTGGCCGACCGCTTGATCCAGCGGTGTGGAGGTCTTGCAGACCGTGAGATGGAGGCCCAGGTCCTGGACTCGATGGACATCGAGAAAGAGCGTGGGATAACCATCAAGGCGCAGACCGCTGCGCTGCATTACAAGGCGCGCGATGGGCAGGTCTACAACCTCAATCTGATCGACACACCTGGCCATGTGGACTTCTCGTACGAGGTCAGCCGTTCGTTGTCTGCGTGCGAGGGCGCACTACTGGTCGTGGATGCATCGCAAGGGGTGGAGGCACAGACTGTGGCCAACTGCTACACCGCGCTGGATCTCGGTGTCGAAGTGCTGCCCGTGCTCAACAAGATGGACCTGCCACAGGCCGACCCCGACAACGCAAAGGCCGAGATCGAGGATGTCATCGGCATCGATGCCACGGATGCCATCCCATGCTCGGCCAAGACGGGCATGGGCATCGATGAAATCCTAGAACTGATCGTCGCGAAGGTGCCAGCACCCCGTGGCAATCCCGATGCCCCACTGCGTGCGATGATCATTGACAGCTGGTTCGACCCATACGTCGGTGTGGTGATGCTGGTGCGCGTGGTAGATGGTCGCCTGCTCAAAGGCGAGCGCATCAAGATGATGGCATCGGGTGCGGCCTACAACGCTGACAACCTGGGTGTGTTCACGCCCGCCAACTCACCGCGCGACGCCCTCAATGCGGGCGAGGTGGGCTATATCATCGCTGGCATCAAGGAGCTGAAGGCCGCGAAGGTGGGCGACACCATCACGCTGGAAAAGAAGCTACCCAACAACCTGGGCCCGGCCGAGCAGGCGCTGCCCGGCTTCAAGGAAATCCAGCCCCAGGTGTTCGCAGGTCTCTACCCGACCGAAGCCAGCGAATATGACCAGCTGCGCGACGCGCTGGAAAAGCTCCAGCTCAATGACGCCTCGCTGCACTTTGAGCCCGAGGTGTCGCAAGCGTTGGGCTTCGGATTCCGCTGCGGCTTTCTGGGCCTCTTGCACATGGAGATCGTTCAGGAACGTCTGGAGCGCGAGTTCGACCAGGACCTGATCACCACCGCGCCCAGCGTGGTGTACGAGGTTGTCAAGGGTGACGGCGATGTCATCATGGTGGAGAACCCCTCCAAGATGCCGGAGCAGGGGCGCATCCAGGAGATCCGCGAGCCCATCGTCACGGTGCATCTGTACATGCCGCAGGAGTATGTGGGCCCGGTGATGACGCTGGCCAACCAGAAGCGCGGCGTGCAACTCAACATGGCCTACCATGGCCGCCAGGTGATGTTGACCTACGAGTTGCCGCTGGGCGAGATCGTGCTGGACTTCTTCGACAAGCTCAAGTCCGTGTCGCGCGGCTACGCCTCCATGGACTACGAGTTCAAGGAGTACCGCGCCTCCGATGTGGTGAAGGTGGACATCCTGCTCAATGGCGAAAAGGTCGATGCGCTGTCCATCATCGTCCACCGCAGCCAGTCGGCCTACCGTGGCCGCGCGGTGGCGGCCAAGATGCGCGAGATCATCAGCCGCCAGATGTTCGATGTGGCGATTCAGGCCGCCATCGGTGCCAACATCATCGCCCGCGAGACCATCAAGGCCCTGCGCAAGAACGTGCTGGCCAAGTGCTATGGGGGCGACATCACCCGCAAGCGCAAGCTGCTGGAGAAGCAGAAAGCAGGCAAGAAGCGCATGAAACAGATTGGATCGGTCGAGGTGCCTCAGGAGGCATTTTTGGCCATTTTGCAGGTGGAAGACTGATGCAGTTCATGCAAGTTTTGACGTCGCTGGTGCTGGCGGCCTTTGTGGGTTACATCGGTGCCTGGTATACCGGGGCGATCGAGGGCAACTTTGCGCTGCTCCTGTTCCTTGCGACGGTCGTCACCGGTGTTTACTGGCTGGCGGAGCGCATTTATTTCCTGCCTCGCCGGCGGCGTGCAGCCCAGGCCATTGAAGATGCAGCCGCCGAGCGGCGCGCTGAATTGGATCGCATGGGGATCCAGAAGGTGGACGTGGATGTGCAGGAAGCCAAGGGTCGCATCCTCATGCAGCCCTGGTGGCTGGACTGGACGGCGGGCTTGTTCCCTGTGATTGCGGCCGTTTTCTTCTTGCGTTCGTTTCTGTTTGAGCCCTTCAAGATCCCGTCGGGTTCCATGATCCCGACCCTGCTGGTGGGCGACCTGATTCTGGTGAACAAATTCACATACGGTATCCGGCTGCCGGTCATTAACACACGGCTGACAGAAGGCACCCGGCCCGTGCGCGGCGATGTGCTGGTATTTCGCTATCCACCACAGCCCAGCATGGACTACATCAAGCGGGTGGTGGGTGTGCCGGGCGACGAGGTGGCTTACATCAACAAGCGCCTCACCATCAATGGCAAGGCGGTGGATACGAAAGCCTTGCCCGACTTCTTTGAAGAAGACTCGATGCGGTACTTCAAGCAGTTTGAGGAGCAGCTGGGCGACGAGCCCCACAGGTTGTTGAACAACCCCGATGTTCCTGCTTTTGTGCAAGGCGCCAGCAATTTTGCCTATCGTGAAAACTGTCGCTACAGTGTGGAAGGTGTTACGTGCAAGGTGCCGGAGGGGCACTACTTCATGATGGGTGACAACCGAGACAACTCACTGGATTCCCGGTACTGGGGGTTCGTGCCCGAGGGCAATATTGTGGGCAAGGCCTTTTTTGTCTGGATGAATTTCGGTAACCTCAAGCGCATCGGCTCGTTCCATTGAGTACCGACGATTGTCAATAACATTGGGGGATCATTGATGAAGATACATCGCATCGCTACCCGCTCGCGCCAACGTGGGTTGTCGTTTTTTGGACTGATTTTTGTGGGGCTGATCGCCGTGGCAGTTTTTGCCATTGGAGGTCAATCGATTCCGATCTTTCTGGAGTACGCGTCCGCGAAGAAAGCCATCGAAAAAGCCAAGGTAGAGAGTACGGTACCCGGAGTGCGTGCGGCTTTTGACCGTGCGGCTTCCATTGACGATATCCGCTCTATCAAGGGCACTGACCTTGAGGTCACAAAGCGCGGCGACAAGGTGGTGGTTTCTTTCAAATATTCGCGTGAGATCCCCCTGGCAGGTCCAGCCTATCTGGTCTACCGCCTTGAAGCGCAGACCAACTAGGTGCAAGCCGGTCTCTTAGCGCTGCAGGGGCGCCTGCAGCATGTTTTTTCTGATCCCTCGCTGCTCCAGCGCGCCACCACGCACCGCAGCTTTTCGGCCGACCACAACGAGCGGCTTGAATTCTTGGGTGATTCCGTCTTGAACCTGGCTGTAGCCAGTTTGTTGTACCAGCGGCTGTCGGCCTTGCCGGAGGGTGATCTTTCGCGCGTCCGGGCCAATCTGGTCAAGCAAGACACGCTACACCAGTTGGCTGTGCGACTCAAAGTGTCCGAGGTGTTGCGTCTGGGCGAGGGCGAGGCCAAGTCAGGCGGGCAACAGCGCCCATCCATCCTTGCGGACGCATTGGAGGCCTTGATCGGCGCGGTGTATCTGGACGCTGGCTATGCCAGCGCAGAAGCCCTGGTGCACCGCCTTTTCCAGGGCGTGGAGATCAATCCGCAGATGCAGGCAGCGTCCAAGGATGCGAAAACCGCGTTGCAGGAGTGGCTTCAGGGCCGCAAAATGAAGCTGCCGCAGTACAAGGTGGTGGCAACGGTGGGGGCAGCTCACCGCCAGACCTTCGACGTCGAATGCGATATTCCCGAACTGGGCCTGACCGAGCGTGGCATCGGAGGCTCACGCAGGGCGGGCGAACAAGCCGCCGCTGCGGCCATGCTGGCCACATTGAAAGCAAAGAATTTATGAATGACGCTACCAAAGATGTAGCTGCTGACGACGGTGCTGAAAGCGCCCCGGTGCAAGACGATCTGGAAGCCATGCTGGCTGCGGCCGGAGCTCCCGCTGCAGTGCCTGGCCAACGCTGCGGTGTGATCGCCATTGTGGGCAAACCCAACGTGGGCAAGTCCACTCTGCTCAATGCCCTGGTGGGGCAGAAGATCAGCATCACCTCGCGCAAGGCGCAGACCACGCGCCACCGCATCACGGGCATTCGTACCCTGGATCAGACGCAGTTCATTTTTGTGGACACCCCTGGCTTCCAGACCCGGCACGCCACCGCACTCAACAAGTCGCTGAACAAGACCGTGATGGGCGCGATTGGCGACGTGGACCTGATCCTTTTTGTGGTGGAAGCCGGCAACTTCACGCTGGCGGATGCCAAGGTGCTGTCGCTGTTCAAACCCGGTATTCCCACGCTGCTGGTGGCCAACAAGCTGGACATGGTGCATCGCCGTGCCGAGCTGGCCCCCTGGCTCAAGAGCATGCAAGAGCGCCATCCGTTCGCCGAATTTGTGCCCATGTCGGCCAAGAACAAGGGTGACATCGAGCGCTTGTTCGGCATTTGCGCCAAATACCTGCCCGAGCAGCCCTGGTGGTATGGCGAGGATGAGCTGACCGACCGCAGCGAGAAGTTTCTGGCGTCCGAAACCGTGCGCGAGAAGCTGTTCCGCTTTACCGGCGACGAGCTGCCCTACACGTCGACCGTGGTGATCGACAAGTTCGACGAGGAAAAAAGCAAGCAGCACAAGCGCCTGGTCAAGATTGCTGCCACCATCGTGGTGGAGCGCGAGAACCACAAGATGATGGTCATCGGCGACAAGGGCGAGCGCCTCAAGCGCATTGGCACTGAGGCCCGCCAGGAGCTGGAAAAGCTCATGGACGCCAAGGTGTTCCTGGAGCTGTGGGTCAAGGTCCGCTCCGGCTGGGCCGATGACGAAGCCCGGGTGCGCTCCTTCGGCTACGAGTGATCCCCGAACGCTGACTTTCCCTTCCTCCTGCTCGTGCACACCGCAGCAGGCGTCACAGGCGATCCTTTCCCTCCCTCCATCCCCGCAGCACCGTGGCCGTAGCCAAGCGCGTTTCCGATGAGCCTGCGTTCGTGCTGCACAGCTACGACTGGAGCGAGTCTAGCCTGATCCTGGAGGTCTTCTGCCGCCAGCAAGGGCGGACCGCACTGGTGGCCAAAGGGGCCAAGAAGCCCAGCTCCAACTTCCGCCCGGTGCTGCTGCCACTGCAGCCCTTGCTGGTGACCTACACGCTCACGGGCGATGGCCATGCGGACATCCATACGCTGAAGGGCGCGGAGTGGGTGGGCGGGCATGTGATGCCCACGGGGGATGCCCTGCTGTCGGGCATGTACCTCAACGAACTGCTACTGCGCCTGCTGGCGCGTGCAGACCCGCACCCGGCCTTGTTTGATGCCTATGCGGGCGTGGTGCGCGTGCTGGCCAGCGAACATGGCGATGCGCTGGAGGCGGTGCTGCGCAGTTTTGAGCTGCTGCTTCTGCGCGAGATCGGCCTCTTGCCCGGTCTGGACGTGCAGACCATGACCTTCGACCCCCTGGAGCCCAACGCCCGCTACACGCTGGTGCCCGAAGGCGGCTTGCGCGCCGCGTCCGCCGCAGACCGTGCGGGCCTGACGGGCATCCAATGGCAGGCCTTGCAGCGTGGCCTGGATGATGTGGCCAGCTACACCGCCACCTTGCGCGCGTGCGCCCCCGTGGCGACCGAACTCAAGCCGCAGCTGCGTGCCTTGCTGCAATACCATTGCGGTAGCCCGACGCTGCGCACCCGCCAGCTCATGATCGACTTGCAGGCCCTATGAACCCACCCTCCCGTTCCCTCCAGCGCACCGCCTTGTCCGTCAATGTCAACAAGGTGGCCTTGGTGCGCAACACGCGCCACCTGGGCATTCCCAGCGTCACCCGCGCGGCCGAGCTGTGCCTGAAGGCAGGGGCCCAGGGCATCACCGTGCACCCCCGCCCCGACGAGCGTCATATCCGCCGCCAGGACGTGTTTGAGCTGGCAACGCTGATGAAGGCCTGGCCCGAGCGGGAATACAACATCGAGGGCAACCCTTCGCAGAACCTGATGGACTTCATCCGCCAGGTGCGCCCCCACCAGGCCACCTTTGTCCCCGACAGCGAGGACCAGTTCACCAGCGACCACGGCTGGAGCTTTCCTCAAGATGCCGAGCGCCTGAAGCCCCTGGTGGCCGAATGCAAGGCGCTGGGCGTGCGTGTGAGTCTCTTCATGGACCCGGTGCCCGAGCAGATGGCCGCCGCCAAGGCGGTGGGCGCTGACCGGGTGGAGCTGTACACCGAGCCCTATGCAGCCGCCTGGGGCTCGCCGCAGCAGGCGGTGGAGCTGAAACGCTACGCTGCAGCCGCCCAGGCGGCGCTGGATGCAGGCTTGGGCGTGAATGCGGGTCATGACCTCAATCGGGACAACCTGGCGGCCTTTGTGCGCGAAGTGCCGGGCGTGCTCGAGGTCTCGATCGGCCATGCGCTGATCGCCGATGCGCTGGAGCTGGGCTACACAGCCACCGTACAGGCCTACCTGGATTGCATTGCACAGGGGTTTGCGGTTGCTGGAGACTCCTGATTTGATAGCTGCAACCGCATATTGCACTAGCGCTTGCAGCCATTTTGTTGAAATTCTATGATTTACGGCATCGGTACCGACATCTGCGACGTGCGCCGCATCGCGGCCAGCTTGGCCCGCCACGGCGACCGTTTTGCAGAAAAGGTGCTGGCCGATGGCGAACTGGCCACCTGGCGCGAACGCAGCGCGCGCTGGCCCGACCGGGGCTTGCGCTACCTGGCCACCCGGTTCTCCGCCAAGGAGGCCTTCAGCAAGGCGATTGGCCTGGGCATGCGCATGCCCATGACCTGGCGCCATTGCGAGGTCGCCAAGCTGCGCAGTGGCCAGCCCGTCATCGTGCTGCACGGCGCGCTCAAGGAATGGTTTGAGGCCCAGGGCCTGCAGGCGCACCTGAGCGTGACTGACGAGACCGACTACGCCGCTAGCTTCTGTGTGGTGGAGAAAATTCAAATCCAATCACCTTGAAGCGCTGAATTGATATGCGCTGATAGCTATCCTTTGAGTAGCAATTGCCCTTTGAAATGTCCCATGACTGAACACGCTCCCTTGATCCTCGACGTCGCTGGTACCACCCTCAGCGCCGATGACCGCCGTCGCCTGGCGCACCCGCTCACGGGTGGCGTCATCCTGTTTGCCCGCAACTGGGAAAACCGCGCGCAGCTGCTGCAGCTCACCAGCAGCATCAAGGCCGTGCGCGACGACCTGCTGATCTGCGTGGACCACGAAGGCGGCCGCGTGCAGCGCTTTCGCACCGATGGCTTCACCCACCTGCCGCCCATGCGCGCGCTGGGCGAGATGTGGATGGATGACGGCCAGGGCGCCAAGACCGTGCCCGGCAGCGGCGCGCTGCGCGCCACCAATGCGGCCACCGCGGCGGGTTATGTGCTGGGGGCCGAGTTGCGCGCCTGTGGCGTGGACTTCAGCTTCACACCTGTGCTCGATCTTGACTGGGGCGAAAGCGGCGTGATTGGCGACCGCGCCTTCCACCGCGACCCGCGCGTGGTGGCGCTACTGGCCAAGAGCCTCATGCACGGCCTGCTGCAGGCTGGTATGGCCAACTGCGGTAAGCACTTCCCCGGCCACGGCTTTGTCAAGGCAGACTCGCACACCGAGGTACCCGTGGACAAGCGTAGCCTCAAGGCCATCCTGGCCGATGATGCAGCGCCGTACCCCTGGCTCAGCAGCACGCTCACCAGCGTGATGCCCGCCCATGTCATCTACCCCAAGGTGGACAGCCGCCCCGCAGGTTTTTCGCAACGCTGGCTGCAAGACATCCTGCGCCGCGAGATGCGTTTTGACGGCGCCATCTTCAGCGACGACCTCAGCATGGAAGGGGCCCGCCGACTGGACGGCCAGGTGGTCAGCTACACCGATGCCGCTGTGGCGGCGCTGGAGGCAGGTTGCGACCTAGTGCTGTTGTGCAACCAGAGCGTGGGGGATGGCAAGGCCGTGGACGAACTCATCGAAGGCCTGGAAAAGGCCCAGCAGCAAGGCCGCTGGCAGCCCAGTGTGGACAGCGAATCTCGCCGCCTGGCGCTGCTGCCCGAAACCCTGCCGCAGGCCTGGGACGAACTCATGTACCAGCCCGCTTACCTGCAGGCGCTGGACCTGTTGCCCTGACCTGGTTGGTAGTGAGGCGTTGGGTGCGGCGCCGTCCCGCGCGGCGCTGCCCCTTCACCGCTAGGGCGTGTTGAAAGGCCCTGGCGTCACCGGCGTCGGTGCGGCCGGGGAGGCGTTGGCTACAGCATCCGCGGCGGTAGCCGGTGGTGTGGGTGGGGCAGGGGGCGGTGGCACCCCCTGAAACCGGCGCACCACGCGCTGGAACACCAGCGCATTCGGAATCTGCAGCCAAGCCACGTGGCCGGATGTTGCGCCGTGGTCTTCCAGTGTGGTGTAGAGCAGGTTGATGTCCACCACCCGTCCCTTGGCGCCCGGCTTTTCAGCAGTGTCCAGCACCTCGATGTAGTCGCCAATCTTGAAGGGCCGCACGGTGAAGATCAGCAGCGCGCAAAACAGGTTGGACAGCACGCTCCAGGCCGCGAAGAACGCTACCGCCCCCACCGTGGCAAACCCGGTGAATGCAGTCCAGAGCACCGTGGCGGACACCCCCATGCGCTCCAGCACCAGCAGCAGCGCGCTGGCAATGATGATCCACCGGATGAGGCCGTTGATGGGCACCACCAGTTCATTGGGCAGTTGGTAGTGCGCACTGGCGCGGCGTACCAAACGGCGCAGCGTGCGCTGCAGCAACCAGGCTGCGAACAGGATCAGCAGGATTTGCGAACCGGGGATGATGACTTCGAGCCAGTCCTGCATCCACTCGGGCAGTCGGGTTTTCAGAACTTGCATGCGGGAGACGGCGGTACGGGCGTTGCGTTCGGTCGCGTCAAACGAGAAAAAGTGGAAGAAACTCAATGGCGTAATTGCTCCAGGGTGTCCATCTGCATTTCAAAACTGAAGAAGCGGTTGCGGCCCTGCGCCTTGGCGGCATACAGCGCCTGGTCGGCCCGCATGATCATGCTTTCGGCGTTGGTGCTGTCATCGGGCACGCAGGTGGTGATGCCGCCCGACAGGGTCAGCGTGTCGCCCAGCGGGGAGCCCGCGTGCGCAATGGCGCGCACCTTGAGCAACTGCCCCAGCGCGCGCGCAAACGTCATCGCGCCGGAGCGGGGCGTGTTGGGCAGGATGAGGGCGAATTCCTCGCCGCCATAGCGCGAGGCGACGTCCCGGGGGCGCACGCAGACTTCGCGCAGCAGGCGGCCCACTTCCTTCAGGCAGGCATCGCCTTGCACGTGGCCGCTGGCGTCGTTGAACAGCTTGAAGTGGTCCAGATCGCACAGCATCAACGTGAGCGGCGTTCCGTCGCGTCGTGCGGCCAGGATCTCGTTGTGCAGGATGCGGTCAAACCCGCGGCGGTTGACGAGGCCGGTGAGGGCATCGATTTCCACCATCTCATTGAGCCGCTGGTTGGCAGCATGCAGCTCGGCAGACATCGACACCAGCCGTCGGCGCATGTCCAGCAGGCGCCGCATGGCACGCAGCTTGGCCATCAGCACGATGGGCTTAACGGGTTTGACCAGGTAGTCGTCGCCCCCTACCTCAATGCCGCGCCACACATCCAGTTCATTGTCCAGGCCCGACAGGAAGATGATGGGCGTCCAGTCCCCCGCCTCGCTCTCGCGCATCTGCTGCGCCACCCAGTAGCCGTCCTGGCCTGGCAGCTTGATATCCAGCAGCACCAAGTCGGGTCGATGCGTTTTGAACAGATGCAGCGCGGCCTGGCCTTCAGGCGCTTCGAAGATGTCGGACACACCCGCCCGCCGCAGTTCGGCCACCAGCGCCGCGCGCACGGAGCCCTGGTCCTCGACCACCAGCACCGAAAAAGCATTGCCCGAGGGCAGGGGCTCGTTGGCAGGGTAGGGGGCGTTGCTGGAGCTAAAGGGCACGGTGTGTCTCCTTGGTGCCGGGGGCGAGGACGGTCAAGACCGCCCCCAGGGCAAATCCAGGCTTCAGGACTCGCGGCGCAGCGCCGGGAACAGGATCACGTCGCGAATGCTGGGGCTGTCTGTCAGCAGCATCATGAGGCGGTCAATGCCAATGCCGCAACCCCCCGTCGGTGGCATGCCGTATTCCAGTGCGCGCACGAAGTCGTGGTCGTAGAACATGGCCTCGTCGTCGCCGCTGTCCTTGGCCGCCACCTGGGCGTGGAAGCGTGCGGCCTGGTCCTCGGCATCGTTCAGCTCACTGAAGCCGTTACCGAACTCGCGGCCCGTGATGTACAGCTCAAAGCGCTCGGTCACCTCGGGGCGGTTGTCGTTGGCACGGGCCAGCGGCGATATCTCGGTCGGGTGCTCCATGATGAAGGTGGGCTGCCACAGCTTGTCTTCCACCGTTTCTTCAAAGTACAGCACCTGCAGGCTGGCCAGGGTGCGGCTGGAGAGCTTGTCCTTCTCTTCCGTCATGCCCAGCTTCTTGAGCGCGCTGATGAGCCAGGCGGCGTCGTCCACATGCGCACCGGCCTCGGTGTGCTGGAAGATGGCCTCGCGGATGGTCAGGCGCGCGAAGGGCTGCGACAGGTCCACCGGGCGGCCCTGGTAGGTCATCTGCAGGCCGCCCGTGGCCTTGAGCGCCACTTCGCGGATCAGCGTCTCCGTGAAGTCCATCAGGTCCAGGTAGTTCCAGTACGCCGCGTAGAACTCCATCATGGTGAACTCGGGGTTGTGGCGCACCGAGATACCTTCGTTGCGGTAGCTGCGGTTGATCTCGAACACACGCTCGAAGCCGCCCACGATCAGGCGCTTGAGGTACAGCTCGGGCGCAATGCGCAGGTACATCTCCTGCTCCAGCGCGTTGTGGTGCGTGACAAACGGCTTGGCATTGGCGCCGCCCGGAATGGGGTGCAGCATCGGCGTCTCGACTTCGAGGAAGCCATGGCTCACCATGAACTCGCGCAGGCCGCTCACGGCCTTGCTGCGGGCCACGAAGCGCTTGCGGGCCTGCTCGTCGGTGATCAGGTCCACATAGCGCTGGCGGTATTTCTGCTCCTGGTCGGCCATGCCGTGGAACTTGTCCGGCAGCGGTCGCAGGCTCTTGGTCAGCAGGCGCAGGCTGGTCACCTTGACCGACAGCTCGCCAGTCTTTGTCTTCATCAGCGTGCCCTCGGCGCCCAGGATGTCGCCCAGGTCCCAGTGCTTGAAGGCCGCATACAGATCTTCGCCCACGGCGTCGCGGGTCACATACAGCTGGATGCGGCCACCCACCTCGCCCAGCGAGCCGTCCTGGATAGTGGCAAAGCTGGCCTTGCCCATCACGCGCTTGAGCATCATGCGGCCAGCCACGGAAACGTTCACCGGCGTGGCTTCCAGCGACTCGTTGGTGGCCGCGCTGTGTTCCAGGTGCAACTGCGCCGCCTTGTGGGCGGGCTTGAAGTTGTTGGGGAAAGCAACGCTACCGCCGTTGGCCTGGGCTTCGCGCAGAGCGCGGAGCTTTTCGCGGCGCTCGGCGATGAGCTGGTTGTCGTCCTGGGGTGCGGGGGCGTGGATTTGGTCTGACATAGGTACCGTCGGTGCGGAGCTTGGAGTGGAGGGCTGCGTTAAGCCGAACCATTGATTTTATCGGTTACGCACTGCCTGAAGGTCCTCGGCCCCCGGACGGGTGGTAGCCCCAAAGCGCGGATATGGTTCTGGCGATGATTTTCAGATCCGCCCACAGCGTGTGCGAGCGGGCGTACTGCGCCGCGTAGCGCAACTTGACGGGGAGAATCTCTTCGATATACGTGCGCTCGGGGTCGCTGCTTTGGCCCAGCAAAGTGCTTTCGTCGCGAAATTCGATGGATGCGTGGTCTGTGATGCCCGGACGCACACTGAGTATCAGCTCCCTCAGGTCACTGGGGTAAAGCGCGACATAGTGAGGCACTTCAGGCCGTGGTCCGACGAGGCTCATCTGGCCCAGCAGCACATTCACCAGCTGAGGCAGTTCATCTGCTTTGGTACGCCGTAGCCAGTTACCTGCGCGCGTAATGCGGGCGTCTGCACCGATCGTAATGGCGGGGCCATGAGCCGCTACACGCTGGTCCATGGTGCGGAACTTGTAGATGTGAAACAGCTTGCCTGCGCGTCCTACGCGCTGTTGGCGAAAGAGCACAGGGCCGGGTGAGTCGCAAACCACCCACAGCGCCACGGCCAGCAGGAAAGGCGTGAGCAATACCAGCCCAAGCGCAGCAAATACCAGGTCGAACAACCGCTTGGGCATGGTCAGCCCAGCACCTCGTGCAACGCTTCAATCACACGTTCCTGGTCGTTGTCGCTCATGGCAGTAAACAGGGGGATGCTGAGCATCGACTGGTAGGCTGTATCGGCCACAGGAAACATCGCGGGGGTCAGCTGATACCGGTCGCGCCAGTACGGGTGTCGGTGTAGGGGGACATAGTGCACACTGGTACCGATCCCCCGATCCGACAGTGCCTGTATGACCTCATCGCGCCCCAGCGGTGCATCGGCTCTCAGCCGGATGACGTACAGGTGCCAGGCATGGGTGTCGCCGTGTGGCGCGCTGGCGGGCAAGGTCAGCGGCAGTTGTGCGAGCTGTTCGTGATACCGGTGGGCGAGGGTCTGACGCCGTTGCAAGAATTGCGGCAACCTCGCCAGCTGCTTTACGCCCATGGCGGCGGCTACGTCCGTCATGTTGTACTTGAAGCCTGGCGCTACGACCTCGTAGTACCACGCCGGGGTTTTGGAAGTGAAACGGTCAAACGCATCGCGGTTCATGCCGTGTAAGCGCATCATCCGCATGCGTTGGGCCAGGGCGGCATCGCGCGTCACTGCCATGCCGCCTTCGCCGGTGGTGATGGTCTTGTTGGCGTAGAAGCTGAACACCGTCACATGAGACTGCAGCTGCCCCACCAGCGTGCCGCGCCACGTGGTGGGTAATGCGTGGGCCGCGTCTTCCACCACCTTCAAGCCGTGTTCTTTGGCGATGGCGAGGATCGCATCCATGTCGCACGCCAGGCCACCGTAGTGCACGGGCATGATGGCTTTGGTGCGGGGCGTGATGGCGGCGCGGATCTTTTTCGGGTCGATGTTCAGTGTCAACGGATCCACGTCCACCAGCACTGCATCGGCCCCCAGGTAGCGCACCACCTCCACAGTGGCTGTGAAGGTGAGGGTGGGTGCAATCACCTCGTCCCCCGGACCAATGCCCAGGGCCTCCAGCGCCAGGTGCAGACCTGCCGTGGCCGAATTCACTGCCACGCCCTGCAGCCCACCGCCCAGGTAGTCCACAAAGTTTTGCTCAAACTGGCGCGTGACGGGGCCAGTGGTGACCCAGCCAGAGCGCATGGCCTCGGTCACGGCGGCGATTTCGGCGTCGCCGATGTCGGGGCGGGCGAAAGGGAGGAAAGGCTGGATCATGACTTGGCTATCCAGCAGAGGATGTGTGTGCGCAGCCATGGGAGGCTGTTGAACAAGGTGTAGAGCATGGGATGAACGGGCGCCACGCGGCGAGCTATCGGCGGAGCCAGTGTGATGCGCCGAGCGCTCATCTTGGCTTGGGGGAAGAGTGCTTTCACGCGTCTGAGAGGCACACCACGAACGTCAGCATTTCGTGGATTGTTAAATGTGAAGTCGTACCAGAGGACAGCACCGCCTGGCTTGATCCACTGCCACAAAGTACCGGCTAGATGTTGCTGAAAGTGATCATCTAATAGCGAAGAAAAAACTGTGGAAACCAGAACTATGTCCTGAGATTCAGGTGCAATGGCTGCTTGGGATGCATCACCCTCCAAGAGTTCCAGTTGTAACGGCAGCGTGTTGCGCGCTTGTCGGAAACGGTCGGGTAGCAACTCAATACCTCTGAGGTGTTGTGGTTCGAAACCAATTCGCAGGAGTTCCAGCAAGTTGCCACCTGTGCCGCAGCCTACCTCCAGCAGGCGGAGCTTCGCTAGGTCAGTTGTGCCGTGCTGACTAAACATTTTCAACATGGCGCGTTGACGCTCCTGTACACCCAAATAAACCTCAGGACGCAGAAAGCTGTACCGATTACTACTGTGTGAGCGACGGGAATATCTGCTGGTGACTGCGTTGGGCTCATCTGAAGTGGTCATGCCATAACTTCCAGAAACTGCTGCGCAAGTACAGGGTAGGTGTGACGCGCCAAAACAAAAGTCCGCCCCCGTTGGCCCATGTCCTGGCGCTGGTGAGGTGTGGCCGCTGCAAGTTGAAGCAAGCCTTGGGCAACGGCTTGGGGTGATTCTGGCGCCACGGTCAATCCGCAGTCAGCCTCTGTTACGGGGTCATTTCCTGCCTCTACCGAATGGAGAATGGCGCACCCCGCCATCATGTAGTCCATGAGTTTGTTGGGTGCTATGCCGAACCGATAGAGTGGCGTCCGTTGCCAGCCAATATAGGCAATATCGAAGTGCGCCAACAACGCAGGTATCTGTGACTTGGGAACCGGGTCAAACAGTGAAACATTGTTTAGACCTTCATTGCGTATTCGTTGCGCTAACCGCGCTTTTTCGTGACCATCCCCCACCAAGATGAATGACAGCGACGAATTGCGCAGCATTGCAGCAGCGTCTAAAAGTACGTCCAGTGCATTAGGTAAACCATGTGAGCCGGCATAGCCGACGATGGTTTTGCCGGCTGCTTTCAGTAAATTCAGGTGATGTGTCAGTGGGTCTGCCAGCGGTGCCGGCGCATCGGCCCATTCCTCTGGTGATATGCCATTGGGCACGATGCGCAGCTTGCGAAGATCTAGCCCGTGTTGGGCCATGTGTTCCGCCACATTTGGCAGCATGGATACCACATAGTTCGAATCACGGTAGGCGTCGTTTTCTGCCTTTTGGCACAAGAGAATGAAAGGGTGCCACCACGGCAAGCCAGACAGCTCCATTGGCGAGGCTGGCCAGAGGTCGTGCACCTCATAAATCAATTTGGCTTTTGCCATCTTGGCAATGTGCCTCGCAACCCAAATATCCATGGGATATGTGCTGGACGCAATTACCACGTCGGGCTTGTATTTCGTCGCTAGCGTAGGCGCCAGTTGCCACACTTGGTGCAAAAAACTCCAAATATTCTTTACCCGGCCCAGCCCATTGCCTCGGTATGTAGGGGTGGGCAGCCAGAGGTATGCAATTCCGTCCACTTCTTCGCGGGCCTTTTGCGGTTGTTTCGTGCGTACGTGAGAGAACGTGGCCGCGACGATGGCGACCTCATTCCCAGCTCGCACCCATTCGCGTGCGAGGTAATACGGCCGATATTCCATGCCCAATGAGGGCGAGCCCGCGTAGTGGTTGAGGTAGAGAATTTTCATGCCTAATGCAAGGCCAGCAGTTGCTGGGAAGCTCAAACCATGAGCTTTCGGTAGAGCTGGTCGATATTGTCCATTTGCGTCTTGCGGTCGCCGTCCCGAGCTATGCGCTCGACATTGCGCTCGCCGGTCTTGCGAGCCTGCGCATCATCGCTGGCAAGCCGAAGCAAAACTCGGGCTAGAGCTGATACATCGCCGGCGGGCACCAGCAGCTCGGGGTCTATCCACTGCCGATTGGCGGGTAAATCGCTGGCCACCACGGCTAGTCCACATGCCATACTCTCCAGCATGGCCACAGAGGTCGCATCGCTTATGGGCACGGATATGGAAATCTTGCAGCGCGCCAGTACGGCAGCCATGCCCGCATCGTTTAGGCGGCCATGGAAAATTACGTTCTTCGCTAGTCCATGTGCTTGCACCTTTGAGCGCAGTGCTGGTTCGAGTGAGCCTCCGCCGAGCAGGTGGAGGCGCAGGGGTACGTCAAGTAACTGAACGCACAGAATTGCGAAGGCATCGATTAGCGTGCTTATCTGATAATTTGGTTCCCAGGCCCTCAGACTTACGATATGCAGGCAATCTTTGCTTTCCCAGGGCGCTGGGGAAAAGCGTGTGCGATCCACGCCCCAGTGGACTTCGTGCACTGGGGCTCCCGGGTGGTATTGCAGTGCGGCTTCTACAAGGTCGAGCGAGTCGCCTGTGATGAGGTCGGCGCGGCGCAGGGTCCAGCCGGTGAGCCAACGTATCCATGGGCGGGTATGTGGCGTGACGAGCAGGTCGCTACCCCAGGCTGTCATCACCAACGGATGGTGGGCGCAGCGCGCAGCCAAGTAACCGTAGGATGTGACATAGTGGGCGTGCACGATGTTGGGTGACAGTTCATTAACATAGCGGCGCGCTGCGGATGCGCGTAACAGCCAGTCGGTTGGACGCTGAACCGGCGGTAGGATGTATTGCTCCACGCCATCAAGCGGTTCGGGGCGTGCCGTAATGAGAGAGACACGCCAGCCGCGCGCGCGCATTTCCAGCGCCCAGCGTCGGGTGTGCGGGCTGCTGGCGTCGCCCAGCAGGCATAGGTGGCGGCGGTCATTCATGCATCGGCTCCGCCAGAGGTAACTCACCAGCCCAGGCTGCGTAGTGCGATGCCAGTTCGGGGTGCCGCTCAAGCAGCTGGGCGTCACCTAGTCGGACGTCACCGATGACGCGGGCAGGCGAGCCGGCCAATATGGCGAAATCCGGCACATGACCGCGAATGCGGGAATGGGCGCAAACTACCACGCCCTTGCCGATGTGGCTGCCTGCCTCGACCACGCTGTGCGGGCCAATGAAGCTGTAGGCGCCGATGACGATTGGCGAGCGCACATAACCGGGTGCCGTGTACTCGTAGCTTGCATAGGCCCTGCCGAGCAGCCGAATGCTACGGTGCGAGCTGTGCGTGACAATGCTGACAAAGTTGGTTATCTGTACGCCCTCCCCAATGCGCAGCCCGGCAGTAGCGTCTAGGAAGTTGAACTGACCTATGAACACATGGTCGGCCAGCTCCAGCCCAGCTTCTCCCTCGATGCAGGTGCTGGGGGCTATGCGGGTTTGGGGTAGGTAAGGGCCAGCGCGGCCTTGCTCTCCGAACACCATGCGGAAAAAGAGCTGCCGCCATAGCCAGCGGCGCAAGCGGTTAAGAAAGGCTCTCATGGGGAATGTCGCTCCAGGTGGCAAGGGCCTGGAAATAATAAAGGAAGTACATAGCCATAGCGGCAGAGACACCCCATGCCGCGCCAGCAAGTCCCCCCCAGTGGAGGCCTGTGGCCAGCCCGACGAAGAAGAGGACCTGTCCTACAAGGGAGATCCGTAACGCCCAGGGCTGGGCGTGCCAAGCCAGTGTTACTACTGAGAGCGGAGAAGCAATGAAGTGCAGGCCTATGTAAATGCCCAAGCCTCTGGCCAGCGTGCCAGCATCACTCCATTGCGTACCGAAAACCCAGGTGAACAAACCGGGCCCCCAGAAAAGCAGGACGGCTGTCAGCGGCGCTGCCAAGAGGGTCAGCACCGCAATGGTGCGGCGCACCAAACCCCGCGCTTCGGCTGCGCTGCGTGCCTGCAGTAGCTGCGGATAGAGCGTCTGCGATAACGCGCTCCCCAGCAACGTGGCGGGGGCCTTCAGGTAGCGCAGCGCCAGAGCCCAGAAGCCGGCAGCCGCATCTCCGGCCCAGGCAGCGATGAGCAGAAGGGTTAGCGTGTCTTGGAGCGCGCCTATGAAAGCGTGCGGTGTGTTGTAAAGCGGAAAGTTTCGGTGACGTGTTGCCACGGCCTTAAGACGGGTCAGCGGTAGGCTCCTCAGCCGCCGCCAGCCACCCTGCGGAGCTGGCCTTGCTAGCAGCCAGGCGGAGCACAAGCCTGCAACGATGGGGCCCAACATCAGTCCCACAGACCCTACCTTGAGTAGGCCCAGCAACATCTGTAGCAAGGTCCCCCCTCCTTGTTGCAACAGGCGTGCCCACGTAAGTAGACTGAAGCGCTGCGTCCGCGTGCTCCAGAGCGTAAGCCACTGGGTTGCTCCAATGCTGAGCACGCCTGCGGGCACTAGCCAGGCCAAGGGCATGTCCCGCCAGAAAACCAGCAGAACTGCCACGGGCGCTGATACCACTGTGGCGGCGAACAACAGGCGCGCGCACAGTGCCATCAGTAGGGCGGCGCCGCGTGAAGTTTTTTCGAGTGGTAACGCGAACTCGTAACGCATACAGGCCATCACGGCCAAGTTGGTGACCACTGCCCAGAGCAGTGCGTACTGACCGAAGTCTTCAGGCGTGTAAAGCCGTGTGAGGAATGGCCCGAGCAAGATGGGTAGTGCGTGAGCAAGCACGCTGCCTGTCAGCAGCATGAGCGTAGCGCGCAGCAAGCCTTTTTTCATAGTGGGGGCACATCAGTGGCTTGGTGTTCTTGCACTTGTGGAGTGATAAATTGCGTTGTCAAAACGCTTCTTCCGGTTGGCTAGTCAAAATTACTTCGCGTCGGAAGTTTGGGGCGTGCAGACGATGACGCTTATTCACGGTAGATTTCAGCATTTCAAATTCGATGCAGCTGAACTACCGCTGAATATGTTCAGTGCGCTTAAATGTTGAGATCAGATATCTTGTATCAGTAACGATCCTTCCAGGGAGATTTTGCCGCGCATTTTGTTTGTATATATTTAGCGCTTACATTGCACGCACCAATGCTTGAGCAATCAGGTCTATGCTGGCATTATCCAGATATGGATGTATAGGGAGGCTGATTACTTTTTTCGCTACGTTGTCTCCAACGGGTAGAGAGGCGTTAGTATCTGCTACCGCTGGTTGCTGGTTCAGCGGTATGGGGTAATGCACCACAGTGGGTATGCCTGCTTGCCGCATTCGTTCTTGTACTTGTTCGCGGTGGTGCACTTGCACGGTGTATTGAGCCCAGGTGCTTTGGTTGTGCGCTTCGATGTGGGGCGGGCTAGTGATCCCTGTCTGGTTCAACAGCTGCGCGTAGCGTTGAGCCACTTGTTGGCGCGCGCCGATTTCTTCGTGCAGGATGTCCAGCTTGGGCAGCAGAATAGCTGCTTGGAGGGTGTCCAGCCGGCTGTTAACGCCTATTCGAACATGGTGGTAGCGGCGGTCTTGACCATGGCGGGCGATTTGGCGCATGACCTTGGCCAACTCGTCGTCGTTAGTGAAGATGGCACCACCGTCGCCATAGCAGCCCAAGGGCTTGCTGGGGAAGAAGCTTGTGCAGGCGATCGTGGTGAGGTTGCAGCTTTTTCGGCCTTTGTAGGTGGCGCCAAAGCTTTGGGCGGCGTCTTCAATCACAGGGATGCCGTGTTTTGCCGCAATGGCGTTGATAGCGTCAAAGTCGGCACACTGGCCGTAAAGGCTGACGGGGATGATGGCCTTGGTACGCGGGGTGATGGCCGCTTCTAAGAGGGTTGGATTCAGGTTGTAAGTGTGCTGGTCAATGTCCACATACACATGCTTTGCGCGTAGCAGCGCCACGGTTTCTGCTGTGGCGATATAGGTAAATCCTGGCGTAATGACTTCGTCGCCTGGACCTATGCCAAGGGCCATTTGCGCGATCTGCAGGGCGTCAGTGCCGTTGGCGACGGTGATGCAGTGTTTAGCACTGGTGTAACCGGCCAGCTTTTCTTCCAGTTCGGCCACTTCGGGGCCCAGGATGTACTGGCCGTGTGCCAGCACACGGGCAATGGCAGCGTCGATCTGGCTTTTGATGCGCGTTTGCTGTGCCTTGAGGTCGATGAAGTCAATCATGGCTTTATGTAGGCAGCTTGGTAACCGTTCGGTTGCTGAGTGCATAGCGGGCACCCGTATGTGGGCAGGTAGCCTCGTCGTTGCCTTGCAGCGGGAGGGCGAGTCGCTCTCCAAATTCACTCATCCAGCCGATGTGCCTGGCGGGTACGCCCACTACTAGTGCATAAGCGGGCACATTCTTATTCACGACGGCGCCAGCACCCACAAAGGCATATTCGCCGATAGTGGTGCCGCATACGACCGTGCAATTGGCACCCAACGTAGCCCCTTTTTTTACCAAGGTTTGACGGTATGCGTGCTTCCGTTCGATGAATGCGCGCGGGTTGTGTACGTTAGTAAACACCATGCTGGGGCCACAAAAAACACCTTCTTCGAGCGTGACGTTGTCGTACACGCTGACGTTGTTCTGGATCTTGCAGTGGTCGCCAATCACCACCTCGTTGCCCACAAAAACGTTCTGGCCCAGCGAAACGCCTTTACCGATGCGCGCACCACCGCAGACGTGCACCCAGTGCCAGATGCGAGAGCCCTCTCCAATGAATGCGCCTTCATCCACGATGGCGCTGGGGTGGATGGTGGGTGCGTTCATTTCGGCGTTCTCATCGGGACAAATTGATCACAAACGGATGCACTTCATCGGGGTTGCCAGCCTGTGGTGTGGATGTGCGGATGCTGTGCACAGTCTCTATGCAGTGGCGTGCGTCTTCAAGTCCATAGCCATTGCCTGCCAAAATTTCTTGGTAGCTGATCGTATGCAGATCGGTAAAGCCTTCTGAGAACTCCAGCGGCTCGCCGCTGACATCAATATTGCGGTAGGTGGTTTTTTGTCCTTGCACGCTGGTGGGTAGATCGCTTGCATCGACGGAGAGAAACCAGCGCACCCGAGCACGTTGGTATTCAAGATATCCACCTGCTTTTGATTCGTTGAGGAAGTGCACACAGTTGTTCTGGAGTGGACCGAAAATGAAGTGCAGCATGTCGAAGAAATGCACCCCGATGTTGGTGGCAATGCCAAACGATTTGCGAGGATCACCCTTCCAACTCGCGCCGTACCACTTACCGCGTGAAGTGATGTAGGTGAGGTCCACATCGAATTTGGTATTTTGTGGGGCTGCTGACACCTTCTTGCGCAGCTGAACAATCGCGTCATGGTGACGCAGTTGCAGGATGTTGAAAACGCGCTGGCCGGTCTCGCTTTCTATCCGCGTTAGTTCGTCCAGCAGTGCGGGTGTGGGGACCAATGGCTTTTCGCAAATCACATTGCAGCCTAAGCGCATGCCGGCGGCAATGTGAGCGTGGTGTAGATGATTGGGGGAGCATACAGCCACATAGTCAAGCGCCTGATGGGGGTGGCGGCGCAACGTTTGTGCGTGCTCGTAAAAACACTCGAAGTCGGTGAAAAATTCGGCCTCAGGGGCAAGGCTGTCGATAATGCCGACCGAGTCGTTGACATCAAAGGCTGTAGTTAAACAGTTGCCGGTTTCTTTGATAGCACGCATGTGGCGCGGGGCGATATAACCGGCGGCACCAATCAGTGCAAATTTTTTCATGGGTTCAAAGTCGGTAGACGCTAAATCCTGCTTGCTCCAGCTCCTCGCGGTCATACAGTGACTTGATGTCAGCAAGAAATGGTTTGGGATGCCTGCAGTAAGAGCGGAGCTGCTTCGCGCTCAATGCGCGGTAGCTATTGTGTCCGACCGCAACGACAATGACGTCCACAGGATGGTCTTCGTCCACTACTCCCAGCGTCAGTTGGTATTCAAGCTGTACCTCCGCTGCATCGGCAATAGGGTCCGAGATGACTACCTCCACGCCCCAAGTTTTCAATTCGTGGACCAGGTCTACCACCTTGCTGTTGCGGATATCTGGACAGTTTTCTTTGAAGGTGATGCCTAGTACACCAATCTTGCAGCGCGGAGCGTCCATACCTGCGCGCAGCATCATTTTGATGATGTTGTGCGCAGCATACCCAGCCATGTTGTCGTTGATGCGGCGGCCCGCCAGAATGATTTGTGGGTGATACCCCACCTGTTCAGCTTTATAGGTCAGATAGTAAGGATCGACACCGATGCAATGCCCGCCAACGAGGCCAGGTCGAAAGGGGACGAAATTCCATTTGCTGCCTGCAGCTTCGAGTACTTCGAGCGTGTCAATCTCCAGGCGGTCAAACAATATCGAAAGTTCGTTCATTAGAGCGATGTTCAAGTCCCGCTGCGTGTTCTCGATGACTTTGGCGGCTTCTGCCACCCTAATACTGCGCGCTTGATAGGTGCCTGCCGTGATGATGTGACGGTAGAGTTGATCAACCGCCTCTGCGGTCTCTGGGGTGCTACCGCTGGTGATCTTGCGGATGCGCGTGAGTGTGTTGACCTTGTCACCCGGGTTGACGCGTTCCGGGCTGTAGCCACAGAAAAAATCGTGATTGAAGCGCAGTCCAGAAGATTCCTCCAGCACTGGCACACAGATTTCTTCGGTGACACCCGGGTAGACCGTTGACTCAAAAATCACCAAAGCGCCCTGGCGCATCGCGTGCCCTACGGTCTGACTCGCTTTGATCAACATCGACAAGTCGGGGCGCTTGGCATCGTCCACAGGCGTTGGGACTGTCACGATGTAGATATTGCAGCCTTCTAGATCTTTTGGACTTGAGCTGTATTGCAATTGCGTGGCAGCCTGCATTTGCTGCGCGCTTGTTTCTTGCGTTCGGTCGTAATCTGATTGCAGCTCAAGGATGCGTGGTTGGTGGACATCGAAACCTACGACCGGAAAATGCTTGCCAAACTCGACGGCTAGTGGCAAGCCCACGTAACCAAGACCGATGATGGCAATTCGGGGCTTTGTCGCGATAGAGGTCAGCATTGTGTTTTCACTAGATCTGGTTTGTAGCCTCTCACCAGCAAAGAGAGCGAGCGCTTCAGTGCTGCCTCGTCATTCGCATTGGCGGCCTCTTGTAGCGGCTGCAAGGCGGCTTGCAACTCCGACCACGGGCAGAATTCCTCGCGCGCACGCCTGATGCGCGGATGTGTTGTGGCGAGTGGGTTGTCACCGATAAGCAGTTCTTCATACAGTTTTTCACCAGGGCGTAGTCCAGTGAACTCTATGGCTATATCGCCCTGTGGGTGCTCTGCATCGCGCACTGTCAAGCCGGACAGGGCTACCATTTGCCTTGCCACATCAAGGATACGGATGGGTTCTCCCATGTCCAGGAGGAATAGATCACCGCCTTCCGCCATGGCTCCCGCCAGTAGCACAAGCTGTGCTGCCTCGGGAATGGTCATGAAATAGCGTGTCACTTCGGGATGGGTAACCGTCAGTGGACCGCCTGTCGTGATCTGGTGCCGGAACAGCGGAATGACGCTACCACTAGAGCCCAGTACATTTCCAAAGCGCACCATGGAAAGGCGTGTGGGGCAGGACCATGGGGCAGATCCTTCTGTTAATACTTCTTCGAATGGGGATATTCTGCTGGCGGCGATGGCTTGCAACACTTGTTCGGCCACGCGCTTGCTGGCTCCCATTACGTTGGTGGGACGCACAGCCTTATCAGTAGAAACAAGCACAAAGTTTTGCGCTCCGTATTCAAGGGCTATTCGCACCATGTTGAGCGTTCCAAATACGTTGTTGATCACGCCTTCCCCTGCGTTGGCCTCTACCATTGGAACGTGCTTGTAGGCAGCTGCGTGGTAGATCGACTCAGGCCGGTGTTTGCGGCAGATGTCGGCAATGCGATGCGGGTTGACCACGCTGGTCAGCAGCGGCACCAGCTCGCAAGTGTGAGCGCCCTGATCCCGTAGCGCCTGCAGCTCGTGGTGGACCGCATACAGCGCATACTCGCTATGGTCTACGAGTAACAGCTTTGCAGGACCTTCGTTAACGATCTGACGGCACAGTTCGCTCCCGATGCTGCCTCCTGCTCCCGTGACAAGCACCACCTGACCTGTAAGACCGTTCCCAAGTAGTCCATGTTGGGCGGCGACAGGCTCGCGCCCCAGCAGGTCTTCAACGTCCAGCTCTTGGAAATCTGTCACGCTGACGCGACCACTGGCTAGGTCGGACAGACCTGGTAGTGTGCGGACGCGCACAGCTGCACGACCAAGGTTCTGAATGATTTGATGTCTTCGCTGGCGTGTGGTGCTGGGAACCGCGAGTAGCACGTCAGTGATGTTGAGCTGTTCGATCAGCTCAGGCAGGTTGTTGGGACTGCTCACGCGTACGCCGTTGATGGTGCTGCCCGTCTTTTTGGGGTCATCGTCCAAGAAGCCCAACAGCTGATACTGCCGCATGTTCTGCATGGCTGCGGCAGTTTGCGCGCCTGCGCTGCCGGCCCCATAAATCAGCAACCGATGAGTCGTATTGCGGGGCTTGCCAGCAAGCCAGAACCAGCCCAAGGCACGGCTTGAGCCCACCATCAGGAGCAAGATTATTGGTTGTAGTACGCCAACACTGCGCGGTACTCCCTCCCATTGAGCTATCAGCAAAATGCAGAAAAGTAGTGCTCCGTAGAGCGCGACGGCTTGTCCTGTGGTGATAAGCGCCGCAATTCCGGTGTAACGAAAAATGGCTCGATACAAGCCAGCGTGGATGAATATGGGCAGCGCCAATGCTGGCCCCAAGCCATAAACCAACCATTGCAGTCCCGTGGGCGAATGTGGTGTATCGAGCCGCAGACTAAATGCCAGCCACATAGCAACAAGGCTCATGCACAGGTCCAAGCTCACCACAAAAAGCCGTTTGGTGGAACGCGGCCACGAGAGGATGGCGCTCAACATGGGGGCACTTGATGTCATGACCGATGGCGTTGCTGACGCGTAAGCAAGTGGCGCACGTTCATCAAGACGGCGCTATCCCCGTCCGCTCAAGCACATCCCCCACCAGTTCCAGACGCACCAGCGGATTGTCGAGCTCCATCAACCGCTGTTTCAGCTCGAGGGGAACGGGCAGCAATTCGCACCACCTGTTGGCTACCCAGCCGCAATCATCCAGTTGCGCTGCGGTAGGCTTGACTAAGTGAGGCAGGTCCGGGTCGCGTACCTGGAGAGTGTTTAAGACCTGCGCCAATGCCGTTGACGCCTTTTTGAGATCCTCTGGGACCGGCACAGTCAGATCCCGTTCAATATGGCCTACGTCTGCCGTCCACAAACCGTGTGGCAAGTGGCGGCGCTGGGTGATCCGAAAACGCTGGCTACCACGGCATAGCACAGTGATCAGTCCAGGCTGTGGCGTTTCCAGCTGCTCGATGACGGCAAGGGTGCCGATGTCGTTGAAGCGTTCCTCCGGTGCGCCAGCTTGGCGTACTTCGTGTCCCTGGGTAAGAGAGACGACGCCAAATGGTGCGCCTGCCTGGTGGCACTTACGCACCATGTCCAGGTAGCGCACCTCAAACACCCGCAGGGCCAGCACCCCGTCCGGGAACAGGACGGAGCCCAGGGGGAAAAGCGGCAGGGACGACAAGGTAAGGGGTGGGGTCATGGGCGCGCGGGTGCCTTCGCCCGCTATCATCCCATGACACTGTCGGCTTTTGCTGCGCACCACTGCTTTTGTCTCATCCATGCTCTATCAAATCGCCTCTTTCCTCCTTGATGTTATTGCCGGCTTGCTGACCGGGGCCTGCCTCTTGCGGCTGTACATGCAGTGGCAGCGGGTGCCGTTTTCCAACCCCGTTGGTGGGTTGGTGTTTGCATTGACCGACTGGCTGATCATGCCGCTGCGCCGGGTGATACCACCGGCGGGGCGTTGGGATGTGTCCAGCCTGGTGGCAGCGATGCTCGTGCAACTGGTGCAGTACGCGTTGTTGACGTTGCTGCTGGGAGCTGGCTCGGCGTGGGCATGGTTGCCCTGGCTGGCCTTGTTCGGTCTGCTGCGCGTGGCGGTCTCGGGGCTGATCGGCCTGCTGATCGTCTATGCGGTCCTGTCCTGGATACAAGGCGGTCGTTCGCCGCTGGCCGATGTGATTGCACGGCTGTGCGAGCCCGTGTTGCGACCATTTCGCCGGGTGATTCCGCTGATGGGCGGCTTTGATCTGTCACCCTTGGTGGCGCTGGTGGTGCTGCAGGTCGCGATGATCGTTTTGGGCCATTTGCAGGCCAGTGTGATGCGTTGAGGCACCAAAACGGCCCAATGCGCCAGGCGCATATGACTTAATTGCTATTGAAAATATAGCATTGGTGGTGGGGGATAGGCCCGACCCAGTCCCTTCCCAGGGACTGGGCGTTGTTCACATCACCGCGTCGGCGGGCAGTCGTTGCAGCATGGCCAGGCTGCTGGCGACGGTGTTGCGCAGCTCGCGGCGGTCGCAGATGAAGTCTACGGCGCCCTTGGTCTGCAGGAATTCGGCACGCTGGAAGCCCTCGGGCAGGGTCACGCGCACGGTGGATTCGATCACGCGCGGGCCGGCGAAGCCGATCAATGCCTTGGGCTCGGCGATCACGATGTCACCCACGAAGGCAAAGCCGGCGCTCACGCCGCCCATGGTCGGGTCGGTCAGCACGCTGATGTAGGGCAGGCCCTTTTTGGCCAGGCGAGTGAGGGCCGCGTTGGTCTTGGCCATCTGCATCAGCGACAGCAGGCCTTCCTGCATGCGCGCACCGCCGGTGGCGGTGAAGCAGATGAAGGGCACCTTCTGCTCGATGGCGGTTTCCACGCCGCGCACAAAGCGCTCGCCCACCACGGAGCCCATGGAGCCGCCCATGAAGTCGAACTCAAAGCAGGCGGCCACCACGTTGATGCTCTTGACCGCGCCGCCCATGACGATGAGGGCGTCGGTCTCGCCGGTGTTCTCCAGCGCTTCCTTCAGGCGCTCGGGGTACTTGCGGCTGTCCTTGAACTTGAGGGCGTCTACGGGTAGCACTTCCTGGCCGATTTCGTAGCGGCCTTCGGCGTCCAGAAAGGCGTCCAGGCGGGCGCGCGCGCCAATGCGGTGGTGGTGGCTGCAATGGGGGCAGACATTCTGGTTGTGTTCCAGATCCGCCTTGTAGAGCACCGTTTCGCAGCTCGGGCACTTGATCCAGAGGCCTTCGGGCACCTGGCGGCGCTCGGTGGGGTCAGTTTGCTGGATTTTGGCGGGCAGAAGTTTTTCGAGCCAGGACATGGTGTTCTCCTCTCCAGTGGCGCGACCTGCTGCAAAGCCCGTAGGCGTTTGCGGGGCAGGCCGGGTTTGAATCTGTCGGCGCACCCCACAGGATGCGCCGGGCTGCATTATGCGACTAGGCGTCCAGGGCCTTGCGGATGCCGCGCAGAAAGTCGATGGTCAGGGGTACCACCTTGGCGTGCTCCTGGTCTTCGATCAGCTGGATGATGCGGCTGCCGATGACCACGGCATCGGCCACCTTGCCAATGGCCTGGGCGGTGGCTGCGTCGCGGATGCCGAAGCCCACACCCACAGGGATGGTCACATGTTGGCGGATGCGGGGCAGCATCTGCTCCACGGCCGCCGTATCCAGTGCGCCGGAGCCGGTCACGCCCTTGAGCGACACGTAGTAAACGTAGCCGCTGGCCACGCGGGCCACCTGGGCCATGCGTTCGTCCGTGCTGGTGGGAGCCAGCAGGAAGATCAGGTCCATGCCGTGCGCGCGCAGGCTGGCGGCGAAGGCTTCGCATTCTTCGGGCGGGTAGTCCACGATGAGCACGCCATCCACACCCGCTGCCGCAGAGTCGCGCACAAACGCGCCGTCACCGTGCTTCTGGTCGTAGCGTTCCACGGGGTTCGCATAGCCCATCAGCACCACGGGCGTGGTGCTGTTGCGCTTGCGGAACTCACGCACATGGTCGAGCACCTGCACCATGCCAATGCCCAGGCTGAGGGCCTTTTCGCCCGCTTTCTGGATCACCGGGCCATCGGCCATGGGGTCGGAGAAGGGCACGCCCAGCTCAATCACGTCGGCACCTGCCTCGACCATGCCGTGCATCAGCGCGGGGGTGATGTCAGCGAACGGGAAGCCGGCGGTCACATAAGGAATCAGCGCCTTGCGGCTCTGCGCTTGCAGGGCAGAGAAGGTGGATGCGATACGGCTCATTTATTTCACCACCTTGATGGGTTGCTCGCCGCCCTTGACGGACTGCCCTTGGCAGCTGGGTCGGCAATAGAAGTCGGCGCCGCTCAGGTCGGCCACAGTGCCGATGTCCTTGTCGCCCCGGCCCGAGAGGGTGACCCGGATCGACTGGTCTGGGCGCATGGCTGGATTCGAGCGCGGGGATGATGCCCTCGGTGCGGCACAGGTAGTGGAAGGCGTCCAGCGCTTCCTGGTCGGTGATGCCGACGTACTCCGCGCGGCCGATCTCCTGCAACCAGGCGTGCTCGGGGCCTACGCCGGGGTAGTCCAGGCCCGCGCTGATGCTGTGGGTTTCGGTGATCTGGCCGTTGTCATCCTGCAAGATGAAGGTGCGGTTGCCATGCAGCACGCCCGCGCTGCCTTTTTGCAGCGATGCGGAGTGCTTGCCCGACTCCAGGCCTTCACCCGCAGCTTCCACGCCAATCAGGCGCGTTTTCTCGAACGGGATATAGGGGTGGAAGATGCCCATGGCATTGCTGCCGCCGCCCACGCAGGCGATAACGGCATCGGGTTGCTGGCCCAGCACCTTTTGCTCGGTCAGCATGGCAGGCATTTGCTCAATGCATTCCTTGCCGATCACGCTCTGGAAGTCGCGCACCATCATGGGGTAGGGGTGTGGGCCCGCCACGGTGCCGATGATGTAGAAGGTGTTGTCCACATTCGCTACCCAGTCGCGCATGGCGTCGTTCAGTGCGTCTTTCAGGGTCTTGCTGCCGGACTCCACGGGCACCACCGTGGCGCCCAGCAGCTTCATGCGGTACACGTTGGGGCTTTGGCGCTTCACGTCTTCAGCACCCATGTACACCACGCATTCCAGGCCGTAGCGGGCGCAGATGGTGGCCGTGGCCACGCCGTGCTGGCCCGCGCCGGTTTCTGCAATCACACGGGGCTTGCCCATGCGCTTGGCCAGCATGGCCTGGCCGATCACATTGTTGATCTTGTGTGCGCCGGTGTGGTTCAGATCTTCGCGCTTGAGGTAAATCTGCGCGCCGCCCATTTCGCGGCTGGTGCGCGCCGCACGGTAGATGGGAGAGGGACGGCCAACGAAGTGCTTGAGTTCGTACTGGAACTCGGCCAGAAACTCCGGGTCGTTCTGGTAGCGGGCGTAAGCCTCGCGCAGTTCCTGGATGGCGTGGGTCAGGGTTTCGCTGACGAAGCTGCCACCGTAGGGGCCGAAATGGCCGGAGGCATCAGGTTGCTGATAGGAATTCATGGGGGTTCTTTGCAAGTTGTGCATCGGCCGCACGCACGGCGGCAACGAAGCGTTGGATCTTCACGGCGTCCTTGATGCCCTTGATGGGTTTGCCATCGGGGCCATCGGCTTCAACGCCGGAGCTGACATCAACCGCCAGCGAGAGACCCCGCGGGCGGACTTGCAAAATGCCATCGGTCACGTTTGCAGGCGTGAGTCCACCAGACAAAACGAGGTGAGAGCTGACGCTTGGTGGAAGGAGTGACCAATTGAATGCCTTGCCGCCGCCGCCAAAACCGTCGACGTGGGCGTCGAGCAGGATGGCTTGGGCGTGGGAGTAATCGTGGGCGTATTTTACGAGGTCAAACTGCGCCGCTCCATCGCCAAGGGGAATTCGGGCGGCTCGCAGGTAGGGGCGTGCCCCGTGGTGGGTGGCGGCTAGGCAGTCCTGCGGCGTTTCATCACCATGAAATTGCACTGTAGCGCAAGCAATCATTGTGCTGGCTGCTATCACATTAGGAGTGGATTCGTTCACGAACAGCAGCACGGGTGTGACAAACGGCGGCAGGCGCCGGGCCAACTGCGCGGCCCGCTGAGGGGTGACCGCCCGTGGGCTGGGGGCGTAGAGCACAAAGCCCACCGCATCGGCGCCCGCAGCCACGGCTGCATCCACGTCTTCCTCGCGGGTCAACCCACAGATCTTGATGCGGGTGCGTACGTTGGCAGATGCCTGGAATGGGGCGTGGAGGCGTTGACTGGCAGCTGGGGGGGTTGTGGTCGGTGGGGTGGCCTGGTTCATGGAAGCCAATCATACGCAGCCGTGCGCTGGGGCAGGCCCCAGGCTGCGTCGTAGACGGGCCCTTGAAAGTACAGCCCGTCTGGCGAAAACGTCGGCGCAGCCACCTTGCGGGATCGGGCTGCCAGCACCTCGGCCATCCATTCGGGAGGCTGCGTGCCCTGGCCGATGGCGATCAGGCAGCCCATGATGTTGCGGATCATGTGGTGCAAGAAGGCGTTGGCTTCAAATTCAAAACGCCAGTAACAGGGGCTCCAGCCCAGCTCTGGGTGCGGTGCACTCGCGCCCCGTCGCACGATGTCGATGCGATACAAGGTTTTGACGGGGGTCTTGGCCTGGCAGGCGGACGCGCGGAACGAGGTGAAGTCATGCTCGCCGATCAGGTAGTCGGCTGCCTGCCGCATGGCGCCATGGTCCAGCGGGTGAAACACCCAGCCCACCCGACCGGCATCTACGCTGGGCCGTACCGGCGACTGCAGCAACACGTAGGCATACCGCCGTGCCACCGCACTGGCGCGTGCGTGAAATTGGTCAGGCACTGCCTGTGCCCATTGCACCGCAATGTCAGGCGGCAGGAAGGTGTTGGTGCCCCGCACCCAAGATGCGGCAGGGCGGTTGAGGGGAGTATCAAAGTGCACCACCTGCATCAGCCCGTGCACACCGGCATCCGTGCGGCCTGCGCAGAGCGTGCTGACCGGATGTGTAGCAAAGCGGCCCAGGGCCGCTTCGAGTTTGTCCTGCACGGTGTTGCCAGAAAGCTGGCTTTGCCAGCCTTTGTAGGCTTGGCCGTTGTAGCTGACGCCCAGCGCCACCCGGGTCATGGGGTGGCCTGGGGAAGTGCTGGGTGCTAGATCAGCGGATGGGCCGAACGGCATCAGCCCAGTTCAGCCAGCATGCGCTGCGCACGGGTCTTGAGGGCACCGCTGGACTCTGCCACCACTTCTTCAATCAGCGTGCGCGCACCATCCGTGTCACCGATGGCGTTGAACTCCTCGGCCAGTGCCAGCTTGGTGGCCAGAGGGTCGTCTTGTGCTGCGGCCGATCCGTCGTCGGCAAATTCTGGCGCTGCGGCAGCAGGTGCCTTGGCGGCAGGCGCTGCCATGGGCTTGGAGGGGGCGTTCAGGTCCAGAGACAGGTCGCCCAAGTCAAACTCCATCGGGCCAGAATCCTGGGGCTCGCCGCTCAGAGGCATAGGGCCCGACGGAGCCATGCTCAGGTCGTCACCGCTGGGGAAGTCCAGATTGGCCACGGGCGGGGGCGCCATCATGGGGCTGGGTGCGGTTTCCTGGCTGTTCCACGAGGCGCTGGGTTCTTCGGGGATGCTGGGCAGGTCCAGTTCGGGGCGCAGCGTTTGTGGTTCGCTGGCTTCGCTGCGGTTGTTGGCTGCAGTCGCCGCTGCGGCGGCCGCTGCAAACCCACCGGCTGCTGCTGGTGGGGCGTCCGTCAGCGCGTCGTCGGGCAGGTCCAGATCCAGGTCGAGGTCCAGGTCTGGCGGCAGGGCGGCAGCAGGGCTACCTGCGCCCGTGAAGGTGCTGGGGAAGCCGCCCGGTGGCACCGAGGGCGATTCATCTTCGGCCATTCCGGGGCGGCCGCCGGGTTGGTACAGCCGGTTTTCGGGTTCCAGGTCACGCCCGAGTTCGGCAATCCGGTTCCAGTCAGGCCCTTCGCCTTGGGTCAGCTTGAACACTTCACCCGCGACGGCCTCCAGGGCCTTGCGGTCCTGGCGCTTGGCGTAGATTTCGCCCAGTTTGACGTGTACCGAGACGCGGCCGGGGTTGTGGCGCACGGCCTCTTTCAGGATTTCTTCGGCCTGGAGATCGCGGCCATAGGCCAGATACACATCGGCTTCTGCCACAGGGTCTACGTCACCGCCTGCATCCAGCTGGCTGGGAGAGTAGGCCATGGACGAGCCCGTGGTCATGTCGCTGTTGGCCGTGTCTACGCGCTGGCCGCCGCTGGCGCCAAAGAACGAGTCAGGCTGAATGCGGCTTTCGAGGAAGGAGCTGTCTACGCCACCGTTCTGGCGACGGCGCTGGACCAGCCGGTAGGCGCCAAACCCGAGCAGACCCGCGACCAGGATGCCGCCGCCGATGGGCAGCAGCGGGTCGTCCATGAGGGTGGACAAGAAGCCAGGCTCTTCCATCGGCGCGGGGGCAGGCTTGGGAGTAGGCGCTGGCTTGGGTGCAGGTGCGGGGGCGGATGCCTCTGCGGCGGGAGCAGAGGCAGCCGCTTCTGCTGCCACTGCGGTCTCTGCCGGCGTGCTGGCTGCTGCCTCGGGGGCAGAAGCGGGGGCTGCAGGTGCTGCGGGCGCGGTCGGTGTGGCCGGCACGGCCGGGGTCTGCACTGCCACTCCTGCTGGCGCGCTGGCGGCGCCTGCAGCGGCCGGCGCGGCACTGCTGCCAGCGGCTGCGGACGCCGCGCTCAGCTTGTTCAGGTCGGTAATGTTCTTGGACAACTCCGCCATCCGCGTGGCGGCTTCGCTGGCCTGTTTGTCCTTGGCGACTTGCTCTTCGGCTGCCTTTTGGCCCTTGACGGAGCCTTTGGACAGCGTGAGTTTGTCAGGTGCCGCTGTCGCGGGCTTTTTGTCTTCGACGCGCGTCTGGACGCTGCCCGAGGCAGAGCGCTGGGCCGCTGCCACTTCGGTTGAAGGGGCTGCCCCCGCCAGCTTGCGGCGGAAGTCGTTGAAGTCCCGGGCCTGGGCCGCCAGAATCTGTCGTGCTTCAGGGGCTGGAGTGGATTGAGCTGCGGCCTGGTCAGGCATCTGCAGCACAGCGCCAGCCCTCAGGCGGTTGACGTTGCCCTGGATGAATGCATCCGGGTTGGCGCGCATCATGGCGACCAGCATCTGGTCGAGCGACACGCCGGCAGGCTTGTACGCGTTGGCAAGGCGGCCTGCGGTATCGCCTGCCTGCACCGTCACACCATCTGCCGGTGCGGGGCGGGGCGCAGCCGCGCGCGGCGCGGCCGGAGCTGCCGCGGGCTCGCTGGTGCGGGCCGTTGCTGCTGGGCGGGTTGCTGGCACTTGGGGTGCAGCAGGTGCAGATATCTGAGGTGCTGCTGTGACCGCAGGCGCTGCGCGGCGCATGCTGGGCGGATCGAACAGCATGGTGTAGCTGCGAACGATGCGGCCTGATCCCCAGTTGGCATCCAGCACCAAGTCCAGGAAGGGTTCATTCACGGGCCGGTCGCTGGACAAGCGCAACACGGCGGTGCCGTCAGCGCGGCGCTGCAGCTGGATCTGCAGGTTGTTCATGGTCTGCGTGTATTCCATGCCCTGGGCACGGAAGACTTCTGGCGCAGCTGTTGTGGCACGCAGCGAGTCGGCTTCTGCGGGGGTGATTTGTGGCAGGTCGATTTCAGCGCGCAGGGGTTCGCCCAAGGCAGACTGCACGGTGATGCGGCCCAGTGCCAGCGCAGACGCGTCGCTGGTGTAGAAGCCAGCGCAAGCCACGGCCGCGGCCGCCAGGACAGAAAATTTCCAACGATGCATGTTTGCCAACAACTGATGAGGATTTTGTGCGGCTCGGACGAGCGGTGCTTTTTTTGTCATGGTCTGGTCCCGCCCCGGCGCGTGAAAATATGTAAAAAGCACCATAGCATCAATGTTTTGCACTGACAAGCTGAGGTGCCTCCGAAGCTTTGAGTGGGGTACCGGCGCCCCAAATTGGGGCAAGCAGATGTTGCCAATTGCCAACGTCGCGTAACCGAGTGTGTCGATGGTTCAGACGCAAAAAAGCGCGCGCAATGGGGTTTGCGCGCGCTTTTTACAGGAGGTTATCAGGCGTTGAGCAAGATGCGCAGCATGCGGCGCAGGGGCTCTGCGGCGCCCCACAGCAACTGATCGCCAATGGTGAAGGCGCCTACGTATTCAGGGCCCATGGCCAGCTTGCGGATGCGGCCCACGGGGATGGTCATGGTGCCTGTCACGGCCACGGGGGTCAGGTCCTTGATGGTGGCTTCGCGGGTGTTGGGTACCACCTTCACCCATTCGTTGTCGGCGGCGATCATGGCTTCCAGGTCGGCCACGGGCACATCCTTCTTGAGCTTGAAGGTCAGCGCCTGACTGTGGCAACGCATGGCACCCACGCGCACGCAGAAGCCGTCCACGGGAATGGCAGCAGAGCCAAAACCCTCGCCCAGACCCAAAATCTTGTTGGTCTCGGCCATGCCCTTCCACTCTTCCTTGGACTGGCCGTTGCCCAGGTCCTTGTCGATCCAGGGGATCAGCGAGCCGCCCAGGGGCACGCCGAAGTTGGCGGTTTCGGCGCCGGTCAGGGCGCGCTGCTTGGCAATGACCTTGCGGTCGATTTCCAGGATGGCGCTCTTCGGGTCGTCGAGCAGTGCCTTCACTTCGGCGTTGAGCGTGCCGTATTGGGTGAGCAGTTCGCGCATGTGCTGCGCGCCACCGCCCGACGCGGCCTGGTAAGTCTGGGTGCTCATCCACTCGACCAGGCCAGCCTTGTACAGGGCGCCCACGCCCATCAACATGCAGCTCACGGTGCAGTTGCCGCCCACCCAGTTCTTGCCGCCGCTGGCCAGCGCGTCCTTGATGACGGGCATGTTGACGGGGTCGAGGATGATGACCGCGTCCTTTTCCATGCGCAGGGTGGAGGCGGCGTCGATCCAGTGGCCGTTCCAGCCCGCAGCGCGCAGCTTGGGGAAGACTTCGGTGGTGTAGTCGCCGCCTTGCGCGGTGATGATGATGTCGCAGCGCTTCAGGGCGTCGATGTTGAAGGCGTCTTGCAGGGTGGTTTCGTTCTTGGCCTGCGCAGGGGCCTTGCCGCCGGCGTTGGAGGTGGAGAAGAACAATGGCTCAATCAGGTCGAAGTCTTTTTCCTCGACCATGCGGTCCATCAACACCGAGCCGACCATGCCGCGCCAGCCGACCAAACCTACCAACTTGCTCATTTCAACGCCCCTTTCAGATTAAGAAACAGTGCCAGACCAGACTGTTTGCCCCGGCTCGTCTGGCCGGGAGAGGGCGCACGACGGTACCGGAGCTGGATCAGCCCTTACTAATGGTCGTGGTTTTGGTGGTGATTGCGCGCACAGCCACGCCTGCCAGGGCGGCAGTAGCGGTGTTCAGGGCGAACGGGCGGGCGGCAAACATGGGCGTGATTGTAATGGATCGCGGCTTGCACGGGGCTTGCAGCGTTGCGCGAATGCCATGAAGCGCTGTGCAACGCCCCCTAAAGGGCTGGGTGGATCTGCGAGCCGGTGCCTGCCCATGAAAAAGGCGACCATTGAGGGTCGCCTGTGATGGATGCCGCTTGCCCCCGCTACGAGCAGCTCGCGTGGCTGTGGCGGTTTACGCTTGCAGCGCCTTCACCACGGCGTCGCCCATCTGCGCCGTGCCGACCTTGGTGGTGCCTTCGCTGTAGATGTCGGGTGTGCGCAGGCCTTGGGCCAGCACCTTTTGTACAGCCGCTTCGATGCGCTGGGCGGCGGCTTCTTGGTTCAGGCTGAAGCGCAGCATCATCGCGGCGGAGAGGATGGTGGCCAGCGGGTTGGCCACGCCCTTGCCGGCGATGTCGGGGGCGCTGCCGTGGCTGGGCTCGTACAGGCCCTGGTTGCTGCTGTTCAGGCTGGCCGAGGGCAGCATGCCGATGGAGCCGGTGAGCATGGAGGCTTCGTCGCTCAAGATGTCGCCAAACATGTTGCCGGTCACCACCACGTCAAACGCCTTGGGGGCCTTGACGAGTTGCATGGCCGCGTTGTCCACGTACATGTGCTGCAGTTCGACGTCGGGGTACTGCTGGCCCACTTCGGTCATCACGTCTTTCCAGAACTGGAAGGTTTCCAGCACGTTGGCCTTGTCCACGCTGGTGACCTTCTTGTTGCGCTTGCGGGCAGCCTGGAAGGCGACGTGGGCGATGCGCTCGATCTCGGGGCGCGAGTAGCGCATGGTGTCAAAGGCTTCCTCTGCACCGGGGAAGTGCCCATCCACTGCCGTGCGGCGGCCACGGGGTTGACCGAAGTAGATGTCGCCCGTCAGCTCACGGATGATGAGAATGTCCAGGCCCGCGATCAGCTCGGGCTTGAGGCTCGATGCGCCCACCAGCTGCTCGTAGCAGATGGCGGGACGGAAGTTCGCAAACAGACCCAGGTTCTTGCGCAGGCCCAGGATGGCTTGCTCGGGACGCAGGGGGCGGTCGAGCTTGTCGTATTTCCAGTCGCCCACGGCGCCGAACAGGATGGCGTCGGCTTCCTTGGCGAGTTGGAGGGTGGATTCGGGCAGCGGGTGGCCGTGGGCCTCGTAGGCGGCACCGCCGACCAGGGCCGATTCCATCTCGAACTTCAGGTCGAGTGCGTTGAGGACCTTGACGGCCTCGGCCACGATTTCGGTACCGATGCCGTCACCCGGCAGAACTGCGATTTTCATTGGTGTTGCTTTGTTTTTGATAGCTGTCCGCGCATATGGATGTAGCGCTTGCGGCCAATTGGGCTGAATATGGGGGTTATGACACCATGGTGTGTGCCAGCCAGGGCTTGGTAGCCAGGCGCTGGGCTTCAAAGGCCTTGATCTTGTCCGACTGACGCAGGGTTAGGCCGATGTCGTCAAAACCGTTGAGCAGGCAGTACTTGCGGAAGGCCTGCACCTCGAACGGGATCTCCTCGCCCTGGGGGCGCACGATGACCTGACGCTCCAGGTCGATGGTGAGCTGGTAGCCCGGGAAGGCCGCCACTTCGTCAAACAGCTGGGCGACGGTGGCCTCAGGCAGCACGATGGGCAGCAGGCCGTTCTTGAAGCAGTTGTTGAAGAAGATGTCGGCAAAGCTGGGCGCGATCACGGCGCGAAAGCCGAACTGGTCCAGCGCCCAGGGCGCGTGTTCGCGGCTGGAGCCGCAGCCAAAGTTCTTGCGCGCGATCAGGATGCTGGCGCCTTTGTAACGTGGGTGGTTCAGCACAAAGTCGGGGTTGGGCTTGCGCTGGCTTTCGGGGATGCCCGGCTCGCCCTTGTCCAGGTAGCGCCATTCGTCAAACAGGTTGGGGCCAAAGCCCGTTTTCTTGATCGACTTGAGGAACTGCTTGGGGATGATGGCGTCGGTATCGACGTTCTCGCGGTCCATGGGAGCCACGAGGCCTTTGTGGAGGGTGAATTTCTGCATGTCAGGGGGCTTTATTTGGCTGCGCGCTCGATGGCCGATCCGGCCTTGCCGATGTCCTGGCCCACACCCTTGACGGTGTTGCAACCGGCCAGCAGGAACGTGAGGGTCAAAGCGATGAGGGTAGCGGTGGTTTTCATGGCAAAGCTCCTTCAGGCAAATTGGCGGATGTCTACGAAATGCCCGTGCACGGCAGCCGCAGCGGCCATGGCGGGGCTCACGAGATGGGTACGGCCCCCAGCGCCCTGGCGGCCCTCAAAGTTGCGGTTGCTGGTGGAGGCGCAGCGCTCGCCGGGCTCCAGGCGGTCGGCGTTCATGGCCAGGCACATGCTGCAGCCGGGCTCGCGCCACTCAAAGCCTGCGGCCTTGAAGATCTGGTCCAGGCCCTCGCGCTCGGCCTGTTCCTTGACCAGGCCCGAGCCGGGCACCACCATGGCCAGCTTCACATTGCTGGCCACCTTACGGCCCAGGTTCTTCACCACGGCGGCGGCTTCGCGCATGTCTTCGATGCGGCTGTTGGTGCAGCTGCCGATGAACACCTTGTCGATGGTGATGTCGTTGATCGGCTTGCCCGGCGTGAGGCCCATGTAGGTCAAGGCGCGCTCGATGGCGCCACGCTTGTTGGCGTCTTTCTCCTTGTCGGGGTCCGGCACGCGGGCGTCCACGCCCAGCACCATCTCGGGACTGGTGCCCCAGGTAACCTGCGGCACGATCTCCGCCGCGTCGAGCTTGACCACGGTGTCGAACTTCGCGTCGGGGTCGGAATGCAGCGTCTTCCAGTAAGCCACAGCCTGGCCCCACTCCACACCCGTGGGCGACAGGGGGCGGCCCTTGACGTATTCAATGGTCTTGTCATCCACCGCCACCAGGCCGGCGCGGGCACCGGCCTCGATGGCCATGTTGCACACGGTCATGCGGCCTTCCATGCTCATGGCGCGGAAGACAGAGCCTGCAAATTCAATGGTGTAGCCCGTGCCACCCGCCGTGCCGATCTTGCCGATGATGGCCAGTACCACGTCCTTGGGCGTCACGCCCTTGGCCAGCGTGCCATCGACCTGCACCAGCATGTTCTTGGCCTTCTTGGCCAGCAGGGTCTGGGTAGCCATCACGTGTTCGACTTCGGAGGTGCCGATGCCGTGCGCCAGTGCGCCAAACGCGCCGTGTGTGCTGGTGTGGCTGTCGCCGCAGACCACGGTCATGCCGGGCAGGGTGGCGCCGTTTTCGGGGCCGATCACGTGCACGATGCCTTGGCGCTTGTGCATGAAGGGGAAGAACGCTGCCGGCGTGATCTGCGCGATGTTGTCGTTCAGCGTGGTGATCTGTTCCTTGCTGATCGGGTCGGTGATGCCGTCGTAGCCGTTTTCCCAGCCGGTGGTGGGCGTGTTGTGGTCGGCGGTGGCCACGATGGAGCTCATGCGCCAGACCTTGCGGCCCGCCTCGCGCAGGCCTTCAAACGCCTGGGGGCTAGTGACTTCGTGCACCAGATGGCGGTCAATATAGAGGATGGAGGTGCCGTCCTCTTCGGTGTGGACGACATGCTCGTCCCAGATCTTGTCGTACAGGGTGCGTCCCATGGCGTGGCTTTCTTTCTGCTTTCAGGTGGGTGATTGGATTTTAGTGTCGGGGGCCGGCTGCGCCGGGGCGGGTTCTGCCCGGGGTGAGAGGTGTTCCACCAGCAAACGCGCGGTGACGGGCAGGGCGTCAAAGTCGCGGGCTACCACCCGCAGTTCGCGGTGGGCCCAGGCATCGGTCAGCGGGATGGCTTGCAGGTTGCCCACGCCGCGCATCAGCGCAAACGCCCGGTCGGGCAGCAGGCCCACGCCCAGGCCGTTGTCGATCATGCGGCACATGGCGTCCAGCCCCGTCACCTGGATGCGCTGGCGCAGGGGGCGCCCGGCGGCGGCAGCGGCCGCGCGCATGGCCAGGCTGATGCTGCTGTTGGCGTGCAGGCCCACAATGTCCCAGTCCAGGACTTCTTCAAAATTGATAGCATCCAGCGCAGATAAATCATGCGCTCGGGGCACAACCAGCACCAAATTGTCGGCGCGGTAGGGGCGGCTCTGCAGCTCCAGGACGCCGCCGCCGTTCGCCATGCCGATGTTGCAGATGCCCAGGTCGGCGGCTCCCTCTTGCACGGCGTGCAGCACATCGCTGGAGAGGTGCTCCTGCAGGTCGATCTTGATCTGGCTGTGCTCGCGCGCGAAGGCGCCCAGGTCTTCGGGCAGGAACTGGAAGATGGCCGAGATGTTGGCGTGCATGCGCACATGGCCGCGCACGCCGTCAGCGTATTCACTCAGTTCGCCCTGCATGCGCTCCAGGCCGAACAGCACGGTGCGCGCATGGTGCAGCAGGCTCTCGCCAGCGGGCGTGAGGGTCACGCCCCGGCTGTGGCGGTAGAGCAGGGCGGTGTCCACGGCCGTTTCCAGATCCGAGAGACGCTTGCTCACGGCCGACGCCGCGATGAACTCGCGCTCGGCCGCGCGGCCGATGCTGCCGAGCTCGCACACCGCCACAAACAATTGCAGCGAGGTCAGGTCAATGCGGCGCGCAAAACTGCGCTCGGAGCTTTTCATGGGGTTTTGACTTCTCGAAAAGAGAAGGTTTCGTATTTTCTCCCCATTATTGGCGGTTTGCCATCGCGATGCACGATGACTGCGATGCCTTTCTGCGCGAGAACTGCTCTTCTGGAGCGCAGAAAGAGAGACCGGGACGGGGCTCAGGCCGCGCAGGTGCTGCCGTGTTCGGGCACCGAGGCCCGCCAGCGCAGCTCATGTTCAACGCGTTGGCGCAGCCGGTCTGCAGCGTCCATTTCGCCATGCACCACATACACCTGGTCGGGCGCGTGGCCCATGCTGCGCAGCCATGCGATGAGCTGGTTGCCGTCCGCATGGGCCGACGCAGAAGACAGCTTGACCACTTCGGCCCGAACAGCGACGTCCTGGCCATGGATGCGGATGTTTTTCTCGCCCTCGGCCAGGCGGGCGCCGCGCGTGCCCGGCGCCTGGTGCCCGGTCAGGATGATCATGTTGCGGTGATCGCCCGCGTGCAGCGCCAGGTGGTGCAGTACGCGGCCCCCGGTGGCCATGCCGCTGGCCGACAGGATGACCATGGGGCCATGCAGCCGGGCCAGGCCTTTGGACTGTTCGGTGGTCTGGACCATGGTGGCGCCATGTTCCAGCGCCTGCACTTCGCGCCCGCTCAGGCGGTGTTCCTGCATGTGGTGCTGGAACAGCCCCGTGGTGCTCACAGCCATGGGGCTGTCCAGGAACACCTTGAGCGATGCGGGTACCACGCCCTGTGCCTTCAGTAGCCCAATGGCGTGCAGCACGACCTGTGCACGGCCCACGGCGAACACGGGTACCACGGCGATGCCCCCGCGTGCAGCCAGGCGCTGCAGGGCGGGACCCAGTTCGTCGAGCAGGCCCTCAGGCGGGTGCTCGCGGTCGCCGTAGGTGGATTCGATGAGCACCGTGTCCGCCTGGGGCGGGGCGTCCGGTGGGTTCATCAGCAAGTCGTCTGGACGGCCCAGGTCACCGGAGAACAGGATGCGCCTGCCTCCCACCTCCAGCAGCACGCTGGACGCCCCCAGGATGTGGCCCGCAGGCGAAAAGGTCATGCGCCAGCCGGGCAAGGGCTCGAAGGCTTTGTGGAACGGATGGATCTGGAACTGCTTGAGGCAGTGCAGTGCATCCAGCCGTGTATACAGGGGCAGGGCTGGGCTGTGGCTGCTGAGCTGGTGGCGGTTGAGGAAGGCGGCGTCTTCTTCCTGCAGGTGTCCGCTGTCGGGCAGCAGGATGGTGCACAGGTCGCGCGTGCCCGGCGTGCAATGGATGGCGTGGGTGTAGCCGTCGCGCGCCAGCAGGGGCAGGTAGCCGCTGTGGTCCAGGTGGGCGTGGGTCAGCACCACGGCGTCGATCTGGTGCGGCGTGACGGGCAGGGGCTGCCAGTTGCGCAGGCGCAGCTGCTTGTAGCCCTGGAACAGACCGCAATCGACCAGCAGGCTTTTGCCGTTGTAGCGCACCAGGTATTTGGAGCCGGTGACAGTGCCGGAGCCGCCCAGGAAGGTGATGTTGACGTTCATGTGTCCAGGCTCCTGTCTGATCATCGATGGTGACCATCCTACTGATCGGATCGCGCCCGTGGACATTGCCACGGAGTTTCTTGCCTTGCATCAAGAAAAAACCGCCTGCAGCCTTGGGGCTGCAGGCGGTTTGGGACGGGCAACCCGTGCGTGAGGGATCAGCTGAAGAAGTTCTTCAAGCGGTCCGTCCAACTCTCGCCACTGGGCGAATGGCGCGCGCCGCCCTTCTTGAGGGAGTCCTCCAGCTCGCGCAGCAGCTTGCGCTGGTGCTCGGTGAGCTTCACGGGCGTCTCGACCGCGATGTGGCAGTACAGGTCGCCGGGGTAGCTGGCGCGTACGCCCTTGATACCTTTGCCGCGCAGGCGAAACTGCTTGCCGGCCTGGGTACCTTCGGGGATGTCGATGGCTGCCTTGCCCGCCAGCGTGGGCACTTCGATCTCGCCGCCGAGGGCGGCCGTGATGAAGCTCACGGGCACCTGGCAGTGCAGGTCGTCACCGTCGCGCTCGAAGATGTCGTGTTTCTTCAGGCGGATCTCGATGTACAGGTCGCCCGGCGGGCCGCCGTTGGTGCCCGGTTCGCCGTTGCCCGTGCTGCGGATGCGCATGCCGTCGTCGATGCCCGCAGGGATCTTCACTTCCAGCGTCTTTTGCTTCTTGAGCTTGCCCTGGCCGTGGCAGGTGGTGCAGGGCTCAGGAATGATCTTGCCCGTGCCGCGGCAGTGGGGGCAGGTCTGCTGCACGCTGAAGAAGCCCTGGCGCATCTGCACCGTGCCTGCGCCCTGGCAGGTTCCGCAGGTCTTGGCGCTGGTGCCAGGCTTGGCGCCGCTGCCATGGCAGGTGTCGCAGGTGTCCCACGAGGGGATGCGGATCTGCGCATCCTTGCCGCGCGCGGCTTCTTCCAGCGTGATCTCCATGGCGTAGCTGAGGTCGGAGCCTCGGTACACCTGGCGTCCGCCGGCGCCCCGGCCACGGCCTTGCTGGCCGAACATGTCGCCGAAGATGTCGCCAAACGCCTCGGCAAAACCGCCAAACCCTTCGGCCCCTGCACCGCCGGGGCCGCGCATGTTGGGGTCCACACCGGCGTGGCCGTACTGGTCGTAGGCGGCCCGCTTTTGCGGGTCGGAGAGCATCTCGTAGGCCTCTTTGGCTTCCTTGAATTTCTCTTCGGCAGGCTTGGCGGCATCACCCTGGTTGCGGTCAGGGTGATGCTTCATCGCCAGCTTGCGATAGGCCTTCTTGATTTCTTCGTCCGAGGCGTTTTTCGGAACGCCCAGGATTTCGTAAAAGTCTCGTTTGGACATAGTGATTCAGAACCCAGTTGGAACAGGAACGCCGCGCAGCCCCTCAGAGCAATGCGCGGCGGCTCGGGTCAACGGGGGCTCGTTCAGCCCTTCTTGACTTCCTTCACCTCGGCATCGACGACGTTGTCGTCATCGGCGGGCTTGTTGGCTGCACCAGCCGATGCACCTGCGGCGTCTGCACCACCGGCCGCCTGGGCGGCTTGCGCTGCCTGCGATTCGGCGTACATCTTCTCGCCCAGCTTCTGGCTGGCGGCCATCAGCGCGGTCGTCTTTTCGTCGATGGCAGCCTTGTCTTCACCCTTCAGGGCTTCTTCCAGGGCCTTCACGGCGGCGGTGATGGCGTCCTTTTCGCCGGCTTCGAGCTTGTCGCCATGCTCGGCGAGGCTCTTGTTCACGCTGTGTACGGCAGCTTCACCCTGGTTGCGGGCCTGCACCAGCTCCAGCTTTTTCTTGTCGTCGGCGGCGTTCAACTCGGCGTCCTTCACCATCTTCTGGATTTCTTCTTCCGACAGGCCCGAGTTGGCCTTGATGGTGATCTTGTTTTCCTTGCCGGTGCCCTTGTCCTTGGCGCCCACGTGCAAGATGCCGTTGGCGTCGATGTCGAACGACACTTCGATCTGTGGAACACCACGGGCTGCCGGTGGAATGCCTTCCAGGTTGAACTCGCCCAGCAGCTTGTTGCCCGAAGCCATTTCGCGCTCACCCTGGTAGACCTTGATGGTCACGGCAGGCTGGTTGTCGTCGGCCGTCGAGAAGGTCTGTGCGAACTTCGTCGGGATGGTCGTGTTCTTCGTGATCATCTTGGTCATCACGCCGCCCAGGGTTTCGATGCCCAGCGACAGGGGGGTCACGTCCAGCAGCAGCACGTCCTTGCGGTCGCCCGACAGCACCTGGCCTTGAATGGCGGCGCCCACGGCCACGGCTTCGTCGGGGTTCACGTCCTTGCGCGGATCCTTGCCGAAGAACTCCTTGACCTTC